>Ga0209254_10002156_pt1 | contig 17873 bp, 17 predicted proteins | sample FrelakmetDIP11DI_FD_187148 | JGI IMG/M metagenome (GOLD analysis project Ga0209254, IMG submission 187148) | Freshwater lake sediment microbial communities from the University of Notre Dame, USA, for methane emissions studies - DIP11 DI (SPAdes)... | ecosystem: Environmental > Aquatic >...
TGCCTTCATATGTAAACATAGGTGCATACGTGGAGGAGGGCACCATGATTGATACCTGGGCTACAGTGGGATCGTGTGCACAGATAGGGAAAAATGTTCATCTGAGCGGAGGTGTTGGTATCGGAGGTGTACTGGAACCTGTACAGGCGTCACCTGTAATTATCGAAGACAACTGTTTTATTGGTTCACGGTGCATTATTGTTGAAGGAGCTCATATAGATAAAGAAGCCGTACTCGGTGCAAATGTTGTTATTACTAACAGCACGAAAATCATTGATGTGACGGCTGCAGACAGGATTGAATATAAAGGTTATGTGCCCCCAAGATCAGTAGTAATTCCGGGATCATACCTGAAGAAGTATCCTGCAGGAGATTTCAATGTTCCATGTGCCCTGATTATAGGTACAAGGAAAGAATCAACTGATAAAAAGACTTCACTCAATGAAGCCCTAAGGGAATACGATATCTCTGTATAAAAACTTAAATAGTGAATAAAACAAACCAAAATGATGATCTTGACCGGGCTCTGAAAACACTCAGGGAAGGAGGGATAATCTTATATCCCACCGACACCATATGGGGTCTTGGATGTGATGCAACCAGTAAAGAAGCTGTGGAAAAGATCTTCCGTATCAAAAACAGAGGAGAAAGCAAGAGCCTTATTCTTCTTGTTAACGGGTTTACTATGCTTGAACGTTATGTCAAAAAGATTCCTGAGGCCGCCGCCGCTATTCTGGATGTCGCCGATAAACCCATCACTATAATTTATCCTGAAGGTAAAAATCTTGCACCGGGAGTCTGCAGTGAAGATGGTTCGGTTGCCGTCAGGATCTGTACCGATAGTTTTTGCAGTGAATTGATTGGACGGTTCAGAAAACCGGTTATTTCGACATCGGCAAATATAAGTGAATCACCATCACCTTCTGTTTTTTCCGAAATTGAGCAGAAAATTATCCTTTCAGCAGATTATGTCGTAAGATACAGGCAAGAAGATACCAATAAAAAAACGCCATCATCAATCATAAGGGTTGATAACAATGGCGCAATCAAAATTATAAGAGAATAATCCTGCTATCTCGACCTTACATGGCCCGATCCTGAAACGTGTGCATCGACTTTTGGACTTCCCGAATAAGTAATATTACCGCTGCCGGAAACATGAGCTTCAAGTGAATCTCCTGCCTTGCAGCGACAATTGCCACTTCCTGATATACTGACTTCAAGCCGGTCGATCTCTATTTCTTCTCCTGAGAATCCGCCTGAACCGCTTATCGAGATATCGCCGCTGTCGATACTTCCTCCTGAACCCAGAATCACATCACCTGAACCTGAAATACCACAATCAAATCTGTCGACAGTAAGTCCTGAAGTAATAATCTTCCCGCTTCCGCTTACATTGAGACTCAGATTATCCGACTCAACATTGTCCAATATCTGAGCTGTACCTGATCCCGACACTCCCAATCCTTCAAGCTCAGGCATTGTAATGTTTACCGTGACTTTCTCATTATCAAAACGGAAATGCCAGTTTTCCTTTCTGATATTAAGTCTCCCCCCAGAAACCTCTGTTTCGATTTCATCAAGAATGTCCTTATCGCCCTCGAGAACCAGATTAAATTCAGGGCCAATCCTGATAAACAGATCACCTGATATGCCAAAACTTATTTTTGAGAAACCACCCACATTTCGTGTTTCTTTTGATTGTCCTGATAAGATTCCGGAAGTAAGGACAAGAAGCATCAAGACCGGGGTCATGCAGAGTACCTTTTTCATAATTATATGGTTTTTAAAGTTATTATTTATAAAAAGACACTCCATTTTTCAAAATGTTGCAATTAGTTTTGTAATTTGTTATCATATGTGGCTTCTACAGTATTAAAATGAAAAGAAACAAAATAATAATCGCAGGTGGCGGTTTTGCAGGAATCCAGCTTGCCAGGCATCTCAAAGAGGATCTCTTCGACATTCTGCTTATTGATAAACTGAATCATCATATGTTTCAGCCCCTTTTTTACCAGGTTGCCACTTCGCAGCTGGAACCAAGCAGCATCTCTTTTCCTCTCCGTAAAATATTCCATAACAGAAAGAATATCGAAATCAGGCTTGCTGAGGTGTTAAGCATTGATCCTGCTTCAAACAGTCTTAATACATCAATTGGCGTTTTTTCTTACGATTTCCTTGTGCTCGCCACCGGTTGCAGAACTAATTTTTTTGGCAACGATGAGATTATGAAGAATTCTTTTGCACTTAAATCTACATGGGATGCCATCAAAGTCAGAAATGAAATACTGCAGGGCTTTGAGGATCTTCTCTCAGCCGGGGAAGAGGAAAAGGAATACCTTCTGAATATTGTCATCGTCGGGGCCGGACCTACAGGCGTTGAACTGGCAGGTGCTTTTGCAGAAATTAAAAGGAACATCCTCCCTAAGGATTTTCCGCATCTCGATCTGAAAGACCTGAAAATTATCCTTCTTGAAGGCGGACCACACACTCTGAATAATATGAGCGACCTCGCAAGGAGGACATCGGAAGAGTACCTGTGCAAAATGGGAGTGGAAATCAGAAAGAATGTTTTTGTAAAGAATTACGACGGAAAGTTAATTTCGCTGAGCGACGGAAATACCATAAAATCCTGTAAAGTTATCTGGACTGCAGGGATTACGGGGAATCTTATAAAAGGATTAAATGAAAATGCTTACTATAACAAATCAAGGATAAAAGTTGACAGGTTTAACCTCGTGAATGGATATAATAATATTTATGCTTTGGGCGACCTGGCATATATGGAGACACCACGTTATCCGAAAGGGCATCCTCAGGTTGCCAATGTGGCAATCAACCAGGCAAGGAATCTTGCACGTAATTTTAAAGCAATGCTGAGCAACAAACCTTTAAAGCAATATGAATACAGAAATCTTGGTACTATGGCCACTATTGGTAAAAACAAAGCAGTCGTTGATCTTCCGTTTTTCAGATTCAAAGGCTATTTTGCATGGGTCATATGGATGTTCCTGCACCTTATGCTGATATTAAGTGTAAGGAATAAGCTTATAATCTTCATCAACTGGGCATGGAGCTATGTAACAATGGATACATCGTTACGACTGATTTTAAAAGACCCTGATAAGAAAGCTCAGTGATACCTGCTAATATTCGGCGGGCATAGATAATAACTGTTCATAGCTAAAAACCGGGCCATCCTTGCAGATAAATACATTCCCGACATTACATCTGCCGCATTTCCCGAAACCGCATTTCATTCTGTTTTCCAGGGTGGTATAAATATCCTTCTCCTTAAAACCCAGTTTTTCCAATACGGGCATTGTAAACTTTATCATAACGGGAGGTCCGCAAAGAATTGCTATGGTGTTTGCAGATGAAGGTGCAACTCTTTCAAGGACTGTTGGGACAAACCCTATTTCACCTTTCCAGTCGGGGGTCTGACCGCCGGGATCAACTGTTGTAATAAGTTTTACATCAGGTCGTTCACTCCACTCTTTCAGTTCCTGCTTATAAACAAGGTCTGAAACGGTACGAGCACCGTAAATAATCGTAATATCTTTGTATTTATTTCTCAGATCGAGAGTGTTCCAGATAACACAGCGCATGGGCGGAAGGGCAATACCGCCTGCAATATAAAGCAGGTTTTTGTTTTCCCATTTTTCGACCGGGAAAGTATTTCCGTAAGGTCCCCTGAAACCTACTGTATCGCCTATTTCGAGATTTGAAAGAGCATTTGTCACCCTGCCTGCTTTCCTGAAAGTGCATTCGATATATCCCCGGCGGGTTGGAGAAGATGCCACACAAAAAGTCGACTCTCCTTCACCTGCGACAGAATACTCGCCAAACTGGCCGGCTTTAAAAACGAACCTCTCTGCTTCAACAGCATTTTTAAACTTTAAACGGAATGTTCTTACATCAGGAGTCTCTTCAACGATTTTTTCAATCTCCATCTGGTAAGGTCTGTATATCTTTTCGTCCATATGCAGAAAATTTTAAATGCTTTGTAATTCCTGTAGCTGCTCTGCAATGTTCATGTCGACCGGGCATCCGCTCGAGCAACGGCCGCACCCAACGCATCCAAGCGATTCGTTCCGTTCGGGCATATATGAAAACTTGTGCATAATGCGTTGTCTCCATCGCTGACTCTGAACAGAACGGGGATTGTGCCCGGAGGTATGAAGCGTGAATAAACCGAATCCGCATGAATCCCAGCTTCGGTAACGGCGACCGTTCTTCCCTTTAGTTTCATCCTGGATATCAAAGCATGCGCATGTCGGACACAGATATGCACAGGCGCCGCAACCTATGCACCTTAAAGAGTTTTCAATCCAGAAAGGGTGCTCAAAAGCCCCGGCAAGGTTCGCTGTAACCTGCTGATGACTGAATTTTTGTTTTACCTCGGTTATTAAAACCTTTCCGCCGGATAATGACTCAAATAATTCAGGAGACAAGGAGACTATTTCTTCCCCTTTCGGTGTTAAAATGTCAGCCCGGTAATCTCCATTTTCAAGTCTGGAAAGCAGAATGTCGCTTCCTTTTGTCGAATCAGGTTTAAGCCCGACAGAAGTGCAAAAACAAAATTCATCACTCAGATGGCAGCTCAATCCTATTACAGTAAGTTTCTCCAACCTTGCGGAAAAAAACTCGTCTTTGATATCCCAGCAGAATATTGACCTCAGAACATCAACAGCGGCATTATCACAGGGATGCGTTCCCCACAGCACAACTTCCGGTATTCTGTGCAGATCAATATCAGTGATTATAGTTTCCGTTTTGGAATTACTGAAAAAGAGAAGGTTCTCGACCTTTGGGAAAACGACATTCTTTACTGACAGCGTCGACCTGATATGCTCATAGCTTATCTCTGAATAAGCCGGATTGTATTTATATTCCGTCTGCCTGTCGCTGTTGGGAACAGGAGCATATATTTTCCTGCCGGTTGCAAGAATATTATAAAGCTTTTCTAACGACTGCTTACGAATTAATTTTCCGGTAGTTTCCATGTTAAATTATAAAGCTTTCTTTATCATTAGGTTCAAATGTTGACAGGACAGAATTCATATTTTCAGAAGTGCCTGCATTGACTTTAAAATAATCATAGACTTTATCAGTCAGGTGCATTGTAAGAAGGTGGCAGGGAATTCCCAACGGACAAGCACGTCCGCATTCGCCGCAGCTTATGCACCTTCCTGCAAGATGCATTGCCCTGAGAATATGCCATTCCATATTCCCATGCGTATTTGCCTGCACAGGTATCCATTGCGGTTGATTAACTTCGGTAGAGCATCTTATGCAGTAACACATCGGGCAGGCCTGACGGCAGGCATAGCACTTTATACAATTTGAAAGCTCCTTTTCCCAGTAGACAAATCGCTCTTCTGCGTTTAATCTGTTAAGATCAGCCAGAGCAGCCTTATATTTTTCGGGATTGGTCAGTACAGATTTTTCAATATATCCCTGCATCACTGACATGTCGGCCATATCCAGATACTTTCCATCGGTTGATATTCCCAGCACAATGATATTTTCCGGAACTACCTGCTTTTCTGAAATAAGCATCATTATACTCCGCATAACAGGAAGAGCAGCAACTATAGCCATTTTACCAAAGCTTTTTACCTCCTGTTTTGTAAGGTAAACAGCCAGATTCTGAACACAGCGGTCATCATATATCAGGTTATCAGTAGTGGCAGGGTCGGTAATAAATGCAGGACGGGCAATTCCTGTCGGGCCCTCCTCATAACCTATAATTATATTAACGGTTTTATTTTCAAGCAGTTCTTTTGCTCTGGCATTCATACTATTCATTTCTCACCTCCTCTTCTACCGGTCTGTTAACCAGCTCCCTGTACGAAACATATGGACCGAGTTCCCGAATAGTGTCAGAGGTTGCGTTCACAACATCTGCCCATTTTGCACCTTCTGCTGCCGATACCCAGGAAAAGGTTATTCTGCGCATATTGATCCCCATAAAATCCATCAGTTCTTTAAACATTATCCAGCGTCTTTTTGCATGGAAGTTTCCTGAAGTATAATGACAATCGTTCGGATGACAACCCGAAACAATAATCCCGTCAGCTCCGTTGGCAAATGCTTTCAGCAAAAGCATAAAATCGATGCGTCCGGTGCAGGGAAATCTTATTATTTTCACGGAGGACGAATATTTTATGCGGCTGGTGCCTGTGAGATCGGCACCAGCATAGGTGCACCAGTTACAGACAAATGCAACTATTTTAGGTTCAAAATCTGACATATTTAATATTTATTGAAGAGTTAATGTTAAAACAGGTCAATATTCATTCAACATTGCAACAACTTCTGCGTAAACCTGGTTGTTTGAATAACCATAAAGGTCGATTGATTTTGACCGGCAGATGGCAACACAGGTCCCGCAGCCCTGGCAAAGACCCTCATTAATTTTTGCTGCTCTCCGTATAACTTTGCCGTCGCGGTTTTTGAACTCTTCCATAGCAATTGCCTGGTAAGGGCACACAGGGATGCAGAGTTCGCAGGCAACACATGTCGAGTACAATGGCGGAGCCATACGGTTTATTTGTGCCACTAGCGGTTCCCGTGTCAGCTCGTCCTGTGAGAAAAGTGCCGCAACTTTTACAGCAGCTCCCGATGCCTGAGAAACCGAATCCGGGATATCTTTTGGATTCTGGCATGCTCCGGCAAGGAAAATACCTGCAGTGTTTGTTTCAACGGGCTTCAGTTTGGGATGAGCCTCAGCAAAAAATTTATGGGCATCATAGGAAATGTGAAGTTTCTGGGCAAGCTCTTCAGCTCCTGAGCTGGCCACTCCGGCGGTGGCCAGGACAACCATATCAGCGACAACCTCAACCGGCTGACCACCCAGAAGAGTATCGGCTCCTTTTACTATCAGCTTGCCATCCTTTTCGAAAATTGTGGATATTCTTCCACGCACATATTCCACATGATCCTCTTCAATTGCCCTGCGGACGAACTCCTCATAATTCTTTCCCCCCGCCCTTATGTCCATATAAAATATATATGCCTTGCCTTCGTGTACTTTATGTTTATAAAGCATGGCATGCTTGGCAGTGTACATACAGCAGATCTTAGAACAGTATTCAATACCTTTTGCCGGATCGCGTGAGCCGGCACAGGCAACAAAGACAATATTCTTCGGCACCTGACCGTCGGAAGGCCTGAGGATGACACCTGATGTAGGGCCCGAAGCAGAGGCAAGCCTCTCAAACTGAAGGCCGTCTATTACATCCTTATATTTCCCGTATCCGTATTCAGGGAAAAAATCGGCATGCTTGATATCGAATCCGGTTGCCATAACTATTGCACCGATATCAATATCAAGGATCTCATCAGCCTGGTCGAAACGGATTGCTTTTGTCGGACACACAATTTCACAGACTTTACACTTACCTTTAATATAATAAGTGCAATGTTCCCTGTCAATAACAGGTCTGTTAGGCACTGCCTGAGGGAAAGGCGTATAAATTGCGGGTCGCATACCCATTCCCTGTTCAAATTCATTCGGTATCTTTTTCTGAGGACATTTTGTTATGCACAGGCCGCATCCGGTGCAGACTTTTTCATCGAGGCTCTTGGCTTTCTTTCTGATCTTTACTTTGAAATTCCCGATAAACCCCTCAACGCTTTCAACCTCTGCATAGGTATATAATGTTATATTCGGATGCTGGGCTACCTCAACCATCCTTGGTGTAAGGATACACTGGGAACAGTCGAGCGTCGGGAATGTCTCAGAAAGCTGCGACATATGCCCCCCGATCGAAGGGGAGCGTTCAACCATAACAACTTTATGTCCGGTATTCGCGATATCAAGTGCTGCCTGAATACCTGCGATACCACCCCCTATCACAAGGGATCTTTTTGTTACCGGAACTCTTATCGGCTGAAGGGCATGGTTAAGTTTTACCTTTTCGACCTGGGTCCTTACAATATCAATAGCTTTTTCGGTAGTAAGGTCATTTTTCTCATGAACCCACGAGCAGTGTTCGCGCAGATTTGCCATTTCACAAAGGAATGGATTCAACCCGCCTTCAGCGCAGGCTCTCCTGAATGTAGGCTCATGCATTCGCGGAGAACAAGCCGATACAACTATGCCTGTAAGGTTATGCTCTTTGATCGCGTCTTTGATAAGTGTCTGTCCGGGATCGGAACACATATATTTGTATTCGGTGCTTAAAGCGACATGTCTCAATTTTCCTATGCTTTCAGCAACTTTCGTGCAATCGACAGTCGCACTTATATTTTCACCGCAATGACAAACAAACACGCCTATTCTTGCCATCTTAAAATATTTATTTCCTTCAACTTATGTTAACTTCAACAAAATGCCGTTTAAGGCCGACATTTTTAGCAGATAGTCCGATTGCCAGTCCAACTGCCTGTGTAATAAAAATAACCGGGATCTTGAAACTCTTTCCCCAGTATTTATTGATATCGTTCCTCCTCATATCGAGATTAGAGTGACACATAGGGCATGCAACAATAATTGCATCGGCACCACGGCTTTCAGCATCTTCAACTATCTTACCGGATAATTTTGAAACAATGTCGGTCCGGGAAATTGAAAATCCTGCTCCGCAGCATTCAGTCTTATATGGGTAATAGACGGATGTTGCCCCGATTTTGGTCATTACCTGGTCCATGCTCTGCGGGTCCTCAGGCCTGTCATAGGCAAGAACCTTATGCGGCCGTACAAGAAGACATCCGTAGTAACAGGCAACCTTATGATCGAAAGGTTTCACTATTTTACCTTCCAGATCCGGAACAATATATTTATCAATCCACTCAATAACATTTATGATCCGGGAAGTCCCTTTATAATCCATTTCCAGTATCTCACATACCTGGTTCTTAAGCTCAGGATCTTTTCTTAATTCATTCTGAGTTACAATGAGCCGGTGATAGCATGCTGCGCACGGAACAACGATCTCATCCATTCCATTCTGTTCAGCGAGTGAAAGGATACGGGCAGGAAGGGCAAGCGATAAATTTTTGTTCAGATTATGAGCGGCTGTTGCACCGCAGCAATTCCAGTCGGAGACTTGCTCAAGCGGGAGTCCGAAGGCATCGGCGAGGGCAAAAACAGATTCATTATAGTCGCGGGCAGAGCCGTTCAGTGAACATCCCGGATAGATACCAGTTTTCATTACTACTTTAATTATTTTGTCTTCTTGAATATTTTCCCCAAATGTGCCTTCCCCTTTATTATTTCAGGGATGAAATGCAGTTTACCACGGGAGATCATCCTCGGGGCAAGTTGAATATCCTGCATAAGAGTCATTGACCGTCGTTTATAATCGAGAGTAAGTCCTAGTTCAAAAAGTCTGCCTGTAAGTCTTATGGAATTAAGGAAAGACTTATGGAATGCAATTATATTCCTGGCTTTCGGATTTACCTTTTTTTCCTTAAGGGATTTCTGCCTCAGAAAATCCATAAGTGACGGAATATCTATATCCATAGGGCAGCGGCCGAGACACATTTCACAGGTTACACATAGCCATATTGAATGTGATCTCAGAATTTTTTCATCGTTTAAAGCTGTTTCAGTCTGTAAAAGACGCATTACCATGCTCGGAGGCAGATCCATTTCATCAGCAACCGGACATCCTGCTGAACATTTTCCGCATTGATAACATTTCCTGGAAATGACATCCACATACTTTTCGATATTGTATGCAAGAGTACTTTTTTCAGTCAGGGTTTCTGTGTGTGACATACTACTGATCTATTTTACTTTTTATTCAATACTTGAGAAGAGACGTAAAAACTGGACTCGTTCATACGACGCCGGATTCATAATATTTTTCCTGCTAAGCATTCCTTTGAATTCATGGATCCCTGAAAAACCATGCTGTGTCATCCATTCTTCAAGTCCTTTGAGAATACCGGGCAGAATATCGAAATGTTGCTTATAAAATACTGAGGTCATCTGTACGGCATCAGCACCGGCAAGCAGCTGTTTGATTACAGTCAGGTGATTATGTATTCCAGTTGAGGCCGCAATATCGCATTTGACTCTTCCTGATAAAATTGCAACCCAGCGCAGTGTATTGGCGTATTCACTATCGTTACTGAACATATTTGAAGCAGTAACCTGTAGGTTGTCTGTATCGATGTCAGGATTATAGGGCCTGTTGAAAAGGACCAGGCCTGAAATTCCAGTTTCCGACAATTCAAGAAGTGTTCTGGCAAGACTTGAGAAATAGTATCCGGTTTTTATTGATACCGGGATTGTGACATATTTCTTTACCTCTTTTATAATATCAAAATAAACCTTCTCAATTTCATCCCCCTTTTTTTCAAAATCGGAAGGCAGAAGATATACATTGAGTTCGAGGGCATCGGCGCCTGCTTCCTGTATCCTCCTGGCAAAATACTGCCAGTCGTACTGCGAACTGCAATTAATGCTTGCAATTACAGGAATATCAATGGTTCTTTTCGCATCCGAAATAAAATCGAGGTACTGTTTTAATGTGTGATCCTTTGCATAACTGGTCAGATAGTTGTAAGCTTCATCAAAATAGTATTCTTTATCACTTACTATGTTTTCAAAAGTCTTTTTCCATGATTTGATTTCCTGGCTATCTGATTTAATCAGTTTATCTGTTTCAAACTTTATCTGTTCTTCAAAAACAGATTTAATTACAACCGCGCCTGCTCCAAGCTGTGCGGCTGTTTTCAGGTTTTCAATTTTAGAGGTTAATCCGGAACTCCCGACAATAACAGGATTCCGTAAATGTAATCCCAGGTATTGACATGAAAGGTCAGTCATCTGCTATTTTTTTAACGAAAGCAAAATTAAAAACATATTTAGATCTTAAATATGATTTTTATCTGCTTATAATCGAAATGAAATTTTCCAGCGATGCGCTATTTTTCAGACATTAATCTCTGTCAAACCTTCGGGAAGCTTGACCAGAATTGTTTTTCCCCGGTCATCAAGACGGATTATGAAATCTTCATGATAGGGTATGAGAATCTCTTTTTTGTCGGGTGATACTACTTTAAGTAAATCGTGTCCCGGATTTTGAATTATTTCCGTTACAGAGCCAATCAGGTTATTATCCTGCGATAGAACACTATATCCTGAGATGCTTACGGGTTTATGGTCGGGTATATAATTCTCATGGATGGTGGCAAGGAATATTTTGTTTCCCACAAAATCGAATACTTTCTCATAAGAATTATACCCTTCAAATTTAAGTTTCAGGATATCTCCTCCTGCATATTCTGAAGAGGAAATAAAAAAAGGAACAGGTTTCCCGTCAATTTCGAGAAAAACCGATTCCATCGCGGGAATGTTTTCAATGAATGACTTTTCAAGCTTTACCGAAACAGACCCGTTAAATCCGTTTACTTTGGATATTTTTCCAAGAAATGTCTGATATCTGTAAGTAGCCGGATTCATGTGATCCTTGAGACCTGAAATATTTTTTCCAGTCTTGTTTACTCAGCAGATGCTTCAGTCACCGTTTCACCGGATGCCTGAGTTTCCTGAATATTTTCGCCTGGTGTATTTTCTACTGCGACGGTTTCGGCTTTACTTTCGGTTTCAGACTCTGCAGCTTCTTTGGCCTGTTTCTTAGCCAGACGGGCCACTCTTGCCTCGTTAACCTTTTTCTCTGCTACCAGTCTCTGGCCTATTTCATCATCCTGATTCTTTTCAAGGCCTGATTTTTTTGCTTCTATTTTTGCCTCATGTTCGTTCATCCAGGCTTCGAACCGTTTCAAACCCTCAGCTTCATCAAAAGCACCTTTTTTCACACCATCGAGCAGGTGTTTCCTTATGAGTACTCCTTTATATGAGAGAATAGCTCTACATGTTTCTGTAGGTAATGCGCCATTTTGCAGCCAAGCCAGCGCTTTATCGAAATCCAGTTCGATAGTAGCCGGATTAGTAATCGGATTATATAATCCGATCTTTTCAATATATCTGCCATCACGTGGCGACCTGCTATCTGCTACCACGATGTGGTAGTAGGCCTTTCTCTTGCGGCCTTTTCTAGCTAATCTGATTCTAACTGCCATTTAATTTAAACGCTTTTTTTAACCTGCTTTTTAAAAATGTGGGTGCAAAGATAAATAATTTTTCTATGAAACAATCAATAATGGATACAGAAATTAATTGGGAAATGTCTTATAAATATGCAGGGGCGTTGCATGCAACACCCCTGCCCTTTCTCTTAAATTAATCAATCAACGGAATTAATTAATAACCGGGATTTTGCTGTGACTTCAGATTGGGATTAGCTTCTGTTTCCCTGAAAGGTATCGGGAAGACGAGTTTCGGATCATCATAAGGCAGGGTTCCTACATCATCATGAAGCCTCCGCTGGTCGTGTATCATGAAACCTTCAAATGAAAGCTCGAGCCTTCTTTCAAGCAATATATCCTCGAGCGTTACCGAAGTTGCAGGTGCAAGGGCAGCTCTTGTATGAATGATATTATAATCGTTCAGCGGCGTATCCCCTATTGTCGTTGTAAGCCTGATATTACATTCTGCCCTGATGAGATACATCTCAGCAAGCCTTATAAGGTTTACAACTCCATACAAATTGTTCCATTTTCCTGACCTGATTCCGCCGTTTCCGAGGAAAAACAGAGCAAGCCTGTCGTCACCAGTACTATAAAGGTTAAGATGGCCCTCAAGAATCTCGATATCACCATCTCTTCCACCATATTCCGGTACCGAAAAATACTCGGTCATTGCACTTAATCTGTCCTGTGAAGTAATCTGAGTCGCGAAAATATCCTCAGATGTATTTATATCATTGTTAAATACATCTGCATAGGTGGGCTGCAATTCATACAAACCTGAATTTATAACAGTATTGGCTGCATCCCTTGCATTTGCATAATCATATTTCTGAAGATAGACCCTTGCAAGAAGGGCAGTAGCAGCGCTGCTGGTGGCATATTCTTCATTTTCCTCCGGCAGTTTTGCAACTGCAGTTGTTAAATCAGCAATAACCTGGTTATAAACTTCCTCAACTGAATTACGTGTAACAAAGCTGTTCTCATCTATCCCACGGGTTGGTGTAAGGACAATCGGCACACCAAGCTGGGAAGAGGCACTTCCTTCCTTATATTGCTGGGCATAGTATCTTACCAGGTCAAAATACATAAGACTGCGAAGGAAAAGGGCTTCCCCTTCAACACGGTCACGATCTTCTTCATTTACAACGTCAAGTGCACTTAAAACATTATTTGCAATATCTATAACCTCATAACTATCGATCCATTGTGCAGTAGCATCTTCGTTGGAAGAGTTCATCTGCTTATTGTAAATCTGGCGGGGACCTCCATAGGTACCTACCCAGAGACATTCATCTTCTGCCCCCAGAAGTTCAGAGTTACGCAGAACGCAACCCCCGTAGATAGCAGGATCATCAAACTGGGCATACGCACCTTTGAGAACGCTCTTTACATTTGCATCCGATTCAAGAGAAAGTTCCTCACTGATATTCTGGTATGGTTCCAGGTCCAGAAGTTTGCTGCAGGCTGTAAAAAACAGCATTAAAACAACTATGGTTAACTTTGAAATTATCTTTTTCATAATAGACTGATATTAACAATTATAAACTGATACTGATTCCGAACAGAATGGTCCTTGGCTGCGGAGCTGAATAGAAATCCACACCAGATGTAATATTATCCACTGCAAAATCAGTTGATACTTCGGGATCCCATCCAATGAACTTAGTAAATGTTAAAAGGTTCTGACCCTGCAAATAGACCCTCAATCCATTAAGTTTCATTTTACTTACTATTGATGAAGGAAGGTCATAGCTGAGCATTGCTGACCTCAGCTTGAGGTAGTCACCATCTGAAATATACCGGCTGCTCCTTCCCTGATCACCGTTACTGTAGCCCAGGCGTGCCTGAGGGATCATTGTAATATCGCCGGGCTTTTTCCAGCTCTCCAGCTGATCAACAGTCTGGTTGTCGAACCATGTTGCATTGGCAGCCATATATGGGTCACCGGCCAGTTGCAGCTTGTTGCCTGCAAGTCCCTGGAACGTAAAAGTGAGTCCGATCCCTTTGTAGGAGAATGTATTGGTGATCGCCCCGAGGAAGGGGGCATTAGGGTTCCCTAGTACTACAAAATTTGCTTCAGCAAAATCGCTTGTTGTAGTTGTATGGTCTGTAACATCTCCATTGGCATCTTTTGTATTCACATACCAGATTGCATCACCGTTATCCGGATCAACACCTGCATATTCCGCTCCGTAAAATACACCAAGAGGTTCACCGACCTTTACAACATTCATGAAGCGGGAACTTCCCTCATCAATAATATCCTGGCCTCCGAGACTTGTTACCTCATTCCTGTTATAGGAAATATTCAGGTTTGTTGTCCATTCAAATTCTCCTGAAAGGTTTGTTGTGTTAAGAACGAACTCAATACCCTTGTTAGTTACTGATCCCACATTCTGTGTCTGAACTGAATAACCTGTGGTTGAAGGGACCGGAACATCGAGTAGCAGGTCGTTTGTGTTTTTTGAGTAAAGATCGATCTCTCCCGATATCCTGTTCCTTAAGAATCCAAAGTCAATCCCTAAATCAAACTGGTTGGTTGTTTCCCATCCCAGGTCATTATTGGCAATCTGTGTAGGTATCAATCCCGAAGTTCCGTTATATTGGTCAACTCCATAGAGCCCTAGGTGCCTGAAGTTCCCTATGCCGGCATTCCCTGTCTGACCAAAGCTTGCCCTGAGTTTCAGGAAGCTTATAATCCGGTTCTCGGCCAGAAAATCTTCCTTACTCATTACCCATCCCACCGATGCTGCAGGGAAAGTACCGTATCTTGAATTCTCACCGAATCTTGATGAGCCGTCGATGCGGCCCGCGATCGTCAGGAGATACTTGGCTTTGTAGTCGAGGTTCACCCGGGTGAAGTATGACAGAAAGCTGTATTCGGTCTTCGTTGCAGAGGCACCGGTAATCAATCCGGCACTTGCAAGCGTTCTAAGGTCGTCAAGAGGGAATTGCTCTCCCTCGGCCCATGAATTGTCGATTACAGTATGCTGATATTCCGTACCTAATACAGCGCTTACACCAATATCCCCGAAAGAATGAATATAATCAAGGAATGATTTAGCAGTGATGTTCTGATTTTCTCCGTAGTTAGTGAACCCGTATCCGCCGACCCCTTTTCCTGAATCGGTTTTCTCTCCGTATCTTGCATTTTCTTTAGTGCTGTAAAGGTCGAAGCCGAGTTCATTTCTCCATGTCAGGCTTTTGCTAAGTTTAAAGTTAAGGTAGCTGTTCATTAGAGTTCTGAAGTTCGATATGTCCCTTGTGGCATCCTCGACATCTATCAGACCATTATAATATGTTGTAACCGGAACATCATATAAATTCCCGTCAAGATCTCTTACAGGTGTAATTGGCGACATGGCGACAAGCTGCATAGGAGTAGAGAATGCATTATCGGCCGAAACCTGGTCAATAATTGTCTTGGTAAGGCTTAAAGACATCCCCAGATCCATGAATTTATTGACCTTATTATCAACATTGAGCCTGCCTGATATTTTCTGGATTCCGTTCGACACAAGAATTCCTTCCTGGTTACTATAAGAGCCGCTTGCAAAGAATTTAAGTTTATCATTACCGCCCTGTGCCGAAAAATCAGCAGCAAGGAGGTTCCCTGTCTGGAAAGCCTGGTCCTGCCAGTCAGTATTAACAGCTAGTTCCGGATCAGTATATGTTGCCCAGCCGTCATACCGGTTGAAACGCCTTCTGACAAATTCAAGCCATGAACCCTCATATTCGTCGGGATTATTAATAGGATCGTAACCCTCATACAGGTCGCTGTTATAGGCAGCCTCTTCAAAATACTCGACATACTGTTCCGAATTCAGAAATTCCCTGCGATGGGAAGCCTGGCTGATGCCTCTCTGAAGATTAAAGTTCAGTTTGGTATTGCCATTAATCCCTTTTTTGGTAGTAATAAGTATAACACCATTTGCTCCTCTTGAACCAAAGATAGCTGCAGATGCAGCATCTTTCAGTATCTCAACCGATGCAACATCATTAAAGTTAAAGGTCGAGAGAGGATTGATCGCAGCTCCCGACTGATTAAGAGTTTCCGTTGAAAGCGGAACACCGTCAACAACATACAGCGGTTCATTGCTTGCGGTGACAGATGATGATCCTCTTATCCTCATCCTTGTGGAACCTGTGGCTTTGCCATTCAGCGATTCAACAAATACACCGGCACTTTTCCCCTGAAGGGCAAGCTCGACAGAGGCAACAGGCATATTCTGTAAAGATGCCCCGTCGATCTTTGAAATGCTGCTGGAGACTTTCGATTTTATCTGAGTACCATACCCGACAACAACAATTTCATCCAGACCGATCGATTCTGTTTCAAGGGAAACATCATAGATGTTTGATGTTCCCACAACAATTTCTTTGGTTTTCATTCCGACAAACCGGAATTCGAGAGTTGAACCAGCCGGAGCACTTATCTGATACTTCCCGTTCTGATCAGTAATTACTCCAACCGTGGTTCCTTTAACAAGTACCGACACTCCTGCAATCGGCAGATTGTCGTCAGTACCATTAACTGTACCTGTAATGGTTTTTTGCTGACCCAGGGCGGGCAGAATCAAACCACAGAGCACAATAAACAACAATAAAAGTTTCTTCATAACTTCTGGTTTAGGTTAAAAAAAATAAGACCTGGAATTTTTAAATTAATTCCTTCTACTCTTCTCAATTATACGATAGCTCCGGTTACAAAAATATAACTTTTCATATAGCATAAACTATAAACTAAAACTTTTTTCAGGATTTGCTTAACAGGATCAAGTAAACTACAGCTTATACTAAAAGAAAAGAGGCTGATCTCTTCTGAAGTCAGCCTCTATTAATATCAGGAAATGAATTTTACTATGGATTTCTGGTAATAACAAATTGATATATTCCCTGACTTCCGTATGCACCAACTGAAATATCAATATTCAAATTATATGTTCCATCACATGAACTGAAGTTACCGGAACCTGAAAATGTCACACTACCGTAACCATAGTAATCTGAAGCAAGCATCTTTTCTTCAGCACTAACTGCATAGGTAGCGGGATTTATATGCAACACAAAGGGACCATTGTCTTCAACACATCCGTCAATTTCCGAAAGCCCTGCAACATATATTTTATATGGATCATCAGGATCAGATGTAATAGTAACATCATATTCTGACGGCCAGTCAGAAATTGCATGATAACTTCCGGTTGCTAAATTTACATCATAAGCACAGGCTACAGGAACAATAACCACGGCAGTTGAGCGCGTCGCGGTACCATTGGCCTGGGTTAAAAGCTCAAAAGTAAAAGTATCACCGTTCGCGATTTCACTTAGTGCGACTCCGAGCTTTTGTGCAGCATCCGATGATGAGATCCTGACAGTTGCAGGAAACGAAGTCACTTCGCTCATTGTGACTCTTTCATAATTGTCCTGGTATGATCCCTGCACCGTGATTTTCTCCGGTGTTGAACCTTCCGGGACCGTTACCACAAACTCTACATAAGAATTTTCAAGATCTTTGGAATCGAAAATTCCCGGATTAATATTGGTGATTGCAGGTACTATTGCTTTACCTCTCAGTCCAGCCGGATCCGGAAGTTCTTCACAACTCATAAATATCATTATCAGTGTAAAGATCAATCCTAACTTATTTATTTTCTTCATTTTAAAATTAATTAGTTGTTTAACTATCAAAAGGGAGAATTTAACGTGTTCCTCCGGCCCACCAGACATTCTCGGCATAAACATAGGTGCCGTCGCCATATGCATCACGGACATTAAAATTTGTAGTTACATCTGCAGATCCGTACGAATATCGCAATGGG
>Ga0209254_10002157_pt1 | contig 17869 bp, 14 predicted proteins | sample FrelakmetDIP11DI_FD_187148 | JGI IMG/M metagenome (GOLD analysis project Ga0209254, IMG submission 187148) | Freshwater lake sediment microbial communities from the University of Notre Dame, USA, for methane emissions studies - DIP11 DI (SPAdes)... | ecosystem: Environmental > Aquatic >...
GGTTTGTTTCATGGGCTGAACTAAAACGCAATAATTCATGAAATTATCCCAGTTTCGTTTCGACCTTCCTCTTAACCTTATTGCTCAATACCCCACCAAGAAAAGGGAAGATGCCAGATTGATGGTAGTTCACCGGGAAACCGGCCAGATTGAAAACCGTCATTTCAGGGACATTATGGAATATTTCGACGATAAAGATGTATTTGTCGTGAATAACACGAAGGTATTCCCGGCTCGTATGTATGGTCGCAAGGAGAAAACAGGCGCAAAGATTGAAGTTTTTTTGCTTCGTGAACTTAACAAACAAAACCGGCTTTGGGATGTAATTGTTGATCCCGCAAGAAAAATCAGGGTTGGAAATAAACTCTATTTTGGCGAAACTGATGAATTAGTAGCTGAAGTAATTGATAATACAACTTCACGTGGCCGCACTATCCGGTTTTTATTCGATGGCCCGGAAGAAGAGTTCAAACAAATCCTCAGCAACCTGGGTGAAACACCTCTTCCAAAATATATTAAACGCAAACCAGACGAAGAAGACCGGGAACGATACCAAACCGTTTATGCCAAGCATGAAGGGGCAGTTGCCGCGCCAACTGCGGGTTTGCACTTCAGTATTGAGTTAATAAAAAGACTTGAGATCCAGGGTATCCGTTTTGCAGAAATAACCCTGCATACTGGCCTTGGCACTTTCCGCCCGATTGAAGTTGAAGACCTGAGCAAGCATAAAATGGACGCCGAATATTACAAAATAGATGATTTGGCTTGTAAGATCGTAAATAAGGCAAAGACTGAAGGCCATCGTATCTGTTCAGTGGGCACCACTACTATGCGTGGACTGGAAACTTCGTTTACCGCAGAAAAATTACTTAAGCCTTCGGAAGGATGGACCAATATCTTTATCCATCCCCCTTATAAGTTTTCTATTTCTGATGCACTGATCACAAACTTTCATCTTCCTAAAACCAGCCTGCTGATTATGACCTGCGCATTTGCCGGTTACGAACTGGCTATGGAAGCTTATAAAAAAGCAATCAAAGATAAATACCGCTTCTTCAGTTATGGAGATGCGATGCTGGTGATCTAAAACATCATATATCTTCAATCTCATCCTGTCAAAAAGTGGAATTAAAGTTTTTTGATGATATGAGAATAATCATTACTTCCAGAACGGGACTACCTTAAATTACATTGTAATTTCAGATAGCAACAGGAACAATGGACAGTAAAATATGGATGGTAGTGGGTGGCATTGGACTTTTCCTTGTAGGTATGCACCTATTGGAAACGGCCCTAAGTCAGCTGGCAAGCCGCGATTTTAAATTGCTGCTCCGGAGAAATACATCTTCCAATACCCGTGCGGTCTTTAGCGGCATAGTAACAACTGCCCTTCTGCAAAGCAGTTCCATTGTATCCTTCATGACACTTGCCTTTGCAGGAAGCGGAATCATCAAACTTCAAAATGCACTTGCAGTTATTCTCGGCGCCAATATAGGCACTACCCTTTCTAATTGGATAATTGCAACGCTTGGGTTCACTTTCGATATTGATATGATCTGGTATCCCCTGCTGGGTATTGGCGGAATCATCCTGGTCATGTTCAAACAGAATAAGAAAATTGAACAGATTTGCTTTTTCTTTATTGGGCTTACATTACTGTTCATCGCTCTTGGGTTTATGAAGAATGGGATGCTGAATACCGTCGAAAGGTTTGATTTAGGCAGTTTCAATCAATATCCGCCTATCGCATTTGTCTTTATTGGGTTCATAATCACTTTTCTGATTCAAAGCAGCGGGGCTACAATGGCAATAACCCTGAGTGCACTATATGCCAAAGCGATTCCTTTTGACCTGGCCGTTGCCGTTGTGATCGGCTCGGAACTTGGCACAGCCCTTAAACTGGTTCTGGCAGCAACCGGAAGTTCGCCCGAAAAAAAACGACTCGCAGCGGGCAATATTCTGCTCAACCTGGTAACAACTATACTGGCTTTTGTATTTCTATACTCATTGATTGACCTGGTGACAGTCAAAATGAACATCAGCGATCCCTTACAGGCACTGGTTATTTTTCAGATAGTGATCAATATTACAGCGACAATTCTTTTCTTCCCTTTCCTGAATTTTATCTCCAGGATACTGGAAAAATGGTTTACAGAAAAGAACGACCGTTCAACTTTATATATAGATGAAACCATACCCCGCGTTCCGGGATTTGCACAGGAAATCTTCCGGCTTGAAGTATTCTATTTTCTAAAAAGGGTGATGGCTTACAATGCCGCAGAGTTCAAACTATCCAACAGCGAGATTGGCCTGGAAGATATTTTTACAGAGAAAGAATGGATGAAAGAAAAATCGCATAACCATCTGCACGACAGGTACAGTGAAATAAAAAAAGCCCAGGGTGAGATCATTGCATATTATGTGAAGATGCAAAAGAATATGTCAAACCAGGAAGAACTTTCACAGGTAAATCAATATATCAAATCAGTACAGAGTGCAATGCATGCCGCTAAAGGTTTCAAGGATATTCAACATAATAAAAATGAATTACTACAATCAGGAAACGATCTGAAATTCGGACAATTCGCCCTTTTCAGCAATATCATTCATAAAAACCTGCAACAACTTGCTGAATTGATTCAAAAAGAAAATACCGAAGAAATAATCAGTAAAATGGAGAAGCAACTAACAGATATCCAGGTTGATTATAAGGAACTGCTCAACTCCATTTATGCTACAGCCGGGAAAAACGCCCTTCTGGAAAAAGACATCTCCACCTTGCAAAATATGAACAGGGAGCTTTATTCTGCCAACAAATCATTGATTTATGCGGTCAGTGATTTTATGCTGGATAATCAGCAATCCGAGCATGTAAAAAATATGCCACTGAGTGTCCAATAATTATTCCAATCCAAATAAACCAATGTTCAGAAGTTGAAGTGTCTTCAACTTATATTCTCCCGGAATTAAGATGGATACGTTGTGAGAACTGCCGCCATAACTTACCATACGCACCGGAACAGGTGTCAGTGCTGCAAACAAACGGCTGAGCATGTCTTTCGTTTGTGCGATCTGGTTACCCACAATGGCAATGATAGTCTGGTCTTTGGTTACTTCCACATCTCCAAATGGCTCCAGTTCTTTCAGGATCTGATGTAAAGAGGACGGGTTATCAATTGTAAGTGATACTGCCACTTCGGATGTGGTGATCATATCGATAGGTGTCTTATACTTCTCAAAAACTTCGAATATTTTCCTTAGAAAGCCATAAGCGAGCAACATGCGGCTGCTCTTTATTTTTACAATGATAATTCCGTCCTTTGCTGCCACTGCCTTTACTCCAACAGATCCCGCTTCTTCTACAATCAGGGTACCTTTTGCTTCGGGCTGCATGGTATTGAGCAAGCGTACTGGTATCTTATATTGCTGAGCAGGCCAGATAGAGGCAGGATGCAAAATTTTAGCGCCGAAATAAGCCAGTTCCGCGGCTTCATCAAAACTCAATTGCTCAATGGGGAATGTTTTCTTCACAACCCGCGGATCATTATTATGCATTCCGTCAATATCAGTCCAGATCTCACAAACACTGGCATTCATAGCTGCTGCAATAAGTGAAGCGGAATAGTCACTGCCCCCTCTTTTAAGGTTGTCAACTTCGCCTCGGGCATTGCGACTGATATAGCCCTGTGTAATAAACAATTTCACGTCCGGGTATCCCTCCAGCAACTGATTCAAACGGATTCGTATTGTGCCAATCTGCGGCTCTTCGTTGAAATCAATACTCATGAATTCCAATGCAGGGAGCAGTTCATGCCTAATTCCTTTTTCTTCAAGGTACACCGCAAACATTTTGGTACTCATCAATTCACCCTGGGCCAGGATATCTTTATTTAATGCTTCATTGAAAGATATTTTGAGAATGATCTGCAGAAATTCAAAATGTTCGGAAATAATCTGTTGTGCCTTTTTACGATACTCGTCTTTTTGCAGCAATTCAATAATAAAATCATGATAGTGCTGATCAAGTTTTTCAATAAGTTGTTTTGCTGATTCCTTATCGCCTCTTGACATGGCTTCGCCTATTGATACCAGGGCATTTGTTGTGCCGCTTAAAGCACTGAGTACAACAATTTTGGGTTCATCATCACGGGTGATAAGATCTGCAACCTGGTGCATTCTTTCCGGCCTTCCAACGGAAGTGCCGCCAAACTTCATAATCTTCATTTCTTTATTATCTTGTTTTAATAAATGGCTAAAATTCTTATCCTAAACTACTGGCTGAAAAAAAAGAAGCCATGTAAAATTTGGAATTCAAAAAATTATACAGCAATCGGATGGCGAATTTAGAACTTGATGTTGAATTTTAGACCAGTTCTTCTTAAATCTTCCCAAACGGCCGGCAATAAGGGTATGCCATCTTTCAGCCGGATTGCCTCCATGTCCCTTTCCGGATCACCGGGTATCAGCACCCGACTTTGCCCTTCTACAGGTTTTGACGACCTGAACCGCCGAATCCACTGATCCATATTTTTCCTGAAGTCTTCTTCTGTCCTGAATGCATCTATACGCATTGCGCCAAAAAAATGGCCAAGACCTCTTCCAGGCTGGTTTTCCGGCATAGGCACATAGGCCGGGAAGGGTGGCACCCAGGGGCCATAATTTGCACCACTTAAAACCGCAGAAAAAATATCTACAATGGCACCCAATGCATAACCTTTATGGCTGCCATGTTCACGGTCTCCTCCAAGCGGAACAAGTGCTCCACCATTTTTTAAGGCATGCGCATCCGTTACCGGATTGCCATTTGCATCCTGTATCCAGCCTGTGGGTGCTTCAAGATTTTTGCGTTGGAGGATTTCCAATTTACCATTTGCCGCGGTAGTAGTGGCAAAATCAGCTACAAATGCCGGCTCATCACCTGCAGGTATCGCAACACAAATGGGATTAGTGCCCAATAATCTCTCGGCGGAAAATGTAGGCGCAACCAGTGCACTGGCATTGGTCATAGCTATCCCGATCATCCCATTATCAATTGCCATCATGGCGTGATGGGCTGCAATCCCAAAATGATTGCTGTTTTGTACACTCACCCATCCCGTGCCCGCCAGTTTGGCTTTATCAATAGCTACCTGCATCGCAAAAGGAGCCACCACCAATCCAAGGCCACTTCCGCCATCAATCACTGCAGTGGAAGGCGATTCGTGGATGATGCGAATGGCCGGTTCGGCGATGATTCGGCCGGCCTCCCATAACCTAACGTATCCGGATAACCGAGCTACCCCATGCGAGTCGATGCCGCGTAAGTCAGCGGAGATCAATGCTTCTGTTGCAGTTGTGGCTTCAGCTCCCGGGCAGCCCATGGCCCGGAAAACAGTGAAAACAAAGGCCTTAAGTTCTGCGTAACTTATTGTTTGATCCATCCCGCAAAAATAGCAGGCATTGCCTATAGTAAAGCGGGAAATTGCGATTATTATGTAAGTTTATGCCATGAAGTTTCTTTATTTAATATGGCTCAACTTATTCTTCTGCGAGTTTGTGCAAGCACAGTTTTTGCCGGAAACAATTCAAAGTTCTTTTGTGCTGCAATCAGAACGTCAGAAATTAAAACAAAGCCTTTATGAGCGAACAATCAGGCAGAGCTTTTTACTGACACCGGACAGTATATCCGAATATCGTTACCAGTCGGCATTCTGGGCAATCACTCAATTTATGGTTGCAGACAGTTCTGTCATGGAAGGTTTTCGGAAAACCATCAGTGCATATGGCAGTTTGGCAATTGAAACACGCCGCTCATTCCTGGAAGCGATCTATACCTTAAATCCAAAACAATTCCAGCCTGATATTAAACAGATTTTATCGGTAGAGCAAAACCCGAAAGTCTTTGCCATGTCGGCACTTTTTACGTATCGAAACGAACCCGGATACAAGGAAAATATCCTTCAGATGATGGAGAAAAAATTTCCTGATCATTCAACGAATGTAATTTTATCCACTTTAAAAAATTACCTCGAAAACAACGAAAAACTGGTTCTCCACGCAATTCCAAATTTGCAGTTGCTCTTTACCCTGCAAAAAAAGATTGGGATAAAAACTATCTATTCATTGCAGCGCTGGAATCGCGACTTTACAGGCCTGGCAATCATTCAGGAATCTGGTGGAAAATTCTCCCGGGACAATGAAGGAAAACTGATTGTAGTCCGTCAGCTTGCAAGGGCCGGATCCAACCTCCCATATTTCATTACCAATGGCAATACACCACAGGGCATTTTCAGTATTCAGGGTATAGATACTTCCCATAATAATTTCATCGGGCCCACACCAAACTTACAACTGACAATGCCCTTCGAAGGTTACTGGCAGGATTATTTTCATGCAAATGCCGACAGTACAAACCCTCTGGCCGCCTATTCTAAATTGCTCCCCGAAAGCTGGCAATCATATACGCCGATGCAGGAAGCATTTGTTGCCGGCAAAGCAGGCAGGACGGAAATTATTGCCCATGGCACAACCATTGATCCAGCCTTTTTCATTGACAAAACCTATTTCCCGATTTCGCCTACACTTGGCTGTTTGTGTGCCCAGGAAATATGGAATCCCATTACCGGGAAGCTGGGCGAAAGTGAGCAACTAAAGCTGATCAATACCTTTTTACAGAGTCCGGGAGAAAAGGGATATCTGTTTGTGATAAACCTCGACAATCAGCAACGGGCAGTCAGCCAGGCAGAACTGGAGAAATTTGTTTCAGAATTTGAATCATCCTTTTCCAATAAATAACAGTCAGGCAGCAAAAAGTTTCTACAGGATTACCTTTTCAGGAAAGCACTTTCAATGAATGGTTTAGAATTTATCATTTTCAAAGTCACAATTATTGCAATAAGGTTAATCAAAAAAACAATATTGCTTAGTCAGGTATTGGGGAATTTGGCAGCACGGCAACCTGTTGATTCACATTGACCAGGAAATCAAATTGCAATTTTTAAGATACCATCCTTACATATCCCATAAAACGGAAAATAAGATCGACATTCAAGCTCCATTTTCCTGATAAAAGGGCAATACAAATTATATTCAGAAGCCTGTCTTTTTCAAAAACAGCCACTGGTTATTTGCATAAAAAAAGCAGGCAATGGTAGCCCATCAACCTGCTATATTGATCCTTAACTGTGTTGCTGACATTGCTAAAATGGAAGGTCATCAGCCGCCTCCGCGACCTGTGCAGCCACCGGAACCTCTCCACCCTGTGACAGTTGCTGCTCGCCAAATGAAGAACCCTGGCCTTCCGGACGATTGCTACTTCCCAATAACTGAACATTGAGCACTCGAAGTGTCAATGAAGCTCCGGCAGTTCCATCATTTTTACTATAAGTCCTTACTTCCGGTGTCCCTTCAACATAGACCAACTGGCCTTTTTTAAGGTAGGGGGCAACAGCTGTTCTGTCTGTCCAATATGCACAATCCACCCAGGTAGTCCTTTCCTTCAGGTTACCGGTACTGTCTTTGAATCTTTCAGAGTGAGCCACGCTGAAATTGATGACATTTTTCCCACTTACCACGTTGGTGATGCAATCTTTCCCAAGATGCCCGATTACTTGTAACTTGATCATAACATTAAATTTATACGTGCAATTTCGGTCAATAAGCAAGAGATAAAATGTTTGAATCCTCCTACTTATACAATATTTTTCCACCAAAATCTGGTGTTTGCACCAGTTATTTCAATAACTATCTCATAAATCCGGACTGGCGACTGGAGACTGGCGACTGGAGACTGGAGACTGGCGACTGGCGACTGGCTGCCGCTAACTTCCCGCCTTTTCGTATCTTTGCCCACTTAATCATTCCAGGATGAGCAGGCACGGTAAAGTTATGGTGGCAATGAGCGGGGGTATCGACAGTACCGTCACGGCCCTTATGCTCAAGGAGCAAGGGTACGAGGTTGTGGGTATTACGATGAAAACATGGGATTATGCCAGTTCCGGCGGTGGCAAAAAAGAAACAGGCTGCTGTAACCTTGATTCGTTCAATGATGCCCGAGCAGCGGCCGTACACCATGGTTTCCCGCATTTTATCCTCGATATCCGCGAAGAGTTCGGCGATTTTGTCATCAATAATTTTGTGGAAGAATACATGGCAGGAAGGACGCCAAACCCTTGTGTGATGTGCAATACGCATATAAAATGGCGGGCCTTGCTTAAGAGGGCGGATGCCATGGATTGCGACTTTATTGCCACCGGTCATTATGCCAAAGTAAGGCCGGAAAACGGACGTTTTGTGATCAGCAAGGGTATTGATGAAATGAAAGACCAGAGTTACGTGCTTTGGGGACTGCAACAGGACTTGTTAAGCCGTACCATATTGCCACTGGGTGAATACCGGAAGCCTACGATCCGCCAAATGGCGATTGACTATGGGTACCCTGAACTGGCAAAGAAAAATGAAAGTTACGAGATCTGTTTTGTGCCAGATAATGACTACCGGGGTTTCCTAAAACGTAACGTGGACGGGCTTGAAGACATGGTCTCAGGCGGAAATTTTATCAATAAGGAAGGTAAGGTCCTCGGCCAGCATAAAGGTTATCCTTTCTATACCGTAGGACAAAGAAAAGGGCTGGATATAACTTTTGGAAAACCGGTTTACGTAACCGAAATCTTTCCGGAAACCAATACGGTTATGCTTGGAGATGAAGAAGACCTGAACAGGGCGGAGATGACTGTTTCAAGGATTAACCCTATCAAATACGAAAGCATCCCGGATGGAATGGAAGCTCTTGTAAAAATTCGCTACAAAGACAAAGGCACCCAGGGTGAATTACATTCTGATAACCAGGGCAATATGATAGTTCATTTCCGTGAGGACGCAAAAGGAGTGGCACCTGGGCAATCGGCTGTTTTTTATGAGGGTGACGATGTGATAGGCGGTGGCACCATACAACGTTATATTTCACCTTTTTAGGCAATATTTTGGGGCTGAAAACGTTATAATTTTGGGGAAACTGTCTGGCCATTTCTTTTTCCAGAAATGATTAAACAGGGCATTAATTTCCCGGCTAGAGCAATTAATTTTATTATTTAAAATGTGCTATGCAGAAACGAGTTGTTGTACTGGTCTTACTTATTAGTCTACTGGCTATTATATGGCAGGGCTGTTCCGAGAAAGAGCAGATTTCAACTGGCTTGATCAGTGAGTATTATCCACTCCAGAAAGGTAAGTTTATCACCTACAGGATGGATTCCACAGTTTATGTCAATCTCAATACAATTAAAGAAGTCCACACCTATATCATACAAGATTGGGTAGATGCTGAAATAACAGATAACCTGGGCAGGAAGGCCTACCGTATCAGGAGATTGATCCGTAGTAATATCGATACCACACAATGGACCGATAATGCCAGTTTTGTAGTTACGCCTTTAGATAAATCACTTGAGTATCTTGATAATAACCTCAGGTTTATCAAACTACAGGAACCGATGCGGGATAACTTTACCTGGAAGGGCAACAACTATATCAACAGTTTCAGCGACCAGGACCTGCAGTACCTCGATAACTGGGAGTACTTCTATGAAAATACCAACCAGCCATTTACGCTGGGGTCGAAAACTTTCCAGGAAACAGTATTGGTCAATCAGCGTGACGAAGTTTTCAATAATCCGGAAGACAAAACAACTATCTTTTCTGTTGATAAATCGAAAGAAGTTTTTTCAAAAAGCATTGGGCTGATCTACAAGGATTTTCTCCATGAAATCTGGCAGCCGCCCAATTCCACATCACCAGGAGGTTATTATGAACCCAGTAGTTATGGCATTCGCCTTACTTATCTGAATCATAACTAGGATAGGCGGTTAACCCATTAAATCCAATTATGAAACTACTCCTTGGGATTATATTATGTTTGATGACTATTCCAGGGCATAGCCAGCTTACACGTCATATCATAGAGCTGACTGATAAAAATGGCAGCAACTACAGTTTCAATAATCCATCTGAATATCTTTCGCCCAAAGCCATCGCCAGGCGCACACGTTACAATATTTCTCTTGACAGTACTGATTTCCCCGTTTCAAAAGTATATCTTGACAGTTTAGCAAAGGTTCCAAATATTACTATACTTAATGCCTCACGCTGGCTCAACCAGGTGCTCATTCAAACCACGGATGCCGGTGCCTTGCTTAAAATACAGTCGTTCCCCTTTGTAAAGAAATCTTCACCCGTAGCCAGCAGGTCGTTATTAGCGCAGGCACCATCGGAAAAATTCAATGAGGTAATTACAGAAATTACCAGCGGGTCAACCTCCCGTCAAACCATAACCGAAAATTTTTTCGACTACGGAAATGCCTTTGGCCAGATACATATCCATGAAGGGGAATTTCTCCACGATAATGGATTCCGTGGTGAGGGAATGACCGTAGCTATTCTGGACGGAGGATTTAAAGGTTACCTTACTAACCCGTTCTTTGACAGTGTCCGTCAAAAAAACAAAGTGCTCGGCAGTTGGGATTTTGTTAAAAACGAAACATCGGTAAATGAAGACCACCAGCATGGAATGTATTGCTTCTCTATTATGGCTGCAAACCGGCCGGGAATTCTGGTAGGCACTGCCCCAAATGCAAATTATTATCTTTTTCGTACAGAAGATGTGGCAACAGAATATCCGGTTGAAGAACAGAACTGGGCTGTTGCAGCAGAAACTGCAGACAGCCTTGGTGTCGACCTGATTACATCTTCATTAGGTTATTCTGAATTTGATGACCCTTCTTTGAATCATACATATGCGGATATGAACGGCCGCACTACTATGATCACAAGGGCGGCCGACATGGCCGTAAAAAAAGGAATGATTGTTACCAACAGTGCTGGAAATTCAGGAGCAAGCCCCTGGAAATACCTGATCGCACCGGCTGATGGAGACAGTGTGCTGGCAGTAGGTGCAGTGAATGTAAACGGCGAGATTGCATCTTTTTCCAGTTTCGGGCCTTCCTCAGATGGCCGGGTGAAGCCGGATATTGCTTCAGTAGGCTGGCGCACGGTATTAAGTAACACAAGTGGTAACGCAACTTTTGGAAGCGGAACTTCTTTTTCTAATCCAAATATTGCCGGGTTAATAGTCTGTTTATGGCAGGCTTTTCCGGAATTCAGGAATATGGAAATTTTGGATGCTGTAAAGAAGAGTTCCAGCAGATATACTAACCCCGATGACAGAACAGGTTATGGCCTGCCCAACATGAAAGCCGCCTACGCATACCTGGAAAAAGAAAAACAAATAAAGCAGGCTAACAAACTGCTTGGAGAAAAGTATATCAAAGTTTTTCCAGTACCATTCAGCAACCAATTTTCCGTACTTTACAAATCTGCATCAGCTGGCACTTTTTCAATGGAATTGATTGATATAACTGGAAGGACGCTCAGTTCCCAGTCCAGATCAGTATCAGCAAATGAAATTTATTTTATTGAAATGAAACAACTTGACCGGCTGCCTGCAGGTCAGTATTTTCTTCGTTACCGCGATGGTTCCCGAAAAGGGACACTTACACTGGTAAAGTAAACAGAGCGGCGAACATCGAATCTGCTTTGCAATCATAACCTTTAATCAACCCTGATTTCTGTAATTGCAATTGGCTGTTCGCTTTAATAAATTCTACTATTCCTTCATTTTCAGCTTGATAAACCGAACAAGTTATATATAGAAGGAATCCCCCTGTTTTTACCCGGGGAATAATCTGTAGCATCATATTTTGCTGCAATTGCTGATAATGCTCTATTCCAGTTTCAGGGAAAAAAAGCATTTCCCATGGATTCCTCCCCCATGTACCTGAGCCAGAACATGGAACATCGGCGATGACAAAATCAAATCCCTTTGGTGGAAAGAAACCATGGCCGACAGTATTTCGGCTATTCGTCTCAGTAAGATCTATTTGCATTTCCTCGAAATTTCTTATTCCTGATATGGAAAATCTTTTTCGTAAATTATGCAGAATAGTCTCTCGCTCATCTGAAACAAATAAGGAAGCCTCCGGGAAAAGATCATAAGCCATAATCGACTTACCGCCGCTACCGGCACAGGCATCCCAGATGGCTGGTTTCCGGGGCAACGAGGCAGGCGAAGGAAAATAATCGGCAGTCTGTTGAGAGCTAAGATCCTGAATAACAAATAGCCGGTCCGGCTCGCTTAAGCTGTCAAGCTTAGTGGTATTGGGTAAGGCAAGAGTATCCTCACCTATAGGCCTAAACGAAATGCCATTTTTATCCATGATTTTCCGAACCTCTTTGGTACGGCCGGGCCGGATTCGCAGGAATAAATCGGGCTGGATAAAATGCGATTCCCGGAATGCGTCCTTGTCAAGCCCTGAACTTAATTCATTTTCAAAAGGAAATATTGATGCCGTTGAAAATGAGGGGTACTGCATTTGAAGAAAATCAAATTTTTGTGCCAGCGGAAGATCAAGTGAAGATATCCATGCCGGTTTTGTTTCTTCGAGCAGGCTGTTTTGTTTTGTTGTACAGAGAAATTGCGCCACCAGGATTTTTTCCCGGATAGGGATATCCGGCATTGCCTTTCCAAGCCGGAAAAAGTTGTAACAAAAAGCGCTGATCTCTTTTCTGTCGCGTGAACCGAATTTTTTATTATCCCGGAAGAATGCTTTTATAAAGATAGGGAAGGGTTCAAAACCTTCATAGTGAGCCAGAATCTGTTCAGCGGAACTTAAGTGCGCAAGGATATACTTTTTTTTGACTAAAGACATATGAAAAAATAAAATCGGCCTGAATACCTTGCCCAACTGCTTCACTCAGGGCGAGGTCAGGCCGCGCACGTTAAACAACCTCAGATTTTCTCTGCGACCTCTTTTCTCTGCGGTGAATGTATTAAAGTTCCAGCAAAGCCTTCACCGGATCTTTACCCATTAACAACAGTTCCGGATTTTCCAGTAATTCTTTTACCCGAACCAGGAAACCAACACTTTCGCGGCCATCGATGATACGGTGATCATAGCTTAAGGCGAGATACATCATTGGCCGGACTACAATCTGTCCATTGACTACCACTGCCCTTTCTTCAATTTTGTGCATTCCCAGGATGGCCGATTGTGGAATATTGATGATGGGTGTACTCATGAGTGAGCCAAATACGCCGCCATTTGTAATCGTAAAAGTTCCGCCCTGCATTTCCTCCAGGCTGAGTTTATTATCGCGTGCTTTGCCGGCAAGTTCAACCACTTTCTTTTCAATTTCTGCCATGCTAAGGCTCTCAGCATTTCTGATTATCGGCACAACAAGGCCTTTAGGTGCCGATACTGCAATGGAGATATCACAAAAATCATGATAAATAATTTCTTCCGTATCAATATAGGCATTCACTGAAGGCCATTCCTGCAAAGCAAATGCGCATGATTTGGTGAAGAAACTCATAAAACCCAATCCAACACCATGTAATTCTTTGAATTTGTCTTTATACTTAGTTCTGATTTCCATTATGCGACTCATATCCACTTCATTAAAGGTGGTGAGCATCGCCGTTGTATTCTTGGCTTCTACCAGCCTGCGTGAAATGGTCTTACGCAGGTTGCTCATTTTCTCCCTGCGTTCATTGCGCGTGAACAAAGCCTGGCCCGGTTTTCTGCCCGGGCTTGCAAGCGCTTCCAGAACATCGTTTTTCAGGATTTTACCCCCAGTTCCGGAAGCATGTATAACGGAGGTATCTACTTTCTTATCAGCAATGATAGCGGCCGCAACAGGGGATGCCTTGACATCTGAACTTGTTGTTTGTGCAGGAGCGTTGACGGTAGCAGCTGGCTTTATTTCTTCTTGCACAGGCGCTACCTTAGCTTCGGGCCTTATTGCTTTGTCATCTATCTGGCATGCTATATCGCCTATCTTTAAGGTATCGCCTTCATTAGCTATAGTTTTCAACAATCCCGCCTGCTCCGCATTGATCTCAAAAGTTGCTTTTTCACTTTCCAACTCTGCTATGAGTTCGTCGCGTTCAACCCATTCCCCGTCTTTTTTCAGCCACTTTACAAGTGTTACTTCTGTGATGGACTCTCCTACTGTTGGAATCTTAATATCGATCATACAATTAAATTAGCGTTTGAGCGTATGCGTTAATAACTAAATGACAAATGCGGTTTCTACCAGTTCGGCCTGTTCCTGTGCGTGAACTTTGATGTACCCGGTTGCCGTAGAAGCACTCAGCTGTCGGCTTATGACACCATAGTTGAATGATTTCAGGTAAATCTGCAGGAAAGAAGCGGCACCCATATTCAGCGGCTCTTCCTGAACCCAGAACCAGGTTGCTTTTACATATTTCCTATGCAATGCTGCCAATTGTTTTTCCGGCAATGGATGAATTTGTTCCAGTCGCACCAATGCAACATTTTGCTGATTATTTTTCTGCTTATACTCAAGGAGGTCGAAATAAATTTTACCACTGCAGAATAATACTTTGTTGACTGTAGCAGGATCTGCGATTGCTTCATCATCCAATACTTCATGGAATCCTTCCTGTGTGAAGGCTGTCTTAAGAGAATAAGTACCCGGATGGCGAAGGTTTGCTTTTGGTGAAAAATTAACCAGTGGCTTACGGAAGGGCCAGGTCAGCTGACGGCGCAACACATGGAAAAAGTTAGCGGATGTGGTGATATTGGTAACTACCATATTCAATTCAGCGCACATCTGCAGGAATCGCTCCATACGCGCGCTGCTATGTTCCGGTCCCTGGCCTTCATATCCATGAGGCAACAACATTACCAGTCCGTTCATCCGATTCCATTTTTGTTCGGCGCTTGTAATGAATTGGTCAATCATCGTCTGGGCGCCGTTGGAGAAATCACCAAACTGTGCTTCCCATAAAACAAGTGTATTGGGAGTCGACAAAGCATAGCCATATTCAAATCCCAGCACACCATATTCACTTAATAAGGAATTATAAATTCTGAACTGCCCTGTTGCACCAGGTATCTCACTCAAACGATTAAACGCTTTGTCCGTCACTTCATCGCGTAAAACCGCATGACGGTGAGAGAATGTTCCCCTGCGGACATCCTGCCCGCTCATCCTGACATCTTTTCCATCCAGCAGCAGACTGCCATAAGCCATAAGTTCCGCTGTAGCCCAGTCAACTTTTGATTCTTCGTTGAACAATTTTATTTTATCCTGCAGCAATTTCTCCACTTTCCGCAGTGGCTTGAAATCAGCAGGCCATTTCATGAGGCTATTGAAAACCGTATCAAAGGACTGGTCGGTAACAGCAGTCGAAGGTGATCGATCAAAATCCTCCGCGGTTGCCCGGCGAAGGCTTTTCCACCATAGTTCCGGTTGCTGATAATGATAGGGTAAAGGATTCTGCTTAACATCGTCCAGGCGTTCCTGTAAGTCGGACCAGAATTTCTTCTCCATGTCTTTAGCCAGATCTTTCGCATCAGGCTCACCATTTTCCAGCAGGTATGTTGAATATACTTCCCTGGGATTAGGATGTTTTTCAATCAGTTCATAAAGGTGAGGCTGAGTGAACTTGGGGTCATCTCCCTCATTATGGCCGTGTTTACGATAGCAAACCATATCAATAAAAACATCTGAATTGAACTTCTGGCGGTATTTGGTAGCAATTTCCACGCATTTTATAACGGCTTCCGGATCGTCGCCATTCACGTGCATTACCGGAGCCTGAACCATTGCGGCAAGTGATGTACAATAATCAGCGCTTCTGGCATCATCAAAATCTGTAGTGAAACCAATCTGGTTATTGATAACAAAATGTATGGTACCACCTGTATAATAACCTTCCAGGTTACACATCTGCAATATTTCATATACCACACCCTGGCCAGCAACAGAGGCATCGCCATGTATCAGGATAGGTAAAATTTTATCATAGTCGCTGTTATATAAAACGTCTGCTTTAGCCCTGGAGAAACCAAGTACTACTGGATCAACAGCTTCGAGGTGGGAAGGGTTGGGCATGAGTTTGAGGTGCATGATCTTCCCATCTGCAAGTTCTATTTCGCTGCCGTAACCCATATGGTATTTCACATCCCCGCTTCCCATCGTTTGGTCAGGCGTTGCGGTTCCTTCAAATTCACTGAAAATCTGCTCATAGGTTTTGCCCATGATATTCGCCAGTATATTCAGCCTGCCCCTGTGTGCCATGCCAATTACCACTTCATGTACATCGTATTCTGCTGCCGACCGGATGATTGCATCCAGTGCCGCTATGGTTGTTTCACCACCTTCCAGTGAGAACCTTTTCTGCCCTATATACTTGGTATGTAGGAATTTCTCAAACATTACCCCTTCGTTAAGCTTTTCCAGGATTCGTTTTTTCTTTTCGAGGGGCAGCGGATTGAGGAAATTCTTTTCCATCTCGGTGGTCAGAAAATCAACCTTCTCCTGGTTACTGATATATTTGAATTCAATGCCAACATGAGTAGCGTAACATTTGTTAAGGTGATCGAGGATTTTCCGGAGACTGGTGGTGCCCAACCCGATAAGGTTACCAGCATAAAAATTCTGGTCCATATCAGCTTCGCTTAAACCAAAAAAAGGTAGTTTAAGGTTGGCACCACGATCCTTGCGAGGCCTGATCGGATTTGTTTTCGCAATTAAATGGCCTTTATTTCGATAGCCAAGGATCAGCCTGTAAGCACCCAATTCTTTTTTCCAGTCAGCTCCGTTCAATTCTGTAGCTGACAATACCTGGGTTGAGGCTGTTTTTCCGTTATCGCCTGATTTACTATGACTTATGGCAAAATCGAATCCCTCGAAAAATTTCCGAAGTTCGGGATCAACGGTCGCGGGATCTCTTACAAAATCCTGGTATTGGCTTTCAATAAAAGATGGGTGGGCGTTTGTTATATAAGAAAAATCCTTCATCGTCAGCTAAGTTGATTTTCACTTTTAAAGGATCACAAATATCGGTGTTTAAACCGAAATTGGATGAAGCAAATAGAACAAATACCTCCTGGGTTGCTGATCTACTATCCTTGTAAATCCATGCTTTCAGGTGATTTTTAGTACATCAGGAGCATCAGGCAGGCAATCCGGGATTAAAAGATCGATCCCATAGCCTGATTTTTTACAAATTGAAAGATCAGATTTGGTATTTACAAGCCCCGGCCTTACCTTTGCCGTCCTAAATTTTAGTAAAGTAAAGCATTATGGCAAATCACAAGGCAACGAAAAAAGATGTGCGTCAGGCTTCAAAACGCCGTGAGAGAAACAGATATCAGGGTAAAACCACCCGGAATGCCATCCGCGACCTAAAAGCATTGACAGATCCAAAGGCAGCTGGTGAGAAAGTCTCCGAAGTGATCAGCCGTATCGATAAACTCGCCAAAAAAGGCGTAATCCATAAGAACAAAGCTGCAAACCTTAAAAGCAGCCTGACTAAAAAAGTAAAGGCACTGTCAAAGTAAACAGATCATCTCATTATACATGAACCGTTTCCAGCAGGGAACGGTTTTTTTTATTTTACTGCGAAGATTTTGGCCTTTGCGGTTGGTGTTGCGTACACTACCAAGTTCCCGAGCTGGAGCCAAATTTTTGTCTGAACCGGGATTTGGGGGGATTATTATGATTAATGGGATTAACAGCAAATACACTTAAGCGAAATATATAACTGAAGTGACAACCTGATCGCTGTACGCCGTTGTTGGTGTTGCGCACGCAGGTTGCTTGAAATTGATGTATGCGTGTTGCGCGCACCAACAACTTCCCGAGCTGCATGCAGTTTTTTGTCTGAACCGGGATCTGGGGGGATTTATAGGATTAATGGGATTAACAGCTTTTCTCCTCGTCTCTGCGTCTTCGCGGTTAATGTATTGGCTGTTTGTCTGAACCGGGATCCTCCTACACTTCGTTTACGCTGTCGCCGAAGCTT
>Ga0209254_10002158_pt1 | contig 17867 bp, 15 predicted proteins | sample FrelakmetDIP11DI_FD_187148 | JGI IMG/M metagenome (GOLD analysis project Ga0209254, IMG submission 187148) | Freshwater lake sediment microbial communities from the University of Notre Dame, USA, for methane emissions studies - DIP11 DI (SPAdes)... | ecosystem: Environmental > Aquatic >...
CTGCCAGGTCTGGATAGGCAGTCCGATAAACTTCAAGCCGAGAGTTCCACCGGGCTTCGATCTCTACACCACGATCCACTGCATTTCGAGTAACCGACAGTAACTCTTCTGGCAAGTAGAACTTTGGGGAGGTTGGCCATCCTAAATTCTTCTTGGCGCCTTCCAACTCTTCCTCTCCGGGCGGCTCTCCATGAGCTTTTGCAGTGTCTTGCCGAGTAGGTAGCCCAAAGCCAATATGGGTTCGCACTGCAATCAGGGATGGTCGTGGATCTGTTTTTGCCAACTGAATCGCCTTATCGATTGCTTCTACATCATTTCCGTCAGGAACTGATTGGACGTGCCAATTGTAAGCAGAAAATCGTTCCAACCGGTTTTCGGTAAATGTAATATCGGTGCTACCATCTATCGAAATGTGATTGTCGTCATATATATATATTAATCTTCCCAACTTAAGATGGCCGGCTAATGAAGCCGCTTCTGAAGCCACGCCTTCCATCAAATCGCCATCTGTGACAACCCCATAGATATTGTGAGAGATAATCTCATGATCTGGACGGTTGAACTCCGCTGCCAAATGCTCAGCTGCGATAGCCATCCCGACACCGTTGGCGAAACCCTGTCCCAAGGGACCTGTGGTAACTTCTACACCAGGAGTTAACCCGTATTCAGGATGTCCGGGGGTACAACTTCCCCATTGGCGAAAATCCTTTATCTCATCCAGAGAGAGATCATAACCAAAGAGAAATAGAAGGCTATATAATAAAGCTGAACCGTGCCCACCTGAAAGTATGAACCGATCTCTATCCGGCCATTGTGGATTTCTTGGATTAAACCGAAGGTGTCGCGACCAGATGGTATAGCCGATGGCAGCTGCACCCATAGGCAACCCTGGGTGACCTGAGTTCGCCGTTTGGACAGCATCCGCAGATAGGAAACGAAGCGCGTTGATAGCAAGCGATTGAGTATGATTTGGACTAACCATTTAGATTCGTTAAAATACTCCTAAATTTAACTTGTGATATAGCGACCCATGATATAGCCTTCTAAATTATCTATGGTGTCCTGCTTGGCAGTAATGATGGCTTTCACGACATCGCCAATTGAGAGAAGTCCCACTAATTTCCCCTGATCCAATACTGGTAAATGGCGAATGTGATGCTGAGACATTAGCGACATGCACTCTTCAAGCGTCTGACCAGGCTCTACGGTGATCATCTTTTTTGTCATGATTTCCTGAACCTGGGTGTTAAGAGAAGATCGACCCATCAAGATGATCTTGCGACAATAATCCCTCTCGGTGAAGATACCCTCAAGACTGCCATCCGTTAAGACGAGCACTGCACCTACATTCTTATCGGCCATAACTTGCAGGGCACGAAATACGGTATCTGCAGGTGAGACAGAGAAGATCGAACTCGAACCTTTGGTCTGCATGAGTTGCTTTACGTTAAACATCGATTTCTCTCCTTTCCGGTTTTATGGAACATCTTAGATCATTATACCTCTCCCACCACTATCTGGAGACAAGATCCTGACTTTTTCTGTATTCTTGAAGGTCGATAATTCCTGATTATTTGTGCAAACCAACAATAGAGTATATAATTAACCAGTTTAAAAGAGTTTTTCCTACAGCTTTACGAAAAGAATCGATCTTTTATCAAGTAACTTTTGTCTTTTGAAAGTGTGTTTTTTGTTACTACACGTATTGATTATTCTTTTAGATACTGGTAATATGACTTCTTATCTAGGAGTGCAAGGGATCCTTTATTCTGGAGGTAATGATTAACAGGGCAAAATACACATTGAACCTTTCTTTTCCGATTCCGCCCTATTCCCATACCCAGGGCTTATTTATAAACAGAATAATTCACGACCTATATTTTTCGCTTCAGGAGGCACAATAATGGCAAACTCGAAAATTACGCAAGATATCGAGATGAGCAAATCGTTCTTTCAAAGCCTATTTGAGGTGTCTGAGGGGGAACGCATCAAAAACTGCATTCAGTGCGCCTCGTGCAGTGGTGTATGTCCTTTTGGGCATCTTATGGTCTTCCCTCCAGGAAATATGATCGCACATCTTCGTGCAGATATGTTTAATAAGTTATTAGCCACTGATACGATCTGGTTGTGCATTTCCTGCTACGCTTGCACCCAAATATGCCCGCAGAAAATACCCATCACCGCTGGATTGATGACTCGCACCAAAGAAGAGCTAGTCTTAGCAGGAAATGTTCCATCTGAGCTCCAGCAAGCGTTTGAGAATTCTCAACGTTATGGGAATGTCATGGGACAATCACCTAGAAAACGAGGGGAGTGGGCAGAAGGAATCGAACCGAAGATACCTCTTATGATCAATAAAAAATCGGCGGAGGTTCTTTGGTTTGTAGGTGATTATCCGTCATATCACCCACGAGTTGCTTCCACAAGTAGATCGTTTGCAAAATTATTAAGTGTCCTAGGAATCGATTATGGAATTCTTGGACCTGAGGAAGTGAGCGATGGTGATTCACAAAGGTTAGCAGGTGAAAAAGGCTTATTCGAAATGCTGGCCGATAAGAACGGAAAAGCATTTGCAAAATATGAGTTTAGCAAGATTATCACCACTGATCCTCATAGTTACAATGCGCTGAAAAATGTCTACCCTGAATTGGGCATCAGCTATCCAGTACAGCATTACTCCCAATTCTTATCGGAACGGATCGACCAATTAAAACCATTAATTAAGCAGGAGCTGAAGGCACGGATAACGTACCACGATCCTTGCTACCTGGGTAGGGTAAACAATGTCTATGAAGAACCTCGAAATTTGCTCACTTTAATCCCAGGAGTTGAATTAGTTGAGATGGTTCATAATCATGGATCAAGCCTTTGTTGCGGTGGAGGGGGTGGCGGCATGTGGTTAGATGGTTTCCAATGGGAGAAGGCTCATGCACGAACATCTGAGTGGAGAATCAACGAAGCTTTACAGGTCGAAGCGGATGTTTTAGCCATAGCTTGCCCATACGAAGCCCCACGCTTTGAGGATGCAGCCAAGATGAATCCCAAAGCAGCGAAACTGGTTGTAAAAGATATTCTTGAATTATTAGCCGAGGCATTATAGAGGTACTAGATGAATATCATTGTAGCTATCAAACTTGTTCCTGACTTAGTTGAAGAGCTGTCCATTGATGCAGATGGAACTGCTCTAGATACGACATGGATGCGCCTGATAATCAATGAGTTTGACGATCATGCCATCGAGCAAGGTATTTTATTAAAAGAGAGCAATGGTGGACAGGTGACCGTAATAGCCCCAGATGCTGAAGGTATCGATGATATGCTTTTTACCGCTGCAGCCAAAGGCGTCGACCGGGTCATTAAATTGACTGGGAATTTTGGAACAACGACAAACAACCATGCTTTGGGACGCGCTTTAGCAGCAGTAATCGATACAATGCAACCGGATATTGTCCTGACTGGGGTCCAGGCTCACAATGACCTTGACGGTCCCACTGGACCACTTCTTGCGGAATTCATAAAGAGGCCATATGTAGGTTACGTGGCTGGGGTGAAAGTTGATGGAGGAAAAGCCCAAATTCGTAAAGAATATCCAGGCGGATTGGTCGCAGATATGGAAGTGACCTTACCTGCGGTTCTGGGGATTCAAGCAGCCGAAAAACCCCCTCGCTATGTACCGATTAGCAAAGTGCGCCAAGCTATGAAGACTACTACGATTGAAGAGCAAGAAATACAAGAGCTAACACCAGAAGGTGGACCGACGATAAGCCGGATGTTCCAGCCTGAAGCTGCTGAGCGAGCAACAATGATTGAAGGCAGCGAGGATGAAATTGCATCTCGTATTGTTGCAATACTTAAAGAACAAGGCGTATTCTAGCCAGGAGGATCAAATGAGCCAAGATATCTTTGTCATCACTGAGCATCTTCAAGGACATGTGTCCGATATATCGTATGTAATGTTGGCAGCTGCGCGAGTTTTATCCAAGGGATCAGGTGGTAAGGTAATTGCGATCTTGCTTGGTAATGAAGCCAAGTCCCTATCAGACAACTTTGCTGCTGACGAAGTTTTCTATCTAGATCATCCAAAATTAGCAGAATTTACCCCAGATGCTTACAACGCAGTGCTAGGAGGTTTGATCGGTAATCATTCTCCGCGCGCAGTACTGTTTGGCGACACTTCAATTGGTGGTGATTTAGCTGGTAAGCTTTCCGCCAGGCTGAATCTGCCTCTCATTAGTCACTGCCTGAAAGTATATGCTGAGGGAAGCGTTCTAAAGTTTACCAGCCAGATTTGTGGCGGTAAGATAATGGCTGAAGGAGATTTACCTGAACCAACAGTTTTAGTGATGATGGTTCCAGGCGGTTATAAACCGGAAGAAGGACAGAGCGAACAACCACCTAAAGTGACAGCTATTCCTGTCCCAGGTCTTGAAGACCTGCGCATTACATTGACGCAATACATCGAACCAGAAACAGGCGATGTGGATATCTCAAAAGAGCCACTTCTGATTGCAATTGGACGAGGTATTCAAACTGAAGACAACATCGAGCTAGCACAAGAGTTAGCCGATGCTATCGGAGGGGTAGTATGTGGATCGCGACCAGTAGTAGACCAGGGATGGTTACAGGCCTCTCGATTGGTTGGAAAATCTGGTAAAGCGGTTAAACCTAAAATCTACCTAGCCATGGGGATCAGCGGCGCTCCAGAACACGCTGAAGCTATCACGGGTAGCAATATGATCATAGCCATTAATATGGATTCTACAGCACCAATTTTCAACATCGCAAAATATGGAACCACAGCAGATTTATTCGATCTGGTCCCCGTTCTGACGGAGCAGGTAAAAGCAGCCAAGAACGGCTAGCATCTCAATGCCAAAGGAGACGCAATAATGCCTAGCATACCAGAAAGATCCGATTTTTGGGGAATCCCCCACAACTGGATGCCGGAAGTGGTAGTTTATACTATCATGATTTTGGCAGGGCTGATATTGTTATACCGTCTTTATCTACACGCCAGAATGTGGTGGCGCGTCGGTAGGCAAGAAAAGAGATGGGATAAACTCCATATAAGATTAGGACGCTTGATTGCATACGCCATCGTTCAAACCAAGGTACTAAACCAACGCTATCCAGGTATCATGCACATCGGTTTGGCATGGGGTTTCTTCATCTTTTTTGTGGGCACGGGATTAGCAACCATCGATAGCCACTTCTTCAAGTTCATTCAAGGAAATATCTACATCATTTACAAACTGATTATGGATTTGGCTGTAGTGCTCTTCCTGGTTGGCGCTGGCCTTGCAGCCTATCGACGCTTTATCCAGAAACCACCTCGATTGACCTTGAGACCCGAGTTCACCATATCGTTAGTTCTGATCACGGTGATTGTTCTTGGGGGTCTAGTAGTTGAGTCATTCCGGCTAGCGGTTGAACAACCAGAATGGGCATGGGCGACTCCTGTGGGCTGGTTGGTAGCACAAATATGGATAGCAACTGGAGCATCTGATGCCACGTTAATCTTTTGGCATAATATCATGTGGGCGTTCCATCTTCTGATTGTTGCCGTAACAGTCGCCACAATCCCCGCTGGAACTCTACTTCATATTGCCACAGGGCCACTCAACATCTTCTTCTCCAAGCTCGACCGTCCAACCGGGCAACTAACCCCAGTATCTACCACTCCAGGAGGCGATTCGATCTTCGTAAAATCTCTTCCCGATTTCACCTGGAAACAACTGTTGGATAGCGAGGCTTGTACAGAATGCGGGCGTTGCCAAGATGCCTGTCCAGCACACAGCTCAGGAACGCCCCTAAGTCCCAAGCAATTAATTCTAAGCCTCCGCACAGAGCTCAGGAAAGAAGGTCCACTGCTGGCAGCAAAAAAATCGAAAAATGGGAAAGAGACACCTCTCTTGGTGGGAAAGGCTATCACAAAAGAGGTCTTGTGGTCCTGTACAACTTGCGGAGCCTGCGTCCAAGAATGCCCTGTGTTGATCGAACATGTCGACGCTATTGTGGACATGCGCCGTCATTTAGTAATTGAAGGTGAAATGGACGGTATGCTCCAAGATGCCTTATCGAATTTAGGACGCTATGGAAACTCCTTTGGTCAATCTGATCGTATGAGAGCTAAATGGACGCAAACAATTGAACCGAAGATAAAAGATGTGCGTCGAGAGGAAGCAGAATATCTTTGGTTTGTAGGTGACTATGCATCGTACAGCCCCACCTTAACTGACATCAGCGTAAAAACTGTCGAGGTATTTCGGAAAGCTGGCTTGGATTTCGGAATTCTATACGAAGCAGAGCGTAATGCAGGAAACGACGCAAGACGGGTGGGTGAAGAAGGTCTCTTTGAGATGTTATACGAGAAGAATGTTGCTGCATTGAGTAAAGCAAACTTCAAAACCATTGTAACCACCGATCCTCACTCCTACAGCACCCTCAAGAACGAATATCCCAAGATGCAAGAAAAGGAAAGCAATGGTTTTTATCCAGTGCTTCATTACAGCGAGCTATTAGACCAATTGATTACTTCAGGTCAATTGAAACTCAGCAAGAAGCTGGATTATAGCGTCACGTATCACGACCCATGCTATCTAGGTCGCTACAATGGTGTATACGATGCACCTCGTAAAGTGATTGCTGCCACTGGTTGTAAATTGGTTGAGATGCCGCGCTGTCGCGAAAGATCACTTTGTTGTGGTGCAGGAGGCGGTCGAATTTGGATGGAAGAGGGCGAGGTAAAAGAACGCCCCAGCGAAATGCGAATACGAGAAGCAGTGGCTCTAAAAGACGTCGATATCTTCGTGGTTTCATGCCCCAAAGACGTCACCATGTATCGGGATGCTGTAAAAACTACTGGTCATGAAGAAAACCTTGCAATCAAAGACCTAATAGAATTAGTCTATGAAGCCTTGTAAAGATATTGCTGTTACGAACTTAATCACTTATCAATACCAGATTTTTATGAATTCAAGTTCAGGTGCTTTATTAGTCTAAAATGTACTAAGTCAATATCGAAATGAAGCGAAGGAGAAAAGTACGAGTTCGGATAGCGACCAAGCTAACAATAAGTTTTCTACTTATTATCTTGACTCTCAGTGTAGTCTTTACAATGATAGGAGCCTATCTGATCGATAATCGTATCACTGCCGAAGCCCAAGAAAAAGTACGCACCGATTTCAATGCTGCTGAAGAGTTATACAAAAACAGATTAGACAAGATAAATGATCTCATCAGGTTTACCGCTGAAAGATATTTTCTGAGAGATGCAATAATTTCAGGGAATATTGATCAAGCCATAGAAGAATTAAATAGAGTTGAAAATAAGGAAGGCCTTGATTTCCTGACTCTAACAGACTCATCAGGTCGAGTTATATTTCGAGCTAACAATCCGGAATCAATTGGTGATGATAAATCTCAAAATGAAATTATTCAAACAGTGTTAGAGAGAAAAGAACCCATTGCAGGCACAACAGTCTTCTCCGCCAATGACCTCGAAAAGGAGTCTCCAATTCTTGCTCTTAAGGCTCATATGTCTTTAATCGACACTCCCCTATCCAGACCTAGACCTGAGAAAGAGGCCACTTCTGGCATGTCGTTGGTTGCGGCATCTCCAATTTTTGATTACGAAAACAATCTAATCGCGATCCTCTATGGTGGAATTCTATTAAATAGAAATTATGACATTGTAGATAAGATTAAACAAATAGTTTTCCAAGATGTAACGTATAAAGGTCGTGACATAGGAACCGCGACCATCTTTCAAGACGATCACCGGATTTCCACCAATGTAAAGAATTCTGACGGCTCAAGAGCAATCGGATCGCGAATAGCTGAAGAAGTTTATGCTCAAGTGGTTGAAAAAGGAAAACCCTGGATCGGCAGAGCCTTCGTAGTGAATGATTGGTATATAACAACCTATGCGCCTATCAGAAATATTAAGGACAAAATAATTGGCATACTCTATGTTGGGATTCTAGAACAAAAATATATAGACATCCGAAACCAACTCATTTTCACTTTCATGTATATCATGATCATTGGTGCATTGGCATCATTGATATTTGCTTACATCATCTCTCAAACCATTGCGATCCCTATCCAAGAAATGCTCGCAGCTTCAGAGCAAATTGCCAAAGGTAACCTGGACACACAAGTCAAGATCTCATCAAAAGATGAACTTGGCGATCTAGCTGAAACTTTTAATACAATGGCTAAAGCCTTAAAACAGCGCGATCAGAAATTGAAAGATTTTGCCACCCAGAGAATCATGCAATCTGAACGGTTAGCGATGATTGGACAACTCGCCGCTAATGTAGCTCATGAACTTAATAATCCACTGACTGGCATTGTGACCTATTCGAACCTTCTGCTGGAAAGAGCTGAATGCGATCCCACTAGTCAAAATTCTATTCAGAAAATTGCCAATCAAGCAAACCGATGTCGAGATATCATTCGTGGTTTATTAGACTTCTCCAGGCAACGTAAACCCCAAACCAAGCCAACCGATATCAACTTCCTGATAAATGAATGTGTTTCCCTCATAGAACAACAAGCCTTATTCCACAATGTTGAGATCGTCAAGGTTTTCCAAAAGGATTTACCACTCATTGTGGTCGATCCATCGCAAATACAGCAAGTATATATGAATATGATCATCAATGCAGCAGAAGCCATGGATGGTGATGGACGGTTGACAATAACAACTCGCCTTGACCCAAGCCACAAGTACGTTGACATAGAATTTTCAGATACAGGAAATGGGATTAGTGAAGAGAATATTGAAAAAATCTTCGAGCCCTTCTTCACAACAAAAGATGTCGGACATGGTACTGGATTGGGTTTAGCGATCAGTTACGGAATTGTCAAAGAGCATGGAGGCACCATTTCCGTTGAAAGCCAGGTAGGCTTGGGTACTCAATTTACCATTAGCTTACCTCTCGTCGCCGAGATTGTGATTGACCAAGAAGTGTAAAATGGACGATTTGTTTAAGATATTAATCATTGATGATGAAGAGGTGGTTTTAGATTCATGTACAATGATATTAGAGGGTGGAAATTACGATGTCGCTACCGCATCGAATGGCGAACTTGGAGTGGAATTGGCTCAAGATTTCCAGCCCGGATTAATCTTTGTGGACCTCAAGATGCCAGGAATATCAGGTTTTGAAGTCATAGAGAGAATCAACGCAATAGATCCATCAATCGTGGTTATCGTGATTACTGGTTATGCAACCGTAAGCTCAGCAGTTGATGCGATGAAAAGAGGCGCCTATGATTTTCTTCCAAAACCATTCACTCCTGATGAATTCCGTTTGATCACTCAACGTGGCGTGGAAAAGAGAACCCTGGTATTAGAAACCCAAGCTCTCAGGAGAGAAAAAGAAGCCTTGAGAGAACAATTTGCTGCTATTGTTTCTCACGAGCTTAGATCACCTCTAGGTGCAATCCAACAAAACCTGTTTGCTTTAACCATCGATTTGGCTGAGAAATTAACAGATGACCAGAAGAATCGACTGGACCGAATGAAAGTGAGAATCGACGACCTTTTAAAGATAATCAGCACCTGGTTACGCGCCATAAGTGGAGATATCAGTCAAATCCGCGATTCCTTCAAGCCCACCGATTTGAATACTGTCATCTTAAAAGCTGTGGAGAGCTTACAGATCCAAGCAACAAGGAAAGATATAGAAATAATAACCAACATCATAGAATCCATGAATCCAGTTAACGGCGATGAAGTAACCCTAACAGAAGCTATGGTCAATCTTATCGGCAATGCAGTTAAATATTCCCGAGGAGGCAGTAAAGTTGAGGTGCAAGCCCAACAAGAAGGAGACAAAATAGTAATCTCTGTGATCGACTCAGGAGTAGGCATTGCAAGGGAAGACCTTCCCTATCTATTTGATAGTTTTACAATTGGAAAGACAGGAACTGCAGGTGAAAGGAGTAGCGGAATCGGTCTATCCGTCACTAAACGGATTATCGAAGCTCACGATGGTATACTAACTGTAGAAAGTGAACCAGGAAAAGGCAGCATATTTAGAATAACATTACCTGTCACACAAGCTGATCTTATTTAGTATATAGTTGAACTATTATTTCTAAAGACCAACAATTCAAGGAGACATCAAATGAGTGCAGGAAAAAAGTTGTTAATCATTGACGATGATCCCGATTTTGTAGATGGGATCCGGTCCATTCTTCTCTCCGCCAAGTATGAAGTGGATGTAGCATACAATCCAAAAGATGGAATTAAGGCTTTACAGACAAATCCATACGATTTACTTCTACTTGATATTATGATGGGCCGAGGTGCGGAAGGAGTAATGGTTGCACGGAAGATCAGGAAGGACCCTAAATTAAGAGAAACTCCAGTTCTGATCATTACCGGCATTCGAGAACAAATGGCTTTCCTCTTCCCAGGTCAGGCAGTACATCCCCATTTTGTACCGGTGGATGAATTGGTTGAAAAACCGGTTGAACCACAGCTGCTGTTGGAGAAAGTGAGCAACTTAATAAAGACAGCTGAAGAAAGGAAAGCTAAAGCCTAACGGTAAGAAACCACTCTCGAGAAAGAGAATATATGGAAACCACAATAACTTTTAAGCAAGAAGTCTCTAACCTCTTGCAAGCTGCAGAGGGAAACCCTCTTGAAACCTGCATCCAATGTGGAACTTGCGCTGGAACATGCCCGGTAGCTGACTTTATGGATTACACGCCAAGAAAATTGATTGGAATGATCAATGCGGGTTATAAAGACGAGGTATTGAAGTGCAATACTTTCTGGTACTGTGCGTCCTGCTTTCATTGTACTGTAAGATGTCCAGCGGGGATAGATATCGCAGAAACAATGTATGCATTGAAGCGATACACACTTTGGAAGAACCAATATAAAGAAGGTTTGGTCGGACCTACTTTTTCTGAAACCTTTGTAAAAACCATATTCAGGAGCGGACGGTCCTACGAACCCATTTTAGCTCCCACGTATATATTTAGCCTTGGTGTGGAGAAGATTCTTCAGGAAGCTGTAACGGCTTCCCAATTGATGCTCAAGGGGAGAATACCTATTCTTCCTGCTAGGATAAAAAGACTCGATAACTTCAGAAGGATGATCGCTCATATCATCCCCATAGGAGGTTTCGAATGAAAGAGTTTGCTTATTTTCCAGGTTGTTCTCTCGAAAAGGTGGCTCTCAGCTACCACCAATCCACTATGGAAGTCTCAAATAAATTGGGTATAAAATTACGCGAGTTGGAGGATTGGAATTGCTGTGGTGCTACTGCATATTTTCATGTCGATGAGCTGCTTTCTTCCACTTTATCTTCGCGGAATTTAGCCCAGGCAGAAAAGATGGGGCTTGATTTAGTAGCTCCTTGTAGCGCATGTTACAAGAACTCTTACTTCACCAACGTTCATTTGAAAGAAGACCCAGACCTGGCAGAGCACATTAATTCCGCCCTGGAAGAGGATAATTTACAATACTCTGGGAACACAAAAGTAAAACATCTTATGGAAATCTTCGTCCAAGATGGAGAGCTTGAGTCAATTAAGGAAAAAGTCACGAACCCCCTAAATGGCTTACACGTTGCGCCTTACTATGGGTGTCAAATCCTAAGACCGAGAAAAGACCATGAAGATGTAGAGAATCCTCAGTTCTTCGAAGAGTTGATTTCCGCGATTGGAGCTGACCCGGTGGATTACGCTCTCAAGCTCTATTGCTGCGGTGGTTCCCTAATTATGTCGAGTCGGGTAGCAGCGCTGTCTCTGGTACACAACCTGCTTCAACACGCCGTAGATCGGGGGACAGATGTTATTGCAACAGCATGCCCGTTATGCCAGGTAAATCTTGAATGCTATCAACTACAGATCAATCAAGAATTCGGGACGAACTTTTCAATGCCAGTGCTCTATTTTACTCAGCTCATGGGTTTAGCAATGGGTATGACACCGAAGAAACTGGGTTTTGGCAAGGAATTTATTCGTCCAAAGAAAGCAATGGAGGCAGCAGCAATAAGTGAGTAAAAACGTAATGGACATAGCGATATGAACCAAGAAAGATATATAAAATACAATTTAAAAACAGAAAAGACACCGTCTCTCAAGGAGAACAAACTATGAGTGAAAAGATAGGAGTTTATGTTTGTCACTGCGGTACGAATATTGCCGGAACGGTGGATGTGGAAAATGTCGCCAAGTGGGCTGCAGAACAACTAAAACATCGTGGAGTAGTTATTGCTCGAGATTACAAATTCATGTGCTCCAGCACAGGACAAGAGCTGATCCAAAAGGATATTAAGGAATTAGGTCTTACTCGAGTAGTCGTCGCAGCCTGTTCTCCACACCTGCATGAAGCAACTTTTCGCACCGCCTGTAAGAATGGAGGTTTGAATCCTTACCTATGCGAGCTGGTTTCCATTCGGGAACAATGCTCGTGGGTGCACACTGATAAAGCTGCTGCAACAGAGAAATCAAAAGCTGTCGTAGCAGGTGGTGTGGAACGCGTGATTTGGCACGAACCCCTAGAACCACTTCTCGTACCGATTCATCCAGCAACTTTAGTCGTAGGTGGAGGAATTGCAGGAATCCAGGCAGCTCTTGAAATCGCTGACGCGGGTTACCATGTGTATCTTGTAGAGCGCGAACCGTCAATCGGTGGACATATGGCTCAGTTCGATAAGACCTTTCCAACTCTGGACTGCTCAGCCTGTATCCTGACTCCAAAAATGGTTCAGGTGGGTACACATCCAAACATCACGTTGATGTCTTGGGCAGAAGTAGAAAAAGTGGATGGATACCTGGGTAACTTCCAGGTTAATATCCGGCAAAAAGCTCGCTGTGTTAAAACCGATCTTTGTACCGGGTGTGGTATCTGCCAAGAGAAATGCCCAAAGAAGGTTATTGATCCAGTGTTTGAAGCAGGTTTAGGAAATAGGAAGGCAATTTATACCCCGTTTCCGCAAGCTGTTCCAAATTATCCGGTTTTAGACAAGGAAAATTGTACTTATTTCTTGAAAGGAAAATGCAAGGCATGCGAAATTTTCTGTCCGACTGGAGCCATCGATTTCGCCCAGGAAGATGAAATAATCCAGGTAGACGTAGGTCAGATCATCTTGGCAACTGGCTGGGACCTGTTCGATGCACGCCGCATTCCCCAATATGGATATGGTCGCTTCGCCAATGTGTATACCAACATGGAATTTGAACGACTCTCCAATGCCGCTGGCCCTACAGGTGGAAAGATTGTGTTGCGTGATGGTGTGACTGAACCAAAGAGCGTAGCTATTGCACATTGCGTAGGTAGCCGGGATGAGAATTACAATAAATATTGCTCGAATATCTGCTGTATGCAGAGCCTTAAATTCGCTCACCTGGTGAAGGAACGAACAGGTGCAGAAGTGTACAACTGTTATATCGACATGCGTACACCATCTAAGGGATATGAGGAGTTCTACAATCGTTTATTAGAGGAAGGCACTCACTTCATTCGAGGAAAAGTAGCTGAAATTACCAACGCCCCCCGGATTCCTGAAGAAGAAGGAAAGCTGATTGTCCAAGTGGAAGATACCCTTATTGGCAAGCAACGTCGCATCCCGGTAGACATGGTCATCCTTTCCTGCGGTCTTGAACCTCGCCACGATGCAAAAGAAGTTGGACGCCTCTTCGGTATTTCTTGCAGCGCGGATGGATGGTACATTGAACGGCACCCCAAGCTAGATCCAGTGGCGACCATGACTGAGGGAGTGTACATCGCAGGGGTAGTACAAGGTCCGAAGGACATCCCCGCCAGTGTGGCTCAAGGAGCAGCCGCTGCAGCTCGAGCCTTGGGGAAGATCCAACAAAAAGAGGTCAGCATAGAACCGGTCCGCGCCACAGTGGATCAAGATAAGTGCTCCGGATGCCGAATTTGTAACAACCTATGTCCTTTCAACGCTATTCTTTTCCACGAGGATCTCATGGTCTCGGAAGTCAACCCAGCGCTATGCCAAGGTTGTGGCACTTGCGTTGCAGCCTGTCCAGCAGGCGCAATAAGTGGAACGGTATTCAGTAATGAACAAGTTCTTGGACAATTAGAAGGTTTACTCCTTCTAAATGTCAAGAGACTGGAACCTGAGTTAGTATGATTAGAAATAACCTGAGAGAGATCAAATCGAATGAATTATCTCAAAATTCGACAGGAGAAAAAATATGACCGACCAATTTGAACCCGTTATCATCGGTTTTACCTGTAACTGGTGCAGCTACCGCGCTGCCGATATGGCTGGCACAAGTCGGATGAAATACCCACCCAATATACGTCTTATCCGACTTATGTGCTCAGGACGATTAGATCCTACCTTTATTCTAAAAGCTTTCGCGGGTGGTGCCGACGCAGTACTTGTCTCCGGCTGCCATCCAGGCGATTGCCACTACATCGAGCAGAATTACAAAGCCCTACGGCGTTTCCACCTGTTAAAACGAGTGATCACACAAATGGGAATCGAGCCGCAGAGGCTCAAATTGCTGTGGGCAAGTGCAGCAGAAGGCGCAATCTTCACGAATGAAGTTACCAAATTCACGGAAGAAATTCGCGCCTTAGGACCACTCAACTGGCCTACCAGTGGTGACGCTGAAAAGATGTTTGCAGTTCCAGAGCAAATGGCAGTACAGGAGGTGGCAGCATGAGCACTAACGGAAAACCAAAATTCGCTATGTACTGGGCCGCCTCTTGCGGCGGCTGTGAAATTGCTGTTCTCAACATTCACGAAAAAATCCTGGATGTGGATGCGAACTTTGAGGTGGTTTTCTGGCCAGTAGCGATGGACGCTAAGTACAAGGATGTCGAAGCCATGGAAGATGGCTCTATCCTGTTGACTCTGTTCAATGGAGCCATCCGTAATGATGAGAACGAGCACATTGCTAAACTGCTCCGAAGGAAATCGAAACTCCTGGTTGCCTTTGGTTCATGCGCCAACGAAGGCTGCATGCCTGCCCTGGCAAACTTATCTCCAATGCACGAGATCATCGATACTGCTTTCCACACCATATCCACTGATAATCCAGAAGGAATCCATCCACAAACCACCTATACTGTACCAGAAGGAGTGATCCACATTCCCACCATGTATCCAATAGTGCGTACCCTGGACCAGGTCGTGCCGGTGGATTATTACATGCCAGGATGCCCTCCTGAATCGCACCAGGTTGGGGCAGTGATCGATTTAGTGGTACAGGTTTTACAGGGAAAGGCGGAACTTCCGCCTGCAGGAAGCGTGATTGGAGCAGGCAATTCCACTGTTTGCGATGAGTGCAAACGTACCCGAGATGAGAAGAAAATAAAAGCTTTTAAACGAATCCAGGAGATCGTGATAGATCCAACATTGTGCTTGTTAGAACAAGGAGTGTTATGCAGTGGACCAGCTACGCGGAGCGGCTGCACAGCTTTATGTCCAGCTGCAGGCTCTCCATGTATAGGATGCTACGGACCGGCGGAAGGCGTGATCGATTATGGCTCACGATTGTTGAGTGCAGTAGCATCTGTAATTGACAGCGATGATCCGGACGAGATCGATCAAATACTGGATGGCATTCCTGATCCTGCGGGTATGCTTTATCGGTTCAACATGGCTGGGTCGCTCCTCAGAGCATCTAAACCCGCCTGGTTAGGGAAGTAGGAGGAAGAACATGGAACGAATTACCATTGATCCCATAACCCGCCTGGAAGGGCATGGAAAGATTGAAATTTTTCTAGATGATGAGGGAAATGTCGCCAACACCTATTTTCAAATCCCCGAGCTGCGTGGATTTGAGAGATTCTGCGTAGGTCGCCAGGTGGAGGAAGTTCCCATTCTTACTAACCGAATCTGCGGTGTATGCCCAGAAGCTCATCACATGGCTGGTGCCAAAGCAGTTGATGCAGTTTATCACGTAGATCCGCCGCGCACGGCCAAGATGTTGCGGGAGCTTCTATATAGCGCGTTCTACGTTACCGATCACACAACCCACTTCTATGCTTTGGCTGGTCCAGATTTTGTAATGGGACCAGACGCCCCTGTCGCTGAGCGCAATATCCTGGGAGTCATCCACAAGGTTGGATTGGAAATCGGCGGAAAAGTGATCCAATGTCGGAAATATGGTCACACAGTAGTGGAAATGATCGGCGGACGAAAAGTACATCCCTGCACATCTATACCCGGAGGCTTGACTAAGGGTATTACAGAAGAACAACGCCAGGAGATCGAGAAAATGGGACGTTGGGCGATCGAATTTGCCCAATTCAGCCTGAAACTGTTTACAGATATTGTTTTGGGTAATAAGACGTACCTGGATTTGATCTTGGGCGATATCTACACTCACAAGACGCATTACATCGGTACGGTGGACGAGAACAACCACATTAATTTCTATGATGGCAAGGTCAGCGTAGTGGACCCTGAAGGAAAACGATTGGGAAAATATGCACCCAGCGAGTATACCGATTGGATTGCGGAACGGGTAGAACCCTGGACCTACCTCAAATTCCCTTATCTCAAAAAGGTTGGATGGAAAGGCTTTATAGATGGAAAGGACTCAGGTGTCTACTGTGCAACTCCGCTATCCCGCCTCAACGCAGCCGATGGAATGGCAACCCCTCTTGCCCAGGCTGAGTATGAGAAATTCTTCAGCACCTTGGGCGGTAAACCAGTTCACCAACGTTTGGCAACCCATTGGGCACGCCTGATAGAGCTGCTCTATGCAGCCGAAAGATGGGTAGAGCTGGCTACAGACTCTGAAATCACCAGCGATAAGTTCCACACGATTCCCACAGAGAAACCCACCGAAGGTGTTGGCATCGTCGAAGCCCCACGAGGAACACTCACACACCATTATTGGACCGATGAACGCGGTGTAGCGACCAAAGTAAACTTAATCGTTGGCACTACCAATAACTACGCGCCTATCAGTATGTCAGTAAAGAAAGCCGCTCAAAGCCTGATCAAAAAGGGTACCGTGGTCAATGAAGGTTTATTGAACATGGTGGAGATGGCGTTCCGGGCATATGATCCTTGCTTTGGCTGTGCCACGCATTCCATCCCCGGTCAGATGCCATTGGAAGTCACTATTCGGGACGCTAATGGAAATCCGATTGAGGTTTTGAAGCAGTTCTGTTAGAACATGAGCGAAAGTATCCGGCATCATTATGCCAAAGAGCTTGGTGATCGAAGGTTAGAATCGGACTTTAACTTCGATCACCTTCCAATTCTGGTGATCGGTCTGGGAAATCCTATACTGGGGGATGATGGAGTAGGTTGGCGGGTCGCAGAACGAGTAAAGACCGATTTACTTGAAAGTGAACATACTGAAGATGTAAAACATCCGGACCTGCTTCAATGTAATTTCCCTATCTTAGTGATTAACACAAGTTATAGCGCACCCATAGAAATCGATTGTCTTTCACTGGGTGGTTTGAGCTTAATGGAGCGACTCATTGGTTATGATCGGGTCATCATCATCGACGCTATCACCACCCAGCAGAATCCACCTGGTTTTGTGTTCCACTTCCCATTAGAAAAGATCCCTAAGCGCGCTTCAGGTCATTTGAGCGCCGCCCACGACACAACCTTGCAAAACGCAATAGACATGGGTCGCTCATTGGGTGCAAAATTACCTAATGAAATAATGATCGTCGCTATTGAAGCAAAGATCAATTACGATTTCACGGAACAATTGACCTCTGCTGTGGACGCAGCAGTACCAAATGCGGCTCAAGAAGTCCTACAACTGATCAGTGAATGGGACAAAAAGGTTGTTTGTTGATAAAATATTAACCAAACGCTAGTAGGTACATTGGTAATTTATCATCAATTGGAGGAATAGACATGGAATCACCTGAACTATTACGA
>Ga0209254_10002159_pt1 | contig 17866 bp, 15 predicted proteins | sample FrelakmetDIP11DI_FD_187148 | JGI IMG/M metagenome (GOLD analysis project Ga0209254, IMG submission 187148) | Freshwater lake sediment microbial communities from the University of Notre Dame, USA, for methane emissions studies - DIP11 DI (SPAdes)... | ecosystem: Environmental > Aquatic >...
AGCACGTAGGACTGGTCCTTGCGGCGGTCGGTCCCCATGCGCAGCCGGTAAACGCCGCCGGTCTGATCCACCTGGGCATAGTGGCCGGTGGCCAGGTGGCTGGCGCCGAGCGCCTGGGCGTGGTGCAGCAGGCGGCCAAAGCGGATATGGCGGTTGCAGGCCAGACACGGGTTTGGCGTCCGGCCCCGGCTGTACTCCGCGACGAAAGGGTCGACGACGCAGGCCTGGAACTCGGCCTCGTAGCTGACCAGGTAGAAAGGGATGCCCAGTTGGGCCGCCACGCGCCTGGCGCCATCGACCGCCTGGGGTGTGCAGCAGCGGTTCTCGTCCTCGCTCCACAGGCGCATCATGACCCCGACCACATCGCAGCCCTGCTCGACCAGCAGAGCGGCGGCCACTGAGCTGTCGACACCGCCGCTCATGGCCACCACCACGCGATTTTGCCCGGGCACAGCAGGCCGGGCCGAGGCTTCTACCAATCCAGCTCCTGGATATTCCCCCAGTCGCCCACCACGCAATAGACGATCGCCTTACTGAAACCCTGGCCGCGATAGTTCACGCCCCGGTGTTCAAAGTCGAATTCCTTGGTCTCGGGGTTGCCCAGCTCGTGCTCGCGGGCGTACTTGGGAAAGGCGGCTGCTGCGTTGAACGGGATGCCGCCGGCGTTCCATGCTGCCTCGCGGACGACATCGTTTGGCGCAGCCGGAACCTGGTCGTAGATGCGGCCGATCATCTGCGTGATCGGAAAGCCACGGGGGTCAGTCTTGCCGGCGGTCGAACAATCGGCATGGGTGACGATCCATTCGCGCGCGATTTTATACTTTTCAACCAAGTAGCCGACCAGCTTGACCATCGACTCGAACTGTGCGGCCGGGTACGGATCCTTGCCGTCGTTCAGGTTGACGATCTCGATGCCGACCGAGAAGCTGTTGAAATTGCGGCGGCCCTGGAAGTCGCTAGCACCGGCGTGGTGGGCGAGCTTTTCTTCCTCGACCATCTGAAAGACCTCGCCGCCTTTGGCGACCACATAATGGGCTGACACGCCACTGGCCGGGTTGGCGAACCAGGCCAGCGTCCCGCTAAGACCACCGGCGGTCGCGTGCAGCACCACACAGTCGATGACGGTTCCGGCTGGCCGCTCGCCCTGGTTTTCAGCAGCGGCAGACCGCCAGATAGCCTGTGGATAATCGGGTTTCATGCACGGATCTCCTTTCCGCTTCTATGGTTTCTGTGCAAAGAGCGCGCTTTCCAACTCTCGTAGGCGTTTCACGCCCTTGATTTCGTCGGCGAACAGGGGCACCTGGGTGATCGTCAGCCGCCCGCCATACCTCTCGTCCAGTAGATCCAGATAGGGGCGCTGCATCGCCTGGCGTTGGCGGTGGAACGCGCAGTCGCCATCGGCTATCACGTGGTTGACCACCATGTGGCGGACCTGCAAGCCCAGGCTGTCGAGCTCGGCCAACACCCGGCCGGCCTGGTAGACGCCTAACGCCTCGGGAATGGTGACCAGGATGAACTCGACGCCGTCTGGGTTCCGGAAAAAGTCAGCGACCTGTTGGGACAAGGCCCGCCAACTGGCGATCAGGTCGAGAAAGGGCGCCTTGTTCAGCTTGAGCTTGTCGCGCACGCCCAGGTAGATCTTGGGCGCCACGCGTAGGTGCTCCAGGAATTTGTGGGGTAGCTCCAGCAGGCGGAGCGTGTCGCCGGCTGGGGCGGTGTCCCAGATTACCAGGTCGTACTGGCCGCCATTGATCCGCTCCAGGATGAAATCGAGCATGAACTCTTCCTGGATGCCGGGGGCCATGCCGACATAGTCAACCAGGTCGTCGTAGGGCATGTCGACCAGGCTCTGGGCAGCGTCATAGATCTCGGGGCCAAACTTGACCTTCCAGCGACGCATGACCTCGTCGGGGTCGATCTCCAGGCCCCACAGGTTCGGCACGGCGGAGATGGGCGTCTCGACGGCGCCGATCTGGGTCTCAAAGATGTCGGACAGCGATGGGGTCAAGTCACTAGAGATGATCAGCGTCTGCTTGCCTCGGGCGGCGAAATGGAGCGCGGTGGTAGCCGAGGCGGTTGTCTTGCCGACACCACCCTTGCCGCCGAACATGAGAACGTGGCGTTGAGCCTGGTCGAGTGCTGAGAGTGACATGTCGGTATTGTACCTCAAGAACCGATTGGCGGCAAGAATGGACCAATCAGCAAATCGGCAAATACGCAATGGTCAAGTGGGCAAATGAGCAGAAGGGGTGAAAAAGAGGGGAAACTGCGCCGCTCGGGGCTGCCCCAAGCGGCGCAGCGTGCTGTTCGCGGGCTGGAAATCACTGGCCCTGGTAGAGAGGGCTCATTCGCCGCAGCTTGTCGATGATGCCGGGCAAGATGTCGAGGACGTAATCCACATCCTCGCCGGTGTTTTCACGGCCAAGGCTCAACCGCAGCGAGCCGTGGGCCACTTCGTGCGAATAGCCCATGGCGGTCAGTACATGGGACGGCTCGAGCGCGGCGCTGGTGCAGGCCGAGCCGCTGCTGGCAGCCACACCCAGCAGATCGAGGTTGAGCAGGATCGACTCGCCTTCGATAAAGTTAAAGACAAAGCTGGCACTGTTGGGCAGGCGTTGGGTTGGGTGGCCGGTCAACTGACTGTGTGGGATGCGCTCGAGTACGCCAGCCACCAGGAGGTCGCGCAGGCGGGCGACGCGGGCGTTGCTTGCCTCGGCTTCGTCGTAGGCCAGCCGCAGGGCGGTGGCCAGGCCGACGATGCAGGCCACGTTTTCGGTGCCGGCGCGCCGGTTGCGCTCGTGGCCGCCGCCGGTCTGCATCGGCAGATACGGGACGCCTTTGCGAGCATAGAGCACGCCGACTCCTTTGGGGCCGTAGAATTTGTGCGCCGACAGCGACAGAAGGTCGACATTCAGCGCTTTCACATCCAGGTTGAGTGTGCCGCCGGCCTGGACGGCGTCGGTGTGAAATGGCACCCTATGGGCACGGGCAATGGCGCCGATGTCGGCGATCGGCTCAATGGTGCCTACCTCGTTGTTGGCATACATGATGCTGATGAGCGCTGTGTCGGGCCGGATGGCCTTATCCACGGCAGCGGGGTCTACCAAGCCGTAGTGGTCCACCGGCACGTAGGTCACGTCAAACTCGAAATGCTTCTGCAGCTGCTCGAGGGTGTGGCCGATGGCATGGTGTTCAATGGGTGAGGAGATAATGTGGTTCTTTTTGGCGTTATGGCGCCGCTCAAAGGCCACGCCGCGCAAGGCCAGGTTGTCGCTCTCGGTGCCGCAGCTGGTAAAGATGATCTCGTTGGGTGTGCAGCTCAGGATATCGGCCACCGTTTGGCGGGCCTGGTCGATGGCGTGGTGCGCCTCGCGCCCCACGCGGTAGATGCTCGACGGGTTGCCATAGCGCTCTGTCCAGTAGGGCAGCATGGCCTCTACCACGCGTGGATCGACGGCAGTAGTGGCGGCGTGATCCAGATAGATGTTTCGTTCGACTTGTCGGCTCATGGTATGGTTATCACTCCAATGGTTTCTTGCTCAAAGGATCAGGTCAATCAAACAACCCGGTGCTCAAATAACGCTCACCGGTGTCGGGGATCACGACGGCGATGTTCTTGCCTTCTCCCAGCCGTTGCGCCACCTGGATGGCAGCCCAGGCCGCGGCGCCGGACGAGATGCCGGCCAGGATGCCCTCCTCGTGGGCCAGTCGGCGAGTCGTTTCGGCGGCGTCCTCGTTGGTGACCTGGACGATCTCGTCAATGATGGCAATGTTCAGCACAGCGGGCACAAAACCCGCGCCGATGCCGGCGATCTGGTGGCGGCCTGGTTTTCCGCCCGACAGCACCGGTGAGCCAGCCGGCTCGACAGCTACGAACCAGCAGCCGGGCCGGCGCGTCTTGACGACCTCGGCCACACCGGTGATTGTCCCGCCTGTGCCGACACCGGCGACAAAGGCGTCCAGGTCTGGTAGCTGAGCCAGGATCTCAATGGCAGTCGTTTGGCGGTGAACCTCGAGGTTGGCCGGGTTCTTGAATTGTTGGGGCATGAAATAGCCGTATTGGCGGGCCAGATCCTCGGCCTTGGCAACGGCGCCGTTCATGCCCTCTCCGCCTGGTGTGAGCACCAGCTCAGCCCCGTAAGCCTGGAGCAGGGCGCGGCGCTCAACGCTCATCGTCTCCGGCATGGTCAAGATGAGCCGGTAGCCCTTGACAGCGGCGACCATGGCGAGGCCGATTCCGGTGTTGCCGCTGGTCGGCTCGATGATCACGCTGCCAGGGCGTAGCTGGCCTGAGCGTTCGGCAGTCTCGATCATCGCTTTGGCGATGCGATCTTTGACACTCCCCCCTGGATTGAACCGCTCCAGTTTGGCCCACACCATCGCCGAGCTTGCCGGCGGCAGGCGGCGAAGGCGGACCATCGGCGTGTCGCCGATCAGTTCCAGGACTGTGTCCACGGTTCGTGTAGTCACTTTTCCTATCCCTTCTACTCGGCTATCCGCATGCATTCGAGCGGTACATGCCTGTCTTTATTGCTGTCAAAGGGCGTGACCTGGCGTAGCTCTCTCACCTGTGCTTCCAGAATCTCGATCCGATCCACGAAGCATTTCAGCGTCTCGACGACTGGGTCAGGCAGGCGGGAGTGATCCAGGATATCGCGCGGTTCGGGGCGGCGGCCGTTGATGCGCACGACCCGCCCCGGCACGCCGACCACGGTCGCGCCGGCAGGCACTGGTTCGACGACTACCGAACCGGAGCCGACCTTGGCCCCGTCGCCGATGGTGATGTTGCCCAAGACGACGGCGTTGGAACCGATGACTACGTCGCTGCCGATGGTCGGATGGCGCTTGACCCGTTCTGATGTGGTGCCGCCCAGGACTACTCCTTTGTATATCAGCACGTCATCGCCGATCTCGGCCGTCTCGCCGATCACGACCCCGGCGCCATGGTCGATGAAAAACCGCCGGCCAATCTGGGCGCCGGGATGGATCTCGACGCCGGTGAGAAAGCGGCCCAGGTGTGAGAGAAGGCGGCTCAGTGTCGGGTGGCTTCGCTGCCACAGACCGTGGCTGACGCGGTGCAACCAGAGGGCGTGCAGGCCGGGATAGCAGGTCAGCACCACAAAGGTGGTGCGGGCCGCCGGATCCTTATTGAACACCGTCTGGATATCCTCCCGCAACAGGTCACGCCAACGGTGGAGCAGGCCAGGGCGCTCACGCCCGCGTACCTCGTCACGGTCTGATTGGAGTCTCGGTAGCGTCGAGCCGGTCACTCGTATCTCTCTTTCTATTGCAGATCGGCCAGGGTAATGCCATCCAAGGTTTCCACGAGCCGTTGGCTGACCGTCTGCCACACGTTGCGCGCCGTGCACTCGGTCTCATGGTAGCAGGGTGTGCAGCGGCGCTCCAGGTGCTCAGTAGTACATTGGACGGGCAGGATCGAACCTTCCAGGGCGCGGATAACATCGCCGGCTGTGATGGCCTGGGGTGAACGACTCAGAAGATAACCACCCTGGGCACCTCGCTTGCTGTCCAACAGGCCGGCCTTGCGCAGGCTGGCTGCGACCTGCTCCAGATAGTCCAGGGAGATGCCTTGGGTTCGTGACACCTCAGCCAGGGAGATCGGTCCCTGGTCGAAATGCCTGGCCAACTCAGCCATGGCCCGCAATCCGTATAGCTCTTTAGCCGAAACCCGCACCGCTGCCCTCCATGTGCCGCCGGTCAATTCCTACTAAAACATCGGAATTATTATAGCACAGGGACAAGGCCACGTCAAGTAACCGATGCCACATGGAGATCTGGTTTGCGCTTTTGTTTCTTTTGATGTATCATCGGTATCCAGCGAGGCGGTTTCGACTGCCTGGCGATCGAGGAGCGGACAAGGCCATGCTCGACGTGTTTTCCAGCCCGCAGGCCGTAGCTGTGATCGGTGCCTCTCGGGAGCCGGAAAAGATCGGCTATAATGTATTGCACAACATTATCCAATATGGCTACGCCGAGCACGGCGCCGTCTATCCGATCAACCCCAATGCCAAGGAAATCCTGGGCTTAAAGTGTTACCCCAGCGTGCTGGTCGTCCCAGGGGCGATCGACCTGGCCGTTATAGTCATTCCCAGCCGGCAGGTGATGAACGCCCTGGTCGAATGTGGTGAAAAAGGGATCAAGGGCGCCGTCATTATATCGGCCGGTTTCCGTGAGATGGGCCAGGAGGGTTGGCAGCGAGAGCGCGAGATCGTCAATGTCGCCCGGCGCTATGGCATGCGGCTGCTAGGACCTAACTGCCTGGGGCTGATCGATACGGTAGCCGGGCTGAACGCCTCGTTCGCTGTGGGAATGCCTCGCCAGGGTACAATTGCCTTTATGTCGCAGTCAGGAGCGCTGTGTACCTCGATCTTGGACATGGCTTTGGCAGACGATGTGGGCTTTTCACGATTTGTCAGTCTGGGGAACAAAGCTGACCTCGACGAGATTGCCTTTATCGAGCATTGGACGGACGATCCTCATACGCGGGTTATCATCGCCTACCTGGAGGGGATCGGCGATGGGTCCGAATTCATGCGGGTGGCCAGGCAGGTCAGCCGGTACAAACCGATCATTGCCATCAAAGCGGGGACGACGAGCGCCGGTTCGCGGGCAGTGTCGTCACACACGGGGACGCTGGCCGGCCTGGAACGCGCCTACGAGGCTGCCTTTCGGCAAAGCGGGGTGATCCGGGCCCGGTCGGTGCAGGAGCTTTTCGATTTTTCTATCGCTTTTGCCCGCCAGCCGCTTCTCCAGAACGAGCGGATCGCGATCGTGACCAACGCCGGAGGGCCGGGTATCATGGCCACCGATGCCTGCGAGCTGGCCGGCCTGCAGCTGGCTCCGCTTGAGGCGGCGACAATGGCTGGCCTAAGATCCTTCTTGCCGCCGGCGGCCAGTGTGTTAAACCCGGTGGATCTGTTGGGAGATGCGCTGGCTGATCGCTATGAGCGAACGATGCGCCAGGTGTTGAACGATCCGAATGTGGGCGGTGTGATCGTCATCGTCACGCCCCAGGTCATGACCCAGGTTGTGGAGACCGCCCGCGTCGTGGGCGGCCTGTCCAAGGAATGCAACAAGCCGATCTTTGGCTGTTTCATGGGCCGTGAAGCGGTAGAGCAAGGGATCCAAATACTCAATGAACATGCCGTTCCCAACTATCCTGTGCCGGAGCGGGCTGTGGCGGCCATGGCGGCAATGATGACCCACCGCCGCTGGCGTGTCCGGCCGGCGGCACAACTAGAGTCTTTCTCGGTTGACCACAAGAGGGTTCGGCATGCCCTGCAGCGGGTTAGAGATGAAGGGCGGGTCGCGATGAGCGACGCCGAAGCCTGGGAGGTCCTGGATGCGTATGGGATTGCGACGCCGAAAACCCGGTTGGCCCGCGGTCCAGACGAGGCGGTAAGCTTTGCCAAAGAGATTGGTTTTCCAGTGGCTGTCAAGATCGCTTCTCCGGATATCGTACACAAGACTGACGTGGGCGGCGTTCAACTGAATGTCGCGACGGCCGCCGACGTCCGCAAGGCGTTCGATCTGATGGTCTACCGGGCCGGCGAGTATGTACCTGATGCAGAAATCTGGGGCTGCCTGATTCAGGAGATGATCATCGGCGGCAGAGAGGTGATTGTCGGCATGCACCGCGATCCGAGCTTTGGCCCGCTGATGATGTTCGGGCTAGGGGGTATCTATGTCGAGGCGCTGCGTGACGTCGCGTTTCGCATAGCGCCTTTTGACCGGCGCGATGCCAGGGAGATGATCGGCGAGATCCGGGCTTCCAGCGTGCTTCGGGGTGTGCGTGGTGAGCGCGCCTCGGACCTGGAGGCTCTCGCCGAGGCATTGCTGCGCCTGTCCCAATTGGCTGTTGACTTTCCCGAGATCGTTGAATTTGACATAAATCCCGTGACTGTCTTTGAGGATGGGCGCGGCCTTGTTGGCATAGACCCGCGATTGATACTCGGCTAAGGAGGTAAGAATGGCTACCCTGTATATCACGTCGACCGAGACGTTTTCGGGCAAGAGCGCGTTGTGCATTGGCCTGGCAAAACGGATGCGAAGGGATGGTCTGAGTGTTGGCTATCTGAAGCCGTTGAGCGCCGGGCCACGTCTGGCGGCCGGCCTGGTCGATGAAGACGCCGAGTTTTTCAGGCAGACGCTCGAGCTGTCCGATCCGATCGAGGATATGGCGCCGGTGGGCATATCCCCGGCTGTGCTGGAGCAGTTCCTGAAGGTGGGTGGCGCGGACGACTTTCGAGACAAGCTGTGGGCAGCCTACGAGCGGATAGCCAAAGGGCGTGACGTCGTAATCCTGGAGGGTGGCAGCAGCCTGCGCGAAGGGTATGCCATCGGCCTGCCTTCTCCCCTGGTCGCCCAGCTCCTGGATGCCCGTGTCCTGGCGATCATCCACTACGATGAGGATCTACAGGTGATGGACGATCTGGTGGCTGCCCAAGTGAGCTTTGGTGACCGGTTCATCGGGGCGGTGTTGAACGGAGTGCCCAGGCAGCGGATGCCGTTTGCCCAGGAGGTTGCCAAGCAAGCGTTGGAGGCGCGAGGGCTGCCGGTGTATGCCGTTCTTCCCCAGGAACGGCTGCTGTTGTCGATCAGCGTGAGTGAGCTGGCTGAGCTGCTGGCCGGGGAGATCCTGTGTTGCGCCGACCGAGCCGACGAGTTGGTCGAGCATTTGATGGTCGGGGCTATGGGTGTGGATTCGGCATTGACCTACTTCCGGCGCAAGCCGAACAAGGCGGTCATCACCGGCGGCGACCGGCCTGACATTCAACTGGCTGCTCTGGAGACCAGCACAAAGTGCTTGATCCTGACCGGCAACCTTCAGCCCAGCCCGATCATCATCGGCCGGGCAGCCGAAGTGGGAGTGCCGATGATCCTGGTCAAGCAGGATACGCTGACGGCGGTGGAAGTGATCGAGCGCTACTTCGGCAAGACCCGAATTCACCAGGCGAAAAAGATCGAGCGTTTTGAACAGATGCTAGAAGATCGATTTGATTTCGAGCGGCTGTATGCTGCTCTAGACTTGCGGAGGAAAGAATGACATCAATCGAGGAGATCATTGGTCGGGAGATCCTCGACTCGCGGGGCAACCCAACGGTCGAGGTCGAAGTGTTGCTGGAAGGGGGTGGGCTAGGCCGGGCGGCGGTGCCGTCGGGCGCTTCGACCGGCGCCCACGAGGCGGTCGAGCTGCGCGACGGGGATGCCGAGCGGTACTCGGGCAAGGGTGTGCTGATGGCGGTGGAAAACGTCAACGCCATCATCGCCGAGGAGCTGTGGGGATGGGATGCGCTGGATCAGGTAGCGATTGACGAATACCTGATCGAGCTGGATGGGACTCCCAACAAAGGCCATCTGGGCGCGAACGCCATACTGGGTGTCAGTCTGGCTGTGGCCAAGGCGGCCGCCGAGGCGTTGGGGTTGCCGCTCTACCGCTATATCGGCGGTGTGTCGGCGCGCACGCTGCCGGTGCCGATGATGAACATTCTCAACGGCGGCAAGCACGCCGTGGACGGCCCGGACCTGCAAGAGTTCATGGCCATGCCGGTTGGGGCGCCGTCGTTTGCCGAGGCGCTGCGGTGGGGAGCCGAGACGTACCACGCCCTGAAGAAGGTGCTCAACAAGCGGGGGTATGGAACCGGCGTGGGTGACGAGGGGGGTTTTGCGCCGTCGCTCAAGTCGAACGAAGAGGCGCTGGAGGTTATCCTGGAGGCGATCCAGCAGGCAGGTTATCGGCCGGGGCAGGATATCTATATCGCTCTGGATCCCGCCTCGAGCGAGCTGTTCGACGACGGCAAGTATCTGCTCAAGAAAGAGGGCCGCACGCTCAGCGGTGAGCAGATGGTCGATTTCTACCAGGCGTGGGTCGACAAGTATCCCATCATCTCCATCGAGGATGGCCTGGCCGAGGATGACTGGGAGAGCTGGATCCTGATGCGGCAGCGGCTGGGTGACCGGATCCAGATCGTGGGCGACGATCTGCTGGTGACAAATGTCGAGCGGCTCAGACTGGCTATCGACCGCCAGGCGGCCAACAGCATCCTGATCAAGCTCAACCAGATCGGGACGCTGACCGAGACGCTGGCGGCCATCGAAATGGCCAAGCGGGCAGGCTGGACGGCCGTCGTGTCCCATCGCTCAGGTGAGACTGAGGACGCGACGATCGCCGACCTGGTGGTGGCGGTGAACGCCGGGCAGATCAAGACCGGCGCACCTTGCCGCAGTGACCGGGTGGCCAAGTTCAACCAACTGCTGCGCATCGAAGAGGAGTTGGGCGACACGGCGGTGTACGCCGGGATGAGCGCCTTCTACAACATCAAGAGGTAGACGGTTCTTCCCTCCTGTCTGGAGGAAGCAGTTTCCATACCAGTCCGGCCGCCACGGCGAGCGCCGCGGCGGTGAGCAAGAACGGCAGGCGTAGGCCAAAGCTGGCTGCCATGCTGGCGCCGATCAGCGGGCCCACTGCGTTGGCTACTGACGTAGCGCTGGCATCCAGACCAAAGACAGCTCCCTGGCGGCCCTCGGGGGACAGTTTGGCCTGGGAGGCGCTGATCGAGGCGACCATGCCGCCCAGCGTAAAGCCAACGGCGGCCTGCAGGATCAGCAACTGCCAGGTTTCTGTCACAAATGCCTGGGGAGCGTACAGCGCCGCCGTCGCCACGGTCGAAACCAGCAGCACCAGCCGGTAGCCGAACCGGTCACCGGTTCGGCCAAGGAAGACGGCGCTCACCGCGCTCGTGGCGGCTGTAATCCCCGAGATCAAACCGGTCAGCGATGCCACCCGGGCTGTCGGCGCAGCCAGGCTCTGGATGAACAGGGGCAGAATGGGCGCCGTGAGGCTGGTACCCAGCCGGACAATGATCCGGACGACGAGAAGGGTCACCAGGCTGCCTACCGCCATAACCAGCCGGAGACCATCCCACATGCTGCCTCTGGCACTGCGGGCGTCGCGGGGCGGCGGAGTAAAGTCCTCTTTCACAAATAGCCAGACCGTCACACCGGACACCAGCAAGAGTCCGCCTGTGGCGTAAAAGGCAGCGCGGTAGCCCCAGGTGTCGGCTACTATGCCGCCGATCAGTGGCCCGACCGACGCGCCGATCCAGATTGCCATCTGGAGAAGCCCGAGTGCATAGCCGGTTCGCTCGCGGGGCGTCGAGCTGGCGACCAGCGTCATGGCTGCCGTCACCGTTCCGGTCAGAGCTCCCTGGATGGCCCTCAGGGCCGCCAGTTGCCACACGTTCTGAACAAAGCCCATTGCCGTCAAGACCACGGCTCCGCCAAAGATTGCACGTTCGATCATCAGCTTGCGCCCGTAGCGGTCGGCCAGTGCACCCCAGATAGGAGAAAACACGGCCATGGTCACCGCTTGGGAAGCGATGATGATCCCCGACCAGATCTCCACTTCTCCCGGCTCGGTGACGCCTAGCTCCTGGACGTAATAGGGCAGGAAGGGAAAGGCCACCGAAAAGCCGGCGATTGCCAGCAGTTCAGCGACCCAGATGACATACAGGTTGCGTTTCCAGATTTCCAAAGCGAATTCTCTGTATCGTGGGCTTATCCAAAGGCCTGCGGGAGACCTCCGAGGTGTGGAGTATAGCACAGTTCAGGCCGCCGGCCAACCGGCGGCTTGCCACTGGCAGGCGGATGTGCTATACTGTCGCCTGTGACCGAACCGGCTGACCTGGTTATCCCATCCCAATGGACTCACCTCAATGTGTCGAGCCTGCGCGGCACGCTCATGGTTATCGGCGCTTCCGACACCGGCAAATCGACGCTGGCTCGCTATCTGTTTCAGGAGCTGTGCCGTGCCGGCCTTCGAGTGGCCTACCTGGACGGTGACGTGGGCCAGAGCACGCTCGGCCTGCCGGCGACAATGGCCTTGGCCCTGTCGTCAGGACCGGGCGACGAGCGTTTCAACCCACACGGGCCTCGGGTGACCTATTTCGTTGGCTCGACCACCCCTCGCGGCCACATGCTGCCGGTGGTGGTTGGCGCCTATCGTCTGCAGCAGAAAGCACTGGCTCTGGGTGCTGAAGTGGTGGTGGTGGATACAACCGGGCTGGTGGACCCGGCAGAGGGTGGCAGGGCGCTGAAGCAGTGGAAGATCGAGCTGCTGGCGCCGTCGATGGTGATCGGCCTGCAGCGGGGACGAGAACTGGAGTCGACCCTGTGGCCGCTGCGCCGCGAGGCGCGGCTCCAGGTCGTGGAGTGGCGTGTCTCACCTCACGTGGTGGAGCGGCACCGCGAGGCGCGCATCGCCCGGCGGCGAGCTCTGTTGGCCGGTTATTTCCGGTCAGCGCGCTCCTGTGGTGTGTCGCTGCGCCAGATGGCGGTCTATGAGCTGGACCGGCTGGCCAGCGGCGCCTTGGTGGCTTTCCAGGATGTGGAGGGTTTTGCCTTAGGCCTGGGGGTGGTGGAGGAAGCCGACCGCCTGGAAAAGACGATGATCGTCCGCACGCCGCTGCCTGGGCTGGAGGGGGTGGCCAGCCTGCGCTTTGGGGCCGCAAGGTGGGACATGGCAGACCAGAGGGAGCTATGATGACAGGACCCAAGCTGCGTGACGTAGAGATACAGCCGATCCAGCACCAGGGGCAGGCGATGATCCTGCTGCGCGATCCGCTGCGGCTGGGTGAGGCCGCGATCGCTATTCCCCAGGCTCTAGCGCCTGTGCTGGGCCTGATGGACGGCACGCGCGACGAGGCGGCCTTGCAGGCGGCGTTCACCATCCGGATCGGAATGCGCCTTGTTCCCGGCCTGCTGTCCCAGCTTGTGGCCGACCTGGACAAAGCCTATCTGCTTGACAATGAGCGCTCGGCGGCGGCGATTGCCGCCACTCTGAAGGCCTATCGGGAGGCGCCCTTTCGGCCGATGGGATCGGCCGGCTCCAGCTTTCCGGCCGATCCGGCTGAGGCAGCGATCCAGTTACAGGGATACGCAGATGCTTCGGCGCCCGCCGCGATCGGCCAGGAAATGGGGCCGGTCCGGGGCGTGATCAGTCCTCACATCGATTACCAGCGGGGCGGACCGGTGTATGGCGAAGTGTGGCGCGCGGCAGCGCAGGCAGCCAACGATGCCGATCTGGCCATCATATTCGGCACTGACCACCAGGGCAGCAACGGCACCCTGACCCTGACGCGCCAGTCGTATGCCACGCCCTGGGGGGTGCTGCCCACCGACCAGGCGCTGGTCGACAAGCTGGCAGACGCGTTGGGGTCCGAGATCGCCTTTGCCGAGGAGCTGCACCATGCCCACGAGCACTCGATTGAGCTGGCCGCGGTGTGGCTGCACTTTGTTCGAGGCGGCAGGCCGGTGGCGCTGCTGCCTATCCTGTGCGGCAGTTTTGGCGGTTTTGTGGCCGGAGAGGGGGATCCGGCCGCTCATGAGCCGTTCGATGCGGTGTTGAGGGTGCTCCAGGCGTCGATCGGATCCCGGCGGGTGTTGGTGGTGGCTGCGGCCGACCTGGCACACATCGGCCCGGCGTTCGGCGACCCATACGGGCTGGACTTTATTGCCCGGGCGCAACTGCGCAGCGCCGACGAGCGGCTGCTGTCGGCGGTTTACGCCGGCGATGCGGCGGCCTTTTTCGACACGCTCAAGGCCGAGGGCGACCGGCGGCGGGTGTGTGGGCTGCCGCCGATCTACTTGGCGCTCAGGCTTCTGGAGACTGCCAGCGGCCAACCGGCTGGCTATGCCGTTTGCCCGGCCGACCCGCAGGGGCTGTCGTTTGTGACTATTGCCGGCGCAGTTCTGCGCTAGCTTGGATCGGATTATGCGAGGAGGGATGATGACGGACTTGCCAATTACACACCTGACACTGTACAAGCACGGCGTCGGGTTTTTCGAGCGCCGGGCGGGACTGAGCGGCGAGGAGGTAGAGCTTTCTTTCCGCGTAGAGGAGATGAACGATATCCTGAAGAGCCTGACCGCCATCGACTGGGGTGGTGGGCAGGTGCTGGGCCTGGAATACGCTACACCCCAGACCCGCGAGGAGCGCCTGGCCGGTTGCTCAATCCGCTTGGGCGACGACCGGAGCCTTCGCGATCTGCTGGTAGGGCTGCGCGGGCGGCGGGTCCAGCTCCTCCTCGACCAGGGGGAGCAGCTGGTCGGCATACTGCTGGGCCTGGACGAGCTGCCAGAGCGACAGCCCTTGGCTACGTCTCTGGTTTCGATCCTGCTAGACGTGCCCGCGGCTGAGGCGGTTCACCCTGCCGGCGTGCAGGCCGTCAGCCTGGGCCGAGTCCAGGGCGTGGAGATCCTGGACGAACGTGGCGCAAGCGATCTGCGCTTTTTCCTGCAGACGGCGCTGAGCCAGGAGAACTATCGCCTGGTCAAGATCCGCCTGACGCCTGGGGAGCACGACCTGTCGGTCAGCTATATCGCACCGGCCCCGACGTGGCGGGTCAGCTACCGTCTGATGGCAGACCCGGAAGCAGGAGACGGCGGGCCAAAGGCGTTGTTGTTTGGCTGGGGCATTTTCGACAACCGGCTGGAGGAGGATCTCGAGGGCATTTCCCTGGCGTTGGTGGCTGGGATGCCAATCTCGTTCGTCTACGATCTGTATCACCCCTTTACCCCGAGTCGGCCGATTGTCGAGGAGGAAGCGCGGGTGGCGGCGGCGCCTGTAGAGTTTGAGGAGGCGGCGCTGGGAGCTGGGGTGGCGATGGCGCCGATGCGGGCGATGTACGACTCAGCCCCACCGCCAGCGCCGGCCCCGATGGCGATGAAAGCGATCAGCCGCGAGGCGCTGGCCCAGGCAGCGCCGGTGACGACGACCGGCGAGGCGTTGGGGGAGCTGTTCCAGTATGTCATCGGCACGCCGGTGACGGTGGGCCGCGGCCAGTCGGCCATGGTGCCGATCGTGTCGGCCGATCTGGGCTACTGCAAGGACCTGCTGTATAACGGCGCCAAGCTGCCATCCCATCCGGTGGCCACGCTGCGGCTGAAGAACGAGACAGGGCTGACGCTGGAACGCGGCCCGGTAACAGTGTTGGAGGGGGGCGAATACGTGGGCGAAGCGGTTCTGCCCTTTACCGTAACCGGCGGCGAGATGGCTGTGGCGTACGCCGTGGAGCTGGGCGTCAAGGTCCGCGAGGAGAGCGGTGCCGGTCGCGAGATCCGCGGCCTGCGGATCCGGGGCGCCTACCTGCTGATCGAGGAGTGGAACATCCGGTGGCGGGAATACCGCCTCACCAACAGCACGGGCCAGCCGATGGTGGTGTTGGTGGAACACCCGAGAATGGCCGAGTACGAGCTGTTCGACACGCCAAAGCCGAAGGAGCACACCGACGAGCACCTGAGATTTGAGATAAAGGTGCCGGCCCGGGGTGAGAAGGCGCTGCGCGTCCAGGAGCGGCGCCTGATGAGCCGTCACGAGGAGCTGCGCCGGCAGTCGTACGAGGGGTTGCAGCATTACCTGAAGCAGGGGCTGCTCGACCGCAAATCGCATGACCAGGCGGCCGACCTGCTCAAGCTGTGGGCCAAGATCGCCGACAACGAGCTGCGCCTGGCCGAGCTGGACAAAGACCGGCAAAAGATCTACAAGGCGCAGCAGCAGATCCAGGGCAACATGGCGGCCCTGTCGGCGACCGGCAAGGAGGGCGCCCTGCGGGCCCAGTATGTCGATCAGTTGCAGGCTGCCGAGGAACAGTTGAAAGCGCTGAGCCAGCAGGAGGCAGCGCTCAAGGCCGAGATCGAGCGTTTGAAGCAGGAGGTTGACGCCAAGCTCAAGGTGCTGGGCTAGATGTCAGGAACCTGGCTCCCCGGTGAGGGGAACCAGGTTTTTTCTTGGTGCGCTAGCTTGCCGCTTCGGCCAGCATTTCCAGGAGCGCCTGGCACTGCTGGCTGTACTGCGCTTCGCTGAAAAGCGGCGTACAACCGTCTACCCCGGCCGCGCCGACGGTGACCTGGCTGGCAAAGGCAAAGCAGGATGGCTGGCCGCATACCTTACAGTTGGTTTGGGGCAGCAGCTTGTAGATCTCCATGGCCACCAGGCGCTTGCGGGCCGCGTAGCGAGGCGTCAGCAGGTCACGGTCCGTCCAGATGCGGTTGACCTGGGCGATCAGCTTTTCCATCTCGATCGTAGCCGTATCTCGATCGGGCAGGTTGCTCATCGTGATCTCACTCGGCTTGAAGGCTACCGCCCGATCCTCGACACGGCAGGCCAACTGCTGGGCCTGGGGGTTGTAGAGAGCTCCTTCCCACACGGCGTTGAGGTAGGGGAACACGGCGCTGATGTCGTAACCGAAGCGGGCCGTAGCATTCCAGTACTCTGCGCCAGGCTCGCAGCCGGGCGCCTCCAGGCGCAGCTCATAGTCCTTGATCATGAACATAACTCCTCCTTCCAGCTTGGCCAAGAGCGGCCATGCCTGGTCAGCCTTCATTATAACCTGACTAGGGCAGAATGGCAAGCAGGAGCACAAGATGCCTACGTGATTTGTGTAGGTGCACTACGCGAGCTGTGGATAAGCCTCTCTGTTCCTCTCCTCTTTTTTTCGTACTCCAAATCCGCGCTTTAGCCGATGACAGCCCTGCCCCCATTTGCTATACTGTTGACAAACATCGTCTCCATTGGTTGAGAGCGTTCGGAGGTGGGGCGACGTCTGAACGCTCTCAACCTGTAAATGGTTCGTGGGGCATGCCATCATGCCGTGTGCGACGTGGATGTCGAGGAGGTGAGACTGCGGGCTATAGATCTTAAGAAAGTGATTCTGACATCATGCTGCGATAGTAGGTTCGGCCTGATCTACAACATAGAGCCCCATGAGGCTCTTGATCTCCGCGACTTGGCTAGCAAAGTAGGCCAAGGCTTCGTCAACGGCGCTAACCAGATCCTGAAAGTCCGGGAAGTACTGGTTGTGCGTGGCACGCCGCTTCATCTTCTTCCACAGGAACTCGATTGGATTGTAGTCCGGCGAGTAGGACGGCAACTGAAAAACCGTGAGCCGGTCTTGATGCGCGGCAAAGAACGCACGGGTCGATTGGCTGGTGTGATACTTGGCTCCATCTTGAATGAGGATCAGATGCTGTGTCGTCTGGGCCAGCACCTGGGACAGAAACGCCTGATAACGCTCCGAGTCGAATCGCTCTCGCTGACCGTGATAGAAAAAGCGGCCCGAGAACAACTCAATCAGCCCCAACACCTTGTATCCTTTGCGCTTGCCGGCGGTCTTGACGATGGGCGTTTCCCCCTTGCGTGCCCAGGTATAGCCCAGCGAGCCCCATTGAGCAAAGCTGACCTCATCTCCGAACAGGAGCAGCGCCTGCCTCTCCTCAGCCAGACGCTGAATCTGCGGCCAGGTGTCCGCCCACCACTGTCGTCGCGCCTCTTCGTCCAGATGGTCCGACACAAAGCGGGCCTTCTGAAACGAAAAGCCCAGGTTGCGCAACAGCTCGCAGACGTAGTAACGATCGTACAGTACGCCAAACTCACGCTGAATGAGCTGTTGAATCAACACCGAAGTCCAGCACGCCATCGGCAAGTCAGCCGCCTGAGGCCCAGCCTGGATCAGCTCAGCCATCCGCTGCTTCTGAGCGGCCGTCAAACGCGGCTTGCGACCAGGCGACTTGCGACACACCAAGCTATCCTCCCCATAGCATATCAGGGCTTTCACCCACTCATAGACCGTCTGCTTGGCTATCGAGTAGGTCTCAGCCACTTCGGTGATGGTTGTCTTCTTCGCCAAGGCTAACAGCGCCGAAATTCGACGCACCGCTCGCAGGTCGCCCAGCCGGTAGGCGCGCTGCCATCGCCCAATCAGCATCTTGACCATTTGCGGCGTAAAGCGTATACTGATGTCCATGGGGAAATGCCTCCTGTCTCTTGGCAGAGTGATGACCTCCACCA
>Ga0209254_10002160_pt1 | contig 17858 bp, 15 predicted proteins | sample FrelakmetDIP11DI_FD_187148 | JGI IMG/M metagenome (GOLD analysis project Ga0209254, IMG submission 187148) | Freshwater lake sediment microbial communities from the University of Notre Dame, USA, for methane emissions studies - DIP11 DI (SPAdes)... | ecosystem: Environmental > Aquatic >...
CAGCAATGTCAATACCACTGCATAGGGCTCTATTTTCCTGATCTCTCCCATCCGGATGCCCTCTTCAATGATTGTTTCCAGCCTGCGTACATAAATCCTCCGCTCGTTCAAAAAAGTTGCATGATACGGGTCTTCGAGGTACTTACTTTCGTTATTGGCAACCAATACCTCATCGAGCCTGTCGATCCACATGTGGATGTGAAAACGCACCACTGCTTCAATTTTTTCCAGGCTGCTGGTTTGCCGGTTGGTCTCGAGTTCATTAAGCTGAGCGGTAAATGCGTTGGCTATGCGGAAACAGATTTCCTGCAGTAATTCAGATTTAGACCGGATATGATTGTACAAACTGGCAGCTTCCACGCCCACATCACCCGCCAGATCACGCATACCCGTAGCCGAAAACCCCTTTTCCCTGAAAAGCCGGGCGGCAGCCAGGGTAATGACTTCCTTCCTCGTACTGTTTTTCGTATTGCTGATCCGGGCCATTGTTAGCAGGAATATGGTCATAAAAATAATAAAAAATGCTAACAGTTGTTAGCATTTTTACCGGACTCCCTGTGAATATGTTATCTATTGATCCACTATGGGTAATGTATTTTGTTTCGATTTTCCACTTTCGATTTTCGATTTCCCTTAATATCCTCTTACATCCTTTCCTTCCATATAATTCATAAAGGCCTTGTTAACCACCCTGTTACCACCCGGGGTTGGGTAATTTCCCGTGAAATACCAGTCGCCATTGTTTGTAGGACAGCATTCATGCAGGTCTTCGATGGTCTGGTAGATCAGTTCTACAGGAAGTTTTACTTCCGGAGGTGTAATCAGTTCCGCAATTTTGGCAGACAGTTGTTCTGGAGTAAAAGGTTTGTACACTTTCTTTACCAGGTTTTCTGTGTGCAGGTGGTTGTTACGTTGCATTTCCTTACAGCGGGCATAGAGTTCATCCAGCAGGCTTTCCCTTCCGCTTTCTTTTAACAGGGCTATTGCGGCACGAAATGCAATGAAATCGCCGAGTTTGCTCATATCAATTCCGTAGCAATCGGGGTAACGTATCTGCGGAGCTGAGGATACGATGAGTATTTTCTTTGGCTTGAGGCGCGATAACATCCGCACGATGCTTTCTTTAAGTGTGGTGCCTCTTACGATGGAATCATCAATCACTACCAGTGTGTCTTCACCATTACGCACAGTGCCATATGTGACATCGTACACGTGCTGCACCATCTCGGTACGGTTAGAATCCTCTGTAATGAAGGTCCGCATTTTCACATCCTTGATGGCCACTTTCTCCACCCTTATTCTGCGGGTGATCATTTCAGTTAGTTTCTCTTCATCAAAGTCCTTTCCCCAGGCCATGATACGCTGTACCTTAATTTTATTGAGGTAATCTTCCATACCTTTAAGCAGGCCATAGAAAGCCACTTCAGCCGTATTGGGAATGAAAGAAAAGATGGTATTTTTTAAATCGTTGTTGATTGACCTGAGTACCGGGCCGCTCAGGTGATGACCAAGTGCGATCCTTTCCCGGTAAATTTTTTCATCACTGCCGCGGGAGAAATAAATTCTTTCGAAGCTGCAGGCCCTGCGTTCCAAAGGTTCGAGTATCTGCTCAATGGTATAGCTGCCATCATTTTTAACGATCAATGCCTGACCGGGCATGAGTTCCAGCACTTCATTCTCGCCCACATTAAAACTGGTACGTATAGCCGATCTTTCCGAAGCCGCAACAATCACCTCATCATCAATATAATAATAGGACGGTCGGATGCCATGCGGATCACGAATGACAAATGCATCTCCGTTACCCAGTATGGCGCCCACATGATAACCGCCATCAAAAAGCTTGAATGATTTTTTTAAAACCGAAGACAGTGAAATATTCCCGGGGCTGGCTTCATCTTCTTTAACCTGGAAATGGTGAACCACTTCCATCATAGCTGCCAGGTCGCTCTGACGTTGAAATTCTCCCGGATCGATATTGATCAATGAAAAAAGCTCTTCGGTATTGACGAGGTTGAAATTACCTGCCATTGCAAGGTTGCGCGCAGGTATGGTGTCCCTTTTGATGAAAGGGTGACAGAATTCCACATTATTTTTTCCCTGTGTGCCATAGCGCAGATGCCCCAGCAGCAGTTCGCCCATAAACGACAAATGGCCCTTCATTAGGCCAGGGTGTTTGCGGATTTCAGGCTGATATTTTTCCAGTTCGCTGATCTCTTTACCAACGGTGGCAAACAGGTCGGCAATTGACTGAGTGGCTATGCTGCGCAAGCGATGTAAAAATGGATAGCCAGGTTCTGTGTTGAGTTTAACAGTGGCAATACCGGCGCCATCCTGGCCTCGGTTATGCTGTTTTTCCATCAACAGGTACAACTTATTAAGGCCGTAGAGGGCAGACCCTCTCTTTTGCTGGTAGTATGAAAATGGCTTACGTAAACGAATGAAGGCTACGCCGCATTCGTGTTTAATTGCATCACTCATGGCTGTTAAATGAGAAATGCAAAGGTAATGTTTAATGGTAAGACTGAAAGGTAGAAATACAGTAATGCACTGTACATTTTATCCCCGCGCATAGCAGGTACCGTTAATTATGCACCATATTGGTAAATGCCTTCTTAACTCCTTCGCAGTTCTGGAATTCCCTGTCTACCATGATATAATAGGTAGGTAATTTGGTTAAAAACCATTTTTCAATGGCCTTTTCCTTCTTTTCTTCCAGTGCCCTCAGGGCGATCTTGTTATAATCATCCCGGAGATTCTCCCGGTGTGGCTCTGTTTTGCTGCGCAGGTTCACGATCCTCACACCTTTCTTTTCCCGTTCATCTTTGAAAACAAGTGGCGATGAATACTCACCGATCTTAAGTTTATTGAGATCATTAACAAGATCTTTATCAAGTTCGTCAATGGTCACATAACCACCACCTGCACCATTAATGATGCCGGCAGTAAATTTGCTGTTCTCGTCCTCACTGTATTTATCTACTGCTTCACCAAAAGTGACTGTACCTGCAATAAGTTTTGAGCGAATACTATCCAGTTTTGTTTTTGCGGCACTCACGTCTTCATCAGTAACTTCCGGCACCCGGAGAATGTGGCGGATAACGGCATCGTCGCCATTGCGGCTGACCATCTGGATAATATGATATCCGAATTTTGATTTGATGATCGGAGATATCTGGCCATCTTTCAAACGAAACGCTGCATTTTTAAAATCCGCGTCCCATTGCTTTTCATTCTTATTGATCTCGTACCGGCCACCGGTTTGCTTGCTGCCCGGATCTTCTGTGTACAGACGGGCCATGGTTTCAAAGGATTTCTGCCCGGATTCAATCTGCTTTTTATAGTCGGCCAGTTCATCCTGCGCAAATTTCTCCAGTTCTCGTCCGGCTTTGGGATATAACACAATCTGGCCAACTACCAGTTCCATTTCATAGAACCTTAAGCTGTCCACAGGTATCCTGTCGAAATAATTCTTTACTTCAGTAGGGGTGATCTTCACATTTTCAACGATGCTTTTTCGCATCGACTGTGCGAGGCGGCCATCGCGGATGGATTGCCTGAAATCTTCTTTAACCTGGTAAATGGTTCTGCCGGCGATTTGTTCAAAAGCTTCCTTTCCGCCATATTGCATGATAAAGTAACGGATGCGCTGGTCCAGCTCGGCTTCAATTTCATCGTCAGAAATAGGGAGAGAATCCTTCTCGGCCTGGAGAATGAGCGCCTTATCAGCCATCATCCTTTCGAGGAGGAAACATTCTGCATCAGGGGGAACTTCGCCGCCCTGGCGTTTAATATCGTCGATATAATTGATGATTTCTGAGCGTAATACAATCTTATCGCCCACGATCCCTACAATCTTATCTGCCAGCACACGCGGAGTCTGGGCTTTTGCAAACACCAGTCCCAGCAGCATGATGGAAAACAGTAACCCTTTTTTCATACTCAAATTTGCACCTATTTAATTGCCTGTTCTAATACACAGGCCTAAATATTTCTTAATTCTGATCCAACAGACGGTTTTCCCTTAAAGAGTCCGCTTCACTTCCTCTTCTTCAAAGGCTTCAATTACGTCACCCACGCGGATATCATTATAGTTTTTCACGGTCAGACCACATTCCATATTGGATGCCACATCTTTAACATCATCCTTGAAGCGTTTCAGGCTGCCCAGTTCTGCGGCCTGTCCCTCACCTTTGGGATATTCAACGATACCATCGCGGATAATACGGATCTTATTGTTACGGGCGATCTTACCGTCGAGTACATAACAACCTGCAACGGTGGCCTTATCAAATTTGTACACCTCACGCACTTCCACATTGGCCACAATTTTCTCCTGGATCTTCGGCTCAAGCATACCTTCCATCGCGCTCTTGATTTCTTCGATCGCGTTATAGATGATGGAGTACAGTTTGATCTGTACGCCTTCTGTTTCGGCCAGTTTGTTGGCCTGCAGGGAAGGACGTACATTAAAGCCGAGGATGATGGCATCTGAGGCGGTTGCCAGGAGAACATCACTTTCGGTGATCTGTCCCACTGCCTTATGAACCACGTTAATGGCAATTTCTTCGGTTGATAATTTCTGTAATGAGTCGCTCAGCGCTTCTACGGAACCATCCACGTCACCTTTAATAATGATGTTGAGTTCCTTGAAGTTACCCAGTGCAAGACGGCGACCGATCTCATCGAGTGTAATATGCTTCTTCGTACGGATACCCTGTTCACGAAGGATCTGTGCACGACGGTTAGCGATCTCTTTGGCTTCTGATTCATCATCATACACCCTGAATTTCTCACCTGCCTGCGGTGCACCGTTCAATCCGAGGATCAGTACCGGTGTTGTTGGCGGCGCTACTTCTTCTTTCTTGTTCCGCTCATTAACCATGGCTTTGATACGGCCAAAATGTTGTCCACTCACTACCAGGTCACCAATATGCAGGGTACCATTTTGTACCAGTACCGTAGCCACATAACCGCGACCCTTATCCAGAGTGGCTTCTACTACAGTACCACTGGCCTCCCTGTCTGGGTTGGCCTTCAGTTCCAGCATATCTGCTTCCAGCAGGATTTTTTCAAGCAGTTTATCTACATTCAGGCCCTGTTTGGCAGATATCTCCTGGCTTTGAAATTTACCTCCCCATTCTTCAACGAGGATGTTCATACCTGCCAGTTGCTCATATATTTTCTGGGGATTGGCCCCGTCCTTATCAATCTTATTTACGGCAAAGATCATGGGTACACCCGCTGCCTGTGCGTGGCTGATGGCCTCCCGGGTTTGTGGCATCACCGCATCGTCCGCGGCAACAACTATTACCGCAATATCGGTCACTTTGGCACCACGGGCACGCATAGCCGTAAAGGCTTCGTGTCCCGGCGTATCCAGGAAGGTGATGGATTTACTATTGGGCATATCCACCTGGTATGCACCGATGTGTTGAGTGATACCGCCCGCTTCACCGGCCACCACGTTGGCATTCCGGATATAATCAAGCAAAGATGTTTTACCATGGTCAACGTGACCCATGATGGTAACGATAGGCGAACGGGGTTTGAGGTTTTCTTCATCATCCTCTTCCTCAGCTTCTTCCATTTCCATCTGCTTCTCCATGTCTATGAACTCCACTTCGTAGCCAAATTCACTGGCAACCAGTTCAATCACTTCCGCATCCAGGCGCTGGTTGATAGACACCATGATGCCCAGGCTCATACACTTGCTGATAACATCGGCAAAGCTTACATCCATCAGGTTCGCGAGTTCGCTCACACTGATAAATTCTGTCAGTTGCAGTTTGTTATCCTCCAGCCCTTCGCCCATGCCATCGGTCAGCTCATCACGCTTGGCCCTGCGGTATTTTGCTTTCAGGCTTTTACCGCGACCACCGGAGCCGGCCAGTTTGGCCTGGGTTTCGCGGATCTTATTCTGGATCTCTTTTTCGTCAATTTCTTTAACTTCCCTTCTGCCACCGGTAGCGCCACCACGTGTAGGCGTAAACCTTCCGCCACCACCCTGGCGACCAGGCTGTGCCGGTTTGCCGGGAGTTGTTCCGGGCGGATTCTTGGTAATGGTAGCACGAGGCTTCCCTTGCTGTTCTTTCTTTTCAATGGGGATGCGCTTGCGTTTGCGCTTTTCGTCGCTGGTGCGGGCACGACTCTCAGAATCAACCGGAAGGTCAATACGGCCGATGATCTTTGGGCCTTCCAGTTCCGGCGCCTCAATTTTCATGGTTTCCAGTTCCGGTTCCGCTATTTCTTCCTCAACAACTTCTGTAACTTCTTCAATAACCGTTTCGGGTACAGGCTCAACTACAGGCTCCTGGGCAACCGGCGTAGGCTCTTTATCAATAGCTTCTTCTGTCAGAGGTTCAGCTTCTTTGGCTTTTTTAGCACCCCCTTTTTTAGGACGGGTAGATGAATCGATGGTACTGAGGTCAATTTTATCTAAAATCTTGGGACCTTCCAGTTCCGGCGCTTCAATTTTAACTTTATCTGATACTACTGGTATTTCTTCCACAGGCTCAACCACGGCAGGAATCACAGGCTCTTCCACTGGTGCCGTTGTTACGGGCACAGGAGCAGCTTCTTTTTCTGCCGCTTTCTTCTTCACTTCTTTACGGAAAGAAATCTCCTCTTCATCTTTCTTCTTCTTCGCTTCTACAGCGTTACCCTTCGGTATTTCAATAGCATCACTCTTCGCCTTCGCTGCTTTATCGGAAGAAAATTCCAACTGCAATGAGCGATACATATCCTCTGTGAGTTTAGAAGTAGGTTTTAAATCATCCTTACTAAACCCTTTGGTTACAAGGAAGTCTACCAGTGTGTCCTTACCGATATTAAACTCCTTGGCCGCGGCCATTAAACGTGGTGTGTTTGCTTCTGACATTTATCCTCCTACAGCTTTGACGCTAGGTTTAATTCAATGATTTATAGTGTTGAAATCAGCATTTTCCCTGATGCCGTTTTCATTATCCTTTTTGAAATTCTTCTTCCAGCACTTTTCTTAATTCAATGATCGTTTCTTTCTCCAGGTCTGTCCTTCTTTCCAGTTCTTCTGAAGTAAGTACCAGCACGCTGCGTGCGGTATCACAACCGATGCGCTTCAGTTCTTCGATCACCCATGGTTCGATCTCATCACTGAATTCATCCAGGTCGATATCGTACTCTTCCATTTCACCTTCATTATCCCTGTATACGTCGATGTCGAAACCTGTAAGATCCTCAGCCAGCTTGATGTTCACGCCTCTTTTACCAATGGCAAGTGATACTTGCTCGGGCGATACAAATACTTCGGCGGTTTTATTTTCATTGTCGATATTCATACGACTGATCTTAGCCGGCGTAAGCGAGCGCTGGATCAGTAACTGGATATTGTTGGTCCAGTTGATGACATCGATGTTTTCATTTTTCAGTTCACGTACAATGCCATGGATCCTGCTGCCTTTCATACCTACGCAGGCACCCACCGGATCGATGCGGTCATCATAACTTTCAACGGCCACTTTAGCCCTTTCGCCCGGTTCCCGAACGATCTTGCGGATCACGATCAGTCCGTCAAAAATTTCCGGTACTTCGATCTCCAGCAACTTAGCCAGGAAAGAAGGATGCGTGCGGGATAAAACAATGACCGGACTGTTATTCTTCATTTCCACTTTCTTCACAACCGCACGGATGGTTTCACCCTTTTTGAAATAATCAGACGGGATCTGCTCAGATTTTGGCAGGATGATTTCGTTTCCATCCTCATCCAGCAGCAGTACTTCTTTTTTCCAAACCTGGTAAACTTCTGCACTGATGATCTCACCAACCCTGTCGCCATATTTCTTCACCAGGCTATTCTTTTTCAGGTCACCGATGCGGCTGGCAAGGGTTTGTTTGGCAGCCAGTATGGCCCTGCGACCGAAATCCTGGATATCAACTTCTTCATACAGGTCTTCCCCTACTTCAAAATCCGGTTCCAGTTTCACCGCATCGCTGTAGGCAATTTCCGCCAGGGGATCCTGAACGGCACCATCTTCAACGATCGTACGGTGACGCACAATCTCCAGGTCACCTTTCTCGGTATTAACGATGACGTCGAAATTCTCATCGGAACCATACTTTTTACGCAAAAGGGTTTTAAATACATCTTCCAACACTTTCATCAGTGTTGGCCTGTCTATGTTTTCCGCGTCTTTGAAATCCTGGAAGGATTCTATTAAGTTGATACTTGCCATAACACATTCTTTTGACCCTGTCCACAGCCTGTTATCCAGGTTATGCAGCATGGGGAAATTTAGAAAACGATCTGAATTTTTGTTGTTTTTATGTTATCAAATGGAATGATATGCTCCACAATTTCTTTCTTTTTGTTCTTGCCTTTTTCTTCAACCAGCGTGATCTGCGCCTCACCCACTTCTTTGAGCACACCGGTTAATACCGTTCCTTCCACAGGGGTAACCTCTACCAGGCGACCAACATTCTTTACATACTGACGATGTAGTTTCAGGGGTTCTTCAAGGCCGGGAGAGGAAACTTCAAGGGAGAAATCTCCTGCCGGATAGAGTTCACTTTCTTCGATCAGCTTATAAAGCTGACGGTTGAACGCCACACATTTTTCAATGACCACGCCTGTATCTGAATCAAGGAAAACCTTGATGTTATTGGTGGGCTTAATGGTTATTTCCACCAGGAAATAAGCGGGTTCCTGTTCCAGCAGCCCGTTCATCATCTGCGCTATTGCCTGGATTTGCTGATCTTTATTCATGGCTTGTAAAAAAAGAAGGGAACGGCTCCGTTCCCTTCTTTTATCTCTGTTTCCGCTGCAAATTTAAGGCTAAATGATATGCAAAAAAAATTTATTCCTGTCGAAGGTCATTGAATTATTCATGGCTTCATTAGTACCTTACAGGCAATAATTAACCTATGTCTTCAAAAGAAACGTTTTTCAGCTTTTTCAGTGAAAATAAGGCCCTGCTTAAAGAATATATTGATACCAGGATTGAATTGATCAAATTACAGGCAATCAGGATGCTTTCGCGTTCTTTCAGCCTGGTTATGGTTACGCTGATAGTAGCCCTGCTTACGCTTTTTGTCCTTTTCTTCCTGGGCATGACATTTGCCTTTTGGATCGCTTCTGTAACCGGGAGCAATATTATAGGCTTTGCCAGCGCATCCGGCCTTTTTGCCCTTATTTTACTTTTGGTAATTGTCTTTAGGCGGGTACTTTTCCAAAATCCGATGATCCGGATGTTCCTAAGGGAAACCATGGATGAGTCGGAAGATGCTGATTATTAAATATGTTTCAAATATGAAAAAACGCACTATACGGAATCTGGATTCACTGGAAAAAGAGATCTACAGGAGGAAACTTCGGTTAAAGGAAATTGAATCCGCCTTAGGGCATAATGTCGATCATATGAAGGACCATTTTGGTGAAATGGCACTTCACTCTATCCTCGGACCCGGGAAAAGCAATCCATTGAGTTTCACCGGCAACCTGATGATGACTGCCATGAACAACGAAAAACTGCAGAGCAGCCTCGCTGAATTTGTGGAAAGACTGGCTGAAAAAATCGGCGACGGGATCCATAAAGTAACCGATAAAATCCTCCGTAAATAATACCTTTACCGGCCATTTATCTTAACATTTTTATATAATTCCAAAGCGGTAATTTTATTTTATTATGATACTACGCTTTTTGTTATACGGCCTGATATTTTATCTGCTTTTTAAACTGGTATTCAATTTTATAATCCCGCTGTTTAAAACCACCAAACAGATACGGCAACAATTCAAGGATGTCCGGAGCAGGATGCAGGATCAGATGAATGAGCAGTACAATCAGCAGGCACCATTCCAGGAAGGTCCGCGCCCGCAGAAAGTAGATAAGGAAGACTATATCGAATTCGAAGAGATAAAGGAGAAGTAATTAACCGCAAAGATTCTGTGTTAAGTACTTGATACTCCGGATGCTCCGGCTCGTGTCCTCACGAACCGGAAAACGTATTTTTTTAAATGATGGTTCGTGAGGACACGAACCATGGCATCCTATTAAAATCTCGACTTCAGTTTGTAAACATAGGAGAAAAAAGGCGCAAGGTTCTTCATAATAAATAACCCAAAACTTTTTCAACTCTTTCACCAGGTAACAATAGTTTTGTCAGCAAACCTGCTTGCCTGGCTCCTTCAATATTATATTTATTATCGTCAATAAAAAGCGTCTGCCCGGCATCCAGTCCTTTTTCGGCTATGATATACCGGTAGGCATCCACATCGGGCTTACGGAAGCCGATGTCATGAGAATAGTAGGCCTTATGAAATAAGTGGTCCACACTGCCAAATGGCGTTGTTTCCTTCACCGTCTGCTGGAATGCATTATAATGAATGATGTTGGTATTACTGAAAAGAAAGGTCTGGTATTGTGCTTTCAGTTGGTTTACAAAGTGCAGGCTCTCCAGCCTGAAATCCAGCAGCATGGCGTTCCAGGCATCAATTATCTCTTTTTCGGTTGCACCGTCAGTTTCCTTTTGCAGGGTTTTGATAAAGGTATCCGGATCCACTTTCCCTGTTTCAAGATCGTCAAATAACTGCGTGGCTTTATAAACAGTAAATAGTTCATCAAAATGCGGAATACCCAGTTTGATAAAGGATTGTCTTGTCCTTTCCGGATCGAGATTGATGAGTACTCCGCCAAGATCGAAGATTAGAGATGTAACTTTCATAAATAAAATCTAGTGAGTAGTGAGTAGTGAGTAAAAGGCTTTGTTTGAGGGTTGACTCTCGACTCCCGACTCCTGCATTCGGTTGTATTTGTATTCCCTTCCTTATTCCTTATTTTTCTGTTCCTTATTCTTATTCCTTAGGCTGTTGACTCTCGACTATTGACTCATGACTATTTCAAATGCGGGCTTTCAAAACCCAGTTTCTTCAAACCAGTTTGTATTTCAGGGCTGCTCATGAATAATTTCCATAATAACCCGGTCCGATGGTTTTCGATCATCACAATAATGGGCCCCTGGTCGATGGCGAGATAGGATTTAGCATACCAGTCCTTCGTTTCATTGAATGCATCCACAAAACCATATTGCCCCCATATTTTGGGACCAAGTTTATAATAAAAATGTTTGAGCGCCTGCATGGAATATTCGGGTGTGTAAGGAAAAGAAGAAAGGGCCGCTGTTGGTGTTATCACCCCCAGATCATTATCCGGTGAATGAGCGTTATAGCCCTCATGATTGTCACTCGCTGTCAGGCCCCAGCAATCAGCACCATAACCCTTGAATCCTTTTGGATTGCGCAGGGCATGTTCCCGGTTAATAAGCACATGGTTTCTGTTCTGCTCCCAATAATCTGCATAGCGGTCTTTTAAACCACGGGGGTCAAGCCCGAGAAATGAATAGTGGGTGAAAAATAAGGGGCCGCCATATTCAAAGCCCAGGGGAAGTTTGATGCCGTAATAGGTTCGATCGTTTTTAAAATGATTGCTTTCCGCCCAGCATTTATGATATACACTGGCCGGAATGGAGTAATCAGGGGAAGATGCCGCCAGCACATAGGTGATCAGGCATTCGTTCCATCCCCTTAATTCGAAATTCATACTCCAGCCGTGATTGGGACTCCAGTGCCAGTACAAAAGATCCATGCCCCCACGGGTATGCCAGTTCCATTCTGCTCCGTTCCAAAGCCAGTTGATGCGGTTACGCAACTCATTTTCCTTTGGGGTATCCCGGTTAAAATATTGTCTGGCGGTAAGCAATCCCTGGAACAAAAAGGAAGATTCTACCAGGTCGCCGCCATCATCTTTGCGGCTGAAAGGAATGGTCTTGCCGGTTTCTCCATTCAGCCAATGGGGGAAAATCCCGTGGTAATGATCGGCTTTGAGGAGGAAATTCACAATTTTCAGCATCCGATCGGTGGCTTCTTCCCGGGTGACCCATTTACGCTCAGCGCCTACAACAATGGCCATAATACCAAATCCCGAGCCGCCGGTGGTGATCACTTCGTTGCCATAACCAAAACTGGTATTGCTTCTTTCCCTGGCCAGACCGCTAACCGGGTGGGCAAAATCCCAGAAATAGGCGAAGGTCTGCTTCTGGACTTTTTCCAGCAAAGCCTCATCAGAAAGGGTTGCCGGGTTGCCGGATTGGCTAAAAATTCCCTCGGTGGACAGCAGCAGGAATATAATAAATGTAACCGCTGATTTAAACATGCATTGAAATTACATTGTTCCATCCTTTTTTTATTATTTTTGCAGCCGTTTATGCAAGCGGTCAGATACGGGGGTTATATTTTCCCTGGTTAAGACAGATTGCTTTGGACCTATAGCTCAGTTGGTTAGAGCACCTGACTCATAATCAGGGGGTCCCTGGTTCAAGCCCAGGTGGGTCCACATCGTTTAGACTGAAAGGTGGGTGTCAAAGGCATTGCTCACGGTTCCAACTGTGGGCATTTTTTTAACCTTAACCTTTCATTAACCCCGGGCAAAATACATTTGCCCTTCAACAAATAGTATGAAGTCATTTCTCATAGCCTTAATTATACTCTTTACGTCGGGTTCTGTTTTCGCCCAATTGGAGAACAAACCTGTTACGAAGAAAAAAGACTGGTCGAAGGTAGACCTCAGTAAAAGGGCGTCAGATCACTTACTGGTCCAGTTTGGATACGCGGGTTGGGCAAAGACACCGGATAGCATCAACGTGAATGGATTTTCCAGGCAATTCAACATCTACTTTCTGTTCGACTTCCCTTTTAAGACCAATCCAAAGATCAGTGTAGCACTGGGCGCAGGTGTGGGTACAGACAATATCTTTTTTCAAAACACTACGATCGACCTGATCAACAGGATCGAAGTAAAGTTCAATCGTGACTCGATCACACAATACAAAAGATATAAACTCGCTACTGGTTATGCCGAAATCCCTCTTGAACTACGCTATTCTTCAAACCCTGAAAACATGAACAAGGGTTTTAAATTTGCCCTTGGCGCAAAAGTGGGACTTAATTACGATGGCCGTACAAAAGCAAAGGTAGATCTTGATGCCAATGGATTAGGCGGCTATACCTACAAAGTAAAGAGTAAAGAATTCTTTAATGGAACCAGGATCGTAGGTATGATGCGTGTAGGTTATGGCAACTTTACGGCTTATGGAACCTATAACCTGACTGCCTTATTTAAGGAAGGCAAAGGCCCGGATATCAGGCCCTGGAGCATAGGATTAACCCTGAGCGGTCTTTAAAAACTTATCATATTTGAAAAGCGGGTATTTTGTACCCGCTTTTTTTATGCCCTTTACGCCAGTACTTCTACCTTTGTCTTTAAATCCCCCGTTGCATTGATCGATAAAAAGCACATTTTTAACCAGGAAGAAAAAGCGGTACTTGTAGGCGTTATCCAAAAAGACCAGACCGATACGCAGGTCAAAGAATATCTTGACGAGCTCTCATTCCTGGCAGAAACCGCCGGTGCGGTTCCGGTAAAAAGATATACCCAGAAGCTTACGCACCCTGACAGTAAAACTTTTATTGGCAAAGGTAAACTGGAAGAGATAAGGCAATATATACAGGGAAAAGATATCCGCGTGGTGATCTTTGACGATGAACTCACGGGGGCACAGATTGGAAACCTGGAAGAAGTTTTAAAAGTAAAGACTATCGACCGGAGTGACCTTATCCTTGACATTTTTGCCCGCCGCGCTAAAACGGCACAGGCCCGCGCACAGGTGGAACTGGCCCAGTACCAGTACATCCTGCCAAGGCTTCGGGGTATGTGGAAACACCTGGAAAGATTAGGAGGCGGTATCGGTACAAGGGGCCCGGGTGAATCGGAAATTGAAACGGACAGGCGCATTGTACGGGAAAAAATAACCCTGTTACGTAAACGCCTACTCGAAATCGACAAACAGGCATCCACACAGCGAAAAGAAAGGGGCGAACTCATCCGCATTGCACTGGTGGGCTATACCAATGTGGGCAAATCCACCATCATGAACCTGCTCACTAAAAGCGGCGTGCTGGCGGAAAATAAATTGTTTGCCACCCTCGATACTACAACAAGGAAAGTGGTGTATGAGAACACGCCATTTCTGTTAAGTGATACAGTAGGGTTTATTCGAAAACTTCCCCACCACCTGGTGGAGAGTTTTAAAAGCACCCTTGATGAAGTAAAGGAAAGTGATATTCTGATACATGTGATCGATATCTCGCATCCGCAATACGAGGACCAGATGAATGTGGTGCAATCCACTCTTGCTGAAATGGGATGTCATGATAAACCCGTAATTGCCGTTTTCAATAAAATGGACCAATACGAAAAAAATACTTTTGACGAATGGCTGGAACCCGAAATCAAGGAAGGCATGCTGATTGATCTTCGCCAGCGATGGGAAAATGAAACTAATGGAAGTTGTGTTTTTATTTCTGCAACCGAAAGAAAAAATATTGATGAGCTCCGCGCAACCATACTGCAGAAAGTACGCGAGCAATACCGCATCCGTTATCCGTATAAAACCGATTTCTTCTATTGATGTTCCGGAATAAACCAAGCTGGCACCGGTTAGCCGAAAGTCCTGAAGCACTTCACTGGCAGGATAACGGGATAGCCGTTGCGGAAGTAAACGGAAAAAAGATCTGCATTGCCCGCTACAGGGATCAATACCATAGTTTCGCCTATACTTGTCCGCATGCCAGTGGCGTAATGGCTGCCGGTTGGATAGATCCGCTGGGGAATGTAGTGTGCCCGCTGCACCGGTATAAATTCAATATCACCAATGGAAGAAATACAAGCGGGGAAGGGTATTATTTAAAGACATATCCTTTACGTATAGACGAAAATGGGATATATGCGGAAATGTAAAAAAATTTAGCGCAGAGAAAAGAGACCGCAGAGGTTCGCAGAGGAAAATTTATTCCAGCACTTTTTCTATATGATATTGTGGTCGTTGTTTTGATTCCAGGTAAATTTTGGATACGTATTCCCCAATGATCCCGAGGCTGAGTAACTGAATGCCCCCGATAAAATAAATGGGAAGGGTAATGGAAGCCCAGCCTGGCACACTTCTGCCGGTGACAACCACCCAAAGTACCCAGCCACTAAGTATGAGAGAGATGATAAAGATGATCAGGCCAATAAAAGATATCCATTTCAACGGCCTGTTGCTGAAGGATGTTATGCCATCCATTGCGAGGTGCAGCATTTTCCGTAAAGGGTATTTGGATTCTCCGGCAGTACGTTCGTGACGCTGGTAAAAAACTTTTGCGTTCGGGAAACCCATCATTGGAAAAATACCCCGCAGGAAAAGATTCACTTCGCGGTAACGGCCAAATTCCCTGAGAACCATATTGCTGAGAAGCCTGAAATCCGCATGGTTATAGATCAGCCCTACACCCATTGTCTGCATCAGCCTGTAAAAAACCAGTGCTGAATTTTTTTTGAACCAGCTGTCTGCATCACGGTTATCCCTCACGCCATAAACGATCTGATTGCCTTTTACATATTCATCCAGCATTTTGTCGAGCGTATCCAGGTCGTCCTGCAAGTCGATGTCAAGCGATATCATCACATCACATTTATCCGTAACCCAGTGCATGCCCGCCAGCAAAGCCCGCTGGTGGCCCACATTACCGGCCAGTTTAAGGACTTTGATTTTCCCCCCGGCTGCTGCCTGCAGAATGGTAAATGAAGCATCCCTGCTCCCATCATCCACAATCAGTATATAGGAAGATTCACTGATCCTGCCTTTGGCGATAAGCGCATCCATTTTAATAAGCAGCTTTTCCAGGCTGTCTTTTAGCGTGGCTTCTTCATTAAAACATGGGGCAACAATAGCGAGTTGTGGAACTGGGGACATGCGCCAAAATTATGGAATCCCTTTAAACTAATGTACTTTGCAGGTTTAAGCACTAAAGCGTATGCAAAGTTCCGGGACCTACCGTTTGATTTGGATATTGGTTTGTTTTGTATTGGCCACCGGCCTGATTTTCCCTCCCTTAATGGATTATGATGCGGCAGAATATGCAGGTATTGCCATGACCATGTACCAGCGCAACGACTGGCTGAACATCATCAACCGGCAATATGCCGGCGGTGCGTTGTACGATTACTTAGACAAGCCGCACATGCTGTTCTGGTCGGCAATGGCAGGCTTCAAGATATTTGGCATTAACCAGGTGGGCTATCGTTTTTTTTCGGTATTGCTTTCGCTTGCCGCTGCTTATGCCACCGGCCGGCTTGGAACACACTTGTACAATAAACATGTGGGCAAGTGGGCCGCATTAATGTTCATCACCGCACAGGCCATTTTACTTGCCAATCATGATGTTCGTACCGACTCATTACTTACATCTTTTGTGATACTCAGCATCTGGCAGCTGGTGCTGTTTATTGATACCAAAAAATGGCTGCCGCTGTTAACAGGCTTTATTTTTCTTGCACTGGCAGTAGGTACAAAAGGTATGATCGCTGCGCTAACCACGGGTTGTGTTTTGTTCTTTTACCTTGTTGGAAAGAAAGACTGGAAGGGCATCTTCAACTGGAAATGGCTGGTGGGTGGTGTTTTTTTTATGGCCGGACTGGCGCCATTCCTCTATGCTTATTACCTGCAATTTGACCAGCATCCGGAGAAATTTGTAAACGGCTCTTTTGGTACTTCAGGGGTTAAATTCCTGCTATGGTCGCAAAGTTTTGAGCGATTTGCCGGTGACCGGAGCTTCACTAACAGTCCCGAGTTTTCATTTTTCTATCATACCATTTTATGGGCCTTTCTGCCCTGGAGTATTATGCTGGTGCTGGGTGTTTTCAACCGTGGCAGGGAACTCTTTCAAACCCGCTTCGCATCGTTTTTTCAGCGTGAGCAATTGACATTTGCCGGTGTATGGGTGATGTTCAATATCATGTCTCTTTCCAAATTCAAGTTGCCGCATTACCTTAATATTTTGTTTCCGCTGATGGCCATTTTTTCTGCGGCATATCTCTGGGAAATATACAGGAAGCACCAGGCAAAGCTGATCCTGAACCTGATGAAAGCGCACAGGGTGCTTATCGGTTTGCTGCTGGCAGCAGTTGTTATCATCATTACCTGGGCCTTCCCATTGGAGAATTTATTGATTTTCCTCTGCGGGATGGTCATGCTTTCCTTCATTCTTTATATCAACCGGTTAAAGTTTGCGGTTATGCCAGACCGGTTGATCCTGTTTACCGCGGCGGGAGCATTGCTGGTAAATTTTATTTTAAACACCCAATTCTATCCCCAGTTAGGAAAGTATCAATCAGGCAATACCATGGCGGCGCAGATCAGCCAATCTAAGCTCGATCCTTCCTCCGTGTACATTTATGGTACCGTGGTCAGGACCTTTGATTTTTATTCAGGCCGCTATGTGCCCATGCTCGACAGCGCCGGGATCCGGAAAGAATTAGAGGCCGGGAAATCCATTTATGTATTTACACCGGCACCTTATGGAGATTCGCTGTTGCTGCAGTATCCGAAGGCCAGGACTTTTTTAACCGGACCTGATAAACACATCACCCGGCTGAAATTATCCTTTTTAGATCCGAAAAAAAGGATGAAGGACCTGCCGGCCTGCAGGGTATTTAACCTGGAGCCCGCCATGCTGGTTGCAGATACGCTAACAGTGGCGATGCAGCAGGCTGACATTAAATAAAATCATGATTTTGAGCGATTGGGGTTTAAATTCCCTGAAATATCCTTTGAATTCTTCAGAATTTGACTATTTTTGCTGCCCCGAAAGGGAAAATACTGATACGATCAGTTGGTTAGGTTTACAGATCATTCCTCAGTAGCTCAGTTGGTTAGAGTCCCGCACAGGCGGGATTAATCAGAGGGTCACTGAAAAAAAAGATATTCCTCAGTAGCTCAGTTGGTTAGAG
>Ga0209254_10002161_pt1 | contig 17855 bp, 12 predicted proteins | sample FrelakmetDIP11DI_FD_187148 | JGI IMG/M metagenome (GOLD analysis project Ga0209254, IMG submission 187148) | Freshwater lake sediment microbial communities from the University of Notre Dame, USA, for methane emissions studies - DIP11 DI (SPAdes)... | ecosystem: Environmental > Aquatic >...
CGCTGCCACGGCGCGCCGTACGAAGCCGATGCGCCGTCGCGCATCGGCCTCAAGGGCGCGTACCACCGGCAGTGCATCGGCTGCCACGAGCGGCAGCTGAAGCCGGCGTCGGCGCCCACCGCGTGCAACGCCTGCCATCATCCCTGGACGCCGGACCACGGCGGGCTGGTCACGTACTCCGCGCGGCCGACCGCACAGGAGGTGACGCGCGGGTGCCTCTCGTGCCACGCCAAGACGGGGCAGGACATCCTGAACACCGCGCACTGGACGTGGAAGGGGTACTCGCCCACGCTGAAGGGGTACGAGCACCGCATCGACATCGGCCTGACGGTCATGGTGAACAACACCTGCATCTCGATCGGTTCGAACATGCAGGCGTGCGCGTCGTGTCACATCGGCTACGGGTGGGTGGACGAGCGGTTCGACTTCTCCAACCCCGAGAACATCGACTGCCTCGTGTGCCACGACACGACCGGGACCTACAGGAAGGACCCCGGCCGCGGCGGCCTGCCCGACGCGTCGCTCGATCTCGCGGCGATCGCGCGGAAGGTGGGCCGCCCGTCGCGGCAGGCGTGCGGATCCTGCCATTTCGCCAGCGGCGGCGGTCACTACACCAGGCACGGTGATCTCGAGCCCGCGCTGGTCGACCCGCCGGCCGACCTCGATGCCCATATGGGCGCGCTGAAGATGCGCTGCCAGGACTGCCACCAGACCACCGAGCACCGCATCAGCGGCATGTCGATGAGCGCACCGGCGGTCGAGGGCCGGGTGGGGTGCGAGAAATGTCACGGGCTGACGCCGCACGGCGTGACCGGCGCCCTGAGCCGGCATCTCGACGACCACATCAAGGCCGTAGCCTGCGAGACCTGCCACATCCCATCGATCGCGCGCGCGTCGCCGACGTTGCTGCGGCGCGACTACTCGGCCGCCGGCGCCGACCTCGCCGCCACGCTCGATCCCCACGGCATGCCCCAGTACGACAAACGCTTCGGCACGCTCAGCTGGGGCAAGGACATCGTGCCCACCTACCTCTGGTCGGACGGCACCCGCAACGCTTCTCTCGTCGGCGACACCATCGACCCGTCGGGGCCGATCGTCCTCAATGCACCCGTCGGCGAGAAGCGGAACCCCGCCGCGCGGATCTTCCCGTTCCAGGTGCACGCCGCGGTGCAGCCCTATGACACCGTCAACAAGGTCCTGGCGCTGCCCAAGCTTCTCGACGGCTATTGGATCGATTTCGACTGGTCGAAGGCGATTGCCAGCGGGATGGCCCAGGTGAAGGTGCCGTACTCCGGGCAGTTCGGCTTCGTCGAAACCCGGATGTACTCGGCGGTCCACCACGAGGTGGCGGCGGCGAATCAGGCGCTGGGCTGCGCCGATTGTCATGCCGTCGACGCGATCACGTGCACGCGGTGCCACAAGGGCGCGGCGGGGATGGACCTGCCCGAACACCGCCGCGCCGTGTATCCGAAGGTCACGCGGCGCATCGACTTCAAGGCGTTGGGGTATGCCGACGATCCCGCCCGCGTCGGCGGTCGGTTCTACGTCGGCCTGGGACGCGGTACGCCGCCGCGGTAAGGGAGCCGCCGTTCGCGGTCCCGCCCGTCATCGCGCCAGCAGCTTCTCCAGGCGGACGATCGACTGGATCATGGCCCGCACCGAGTGGTAGTTGATCTTCCACGAGTGGCCCATGTGGGTCCAGATCCGCGTGTTGCCGTCGCGCGATAGCAGCGGCCACCATTCGCCCACTTCGTGGTTGATCATCCTGTCGAAGACGAAACGGTGCACTGCTTCGTATGCCCTCCAGTAGGGATCCATTCCGAACATCAGGCACCCGTCGAGCATGCCGATCAGAGTCTCCGCCTGCTGCCAGAACTCCTTCTCGGTGTCGTAGGCAGGCCCGCCACCGTGAGGGCCCTCTACGTACACGCCGCCGTACTCGTAATCGATACCGGAGGCGACGGCATGATCGATCTGCTTTCGCATGATCGGCTCGTAGGGGGCCGAGGGCTCCCCGAGCACGTGCAGCGCGTGCCGCAGCAGCCACGCGAACTCGACATTGTGGCCGTACGACGTATTGTCCTCGGCGTGCGGCTTCGCGCCGCCCGCGGCAAACCGGTCCCAGCCCCAGACGATGTCGAATTTGATCTGGGGCGCCACGCGCCAATCGGCGAAATACTGGGGGATGCCCGTCGCGAACTCCGGGTGCAGGATGCGACGAGTCAGCAGGTCGATGTCTTCCAGCAGGGCACGGCGGTGGGCCGCGGCCCGCGAGCACTCGTACAGCGTGGTGAACGCCTCCATCAGGTGCATGTGCACGTCGAGCGTCTTGCGGTCGCCGCCGCCGCTGCCCGGGCCGCAGCGCGTCCAGTCGCGCTCGAACATTTCGAAGTACCCGCCGTATTCGGGGTCGGCGCAGTGCCGCTCGACCAGATCGAACGTCGCCTGCGCGTACGCGATGCCACGGGTGTCTCCGGTCGCCAGCGTGTACTCGCTCAACGCGTAGATCGCGAAGCTGAGGCCGTACAGGATCTTCTTGTCACTCTGGACCCGGCCCTGCCGGTCGACCGTCCAGTAGAACCCTCCGTGCTGGCGGTCCCACATCCTGTCGAGCAGGAAGTCGACGCCGTGGCGGGCGAATTCGGCGCAGCGCCCGCCGCCGTAGCCGGCCCGGTGCGCCGACGCCATCGTGAAGACGTTCCGCGTCTGGGCGATCAGCGACTTCTGGTCCTCGCCCGTGTCGCAACCGTGCTGATCGAAGTGCGTGATGAACCCGCCGTGCACGTCGTCCCTGCAGCGCGCGAGCCAGAAGGGCAGCAGTTCGCGTGTAAGGTGCCCGTGCGCCTCGTTCCGCGCAGCCCGGATGATCGCGTCAGTCATCGTCGTCCCTCATGAGCGCGAGCAGGCGGCCTGCCTGCGAGAAGTCGGGGATGACAAGGTGGGCGCCAGCCTTGATGAGCCGCGCCCGCTTGCCGGGATGGAGGCCATAGCGGCGCACTTCGTCGCTGGCGACGCCGACGGCCGCGCCGTGCCGCTTGCGAGCCTCGCGCAACTCGACGGGCCCGTCGCCGAAGACGGCGAGGCGGGATCCATCCAACCCGTTCTCGCTCAGAATGCGCTGGATGACCCGCCTCTTTGCGTGCGACTGCGCGCGGTCCAGCGCGCCGTAGATCCCGCCGTCGAACAGGCTCGCGTAGCCGAGGGCTTCGGCCTCCCTCCGGACTTCGCCATCGTCGGTCCCGCTGGCGAGGTAGAGCGTGACGCCCAGGTCCCGGAGCGCCCTCAGGAAGGCCACGGCGCCCTTGACGGTCACGTCGTCGATGTCGAGTTCGCCGCGCCGGAACTTGGCGAGACGGCCATCGACCACCGCCATCAGGGCGTCGTTGTAGATGGCCTTGTAGCCGGGCGTGTCGAGGATGTCCCGGGGCGGCACCACGCCGAACTCTCTGACCATCTCCACCAGCGCCGCCATCTGGACGAGCGTCTCGATGCCGGTGGACTTGTCGATGTAGTCGCGCACGCGGTGGACGACCCGGTGGTAGAGCGTTTCGTCGGCGCTCGCATAGCGCTCGCCGAGGATCGCCCGGATCATCATCGGCTCCATGATCCCTTCCCAGCCCTGCCGCAGCGTGCTGATGGTGCCGTCGTGATCGAACACGGCATGCCGGACGCGCGAGAGGCGCGGCAGGGGACGGCAGCACGCTTCGATCTCCGTCCCCTCGACGTAGCGCGCCTGCCGGATGTCGTCGGCGAGCTCCGGCTGATAGACGTAGTCCGTATCGTCGCTGACGGCGATCACCTCTTCGGGCGAGGCCGTTCCCGTCTGGAAGACCTTCTGCACGGTGACGGCGGCCGCGAGGTTCGCGAAGGCGGCGGCCTCCGCGGGCGAGCAGCCGGCGCCCAGGCACAGCGCGAGCGCACCGGTCACCGTGTCTCCCGCGCCGACGGTGTCCGTCCGTCCGAGCACCTGGATGCCAGGCACGAGGTGCACGTCCGCGCCGGCCACGGTCAGGATGCCGCGTGCGCCGCGGGTGACGAACACAGGCTTGCCCGATGCTTCCTGCAGGCGCGCGGCGTAAGCCTCGACATCCGGCAGGGCAGGGTGAACTGCCGGGTCGAGCCCGGCGCCGTTCAGCCTGGCGGCCTCGACGTCGTTGGTCTTGCGATACACGTGCGTGAACCTGGCGCCGTAATGCCGCGCGTCGCACAGCAGGATCGTGCGCGGGTATGCGTCGACGAGCTCGTTCAGGCTGCCGATGAACGCCTCGCTGAGACCGCCGGGCACCTGCTGGTTGAAGATCACCGCGTCGCACTGCTCGATCGCCCGCCGCAGGTGCGACAGGACGGCCGCATCGGTGTTCTCGCTTCGCTGGTTGAAGAACCCGAAGTCGATCCTAGGCTCTTCCTGGTCGTCGCCGTACCGTTTGCCGTAGGTCACGGTGTCGAACCGCGAGGGCTGGACAATCATCCCCGTCGTGTCCACGGCGAGGCCGTGAAGCTGGCGCAGGAGTTCCCGGCCGAAGAGGTCGTCGCCGACGATGCCGATGGCCCGGACGCTGGCCGGCCTGAGCGCCGCGACGTTCGCGACGACGTTGGCCGCGCCGCCGAGCGAGTAGTAGTGCCGTCCGACGGCCTGCGCGCGGAGGCCCGTCTCGGCGGACACCTCGCCGCCGCTGGGATTCAGCATCCAGTAGGCGTCGAGGCAGAAGTCGCCGCAGACGGCCACGCGGACCCGCGCGATGCGGGCGAGAATCTCGCGGGCTCTGGGCGCCGAGAGCGGGTCTGCCTGGCTTGCCGGCGTGGCGTTCATCGGTGTCCTGTCTCGACCGTCAATCGGCGAACACGCATCTCGCCTCGACGTGCGCGGCGGATCCGTCGCGCAGCCAGCCGTCGAGCTGCGCCTGCTCCTTGAGTTGCTGGCCCCGCACGTGCGGCACGACGACGAAGCGCGCGTCGACGTCGGCGAGCGCGGTCATGTCGCTCCAGAGCTTCTCGAACTGGGACACCGGAAACACGTCTTCCTGCCCGTGGCCCCAGCGTTTCTTCACGTCTTTCAGCGTGATGTAGGTGGGCAGCCGCGCCGCAAGGTCGCGCACCGCCGCGGTGACGCGGGGCTCGTCATCGAGGTCGCCGCGGGTCAGGCCGAACGCCGCGAGCAGACGGTCGATATGAATCCAGGTGGTCATCGAGTTGTAGTACGAGAGGTCGAACTCCTGGTCCTCGCGCGGCAGGGCGAGGCCCTCGACCAGCCGGACGCGGCCGTTCACGCGAGCGAGGCCGCCGCCGCGGTCCTCCACCCGGCGCCGGATGACCTCGAACGTCAGACAGGCCCCGGATCTCAAGTGGTGTGCCAGCAGCGCCGGGTCGACGTCCGCACCCACCGTGTCGATGTTGTGCAGCATCAGCGCCTGCAGGCCGGGCCCGTCGGCGAGCAGCCGCCGCAGCACGCCGTTGCGGAGCAGGTTCGGTACTTCGTACCAGTGCCCGACAGGGTGGAGGCACTGCTCCGGCAGGTTGTCGGTGTAGTCGCTGCCCTCGCCGGCGAGCCGGGCCCAGTGAATCAGCGCGGATTCGAGGCTCTGTCGGACCTTCTGGGCCTGCTCGTCCAGGATCTGGTGCGACGTCTCCTCCCACGCGAAGCGCAGATCGCGCTCCATCGGAACGGTCCGCAGACCGATGGCGCGGCCCGGCGACACATGAACCGGCACGCCCGCCGACGCGTGCGCGTGCGCACCAAGCCACGACACAATCGCCGACTGTGTCAGGTGGCTCGTGGTGATCACGTGGGGCATCGCGGTCCCGCACAGGCTGGCGACGTGGCGGTTCTTGGCGAGGTGCACCTCGAGGAAGCTGCGGTGGCTGCCGCCGAGTTTCGCGAACGGGTGCAGCGCCTTCACCACGCCGGCCCCCTGCGTCCACCGGCTCCCGGCGCCGGCCGCCAGGGTCACCACCGCGACCGCACCGCTCGCGATGAGCGCCAAACCCTCCTCGCGCAGCAGGGGCGTCAGCCCGGCCCGCGCGTCGACCACGTCGTCGGGGCGGACATCCTCGACCTGCGTGCTCGCGGGCAAACGGTTCTGCCCGAGTCCCACGCGACCGGCTTTCAGGTCGGATCGAATCTGCTCGTGCTGTTCCGGGTCGAAGCCGTTCGCTGCCAGCAGCGTGCTGAGACTGAACTGCGCCCCGCCGTGCGACCCGGAGCGCGGAAGCAGCCGGTCGAACAGGCGCTCGACCATCCCGTGCATCTCCGGCCTGTCCCGGCAAGCGGCGCCGAACAGGCTGAGTTCCGCCTGTTCGGAGGGCGCAAGCCGCCCGGGGTCCGCCCGCAAGAGGCCTGGAACCCGGAGCGCGTAGTAGCCGGGCGACAGAATGGCGGCGCCGCCTCGCACCAGTTCCGCTCGAGTGCCGTGTTCGTTGACACTGAAGTCGTACACGACCGGCTCCATGGCGAACGGCAGCGCCGCGGCCATCTCGCGCTTGGTCGCGGCCATCGTGACCTCGAGATACTCCTGCGCGTCGGCGCGCCGCGAGGGCTCGAAGATGAAGCCCATGCCTCCGCCCGACATGCCCCCGAGCATCCAGAAGCCCCAGAACGCCTCGCCGAAATGCCGGCGGACGCGCCGGATCAGGGTCTCGGTGTAGTGGTTGGACGCCCACGGAATGATCGCCTGGATCGGGCCGAGGAAGTTCCGGGTCGTCACCTCGCCGACGCGCCGGATGTCGCCGGCCTCCAGCGCGGCCAGGACGTCGTCGAGAATCCGCATCGCCTCGCGCCGTCCGGCCCACTCCGTCTCCGAACGAAGGAGGTACTTCTCCGTGACCATCTCCAGGATCGGCCCGACGTTCTGCGCCATGCCGCCGTGGACCAGCACCAGGCTGTCCTGCAGGCGCCGCCGGGTCTCCGCGCTGACGGTCACGCCGTCAAGCAGCGTGTGGCGCGGCAGCAGCCGGCCGCGGCTGACGCCGTACTCGGGGTCGCCCGGTTCGGCCGCGGCGCCGCAGATCAGCTTCACGCCCGGCCACAGTCCTCCCGAATCCTGCCAGCCGCCTCCGGACCCGGCGAGCCATTCGCCGAGGATCGCCCGCGCCGCCACCTGCCTGCGATCCGCATCGTCGAGCGGTCCCGTGAACCGCCCGGTCTGACCGGTGGCCCGCATGCAGGCCGCGATCAGCCCCGCGAGCAGGCTGGTCGACACCGCCAGCCGCGATCCCTTGGGGATGTTGTTGACCTGGCTCACGATCTCCAGGCCGCGTCCCGGCCCCACCACCTGCACCAGCAGGTCGGCGAGACTGCTTCCCGAGCCTTCCATGCCGGGCGGCACCAGGCCTGACGCGATCACGGCGGCTTTCAGAAGTCCCAGGTAGTCGCGCGCGAAATCGAACACCTCGGCGAGGTTGTCGATCTCGGCGACCGATCCCAGATCCACGCTGACCAGCCGCAACACCGGCCTGTCGATGACCCTGAGGCTCACTTCCACGGGAGGGCGCGGCGCGGCATCGCGCCCGTGCACGCCGAGGTCGATCGACACGTTCAGCACCCTGGCGCCCTCGGGGAAGTCCATGCCGAGGAAGAAGATGTCGCTCCACGCGCTGTGAGAGAGATCCATGCGGACCGGCGTGTACTCGCGCAGGATCGGATAGACGCCCTCGGATCGCTCCAGCAGTTCGGGGCGGAGCCGGAGCGGATGATCGGCGGGATGGCCGATGCGGAACATCCATTGATTGCCCCGGACCGAGCGGACGCTGCGCCGGACCTGCAGGGCCAGTGTCTGGAAGGCCAGTCTGTGGTAGGCCTCAGCCAGCGCGCTGCAGGGGCCCGGCCCGGGGCCAGCGGTCCGTCGCACGGCGAGGAACCGATCGATCGCCTCCTCGAAGCGCCGGTTGAGCAGCAGCTGATACCCGTCGTACGGCACGTGGCCGCGAGCGGAGGCGTCCGCCACGGCGGGGAGGTGGAAGCGGTGAATCGCGTAGAGGAAGAACAGGGCCCGGACACGCTCGTAGAGATTGTCGGCGCGGCGCCAGAACGCATCGAGCTCATCGCAGGCGGCCAGCAGATCCTGCGCGGACGCGCGGGCGCAGGCGGCGTCGAGGGCCGTGTCGCGGACGGCGGGGTCGGCCGCGGTGATGATCTCGACGAGGCTCCTCATGACGCCGGCCCGGATTCAGGTTCCGACGCAGTCTCGCGCTGGGCCAGCACCTCCACGATCTGCGCCAGCACCTCCTCGCGCTCGCGTCCTTCCATGGCGAGCGCGAGCTGCGCGGCGAAGAGGCCGTAGCGTACGCCGAGGTTGTAGCGGCGGCCCGCCAGTTCGAGGGCGAGGTACTTCTCGCGCCGCGCCAGTTCGGCCAGTGACGGCGAGAGCGAAACGGGCTGCCCGGCGGACCCGTCCAGCGCGTGGGCCAGCAGGTCCATCACGGCCGGCGTGAGCACGTGGATGCCGAAGAAGCAGAGATAATGGCCCGCGCGCAGGCCGGGCACGACCAGGTGCTGCTCGGCCTGGGTGGGAGTCGGCTTTTCGAGCACGTTCTCGATCTCGTACATGTTGCGGCTGCCGGCGACCCGCCGCCCGCCGACGGCGCCGTAGTAGGGCAGCTTCGACTCGCGCGTCGCCTGGACCGCCGATACGGCGCAGGAGGCCGCTTCGGCGGCCTCGACCACCTGGCGCGCGCACGACTTCGGCCCGAGGCCGATGAACAGATGGTCGCTCACCAGGTGCAGGAACGGGTCGCGATCGGCGAACTCCCGGGCGCAGGCCAGGGCGTGCCCGTAGCCGCGCGGCTCGGCCTGCTCCACGAAGTGCAGCGTGGCGTCCAGGCCCGCGGCGGCGCGCGCGAACGCGTCGCGATCGCCGGGGCAGACGACTACGCAGATCTCGCGGATTCCGGCGTGCAGCACCTCCTCGAGGCTGATGCGCAGCACCGACTTGCTCGCGCCGTCATGGTCCACGATCGCCTGCAGCGGGAGGTCCCGCTGGTCCCGGCCAGCGGCGGTGATCACGGCCTTCGCAATCTTCACGGCATCTACCCCCGGAACGTGTCCAGACTCTGCCAGAATCCTCGACGCTCCGCAACCGTCGCGGCGCCGCCCCGTTCGCGTTTGGGTTGCAGTCCGGCGCGCCCTCTCGTTACTCTTAGGCGGCTTGCGCGCACCTTCCACGCCCATGGGGACTGCCATGACGATGCATCGGCCCAGACTCATCCCAGCGCTTGCAGCCGTGCTGCTCTTCGCCCTGCCGGGTGGACATGCCCGGACCGTCGTGGCGCAGGCCCCGGCGCCGCCGGCGGCACCGGGCGCCGCGGAGACCGCCCTCGACCGCTACGTCGCGGCTCCCGACGCCAGCTACAGGCACGAGCTGGCCGGGACCATTCCGGGCAGCGGCTATACGGCGTTCGTGATCAACATGACGTCGCAAACCTGGCGTGCGCCCGGAGAAGTAGACCGCACGGTCTGGACCCACTGGCTCACCGTCGTCATGCCGGCGGAGGTCAAGCACAAGAAGGCCTTCCTCTACATCACGGCGGGCAGCAACAACAGCCCTGCGCCGCGGGTGGTCGACGAGAACCTGGCGCACGTCGCGACCGTCACCGGGTCGGTGGTCGCGGAGCTCCGGATGGTGCCCAATCAGCCCCTGGTCTTCGCGGACGACAAGCGGCCGCGCTCGGAGGACGAGATCGTCGCCTACACGTGGGACAAGTTCCTGCGCGGCGGTGACGACTTCTGGCCGCTGCGCCTGCCCATGACGAAGGCGGCCGTGCGCGCGATGGACACCGTCGTGTCCCACTGTGCGGCCGGCCGCGTGGCCATCGACGGCTTCGTCGTCGCGGGCGCGTCGAAGCGCGGCTGGACGGCGTGGACGACGGCGGCGGTCGACAGACGTGTGGTCGCGGTGGTGCCGCTCGTCATCGATCTGCTCAATATCGTGCCGTCCTTCAAGCACCACCTGGCGGTGTACGGCTACTACGCGCCCGCGGTCGCCGATTACGAGGCCATGGGAGTCATGGACCGGTCCGACTCCCCCCGGTACCGCGAGTTGATGGCGATCGAGGAGCCGTACGAGTATCGCCGGCGACTGACGCTGCCCAAGTTCATGGTCAACGCGACGGGCGACCAGTTCTTCGTGCCGGACTCCTGGCAGTTCTACTTCGACCAGCTGCCGGGAGCGAAATCGCTGCGCTACGTGCCGAACGCCGATCACTCGCTGCGCGGGTCGGACGCGTGGCTGTCGGTGCTGGCCTGGTACCACGCCATCCTCAACGGCACGCCGCTGCCGCAGTTCACCTGGCAGGTCGAGAAGGACGGCGCGATTCGAGTGCGGACCACGGACACGCCGAGTGGCGTCACGCTCTGGCAGGCGTCCAATCCCGGCGCGCGCGACTTCCGCCTGAGTTCCATCGGCGCGAGGTGGAAGGGCACCGCGCTGAAGGCGGCGGGCAACGGCGAATACGTGGCCAGAGTCGCGCGGCCGCGGCAGGGGTTCACCGCCTACATGGTCGAGCTGGTGTTCCCGAGCGGCGTGGCGCAGGCGCCGTTCACGTTCACGACGGGCGTGAAAGTGATTCCCGACGTCGAGCCGTTCAAGGATCTGGCGGACCCCGGCAGATGAAGCGCGCCGCGAACCTCGTCCGCCGCGTGTGGGGGCAGGTGGACGTGCCCGGCCACGACGACCTCTGTCGCAGTCGAGCGGAGCAGCGACTCGCGCGGGCCCGGCAGCGCCGACGCGATAGGATGGGCGGCGGCGATCTGGTATTTGTACTGCCGGGCATCATCCGAGGGAGCAGCCGTGATCAGCTTTGATGTCGTCGTCCTTGGAGGCGGTCCGGGCGGCGAGCGCGCCGCGATCCAGGCCGCCCGCGCGGGCAAGCGCGTCGCGCTCGTCGAGCGCGAGAACGTGGTCGGCGGGATGCGGGTGAACTGGGGCACCATCCCGAGCAAAACGCTGCGCGAGAGCGCGACGTTCGTACACGGCCTGCGGTACAACAAGCTCGACGCGATCAAGGTGGCCATCGCCGACACGATCACGATTCCGGAGCTGATGTACCGCGAGCAGCGCGTCGTGCAGCGGGAGCTGGAGCTCATCAACCGCTCGCTGAGCCGTTATGCGATCGAGGTGTTCAGGGGCGAGGGGCGGTTCCTCGACGCGCACACGATCGCGGTGCACGGCGTCGACGGGCAGGTCCGGCTCCGGCTGATGGGCGAGGTCATCGTCATCGCCACCGGCTCGGCCCCGAACCGGCCGGCCGACATCATGTTCGACGACGACACGGTGTTCGACAGCACGACCGTGCTGCGCCTTCCGCGGATGCCCCGATCGATGATCGTGCTCGGCGCGGGGGTGATTGGGGTCGAGTACGCGTCGATTTTCGCCGCGCTCGGGCTGTCGGTGACGCTGGTCGACACGCGCGCCGACCTGCTGCCGTACGTCGATCGCGAGATCGCTGGCCTCTTGCGCCGGGAGCTGCTCAGGCTCGGTGTCGCCTTCATCTCGAACGAGCACTACGCCAGGGTCGAGCGGCTGGAGGGCACGCCGCCCACGGCGCGGGTCACGACGCGCGGCGGGAACGTGCTCGAAGCCGACGTGATCCTGTACTGCGTCGGCCGCGACGGCAATTCGCGCGGCCTCGGCCTCGAGGCGATCGGCATCACGCCCGACGCCCGCGGGCTGCTGACCGTGAATGAGACGTTCCAGACGGTGCACCCGCACATTTACGCGGTCGGCGACGTGATCGGCTACCCGGCGCTCGCCAGCACCTCGATGGAGCAGGGCCGCCAGGCGATCCGGCACGCCTACGGCATCCCTGGACCAGCGCTTCGGACTTCGCGCCTGCCGTTCGCGATCTATGCGATTCCGGAAGTCAGCTATGTCGGCGACACGGAGGAGGCGCTGAAGGAGAAGGGCATCCCCTTCGTGGCCGGGCGCGGGCAATACGAGATGAACCCGAAGGGGCAGATTGTCGGGGCCACGGGCGGGCTCGTGAAGCTGCTGTTCGAGCGCGACACGCTCGTGCTGCGCGGGGCACACATCATCGGCCACAGCGCGAGCGAACTCATCCACATCGGGCAGGCGTTTCTCGACGCCGGCGCCGACGCGGCGCACATCGCCGAGACGCTGTACAACTACCCGACGTTCTCGGACATGTACCGCCACGCCGCGCTCGTCGCCCTGCTCGCCCGCGAGCAGCGGGAGCCGGGCGAGCGGACCGAGGGCGAGCCGGTCTGACCGGTCTACGCCGTCCAGCCGCCGTCGTCGCGGTGGTGCGTGAAGAAGCGGGCCATCGCGGACGTGCCGCCGGCGTACTGCGTGCGAAGCCGGTCCATTTCGGCGGGGGAGAGCGACGACACGAACGTCTTCGCGGCCGCCACGTTCGCCTCCAGGAACTCCAGCTTCGGCATGCCGCACACCGCCGTCGAGATCGGCAGGCTCCAGGCGTAGCGGAGCAGCGAGGCGGTGTCCGCCTTCCCGGCGCCGAGCAGCTTGTCCTGCCCGGTGACCTTCATCAGGATCACGCCGAGGCTCTTTCTGTTGGCGGCCGGGAGCGCGAGTTCCTCGAAACGCAGGGCCCGCGCCGGGTTCATCGCCATCTGCACACAGTCGAGGTCGTGGCGTTCGATTGCCGTCGCCATCACGGCGCCGTCGGCGTGGCTCGTCATGCCGACAAAGCGCGCCACCTTCTGGGCGCGGAGCTCGTAGAGGGCTTTGAGCGCGCCGCTCGCGGCTTCGATCTTCGCGAGGTCTGCCGCGTCGCCGAGGCCGTGCAGATGCAGCAGGTCGACGTGATCGGTCTGGAGGCGCTTGAGGCTCGCCTCGACCTCACGGAGCGCGGCGTCACGGGTCCGGGCGCCCTGCGGGACCTTGGTCGCCACGAACACGTCACGGCGCCTGGCCGCCAGGAACCGGCCGACCCGGGTCTCGCTCTCGCCCTGGCCGTAGTCCATCGCGGTGTCGAGATAGTTGATGCCGAGGCCGACGGCCTTCTCGAGCACCGCCGTTGCCTGGTCGGCGGGATAGGCCAGGAACCGGCTTCCGCAGCCCATCGCCAGGATGGAGACGCTGACGCCCGTGCGGCCGAGCGTGCGCCGCGGCAAGGACGCGGCCGCGTCGGACGGGCTCGCCGCCGCCAGCCAGGCCGGCATCGCCGCGACGGCTCCCACGGCCCTGCCGCCCTTTTCGAGGAACTCGCGCCGGCTGACCTTGTCGTCCATGGGCATGGCGTGCTCCAGTCTATTCGGCCTTGATGCCGGCGGATGAGAGGTAGTCGGCCATCGTCCTGGCGTAGTGCGGGAACGCGACCTCCGGATCCTCGATTTCCGGATGCCACATCTTCTCCCATTCGAAGCAGTACAGGCCCTTGTAGCCAGCGGCGGCCAGCACCCTGACCTGCTCCTTCACCGGGACTTCTCCCGCGCCGAGGAGCACGTAGCGCCGGCTGGCACCCTCCGGCTTCGAGTCCTTGAGGTGCGTGTGGCGGGTCCACTTGCCGATCTTCGCGAACGTGTCGGCGGGCTGCTCCCCGGCGGCGACAAACGAGTGATGCGCGTCCCAGAGCAGAGCGAACTGCGGCGACCCCACGCTGGTGAGGATGTTCTCGAGGTCCGCCGAACGTGTGAAGTCGCCGTGCGACTCGATCAGCACCGTGACGCCGGCAGGTCGCGCGTAGTCGGCCATTGTCCGGAAGCCCTCCACCACCCGTTTCATCACCTCGGCTTTGGGCTCTCCTTCAGGAATCCTGTCACCGAACAGGCGGACGTACTTCACGCCCATCGCCTGCGCGAGGTCGATGAAGCGCCGGCCTTCGTCGAACTGCTGCGCCCGGACGGCCGGGTCCTTCTCGTGCATGCGCGCGGACGCCCCGAGGTCGCTGACGGTGATGCCGAGGACGGCCAGGTCGCGTCTCGCCTCCGCGAGACGGGACCCGGCAAATTCGGGGACCTTCGGGAGATCCATCTCGCCGGCGATGCCCCGGAGTTCCAGTGCCCTGTACCCCAGCTTGTCGGCATTCTGGAGGATCGTCTTCCAGCTCCAGGCCGGGCAGCCCAGCGTCGAGAAGGCGATCGGGTAGCGCGCCGCGGGGGGAAGGGCGCGGAGCAGGGCGGGAGCGCCGGCCAGGCCGGTGCCAAGCGTCGCGAGAAAGGAGCGCCGGGTGCATGTCGCCATCGATCCTCCGGACAGAAGCCGAATGCCCGGATTATACGCTCGAGCCGGGTAAACAGAATGCGGCCGCGAAACGTATCTTCTTCTGAGGGCGCCGCCAGGCACGCAGCCGGGCGGCAGGACCCAAGCCTCCCGACGATCCCCACCGGGCGGGCTCATCATTCACTCTAGAGGTTCCTATGAACGGCCGCATTATCCGCAGCAGCGTCATTATTCTGACTCTGGTCATTGCCGGAGGCGCGTGGGCCCACGCCCAGGCGCCGGGTGTCAACGTCAAGTTCCCGTTCGTCGCGGCGGGCAAGACGTTCGAGGCCGGCACGTATACCGTCGATGTCGCCGCGAACGGCAACGTGGTCTTAACGGCGGAAGGCGGGACGACCGTCGAGTTCGCGGACACCAAGAAACTCAACGATCGCAACTTCGACCGGCCCGAACTGATGTTCGACGTGGTCGGGTCCGCGAGGATCCTGGCCCAGGTCAAGCTGCCGGGCAAGGGCCACTTCGTCGTGAGCCGGCAGGAGGGCGCCGTGGAGCAGGAGACCGTGAAGGGGCCCAAGACCGACAAATAGACCCTACCCGCAGCCGCGCCGAGCCTATCGCTTGATCCGGACCGAACGCAGCATCTCGTGGAACGGGCCTTCGTACGACTGGAACTCGGACTCCGGGGCCGTGAACACGAGGAACAGCAGGCCCTCGGGGTGCTCCATGGTCACCAGCCAGTCGGTCTCGCGACCGCCGGACGGCGAGCTGTTCGAGAGGTACGTCGAGAGCGCCGGGGCGCCGTCGACGCGGACGGCCTCACCGCGACGAATCATGCGCATGTCGCGGTTCGAGAGGCGCAGCTCCTGAACGAGCCGGTCAGTGGACTGCTGCAACCGCGTCGCGGAAGCCTGTGCGGAACCTTGTCCGTAGCCAGGGCCCTGCAGTTGCTGGCCGCCATAGCTGTCCGATTGCGGATCAAAGATGTTCACGATCACGCCATAGGCCAGCGCCTGGTTGCCTTGGCCGTCGTCGATCAGGCCCCCAGGGGGCGCTATCGTCAGCGCGTCGCCCTGTCCGTAGAACTGCCAGTTGTCGGGGTGGCTGATGCTCAAGATCGAGTTCTCAGCGCCCGAGAAGCGTCCGGAGGGCCGGTCGGGTGTCGTGCTGCTTCCGCTGGCGACGCGGGGCTGCATCTGGCCCTGGCCTGAGCGTGTCTGGCCCTGGCCTGAGGGTCCCGGCAACGACGCCAGGTAACGCTTGACGTCGTCGAATTCCCTGTCGTTGGTGGCGCCATCGCGCCGTGCGCCGCCGAGCAGGGTCACTTCCTCTTCCACGCGTTCGATGCGGTTGTCCGGGCTCGGGTGGTTCGAGAAGAACTCCACCTGACCGCGGCCCTCCTGCTGGGCTTCGATCTTCTCGAAGAACTGGCCCATCGCGCGGGAATCGTACCCCGAATCGTAAAGAATCTGGGTCCCCATGATGTCGGCCTGGCTTTCGGCCGAGCGCGAGTACTTCAGCAGGATGGAATTCACCGCGAAGCTCGCGCCCAGTTGGGCGAGGGCTGACTTGGTGGAGTCGCTGCCGATCAAGCCGCCCAGCACCGCCAGCGGGAGTTGTGCCGCGGAGGCCTTGCTCGCCTGGTTGGTGCCGTGGCGCAGAGCCACGTGCGAGATTTCATGGGCCAGCACGCCCGCCAGCTGCGACTCGCTGTCGGCCGCTTCGATGACGCCCCGGTTGATGTAGATCGGCCCGCCGGGGAGCGCGAACGCGTTGATCGCAGGGTCGTTCACGACCTTGAAGTGATACGGGTAGGGCTCCCCCGGCGCGGTGGAGGCGAGCCGGCGCCCCAGACTGTCGACGTAGTTGTCCACACGGGCGTTGTTGAGCATGGGCAATTGCCGCTCGGCGTCCGGCGACACCTGCTGGCCCACCTCGACGTCCTGCTGAGGTGAGAACATGTTCCAGCCGGGTTTCAGGATGGTGCGGCCGTCTGCCCAGACCACCGCGACCAGCAGAAGCGTCAGAGAGCCCACCCGCGTGACTGAACCACGCAGTCGTTGGCCGATGCGATCGGTCCGTCTCGCTCCGGCGGGAGTGTTGACACGTGTGCCAGGCATATGACCCTCCATGGTCGTCCTTCCGTCATGCATGGTAGACACGGCGCGGCAAAGGCGTCTGTCCCGTTCAGCACACGGCCAGCACAATGCGGCAGGCCACGCCGCCGGCGCGGACCCACGCGGACATGCACCGCCAGGCGGCGCTGGCGGCGCGCGCGAGCAGGCGAGCAGGGGGAACAGGCGTAGAGGGGGACGCCGTTCAGGCTGCGGGGCCGGGTTCGAGGACGACCCGGGAGAGCGGGAGCCGGACTTTCAGCGTCGTGCCCTTCCGTTTCGAGCCGGCGAGCGTGAAGGTGCCGTCGAGCGCGAGGACGCGCTCCCGCATGCCGATGATGCCCAGCGAGCCCCGGCTGTCGACGAGCGTCCTGCTGATCCCTCTTCCGTCGTCGGTCACCGTGACCGTCAGGGCGCGCGCGCTCGTCATGAGGGTGACCGTCGCGTGCGCCGCGCGGGCGTGGCGGGCGACATTGGTCAGGGCCGCCTGTACGATCCTGTACACGGCGATCGCCGCGGGACGGTTGAACGGGACGCCTGCCGCGTTGGTCCTGAACCGGCACGGGATGCCCACGCTGCCTTCGAAGTCCCTCGCCGCCGACCGCAGCGTCTTCGCCAGGCCCAGCTCGTCCACCGCGCCTGGCCGCAGCTCGATCGTGATGAGTTTCACCGAGCGGATCAGGCCGGTGGTGGCCTCCGACAGCGACGCGATCTTCGCCAGCAGCGTCGGCTGCTCCGGCGTCACGTTGCGGGCCAGCCACGCCAGTCCCAGCTGCAGGCTCGTGAGCGCCTGGCCGAACTCGTCGTGCAGCTCGCGCGCGATCGCCACCCGCTCGCTGTCGCGCACCGACAGCAGGTGCGCCGCGAGGGCCCGCAGCTGATCCCGCGAGCGCTTGAGTTCGTCCTCGGCCTGTTTCAGACGGACGACCATGATGTCGCGATCGCCGACGATCGCGTCCACCTCGCGGGTCCGCAGGGCGCGCGCGAGCCCCTCCATGCCCGTGAGGCTGCCGGTGCCACTGCGGCGGGCCGGCGCGCGGCGGCTCATGGGGCACCGGTCAGTCTGAGCGCGGCCAGGACCTGGCCGGCGTCGCGGAGGGTGCCGAACAGGGTGACTCTCGGCAGGGGCCTGATCAGGATCAGGGTGGGCGTCACGATCACGTTGTGCGTGTAGGCCGCCTCGGCGTTCTTCAGGACGTCCACGGTGTGGATCTCGAAACGTCCCGGGAGATGCGCGTCGCACAGCCGGCCCAGATTCTCGCGGGCCAGGGCGGAGTTCGGTTCGTCGCCGGCCACGAACAGCTGGAAGACGTAGGTGTCACGCGCCGGCCGCGCGGCGCGGCGCGTCGAGCGCCCCCGCGCCTTCACCGCCGCGCTCCGCTGTTGAGTGCCACTCCCGTACCGCCCTCAGGCCTTCGCGAGGACGATGCCCCGATTGGTGATGCGGAACTGGTGGAACTGCTCGGAGTGGCGCGACCCGCGTGCTTTCATGACCACCAGCTGGCGCACCATGGTGTCGCCGGCCTGGCGGTGGCGCAGGAGGATCACGGTGTCGATGAGCGACGAGATGCCGATCCCGCTGATGTCGTCGATCGACTCGCGGCCCGAGCTC
>Ga0209254_10002162_pt1 | contig 17841 bp, 24 predicted proteins | sample FrelakmetDIP11DI_FD_187148 | JGI IMG/M metagenome (GOLD analysis project Ga0209254, IMG submission 187148) | Freshwater lake sediment microbial communities from the University of Notre Dame, USA, for methane emissions studies - DIP11 DI (SPAdes)... | ecosystem: Environmental > Aquatic >...
CCGAGCACGCTGTGTGTGCCGGGCCGTGGCCCGGCCATCGCCCTCCCCCGGGCGACGGCCGCGCCCGCGGCCCGGCATTTACTTTTCTCGTTGTACTGAGCTGAAGCGAAGACTGCCATGCAGATCGACGGACTGGGTTTGCACGCAGCAGGCAACGTGACACCCGGCGTCCAACCGGGCTCGCCGCCGGCATCACCGCCGGAAGCCCCTGCAACCGTGACGAAGGCGACGCGCGACGCAGTCGTCGCCGCCGTGGAGAGCGCCAACCGTTACCTGCACAGCGTCGGGCAGAGCCTCCGCTTCCAGATCGACGAAGAAACGGGAAAGACCATCGTACGCATCGTCGACGAAGAAAGCGGCGAGGTGCTGCGTCAGTTCCCCTCCGACGAGATGCTCGCCGTCGCGCGCGGGATCGAGCGGGCGAGCGCAGCGTTCTTGGACGAATCGGCGTAAACGGCCATGGCGACCCTCTCCGCCACCGGCGTCGGCTCCGGGCTCGACATCGACGGCATCATCACCAAGCTGATGACGATCGAGAGCCGGCCGTTGACTCGGCTCGACACCAAAGAGGCGAGTTATCGAGCGCAGCTCACCGCGTACGGATCGATCAAAGGTGCGCTCGCGACGTTCCAGAGCGCCGCCGAGACGCTTGCGACGCCCGCCAAGTTCAACGCCTACAAGGCCGCCAGCGCTGACGCGACGCTCTTCACCGCGACCGCCTCGAGCGGCGCCTCGACCGGCGCGCACTCGGTCCGCGTGATGCAGCTCGCGCAGGCGCAGAAGCTGCGCTCGGCGACGTTCACCGCGACGACCAACGCGCTCGGCAGCGGCTCGATCACGATCCAGTTTGGCACCCACTCGGACGGGGTCTTCACTGCCAACGCCCAGAAGGCCGCCAAGACGATCGTGATCCCAGTCGCATCGAGCTCGCTCGCCGGCGTGCGCGACGCGATCAACGCCGCCCAGGCCGGCGTCACGGCGAGCATCGTGAACGACGGCACCGGCAACCGCCTGGTGATCGGGCCGAACGACACTGGCGTCGCGAACGCGCTGCGCATCGTGGTCGACGACGACGACGGCAACGACACCGACGACGCGGGGCTTTCGCGCCTCGCCTACGACGCCTCGACCGGCGGCACCCAGCGGCTCACGGAGACGGTGGCAGCGCTCGACGCAACCGTTGTGATCGACGGCATCACGGTCACGAAGTCCGCGAACGTGATCACCGACGCGCTCGAAGGCGTCACGCTCACGCTGCTGAAGACGAGCCCTTCCGCGACGCCGACGCCGTTCACGGCGGAGCGCGATACCGGCGCGGCGAAGACGGCGATCGAGGAGTTCGTCAAGGCCTACAACGAGCTGGAGAAGAGCTTCGACCAGATCTCGGCCTACGACCCGAAGACGAAGCAAAGCGCGATCCTCCAGGGCGACGCGACGCTGCGGACCCTGCAGTCGCGGCTGCGCGGCCTGCTTGGGTCGAACCTCGGCGACGCCGGCGCAGCTCTGAGCGCGCTGTCCGAGGTCGGCATCCGCCTCGCGCGCGACGGGAGTCTCGCGCTCGACGCCGCGAAGCTCACCGCCGCACTCGCCGACCCGGCGAAGGACGTGGGAGCGATGTTCGCCGCGGTGGGCAAGCCGACCGACAGCCTGGTTCAGTTTGTGCGCGCGGCCCCGTCCGCGACGCCCGGGACGCGCGCTCTCAACGTGTCCCAGCTTGCGACGCGCGGAACGGCTGCGGGCTCCGTAGCAGCCGCGACGACCATTACCGCGGGCATCAACGACGCCCTCGGTCTCAACGTCGACGGCGTCGCCGCGAGCCTGACCCTCGCCCCCGGCTCGTACTCGCTCGCCGGCCTCGCTGCGGAGCTGCAGTCGAAGATCAACGGTGCGCTCGGCGCCTCCGGCGCCTCCGTCGTGGTGACGGCCGCGGCGGGCCAGCTGAAAGTGACCTCGAACCGCTACGGCTCGGCCTCGACCGTCTCGATCACCGGCGGTAGTGCCGCCACGCCGCTGTTCGGCACGCCCACGCCGACGGCGGGCGCCGACGTCCAGGGCACCCTCGCGGGCCAGGCTGGCGTCGGCTCGGGCCAGTCGCTCGCTGCACTGGGGCTCACGCTCAACGTGATCGGCGGCGCGACGGGCGATCGCGGCGCGGTGAAGTTCGCGCGCGGCTTCGCCAACCAGCTCGTCACCGCTCTGACCGACATGCTCGGCAGCGACGGTAGCCTTGCAAGCCGGACCGCCGGCATCGACCGCTCGATCCGGGAGATCGGACGCAGCCGCGAGACGCTCGGCCGCCGGCTCGAGGCGATCGAGGCACGCTACCGGGCCCAGTTCACGTCGCTCGACTCGATGGTCGCCAGCATGAATTCAACGTCGAGCTTCTTGACCCGGCAACTGTCCAGCTTGGCAAAGCTCGCGGACTCATCCGGCGACTGAATCGTGCCGATAAGCATGGAAAGCGCCCGAAGACAGGAGCATCCTATGTTTAGTATTATCAATTGTGCCGCCCGCGCATATGCTCAGGTGGGCGTCGAGACCGGCGTCGCAGCCGCAAGTCCGCATCATCTGGTCGAGATGCTGTTCGACGCTGCCCTCGAGCACATCGCGCGCGCCAAAGAAGCCATTGTCGCCCGCAACCCGACGCGCCGCGGCGAGGCGGTGTCGAAGGTGATTCGCATCGTCAGCGAAGGCCTGCGTGCGAGCCTCGACATGCAGGCCGGAGGAGAGATGGCGGCAACGCTCGACCAGCTCTACGACTACGTGACCGCGCAGCTCGTCGCCGCCACCGTGAACAACCGCATTGCCGAGCTCGACGAGGTCGCGCAACTCCTCGGTGCACTGCGCGACGCGTGGGTGAAGATCGCGCCGCCGCATGCGCCTGCCCCGTCGGCTTCCTTTCGCTGTGCCGCTGCATAGGCTGCAAGATGACGCCGCAAGCGCTCCTCTCCTGCTACGAGTCGGTCGCGCTCGCCGCTGGCACAATGCTGGATGCCGCCCGTGCGAGCGAGTGGGATCAGCTTGTCGCGGCCGAACGCAAGTGCGCCGAGTCGATTGCCAGGCTCCGCGGCGGCACGCATCCGCCGGCGCTGTCGGCAGAAGCCGTGCGCCGCATCGGGACGATCATTCAGACCGTGCTCACGCACGAAGCGGAGATTCACCGGCTCACGCAGCAGAGGGTTGCCGTGCTCGAGCATTTTCTCGGCGGCGCGGCGACCGAGAAGCGCGTGGCGCGGGCGTATCGCCCATCATGACCCCGGCACGTTGCCCGTTCTCAAAGCCTGCCCCCGCAACGGGCGCTAAAGAATGATCACGGCGAAGCCGATAATCCGGACTATGAAGCCATCCCCGGGGCTCGGAAAATCCTGACCAAGCGAGGAGGAACGCACATGATCGCCCAGTCCGACCTGCTCGCCCACTATCAATCGGTCGCTTCGGCGACTTCCGCCATGCTGTCGGCGGCGCGCAAGCGGCGTTGGGACGAGCTCGTTGCTGCAGAGCGCCAGTGCGCCGAACGCATTGCCCGCATCAAGGCGCTGACGGATGTGCCCGAGCTCGACGAGCCCAGCCGCAGAGCAAAGTTCGACATTCTTCGCACCATGCTCGCGAACGACGCGGAGATCTGCAAGCTCACGCAACCCTGGCTGGAGAAGGTAGAAGTCTTCCTCGGTGGCAGGGCGAGGGATCGAAATACCTCGGACGCATACCGCTGACGATATCCCCGGTCCGCGTCGGAGCCGCGCGACAAGCCGCGAGCGACCGGTGAAAGGAGTTCTCATGCGCGAGCCTTCGCAGCCGATCCCCATCGAACCCGCCCGCGGGATACGCCCATTGCGCCGGCAGGATGAACGCCCGTCCGATCGGCGCAAGCCGCGTGCGCCACAACCCGCCCGCCCGGTGCGCGACCCCCGGCGCCGCGTCGACGAATATGCGGGGGCATCGTAAGCGTCCATGCAGGTCCCCGGTTTCGCTTTCGCCGCACTCGCTGCTGGCCGCCGCGCGCTCGACGCGCTGCTTCCACGCGATCCCGCGAGCGGTGACGGGTCACAGGCGGTCGTCGCGACGGCCGTTGGTCCCGCCAAAGACGGGCGGCTCGTCGTTGCCGTCAACGGCCGCACCTTCGCGGTCCGACACGACGCTGATGCCGCCGCGGGTGAGACCCCCGAAATGCCCTCGCGGCTGCTGACGCCGGCGACCGCCACCGGAAGCGCCCGATACGAGACGAGCGCGCTAGCGATGAGCCTCACCTCGGAGGGGCGGCTGCTTGCGACGTTGCCGCCCGTTCGCGATGCCGTGATCCGGAGCGCGACGGCGCTCGCGCCCGGACCTGCGCCGACCGGGCAGCTCGCGCAAGGGCTCAAGGCTGCGCTCGACGCGAGCGGTCTTTTCTACGAGTCGCATCTCGCAGAATGGACCCGTGGCGAGCGCGCGCTTGGTTCGCTCCGGCGCGAACCGCAGATGGAGTGGACTCGCCCGCCTCTCGCAGCCGTGGGCACCGACGTGCCGGGACGCGCGGAGGCGCCGCAAACGGCGTCAGACGCGGCGGCGCTCTCGCTCGTTGCTGCCGCTACGTCCAGCTCTACCGAGGCTGCCGTCGCGAGTGCAACGGTCACGGATCTCCCGGCCCACGCCCGCGAGCTGGTCGCCCAGCAGCTCGCCGTCCATGACCTGCGCAGCGTTGCTTGGGAAGGCGACGTCTGGCCGGGCCTGCCTTCGCGGATCGCGATCGAGGAGGATCCTGGCGGCGCGGCGGACGATCCCGCGATGCGGACCTGGCGCGTGACGATCGTGACCGAGCTGCCGGCGCTCGGGCGCGTGGAATCGGAAATCAGGCTTGCCGGTGAGCACGCGAGCGTTTCGCTGCAAGCAACCGACCAGGCTGCCGCCGCCCGCCTTGCTGCCGACCGTGAATCGTTCCGGATCGCGATCGCGTCGGCAGGCGTCCCGCTCGCGGCCCTCACCATAAAACACAATGACTGAAGCTGAGCACGCCGTCGATCCCGGTGCGGTAGCGCTCGCGTACCGTGAGGGCGACGCCGCGCCACGCGTCGTGGCGAAGGGCCGCGGACTCGTTGCGGACGAGATCATTCGGCGGGCGCGCGAGGCCGGTGTCTACGTGCATCAATCGCCGGCGCTCGTAGGCTTGCTGCTGCAGGTCGATCTCGAACGGCACATCCCGCCAGCGCTCTACATCGCCGTCGCGGAGCTGCTTGCATGGCTCTATCGCGTCGGCGCCGTGCCTGCCGGCGCAAACGGAAGACAGTGATGAACACTGGACCGGAGCTTGAGGACGGGTACCTCGAGCAATACCAGATCTACTCCCGCGCCGAGGTACTCGCCCTGCTTCGCGAGCTCGCCGAGAGCCACACATTGGTCACGATCTACTACGACGGCGGCGACAAGTTCATCCTCACCAAGGTACTGTCGGTCAATCCCGAGTTCGAGGAGATCGTGTTCGATGCGAGCCCGGACTCGCGCACCAGCGCCGCCCTGCTCGCGTCGACGCGTCTCGTCGTCGTGGCCTTCCTCGACGCGGTGAAGCTGCAGTTTCGCGCCTCGCGCGCCGAGCGGTCCGCCTGCCAGGGCGGCGATGCGATCCGGATTCGCTTGCCCGATTCCATGCTCCGGCTGCAGCGGCGCGAGTTCTACCGGATCGCCACCCCGCTCGCCAGACCGCTCAAGCTGGTCATCCCGGCCGGCGAAGGTCGATCCACCCCGACCGAGCTTCGTGTGACCGATCTCTCCTGCGGCGGCATGGGCGTCGCAGCGCCCACGTTGCCCCCCCTTCCTCTGGAGCCAGGGGCGACCTTTGCCGGTTGCCGGCTGGGTCTTCCCGACGTGGGCGACATAACCGTGACCATCGAAGTGCGCCATGTCGCTCGCGGCGCGGGCGCGAGCGGCAAGACACAGACACATTGCGGCCTGAAGTTCCTCGCGCTCGCACCACACAACATGACACTCTTGCAGCGCTACATCAACAGCCTCGAGCGGGAGCGGCGGTCCCGACGCTGACGATCCGATGCGCCGGAGCGCATGCACTTTCGTGCGCCCGCCTGCTGACCCATCGGCGCGGGGCGGCGGAGGGTTCCTCTCGTCAGATCGGCATGTTCATGATCTCGTGATAGGCGGACACGAGCCGGTTGCGGACCTGCACGAGCGTCTGGAAAGAGACATTCGCCTTTGCGATCGCCACCATGGTCTCTTCCAACCCGACCGGCGTCTCTCCGGTCTGGAACGCACGGGCGAGGTGCTCGGCATCCGTCTGTGACGCACTGACGCCATCGATCGCCGATTTCAGTGCGCTGGCGAATCCGTTGCCCCCTGCGGGCATGGCGGCGCCGGTCGCTGTCGTCGCTGTGGTCGCCGTTGTGAGCTTGGGCTCGAAAGAAATCTCGCGCATGTGATCTCCTTGCGCTGCGGTGCACCGCCGGAACGGCGTGCACTTTTCCGCATGGTGGGCATCCTAGCCCCTCTCCTCTCGCCGAAACGCGTCGAAATAACGGGGGATCCGCAGCCTGTTCATGGGTTCGGCGGGGTAATCGGCTGCCCATAATCAGGCCAACCCGACGGATCTGCGCCGGGTGCTTCCGATCTTTGGGACAGACCACGTCATGGCTGCGGCAGAGAAGGTTCCGGTCCCCGCTTTCGTTCAGGGCTTCGCGCGGCTGCCCGGGCGCAACCGTATCGGGCTGCTCGTCGCAGGTGCGGCTGCCGCAGCAGCAGTCGTCGTCGCAATCATGTGGGGAAGCGCCCCCGACTACCGCGTATTGTTCAGCAACGTCTCCGACCGCGACGGCGGCGCGATCGTCCAGGCGCTCACCCAGATGAACGTGCCGTATCGGTTTTCCGACGGCGGCGGCTCGCTCTTGGTGCCGGCAAACCAGGTCCACGATGTGCGGCTGCGCCTCGCGTCGCAGGGTCTGCCACGCGGGGGAACGGTGGGCTTCGAGCTGATGGAGACCCAGAAGTTCGGCACCACCCAGTTCCAGGAGCAGGTGAACTACCAGCGCGCCCTCGAGGGCGAGCTCGCACGCTCGATCCAGTCGCTTTCCGCGGTGCAGTCGGCGCGCGTGCATCTCGCGATTCCGAAACCGAGCGTTTTCCTGCGCGAGAACCAGAAGCCGAGCGCCTCGGTGCTGGTGAACCTGCATCCTGGGCGCTCGCTCGAGCGAACTCAGATCGCCGGAATCATTCACCTTGTTTCGTCGAGCGTGCCCGATCTCTTAGTGAGGTCGGTCAGCGTGTTGGACCAGAACGGCAACCTCCTCTCCGGAGCTGCCGAGGCGAAGCCCGGTGCGCAGCTCGACCCGGGGCAGCTCGCATACGCGCAACAGACGGAGGCGAGCTACGTGCGTCGCATCCAGGACATCCTCGAGCCCGTGGTCGGGCGCGCGAACGTCCGCGCGCAGGTCGTGGCGGACCTCGACTTCAGCGAATGGGAAGCGACGGCGGAAACCTACAAGCCGAACCAGAACGCGCAGGAGGCGAGCATTCGCAGCCAGCAGACCCGCGAGTCGTCGTCGACATCGCCGGGCGCTCCGGGCGGCGTGCCGGGGGCGCTTACGAACCAGCCGGTACCGGCGGCAACGGCGCCGATTACCGGCGCCGGACAGCCGCCGAACATCGCTAGCGCACAGGTGAGCACCAATACGAGCAAGGACGCGACCGTCAACTACGAGGTCGACAAGACCGTGCGCCACACACGCGCCCCGATGGGAACGATCAAGCGCCTCTCCACTGCGGTCGTGATCAACCACCGGCGCACCGCCGAGCCTCCGGCGGCCGCGACGGCCGCAAAGGACGCCAACGCAGTGGCGGCCGACGCAAAGACGAAAGCGTCCAAGGCGCTGCCGCAGCCGCTGTCCGCCGACGAGATGACGCAGATAACGGCGCTCGTCAAGGAAGCGATCGGGTTCTCCCCCGCCCGGGGCGACACCTTGAATGTGGTGAACATCGCCTTCGCGGGCGAAGAGGCGGACGCTGTGCCCGACCTCCCGATCTGGAAACAGCCCGAGAACATCGCGACCGCGAAGGAGCTCGGGAAGGGCCTCGCGGCCGGCGCCGTGGTGCTGATCCTGTTGCTCGGCGTACTGCGTCCGGTTATGCGTCAGCTCGCGTCCACGCCGCCAGCCGCGCCGGCACTCCCGCCGGGCGCGATTGAAGGCGAGGGCGTCGCACCGGGGACCCCCGCCATCGGTTATTCGGTCACGCTGCAGTCGGCAAAGCAGATCGCCAAACAGGATCCGAAAGTAGTCGCGAGCGTCGTACGCAATTGGGTCTCCGGCAATGAGTGACGACGGGGTCGCGAAAAGCGCGATCCTGCTCCTTTCTCTCGGCGAGGAGGAGGCCGCGGAGGTGCTGAAACTGCTATCGCCCAAAGAGGTGCAAAAGCTCGGCGCCGCGATGGCAAAGCTCAAGAACGTGCCACGGCAGAAGATCCACTCCGTTCTCGAAGAGTTCCACAAGCGCGCGGCGGGGCAGTCCCCGCTCGGGCTCGACTCGACCGATTACATCAAGTCGGTCCTCACCAAGGCGCTCGGCAACGAAAAAGCCAACTTCATCCTCGAGCGCATCCTCCAAGGCGGAGACACCAGCGGCATCGAAGGCCTCAAGTGGATGGAGGCGTCGAACGTGGCGGAGCTGATCAGTAACGAGCACCCTCAGATCATCGCGTCCATCCTGGTGCATCTGGAGCGCGATCACGCGGCTGAGATCCTGACGCACCTCCCCGACCGCCTGAAGGGGGACGTGATCCTGCGCGTGGCAACGTTGGACGGCATCCAGCCCAACGCGCTGCGAGAGTTGAACGACGTGTTATCAAAGATGCTGACCGGCAGCGAGCATCTGAAGAAGGCGGCGCTGGGCGGCGTGCGCGCGGCAGCCGAGATCCTCAACCACATAGGCAACAAACACGAGGCGATCGTCATGGAGGCGATCAAGGAGCATGACGTCGATCTCGCGCAAAACATCGTCGACGAGATGTTCACCTTCGACAGCCTCATCGACGTTGACGACCGCGGGCTGCAGCTGCTCCTGCGTGAAGTGCAGTCCGACTCGCTGGTCGTGGCGCTCAAAGGCGCATCCGAGGACCTGCGCGAGCGCATCTTCAAGAACATGTCGCAGCGCGCCGCAGACATGCTGCGCGAGGACCTGGAGGCGAAGGGTCCAGTGCGCCTGTCGGAGGTGGAGGCCGAGCAGAAGGACATCCTGAAAGTCGTGCGCCGCCTCGTCGAGGAGGGCCAGATGTCGGCCGGGTCGAAGGGTGAGGAAGCGTATGTCTAAGGTGTTCATCCGCAAGGAACAGCTCAAGGGCTGCGAGCGGTGGGAGCTGGGATCCCTGGGCGCGACTTCCGAGCGGGCGCGCGAGCGCGAACCCGGACCAGACCCCACCGAGGCGACACGCGAAGCGGCACGCAAGGAGGGTTACACACAAGGCTACGCAGCCGGTGCCGAGCAGGCTCGTGCCGAGGCCCAACGGCTGCGTGCGATTGTGGATGCGTACGCGGAAGGGCTCGCGCAACTCGAAGAGGCTGTAGCCGACGAAGTGCTCGATCTGGCGATCGACGTCGCGCGCCAAGTGCTGCGTACGGCGCCGAAGGTGCAGCGCGATGCTTTGCTCACCACGGTGCGCGAGGCGTTGGGCTTTCTGCCGCTGAGCGTCGCGCACCCGAAGCTCGTGCTCAACCCAAGCGACGCCGAGCTGGTGCGGGCGCAGCTCGGCGACGAGCTCGCAGCCGCGGGGGTTCGTATCGTGGAAGATCAGCGCATCGAGTGCGGCGGCTGCCGTGTGGGCGCGCCGAGCTGCGACGTCGATGCGACGCTCGCCACGCGCTGGCGCCGGGTCCTCGCGACACTCGGGAAAGACGATGCCTGGGTCGAAGGCTAGTGGGCTAGTCGAGCTCGGCCGCTTCTTGCACGACTGCCGCGAATTCGTTGCCGCAGCGACGCCGTTCGAAGTGAATGGCCACCTCACCCGCGTCGCCGGGCTGGTGATGGAGGCGGTCGGGCTGAAGCTTCCGGTCGGCGCCATGTGCGAGGTCGCACAGGGCGGCGGCCAGCCTGTCGAGGCGGAGGTAGTCGGCTTTGCCGGCGAAAAGCTCTTCCTGATGCCGTCCTCCGATCTCTACGGACTTACGCCGGGCGCCGAAGTGCGACCAGCCGCGGGCCAGCCCCCGCGACCCTCACTGCGCATCCCCCGGCATCCGTTCCGGCGCAGCTCGGACCGGAGCAAGCTGATGCCGGTGGGTCCGGAATTGCTCGGGCGCGTCGTCGATGCGAGCGGCCGGGCGCTCGACCAGCTTGGGCCGCTCGCGTGCGTCGAGCGCGTGCCGCTCGGGGCGCGTCCCGCAAACCCGATCGACCGGGAACCGATCCGCGCGACGCTCGACGTCGGCGTGCGCGCGATCAACGGCCTGATCCCGATCGGTCGTGGCCAACGCATGGGGCTGTTTGCCGGCTCCGGCGTCGGCAAGAGCGTTTTGCTCGGGATGATGGCACGGTACACGGAGGCCGACGTGACCGTGGTCGGCCTGATCGGCGAACGCGGCCGCGAGGTGAAGGAGTTCATCGAGTCCAATCTAGGCGCGGCGGGCCACGCACGGGCGGTTGTGATTGCAGCACCGGCTGATGCACCCCCCCTGCTGCGGCTGCAAGGCGCGGCCTACGCGACCGCGGTTTCCGAGTACTTCCGCGACCGCGGCGCGCACGTGCTGCTGATCATGGACTCGCTCACGCGCTACGCGATGGCGGCGCGAGAAATCGCACTCGCCATCGGCGAGCCGCCTGCAACAAAGGGATACCCGCCGTCTGTGTTCGCGCGGCTTCCGCAGCTCGTCGAGCGCGCCGGTAATGGCGCGGCCGGGCGCGGGTCAATCACTGCGCTCTATACGGTGCTTACGGAAGGGGACGATCCGCAAGATCCAGTCGCCGACAGTGCGCGCGCGATCCTCGACGGTCACATCGTGCTCTCGCGCGCGCTCGCCGATTCCGGTCACTATCCCGCGATCGACATCGAAGCCTCGGTGAGCCGCCTCACCCACACGTTGCTTGACGCGGGTAACGCCGCCTGCGTGCGGGTGTTGAAGCAACTCTACTCGCGCTACCAACGCAGCCGCGACCTCATCAGCGTCGGCGCCTATGCCCGCGGCTCCGATCCCGTGCTCGATCGGGCCATCGCGCTTTACCCGAAGATCGAGCTGTTCTTGCAGCAAAACCTCGACGAGCGCGCGCCGTACGCCGCGAGCCGCAGTGCGCTCGCCGCGCTGCTTGCCGAAACACCGAACTCGCCTGGAGCCGATCGATGAAACCCAGCCAGCCGCTCGACACGTTGCAAGCGCTCGCACGCAACCGATCCGAGGCTGCGCTCGCGTCGTTGGGCACCGCCCTCGCCGCGAGCCGCACGAGCGACGAACGCCTTGCCCTGCTCGAACGCTACCGGAACGAGTACCGCTTGCACCTCGCCACTGCGGAACGCGACGGTGTCTCGATAACCTCGCTCACCAACCACCGCGCCTTCCTCGAGCGTCTTGAATCCGCGATCTCCCAAGCAGCGGAAGATGCGGTCAGCCGCAGGGCGAGCGCCCAGGCCGATGCCTCGCGCTGGCACGCCGAACGGCGCAAAGAGAAGTCGCTCGAGGTGCTCGTCGACCGGCGCACGCTGAAGGCTCGCACCCGCGCTGAGCGCCAGAACCAGAAGCAAACGGACGAGGTCGCAGCGCGGGTCGCCGGCGCTCGCGATCGGAGCTAAACCATGCCGGATGCACACATCATCGTGATATCGGCGATCCCGCTTGAACTCGCGCGATTCGACCCCGCCGTCCAGACCGGCGAAGTGGCGGCACCGGCGCTGCCGTTCGCCCGCGTGCTCACCGATCGACTTGAGGCCCTTTGTCGACCTGCGACTAATCCTCGTTGCGAGGAAGCGCCCTCTGATCCGGGCGATGCGAACGACGAGGCGGATGAGCGCACGCAATCCGAGGCACTGTCGCCACTCGTGCTGCCTGCGTCGCCTGCCCTCGGCGACATGGCACGACGGCTGCCGCAGGATCTCGCGGATTCGGACGGAAGGCTCATGCCACCGCTTCCCGGTGCGAGCGTCCAGCAGACCGCGACCGCAGCGCATCGCATAGCCGGGCCTCCCAGGGACCTGGCCATCGCAGCTCCCGCGGAGTCGGCGCTCTTCCATGGCTCCGACACGGCATCGCCCACGCCGGGGGATCCGGCCGCGATAACGCTGGCCCCTCCGCCGGATGTGACACCCTCGTTCGCCGCGCCGGCGCCGGCGCCCGTGGCGGCGCCGGCGCCAGTGCCAGTGCCGGTGCCGATGCCCGTCGTAGCGGTCGCCGCACCGGTGCATACGCCCGAGTGGCGCGACGCAGTCGGCGAGCGCGTAACCGTGCTCGTGCGCGAGCGCATACAGGCTGCAGAACTGCACCTGCATCCGCCCGAGCTCGGGCCGGTCTCCGTACGGATCGACGTCTCCGGCCAGGACGCGAGCGTGGTCTTCGGCGTCCAGCATCCCGAAACGCGCAATCTCCTGACGGAAGCGCTGCCGCGCCTCGCGGAGCTGCTCGCCGCGAACGGCATCGTCCTCGCCGATGCCCAGGTCGGTGCCGAGTTCCCCTCACAGCGCGAGGCGAACGAAGACGCCGAGGGACGTGGCGCGCAAGCCCCGCGCAACGAGGTCACGGCGACGTCCGCGGTCGCGGTCCGTGGCCTCGTCGACGTCTTCGCGTAGATCGCGCGCCGGGGGCGATTGCGCGGAATACGCGGGAAATCGCCCGGTTCTCGAGGGCTCGACGCGAACGCCCGACGGCGAGAATGACGATATGGCTGCCAACAACAGGCAGTGCCGATCCACTACCGATCAAGCCCCGACATGGCGACAAAACCCAGCTCACCGGAGCCAGCAGCGTCCAAGGAACCCACAAAGAAGAAAAGGCTGCTGATCGGCCTAATCGCGGGCGTGCTGCTGTTGGGCGGTGGCGGCGGCGCGTGGTATTTCCTTCTCGGCCCGGGCAAGGCTAGCGCCGAACCGCAGCACGCTGAGCACAAGGCGCCGCAAAAGAAAGCGCCGGTGTACGTCACGCTCGAGCCGTTCACCGTGAACTTGCAGGACGAGGACGGCGCGCACTATCTCCAGGTCGCGCTCGTGCTGTCGGCGGTCGACGCTGCGGCGGTGGACGCCGTCAAGGTTCACATGCCAATGATTCGCAACGGCATACTGCTGCTGCTCTCGAGCAAGCGCTCCGAGGACCTTGTCTCCCTCGACGGCAAACAGAAGCTGGCCGGGGAGATCGTCGCCGAGGCACGCAAGCCCTTGTCCGCCACCGGGACGGCAAGTGAGGGAATCGACGGCGTTTACTTCTCGTCGTTCGTGATCCAGTAACCCGACGCGAATGTCCTCCGACCTCCTGTCGCAGGCTGAGGTCGACGCCCTGCTCAAGGGCGTGACCGGCGAGGCGGACTCTTTGGAACCGGCAGCGCCGAGCAACGGCGTGCGGCCGTACAACCTCGCGACGCAAGAGCGGATTGTTCGCGGGCGCATGCCCACGCTCGAAAGCATCAACGACCGTTTCGCGCGGCTGCTCCGGATCGGGTTGTTCAACTTCGTACGCAGAAGCCCCGAGATCTCGGTCGGGCCGGTCAAGGTGCAGCAGTACAGCGAGTTCGTCCGCCACCTTGCCGTCCCCACCAATCTCAACATCGTGCAGATCAAGCCTCTGCGCGGCTCCTGCCTGTTCGTATTCGATCCGACCCTGGTTTTTTCGGTGGTCGACAATCTCTTCGGCGGCGACGGGCGCTTTCAGAACCGGGTCGATGGCCGCGAGTTCACCCAGACCGAGCAGCGCATCATCCAGCGCATGCTCGCCGTGGTCCTCGAAGACTATCGAAAGTCCTGGGCCTCGGCATACGCCGTCGACTTCGAGCATGTGCGCTCGGAGATGCACACGCAGTTCGCGAATATCGCGGCGCCCGCCGAGATCGTGCTCACCACCACGTTCAACGTCGAGCTCGGTACTGCTGGCGGTGCGCTGCACGTCTGCATTCCCTATGCGACCGTGGAGCCGATCCGCGATCTGCTTTGTTCGAACCTGCAGGGCGCCAGCCACGAGCCCGACCAGCGCTGGCCGCGGATGCTCGAGAAACAGGTGCAAAGCGCGGAGGTCGACCTCGTCGCCAAGCTCGCGTGCATCAAGGTGAACCTACAGCACATCAGCGGCATGAAGGTCGGCGACGTCATTCCCTTCGACCTTCCGGATTCGGTCGTTGCCGACGTCGACGGGGTACCCATCTTCGAGTGCCGGTACGGAACGGTGAACGGCCGGTACGCGATCCGGGTCGAACGCATCCTCGCAGTCGCGCACGACAACAGCAGCCTTGGAGAGAGACATGTCTGAGCAGATCGCGGAGGCGACCGTGGCCGACGAATGGGACGCGGCCCTCGCCGAGCAGGAAGCCGTGGCGCGGTCTACCGCCCCCGCCGCGAGCCCGGCCAGGTTCGAGCCGCTCGCGCAGAAGGCCGGGCCGGCAGTGGGCGTACCCCACGACATCGATCTCATCCTCGACATCCCGGTGCATCTCACGGTCGAGCTCGGCAGAACCAAAATTCCGATACGCAGTATCCTGCAGCTCGCACAAGGGTCCGTTGTTGAGCTCGACGGGCTCGCCGGAGAGGCGATGGACGTGCTCGTAAACGGCTGCCTGATCGCCCAGGGCGAAGTGGTGGTGGTGAACGAGAAGTTCGGCATTCGCCTCACTGACATCGTCACGCCGTCGGAGCGGTTGCGGAAGATCAACCGATGACCCGGGCGCGCTGGCGCATGTGGGGCTGCTGCGCCGCGTTTACACCGCTCGCGGCGCGCTCGGCTGAGGCCCACGACAGCGTTCCGGTTGGAGCGACGCTCCATTCTCTCGGGGCGCTCGCGCTCGTGTTGGCCGCGATTGTCGCCGCGGCGTGGCTGCTGCGCCGCCTTCAAGGAGGCGCCACGGCGTCCAACTCGCTGGTAAAGACGATCGCCGCAACCGCGGTCGGCCCGCGCGAACGCGTGGTGCTCGTGGAGATCCAGGACACCTGGCTCGTGCTCGGCGTTGCACAGGGCTCGGTGCGCATGCTACATGCGCTGCCACGGGGTGAAGCGTCGGTCCCCACGCCGGTGACCTTCGCGACGTGGCTAACGCGCGCCCACACAGGACAGCGTCGAGGTGGCTGATTCCGACGTGTCGAAGGCAGACACTTCCGTTCTGCGCACTGGCGCCGGGGAACGCGCTGTCCGCACTCCTGCTTCCGGGGGGAGAACGCTGTGCCTCGCGCTGACGTCGCTGCTCATAGCGCTCCCGCTTGCCGCCGCCGCTCAGGGCGTGCCGGCGTTCACCGCGACGCCCGCCCCGGGCGGCGGGCAGACCTACAGCGTCTCCATCCAGACGCTGCTCGCACTCGCCGCACTGTCCTTCCTGCCGGCGGTGCTCCTGCTCATGACCGCGTTCACCCGCATCGTGGTCGTGCTCGCGCTCCTGCGTCATGCGCTCGGACTGCAAACCTCGCCCCCCAACCAGGTCGTCATCGGGCTCTCCCTCTTCCTCACGCTGTTCGTCATGGGCCCCACATTCGACCGGATCTACGAGCAGGCGTACACGCCGTTTGCCGAGAACCGCCTCTCCCTCAACGACGCCCTGGCGCGCGGCGAGGCGCCGCTCAAGGGCTTCATGCTGAAGCAAACACGCGAGACCGACCTTGCACTCTTCATGAAGCTCGGCCGCCAAGCGCCGGTGGGCTCGCCGGAAGAAGTGCCGTTGCGCATCGTCGTGCCGGCCTTCGTGACGAGCGAGCTGAAGACCGCATTCCAGATCGGCTTCCTCGTTTTCATCCCGTTCCTCATCATCGACCTCGTGATCGCTTCGGTGCTGATGTCGATGGGAATGATGATGCTCTCGCCAGTGCTGGTCTCGCTGCCGTTCAAGCTGATGTTGTTCGTGCTGGTGGATGGCTGGAACCTGCTAATTGGCTCACTGGTCGCGAGCTTTGGATCCCCATGAGCCCGCAGCAGGTTCTCACCGTCGGTCAAGACGCTCTCGGCGTCATGCTTGCGGTCGGTGCGCCGATGCTCATCGCCGCGCTCGTCGTGGGTCTTGCGGTCAGCGTGGTCCAGGCCGCCACGCAGATCAACGAGATGACGCTTTCGTTCATACCCAAGCTCCTGGCGCTGGTCGCAACGCTCGTGGTCGCAGGACCGTGGATGCTCGATACCCTGGTCGGCTATACGCGGCAGCTCTTTCTGAGCATTCCGAACCTCGTCGGCTGAGTCGGCGAAGCCCGACATGGTTAGCTTCACGACAGCGCAGATTGGGGCTTGGCTCGCGGCGTTCGTCTGGCCGTTCCTGCGCATCCTCGCGCTCGTCGGCACCGCGCCGATCTTTAAGGACCAGAGCATCCCAACGCGGCTGAAGATCGGTCTCGCGCTGGTGCTCACCGCGCTGGTCGCACCCCTGCTGCCGGCGGCGCCCGTTGCGCTCACGTCCGCTGGCGCGCCGTTCGCGATCGCGCAGCAGCTCCTGGTCGGCAGCGCGCTGGGTTTCGCGATGCGTATCGTTTTCGCCGCGGTCGAGCTGGCGGGCGACCAGATCGGCCTGCAAATGGGCTTGTCGTTCGCGAGTGCGGTCGATCCCCAATCGGGCACACCGTCACCGCTCATCGCGAGTTTCCTCGGCCTGCTTGCCGCGCTCGTATACTTGGCGCTGAACGGCCACCTGCACTTGCTCGCGGTGCTGATTGAGAGCTTTTCCGTGTGGCCGATCGCGCCGACGACCATCGCCACGGTCGACTTGCTCCGGCTCGTCGCATGGAGCGGGGAGCTGTTCCGGTTCGGCCTCCACCTCGCACTGCCGGTGCTCGCCACCATGCTCGTCGTGAATCTGGCGCTCGGAGTGCTCGCGCGGTCGGCGCCCCAGCTCAGCATCTTCGCGGTTGGCTTCCCGGCGACGCTGCTTGCAGGTTTTGCGCTGCTCGCCGCGCTTCTCCCCTCGTTCGCGCCGGTGTTTCAGCGGGCGGTGGAGAGCGGCTTGCAGGTTCTGCTGCGTTAGATTTCGCGCGCGACACGGTCCGGGCGCTCGGGTGCGCCAACGATGCGACGCGCTCCATCGCGTCGACGCGGAGTCGCCTGGCAATATCTTCGATGTCGTCCGACAGCGCTGCGTTGTCCCAACCGGCCTCGGCATGCCGCGCAAGGTTGGCCGCATACAAGACATTGCGCACGCGCGGGTGCTGCGCATGGGCGTCGTCCATCATCGCGGCGAGCAGCAGTGGCGGGCGAACGGATCGCGGAGCACGGTCAAGGCAATCCCGCGCGCGGTAGTGCGGTCTTCGCGTGCACGGAGGTCGGCAAGATCGACAACCGTTCGGCGCAACGCGGGCAGTTGCATCTGCGCGTAGAACCGCGTCCAGTCGGGGACGTCGGCGAGTGGACGATCGCGCATCCGCTGTGCTCCGGGACGGCAGCACGCTCGATGTCGAGCGCGTGCTCAAGCGCGGCGAGTTCCTGAGCACCGAGCAGTGGGTCGATCGGAACGGCCAGCCGATCGGCCCGTAAGAACACTTCAACGTGGGCGGCAAGACCAAGTAATACGGCGCCGCGTTGGTCCGATTCTCGCCGCACGAATTCGATCCGGACCCCGACCATCAGTGCCTGGGGCGGCCATTCGGCTACGCCGAGTTCGCGCCCTTCTATGATGAAGCCGAGCGGCTGCTCGGCGTGCGTCTGTTCCCGATCGAGTCCAACGTCCGCGACCTCGTCGCGGCCCTGGTCAAGCAAGACCCGCGCTGGCGGAGCGAGCCGATGGCTCTAG
>Ga0209254_10002163_pt1 | contig 17828 bp, 19 predicted proteins | sample FrelakmetDIP11DI_FD_187148 | JGI IMG/M metagenome (GOLD analysis project Ga0209254, IMG submission 187148) | Freshwater lake sediment microbial communities from the University of Notre Dame, USA, for methane emissions studies - DIP11 DI (SPAdes)... | ecosystem: Environmental > Aquatic >...
ATGATTATTATAAAACCACGCCCCTCCCGGAATTCCTCCGGGAGATAGTCGATGCAGGTGGATTAGTTGAATATACCAGGCGACAGGTGGCCAAGGTGAAGGCATGAATTATAAAGTACCCGTAATCCCAGGAGACGGCATTGGTCCCGAGATCATTGACGAAGGAAAGAAGGTCTTGCAGGCTGCTGGAGAAAAACACGGCTTCTCGCTCGATTGGATCGAATATGAGCTGGGGGCGGAGCATTATCTGAAAACAGGAGAACTTGTAAGTGAGGAGACACTAAAAGAATTCAAAAACTACCGTGCCATTTACCTGGGAGCCATCGGCGACCCGCGCGTGAAGCCTGGGGTCCTGGAAAAAGGCATCCTTCTCACCATGCGGTTCTATCTGGATCAGTACGTAAACCTTCGGCCGGTTAAGCTTCTGGAGGGCGTCTGGACGCCTTTAAAGGACAAGGGTCCAAAGGATATCGATTTTGTGGTGGTCAGAGAGAATACGGAAGACTTCTACATCGGCATAGGCAGCCGTGCGCGTCGCGGCAAGAGTCACGCCGATTTCGAGGTTGCACGCAGCCTATACAACATCAAGTTCGGACTGGATATCGACTCTGATAGTGAAGAGATAGGATATCAGATAGGAGAAGTGAGCAAAGAGGGCTGCCAGAGGGTCATAAAATATGCCTTTGACTTGGCGCAAAAACGACGCCACCAGGTCTCAAGCGTTGACAAAGCCAACGTGCTCAGTGATATCTACGGCTTATGGAGGGAGATATTCCTGGAAGTCGCCAAGGGCTATCCGACGGTCAAGCACGACTTCAACTTTGTCGATGCCATAACCATGTGGTTCGTCAAGAATCCCGAATGGTTCGATGTGATCGTTGCGCCCAATATGTTCGGCGACATCATCACCGATCTTGGAGCTATGATTCAAGGGGGACTGGGGCTTGCTCCCGGCGCCAACCTGAATCCAGAGGGTACGAGCATGTTTGAGCCCATACACGGAAGCGCGCCCAAATACAAAGGCCAAGACAAGGTCAATCCCATCGCCACCATCTGGGCAGGGGCCATGCTTTTGGAACATTTAGGACAGGATGCCGCGGCAAAGGACGTCGTGGCAGCTATTGAGCGGAACTTATTTGAAGGCAGGATAAAGACATACGACCTGGGAGGAAGCTCAAGCACCTCCGAGGTAGGCACGGAGATTGCGCGCCTAGTGGGGAGTGTCTAAGGCCGTTCAAGGGAAAAAGTTTTATGTGGGAGGATCGGAGTTCTCACTTGGTGCAGTCGAAGAGGCTTAAGGCATGCCAGGCCGTGTGGGCTCGTAGCTCAGTTAGGCAGAGCGTCTGGCTTTTAAATTTTTGTGTGAAGATACCAGGTGGTCGAGGGTTCAAATCCCCCCGAGCCCGTTTTGGTGTTTCCTTGAGCCTGTTTGCTGCCGCTTTCTAAAAGAGGTGATTGATTGTCCAAGTTTGCCGTAAAAGATCATGAAATGGTTCCGGAGCACGTCCTTCTCGCCCTGGAAGAGAGCGAGGAGGTTTTAAAGCGATTTGGCATTGAGGCACCTCAGTTGCCCAAGATCCATGTGAATGACCCCGCTGCCAAGGAGATCGGGGCCAAAGTGGGTGATATCATCAAGGTGATCAGAAAGAGCCCGACTGCAAGACAATCGATCTTTTACAGGCTCGTAATCGATTAAAGGTGATCTTTTGCTCAATAGAAACGTTCTTTATAGCGCCTATTTTACTAGGGATAAACTGGTGCATCATCATATCAATTCCTTCAACGATTTTATCGAAAGAGGCCTTCAGAAGGTTATAGAAGAAGTAGGAATAATCGAGACTAACATCGAGAATACTTATGTGAAATTGGGAAAGATCAGAGTCGAGAAGCCCATGGTCCGAGAAGCGGACGGCTCGGTCGAGAGATTATACCCCAATGACGCAAGGCTACGTAACCTCACTTACGCCTCGCCGATCAAGCTGGAGATGATCATTGTGGAAGGGGAGACTGAGAAAGACCCGGTGGAGGCAGAAATCGGCACGCTGCCCATAATGCTCAACTCCAATATCTGCAACCTTTCCGGACTTTCTGCAGATGAGATGATCGCCTTTGGAGAGGACCCAACCGACCCAGGCGGCTATTTTGTAGTTAACGGCTCCGAGCGCGTGATCATGACCCTGGAAGATCTGGCCCCCAATAAGATCCTGGTCGAGTACAACCAGCGCTACGATGAGAATATCGAGGTGGCCAAGGTCTTTTCCCAGAGGCAGGGCTATCGTTCCCTGGTAATCGTAGAGCGTGGGCGGCGGTCCATCCTGGAGGTCTCCTTCCCATCCGTATCTGGAAGGCTGAATTTTGTGACTTTGCTTCGCTCCTTGGGCATGGAAACGGACATGGATATCGTGAAATCCGTATCAGATAACCCGGAAATCATAAAATTTATGCTGGAGAACCTGGAAGAAGCGGAGGTCTCCACCACAGAAGAGGCCCTGGAGAAGATAGGATCACGTGTGGCCGCAGGCCAGGCCAAGGAATATCAGAAGAAGAGGGCCGCCTATGTCCTGGACAGATATCTTCTTCCGCATATCGGTGTGAATGAAAAGGATCGCTATGCTAAAGCCCTGTTCCTTTCCAGAATGGCTGAAGCCTGCTTCGAGCTGGCTCTAGGCCGCCGCGGTGAGGACGACAAGGATCATTACTCCAATAAGAGGCTGAAGCTCTCCGGAGATCTCATGGAGGACCTATTCCGCGTGGCCTTCAACCGTCTCACCAGGGACATAAAATACCAATTGGAGAGGGCCAGCATGAGGAACCGCGAATTGAATGTCGTAACCACTGTGCGCGCAGATGTACTGACAGAGAGGATGATACATCCCCTGGCTACAGGCAACTGGGTCGGAGGGAGAACGGGCGTCTCCCAGCTCCTGGACAGGACGGACTATATGGCCACATTATCTCACTTGCGCAGAGTGATTTCACCATTGTCCAGATCTCAGCCCCATTTCGAGGCCAGGGATCTGCATGCCACCCAATGGGGCCGCATCTGCCCCAGCGAGACACCAGAGGGGCCCAACTGCGGGCTTGTTAAGAACTTTGCCCAGGCCGTGGAGCTCTCCAAAGGCGTGGATGATTACGAAGATATAAAGAAAATATTAATGGATTATGGCGTGGTTCCGGTAGGTGGTAATGTTGGCTGAGGCCTCAAACGGCAGCGCAGGCGCGCGAGTTTATGTGAATGGTGAGATCGTGGGGCACTGTGACGATCCCACGTCTTTAGTGGAAAAATTGCGCAGGCTTCGGCGTTCTGGCAGCATAAGCAATCAAGTGAATGTTGCCTATTTCGAGGACACCAATGATATTTTCATGAATACCGATTCCGGGAGGGCCAGAAGACCATTAATTGTGGTGGAAAACGGAAAAGCCCTGGTTACAGAGGAGATCGTAGCCAAGATAGAGAAGGGGGAGATGTCCTTCGATGATATGATTGCATCCGGTTTGGTTGAGTATATGGATGCTGAAGAGGAAGAAAACAGCCTCATCGCCATTTGGGAAGAGGATATAACCCCGGAGCACACCCACCTGGAATTGGATCCCTCGCTCATTTTAGGCATAGCAGCAGGGCTTGTGCCATATCCGGAGCACAATGCCAGCCCCAGAAATACCATGGGCGCAGGCATGGTCAAACAGTGCCTGGGAATGTCCATGGCCAACATGAAGCTTCGGCCCGATACAAGAGGACACTACCTCAACAGCCCGCAAAAAGGCATAGTCAGGACCAAAACGTCCAGGTCAGTGGGCTTCGACGAGAGACCGGCCGGCCAGAACTTCGTGGTGGCGGTTTTGGCATATGAAGGATATAACATTGAGGATGCTTTAGTGATGAACCGCGGTTCCATTCAGCGAGGACTTGCGCGCAGTCACTTCTTCCGGGTTTCTGAGGCAGAGGAACGAAAGTATCCCGGTGGACAGGAAGATAAATTCGAGATCCCGGATGTTGAGGTGCGCGGGGCTCGAGGTTCAGAAGCCTATAATCAACTGGACTCGGACGGCCTGGTCAATCCTAATGCCTATGTGGGCGCCAACGACGTCTTGATTGGGAAAACAAGCCCGCCGCGATTCCTGGAAGAGCCATCAGAGTTCGGACTCACCCCCCAGCAGAGGCGCGAGACTTCGGTCACCATGCGCTCCAACGAGAAAGGTGTTGTGGATATGGTGATCCTCACCGAGTCTTCCAATGGCAACCGCCTGGCCAAGGTCAAGACCAGAGACCAGCGCGTGCCCGAGCTTGGCGATAAGTTTGCCTCCCGTCATGGACAAAAGGGGGTTGTGGGATTGATCGTGCCCCAGGAGGACATGCCTTTCACAGAATCCGGTGTTGTGCCGGATCTTTTGCTCAATCCTCATGCCATTCCTTCAAGGATGACGGTAGGCCACGTTTTGGAGATGATTGGCGGCAAAGTTGGTTCTTTGGAGGGCAGATTTGTGGATGCAACGGCGTTCCTCGGTGAGAATGAACCGGATCTGCGGTCTGCTCTGAAAAAGTTCGGATTCTCCCACACCGGGCGGGAGATATTCTACAATGGAGCCACGGGAGAGCAGGTAATGGCGGACGTTTTCATGGGAGTCATCCTTTACCAAAAGCTATACCACATGGTAACAGGCAAGATGCATGCTCGATCCCGAGGACCGGTGCAGGTTCTGACAAGGCAGCCGACAGAAGGCCGTGCTCGCGAAGGTGGTCTGCGGTTTGGAGAAATGGAGAGGGATGTGCTAATCGCCCATGGGGCGGCCCTTGCCCTTAAGGAGCGCTTAGTAGACGAGTCGGATAAGGTGACGGAACTGGTTTGCAGCCATTGCGGCATGATTGCCATTCATGACCGAAGAAGAAACGCAGATTTTTGTCCGACCTGCGGAGCTGATACCGAGATTTATCCTGTAGAGATGAGCTACGCCTTTAAGCTCTTGCTGGATGAGATTAAGTCTCTGGGAGTGGCGCCACGTCTCATTTTGGAGGACGCCGTTTAGGTGGTTTTTATGACTGTACCTAAGAGAATTGGCAAAATTCGTTTCGGGCTCATATCTCCTCAAGAATTTAGGAAGATGAGCGTGGTCAAGATCATAACAGCCGACACCTACGACGACGACGGCTTCCCCATCGAAATGGGCCTGATGGACCCGCGTCTGGGTGTAATCGACCCTGGGCTTCGCTGTCGATCCTGTGGGGGCCGGCCCGGCGAATGTCCGGGTCATTTCGGCCACATAGATCTCATAGCACCGGTAATCCACGTAGGCTTCGCCAAATTGATTAGAAAGATCCTTCGAGCCATCTGTAGAGATTGCTCCCGCCTCATGCTCAAAGACAATGAAAAGAAGATGTATCTGGAGCAGATCCAAACCCTGGAGAAATTGGGGCAGATGACGGACGACCTGGTCAATAAGGTCTTTTCCGAGGCTCGCAAAAACAAGAACTGCCCCTACTGTGGTGCACCCCAGCAGGAGATAAAATTCGAGAGACCGCTGTCTTACATTGAGGAAGGCCACAAGCTCACCGCATCAGACATACGCGATAGATTTGAGAAGTCCCCTGACGAGGACATTTTGGTTATGGGCATGAATCCCGCAACGGCGCGACCGGAATGGATGATTCTGACCGTTTTGCCCGTCCCACCTGTAACAATGCGGCCGTCGATCACTTTGGAATCCGGCCAGCGAAGCGAAGACGATCTCACACATAAGCTCGTGGACATCATCCGCATAAATCAGCGCTTCCAAGAAAACCGCGAAGCAGGAGCACCCCAGCTCATAATTGAGGATCTTTGGGAACTCCTGCAATATCACGTCACCACATTTCTGGATAACACCGTTTCCGGCGTACCGCCGGCGCGCCATCGCAGCGGTCGGCCCCTTAAAACGCTGTCTCAGCGACTCAAAGGAAAGGAAGGGAGATTCCGAGGCAGCCTTTCGGGCAAGAGAGTCAACTTCAGTGCCAGGACAGTCATCTCTCCTGATCCCAATCTGAGCATAAACGAAGTCGGCGTGCCCATGGACATAGCCATGGAGCTGTCTGTGCCAATCGTTGTTAATGCCAGAAATAAGGAGCAGGTTAAGACCTTCGTTAGAAGGGGACCTGACAGACATCCAGGTGTAAACTACGTCACCAGACCCGATCAAAGGAGGGTCAAGGTTACGGACAAAAACTGCGAGGAGGTTTCCGAGCAGATCGATACAGGATGGAGAATCGATAGACAATTGGCAGACGGTGACATAGTCCTCTTCAATCGGCAGCCTTCTTTGCACAGGATGTCCATAATGTCCCATAGGGTGAAAGTCATGCCCTACAAAACCTTCCGGCTCAACCCGTCCGTATGCCCTCCCTACAACGCAGATTTTGATGGCGACGAGATGAACCTGCATGTTCCCCAAACCGAGGAGGCACGAGCAGAGGCTGAAATCCTCATGCGCGTGCAGGAGAATATTCTATCTCCGCGCTTTGGAGGACCCATTATCGGCGGCATCCACGATTATGTAACAGGGTCATTCCTGCTCACGCACGGGTACAAACCGATTAGCCGCCGAGACATAATGGAGCTTTTGAAGAAGTTTGACATCGATGAGCTGCCAAAGCCCGCAGGAATCATGGACGGCAAGCCATACTGGACGGGAAAGCAGGTCTTCTCCATCATCCTCCCCAAGGGACTTTACCTGAACTTTAAGGCCGATTTCTGCTACAACTGCGACGTGTGCAAAGGAGAGGACTGCGAGAATGATGCCTACGTGGTCATAAGTGACGGCCAGCTTCTAAAAGGCACCATAGATGCCGAGGCCATTGGTGCCTTCAAAGGAAAGATTACAGATAGAATAATAAAGGAGTTCAGCCCCTCCGTGGCGAGCGAGTTCCTGGACAGGATGACCCTTCTGGCCTTAAGGGGGATTATGTATGCAGGATTTAGCTTCGGCATCGACGATGAAGATATCCCCAAGGAAGCGGCAGAGCAGATCGATGAGACCACTCGCACCGCTCGCGAGAAGGTGCACCAGCTTATTGATGCCTACAATGCCGGCGAATTGGAACCGCTGCCTGGTCGCACGCTGGACGAGACCCTGGAGATGAGAATCATGCAGACCCTGGGCAAGGCCAGGGACAGCGCGGGCAAGATCGCCGGGCGCTATCTTGGTCTGGACAACTCCGGCGTGGTCATGGCCGTCTCAGGTGCCCGCGGCTCCATGCTCAATCTTACTCAGATGGCGGCCTGCGTAGGACAGCAATCGGTACGTGGCGAGCGAATTAAGCGTGGCTACGCAGGAAGAACGCTGCCGCACTTCCGCACCGGAGATTTGGGCGCTGAAGCCCATGGATTCGTGGAATCGAGCTACAAGGATGGACTAAACCCGACAGAGTTCTTTTTCCATGCCATAGGAGGTCGTGAGGGCCTGGTGGATACAGCCATCAGGACATCCCAAAGCGGTTACTTGCAGCGCCGACTGGTGAACGCTTTGCAGGATTTGGAGGTTAAATACGACGGAACTGTGAAGGAAACGAGAGGCATGATTGTCCAGTTCCAGTATGGTGAAGATGGTGTAGACGCCTCCAGGAGAGATTATGCCAGCACAGACAACGTCAAACGCATAGTCAAGAATGTGCTGAAGAAGGAGTCGGCATGAGCCTGTCTGAGAAGGAAGTCCAAGAGAAGCTGGAGGATCTAGACCTCCCAAGCAGCATCAAAGAAGCTCTAGCTTCAGAGCTAAAAGATGTCGATGCAAGCGAGGAACAGATTGACGAAATATTGGCCCAGGTTGCTGCGGACTATGAACACTCTCGAGTAGAGCCATGCGAAGCTGTGGGTGTGGTTGCCGCTCAATCCATTGGTGAGCCTGGCACGCAGATGACCATGCGTACTTTCCACTACGCCGGTGTTGCGGAGATCAACGTCACTTTGGGCCTGCCCCGACTAATCGAGATCGTGGACGCGCGCAAGATTCCTTCCACCCCCACCATGACCATAAGGCTCAATTCGGAATATGCCGGCGACCGCGACCGTGCCCGAGAGGTAGCCTGGGCTATTGAGTCTACGTCTATCCTCCACCTGGGCTCGATAGCTACGGACCTGGCGGAGATGAACGTGATTATAGAGCTGAATCCTGGAGCCTTGGAACAGCGCAAGATCACAGCGGAAGAAGTGGCCGAACGACTTAAGGAAGAGACCGGTCTATCGGTAGACCGCAAAGATAACCTCTTAGTGATGGCCCCGGAAGAGTCCTCCTACCGTGAGCTGCTCCAGCTTGTAGAGAAGATAAAGAGAATCTGTCTCAAAGGCGTAGAAGGCATCAAGCGCGTCGTGATCCGCAAGGAAAGCGACGAATATGTTCTCTACACAGAGGGCTCGTCCCTCAAGAAGGTAACGCAGTTCGAGGGGGTAGACCCCACCAGGATCAAGACCAACAATATTAACGAGATCGGTGAGGTGCTGGGAATCGAAGCGGCAAGAAACGCCATTATCAATGAAGCCACCGACACTCTGCGCGAACAGGGCCTCTCCGTAGATGTCAGGCATATCATGCTGGTTTCAGACATCATGACCGTGGACGGAGATGTAAAACAGATCGGCAGACATGGCGTCTCGGGCGAGAAAGCCAGCGTTTTGGCGCGTGCGGCCTTCGAGGTTACTGTCAATCACATCCTGGATGCGGCCGTACGCGGGGATGTGGACGATCTCAAAGGTGTGACGGAAAACGTCATCGTAGGCCAACCAATACAACTCGGCACTGGAGATGTAAAGCTGGTGGCCCAGCAAAAGATGAGGTAATGCGATGATTAACGTAGATAGAGCTCTTAGAAGTTCCATCAGAACGGGAAAAGTAGTACTGGGATCAAACGGTACAGTTGAAGCTGGACTAGGCGGACAGGCAAAGCTAATAATATACGCGGCCGATTGTCCCCAAGAAGTACGGATGCAGCTGGAAACGATCGATGTTCCAGTTTACGGGTACCAGGGTATGGGCAAGGACCTCGGATCTGCCTGCGGAAAACCCTTCTCCGTGGCCGCCTTGGCCATCATCGAGCCAGGTGACTCGGAGATAATGGCGCTGCAGAGGGAGATCCGGGGTGTTGAGGCATGAGTGAGTTTAAGCTCACCACCGAGGGAATCAGATATATGGCTTTGTTCGAGAGCCTGACGGGCGGCATGGCCAGGGATTGCATCGTTGATCCTGATAACGACCGCATCATTTTCGTTATCAAGAAAGGTGATATGGGTGCAGCCATCGGCCGAAAGGGTTCGAACATCAACCGGGTGAAGAAATCCATAGGAAAACAAATAGAGATCGTCGAGTACAGCGACGATGTGAAGGAGTTCTTAGAAAACCTCTTCCAGCCCGCCGCCATCAAGAACGTGATGGTGGTCAATAAGAATAATAAGCGATTGGCTTATGTAGAGGTAGCAAATAAGGACAAAGGCATTGCCATCGGCAGAGATGGCCGCAACATATTAAAGGCCAAGATGCTCGCACAGCGGCATCATGGCGTTGACGATATCATAATTCAATAAGAATATTGCGATTTACTCAAGGTGAAATGAATGGGAAATGGAATCTATGCAGCCAGGAAACTGGAGAGTGATAGGAAGGCGCTCCGGTGGAGCTATCCTAAGTATATCAGAAGGATGTCGGGGAGCAAGATCAAGGCTGACCCATTGGCCGGAGCACCCATGGGACGTGGGATCGTTCTGGAAAAGGTCGGAATAGAGGCCAAGCAGCCCAACTCAGCAATAAGGAAGGCTGTACGCATACAGCTCATCAAGAATGGTCGTCAGGTTACGGCATTCACTCCAGGAGACGGAGCCATAGGTTTCATCGATGAGCATGATGAGGTCATCATCGACCGCATTGGTGGGCGCCAGGGCAGGTCCATGGGAGACATCCCCGGAGTTAGATTCAAGGTTATTGCGGTTAACAACGTAAGCTTGCTGGAATTGGTGCGGGGAAGAAAGGAAAAGCCGGTGAGGTGATTTCGTGAAGGTATTTGGCAAGTGGGACCCGGCTGAGGTGGAAGTGATGGACCCGAGCATCAAGGGATACATGAATCTCGCGCCCAAGGCGGTCATGCATTCCGGCGGCAGGCATGCCAAGCAGCAGTTTAAGAAGTCCGAGCAGCATATTGTCGAGCGCTTGGTAAACAAGATGATGCGCAAAGAGAGGAATACCGGCAAGAAGCTGAAGGCGTACGGCATAGTGGAAGGGGCTCTCGACATCGTTCATAAGAGGACCAAGGAAAATCCGCTCACCGTCCTGGCCAAGGCTGTATCAAACGCCGGTCCGCGCGAAGAGGTCGTCCGGCTGAAATACGGCGGAATAACCGTTCCCAAGGCCGTAGATACGGCACCACAAAGACGAGTGGATACGGCACTCATGTTCATAGCCAAAGGTGCTCGTGAGGCTTCCTTCAAGAAGACTAAATCTGCGCAAGCAGCCCTTGCTGATGAGATCATCGCCGCAGCCAACTACGACGTCAAAAGCTACTCCATCAACCACAAGGATAGCGTGGAGCGAGTGGCCAAGGCGGCAAGATAAATAGCTTCAAGATCGACAAAGGCGCAAATACTGCGCCTTGCAGTCTATTTTTTTGCTTTTCTAGGCAGCGCCTTGCTGCGGCAGTCTGCTGACTAGGCCGGCCGGAGGCATCGATAGCCGGGAGGTCCCAAGCATCATGAAGGGGCTGGTGGAAATCCTACAGGCTGAGCCGGTGGATTTCTCAAACTTAAGCTCTGCCTTTTTAATAACCAAATTAAAACCCTTCGGTAAGTTCGCGGGCTTAAATCAATGAGAAAAATGGTTACCAATAGAGCGGGGATTTAGGTTCAAAATCTAAATTTCTTCGCCGCATTTATATCTTGTAGCGAAGTTATATCATAGCATAGCGACATTATATCCGTCCAATTAGTAGGTGAGAAAATGAGCGATAATGTCGAGGTCTCCAGGGATGCCTTCGAGCCTATAGCTTTGCTCGTAAAAGAGGGCCTCTTCAAGAATGAAAAGGAAGCACTCAAAAGCCTGGTACTCGATCAAGCTGCATTGAAGATCCGCCAATTCGACATCAAGATCTCAGAGATGAAAGCCAAGTATAAGGTTAGCTTTGAAGAGTTCAAAAGGCATATCGAGTTGCGGAGGGAGTCTGAATCATTCGAGGAATGGGACGACTTCATAATCTGGGAAAGCTATGAGTCGGCTCGTGGATACTGGGCAAATGTAGAAGCCCGTCTTAAAAGCCAGAATGCATGAATGTTCAGGCAATACTTGATGTCCTCTCTTCCAGCGATATTGTTCAGAAGATAACGGTAATAGTATTAGTCCAGGAGCCCGGCAGACAAGCGCTGCGGGCCACTGCATTGCTAGAAGGAGGATACGTTCTCCATATCAACGAGGCATCGGACCGAGGCTTCAGACGCTATTCTTATCATGTTCAAAAAGGAGAAAAAATGATGCGAAGATGGGATAACGCACCTCAATGGCCAAAAATAAAGACTTTCCCACATCATCTTCACATCCACAGTGAGAGGAATGTTTCGGAGTGCAAAGAAGTATTTGTTCAAGATGTTCTCGATGAGATGAAGACTGTTATCGGATCGATATGATATTGAAGAATCCTAAAAAGGCTTCTTGATTTTAAATGAGCCTTACCATAGGATTTGATATCCTGGACAGTTGTCCTGTTCAGAAGCCCAGACATGTCAACCTGATTCTATTTCCCCTGATCTTAACTATTTAAATCTTTTAATAAAAGACTTATCTATCCAGCTCTTGAGGGAGTAGATCAGCCTGGTAGGCGCACCGATGCAGGTTTTTCCAACCACCCCAACGGCACAATCGGCTCCCAGGGATATCAGCGCCACCTGGCCATCGGTGCTGGCACGCACATTGTACCTCTCCCTGGGCTTGCCTTCCGCCAAACGTGTTAGATTCTTGGCGATATGTTTGGCTTGGCGCTCCGCCTCTAGGCCGGTCTTGGTGGCCAGTTTTCCATCGATCTCCACCCAAGCACAGTCGCCTATGGCAAAGACATTGTCTCTGGCCAGAAGATAAGGATCAACCAAAATCCAGCCATTCTTCTTGGGAAGATCGATATTTTGTACAAATTGGGAGGGCTTCACGCCGGCCGTCCAGATGGCCATATCGCAGTCCAAACAGGTGCCGCCACTATCGGCAAACATTATGCAGTCCTTCTTGACTTCGCTTACCTGAGTGGACGTGAGTATGCTTACCCCTTTTTTGGACAGCGCCTTTTCCACCAGTTCCGAGGTTTTGGGAGAGAACTGGGGAAGAACACGCTCCCTTGCTTCGATGATATAGATGCTGGCATCCAGGCTTTCAGCCAAAATCGAGGCCGTCTCCACGCCGGTTAGACCCGAGCCCATGATCATTATGCGCTCAGGATTTTCATCCTCCACGTAGCGTCTGGCTCTCTTGGTCTCCTCTAGAGTGTTGATGGAGAATGTATGCTCGACACCTTTAATGCCAAAATAGTTCTGCTCAGCGCCTGTAGCCACCACGGCATAGTCAAACTCCACCCTGCTCTTTTCGCAGACAACCGCATTTCCATCCATGTGCAGGGCTCTTTCCTGGACATAGGTTGTGCCGGTTCGTTCGCAAAACGGCCTCAGGGGGGCTGTCAGCTCCTGGAGCCTGGCCACGCCTCCCAGGTACTCAGGGTACAACGCCTGCAGTTCAATCTGCCTCTTGGGCTCAATTAGCGTGAACTCCATCGACCCTGGCGTTGCCACTCTTATCAGCTCTGCGCCTCCAACACCGCCGCCTATGACCGCGACTCTCATTGTAGCTCCATCTCTTGCGTACCTTTCCGCGCCTGCATATCCTCGGCCATCTGGGATAAACATCTATATAAAATGGTCATTTCCGGCCGTTTGGGAGTGGAGCACAATCATGTCGCTAGGCCGTCAAGATATATATTTAAATTACGAAATCGTTTTCCTCTGCATCATTCTCAGCAATGCAATTTGTTCCGAGAAAAATGAAGATGACGATGACGGTTAGATCTCATTCCTAGCTATCTCGGATCATATTTTATATAATCCGGGATTGATTTGGAAACTGCGAAGAGGTAGAGGATGATTACAGTTTTTTTCGATGGACTATGCTATCCCAAGAATCCCGGCGGAGTGGCCGCTTACGGCTATCTCGCTTATCGTGACGGTGAGATGATTCACCGGGGATTTCGCGCCGTGGGAGAAGGCAAAGGCATGACCAACAACGTGGCGGAGTACGAAGGGCTCATGGCTGCAGCACTTTGGCTTAATGACTCGGAAATTGATGAGAAGATTGTGATCAAAGGAGACTCGCAACTGGTGATCAAACAGATGAAGGGCGAATACAAGATCAGCTCTGCGACCTCTAAGAAATACGTGCCCCAGATCAAGCAGCTATTGCAGGGCATGGACGTATCATTCGTCTGGATTCCAAGAGAGGAGAACGAAGAGGCAGATAAGCTTTCCAGGTTGGCATATGTGAGCTACGAGAAGAAAAAGTCGATTTCTTCAGCGAAGAATCAGAGAGGAGCCTAGACGCTCTGCTTTGCATACTCCTTGGCATAGTAAGTGATGATCATATCAGCACCTGCTCTTTTTATGGATGTTAATGCCTCAAGAAAAGCGGCATTTTCATCCAGCCAGCCCTTCTCTGCAGCTGCCACAATCATGGAGTATTCACCGCTCACCTGATAGGCCGCAGTGGGCACCCCGAACATGTCCTTTACGGCGCGAAGGACGTCCAAATATGGCATCGCCGGCTTAACCATTACCATGTCCGCCCCCTCTTCAAGGTCAAGCTGCACTTCCCATAGCGCCTCAGCAGCATTGGCCGGATTCATCTGGTATCCTTTGCGGTCTCCAAAAGCGAAGCCGGACTCGGCCGCCTCACGAAAAGGCCCGTAGAAGACAGAGGCATACTTGGCGGCGTAGGAGAGGATAGGTGTGTCTGTATGCCCTTCCAGATCTAGAGCACCACGAATGGCCTGAACCATATGATCCATCATGCCGCTGGGAGCCACAATGTCCGATCCAGCCTCGGCATGGCTCACAGCGATCTCCCCCAACAGGGGAAGCGTTTCGTCATTTTGGACCGTCTCACCTTTGATCAGTCCGCAGTGACCGTGGCTTGTGTACTCGCAGAGGCACAGGTCGGTTATTACCGTCAACTTTGTGGTCTCCTTTATGCGTCGCACTGCTTTCTGAATTACTCCTTGCGAATCGTAGGCACCTGAGCCGACTTCGTCTTTGTTGGCCGGCAGTCCGAACAAGAGGACAGCGGGCACGCCCAGATCTTCCAGAAGGCCCGCTTCCGCCGGAAGGCTCTCCAGGCTCTGCCGGAACTGACCGGGCATGGAATCGATGGCTCTGGGTACAGATATCCTCTCATCCACAAATATCGGCTGTATCATGTCCTTTAGCGACAGCTGCGTTTCCGCCACCATCTCTCTGATCCCCGGCTTTCTCAGCCGCCTCATCCTTCTCATTTGCCTTCCTCCAGCCCAAAAAGCTCCATGAGTGACTCGAGAAGCTCTCTGTCGCCCCGCTCTGCAGCACTCTTGAGCGCCTTGGTGGGTTCGGAGAGAAGCTTGTTCACGATGGAGTGGCTCATGTCCTGCAGCACTTGCTGCTCTATCTCACCCAGGGTATGGCGGGCTGAAAGCTTATTCATGGCCCGTCTCACTTCCTGATCCTTGATGAACTCCGCCTGGGAGTACAGCCGCGCCAGCAGCTCTTCGGCCTGTTTTCTCTTGTATTTGGCCTTGAGAAGCTGTAGTTCTTCCGCGATAATGGCATCGACCTTTGCCACCTCCGCCATCCTTTGGCGCATGTTTTCGCTGCTTATGTTTTTCAGGCTATCGATGTTGTGAAGCTGCACTCCTGGAACTTCAGAGGCGGCTTCGTCGATGTCACGGGGGTTGGCGATATCGATTAAGAGCAGCTTTGCCTCTCTGTCGGCCATTGCCTTCTCAATGTCCTCTTTTAGCAGTATGTAATGCGGCGCAGATGTGGCACTGATAACCACATCGGCCTTCTTCAGATAACAGCGCATCTCCTCGAAGGGAACGGCCTCGCCCCCCAAGCACTCGGCCATGCACTGGGCCGAGCTGAAGGTGCGATTGGTGATAAAAAGCGATCCGATCTCTTTGGCCAAAAGCGCTCTGGAGATGAGCTCTCCCGTTTCGCCTGCTCCAATTACCAAAACAGAACTGCCCCGCAGATCTCCTAAAATCTCCTCCGCCAGATCAACGGCTGCTGATCCGACAGACACCGACCTTTCGTTTATGCGAGTTTCTTTTCGAACCCTCTTTCCCACTTGGATGGATTTCTTAAAAGCGGTTTCCAGCATCCATCCCATGGTTTTCGCCCTAATCGCCATCTGGGAGAGGTCTTTCATCTGCCCTAAAATCTGGTCCTCTCCAATGATCATGGACTCAAGACCTGAGGCGAGGCGAAGCAAGTGAAGCAGGGATTCATCGTGATCGTGAAAATCAATGATGCGAGAGGAGACGCGCGCTTTTTTGGCCAGATCGAAGAGCACCTTTTCTCCGCGGGGTGAAACTACGTAGATCTCGACGCGGTTGCAGGTTTTGAGCACGGCGCATTCTTCTACCCGTTCCTGCGAGCCAACCCATTTGAGGATTGTCTCCACATCTCCGTGCCAGGCCCGTTCAATTTCGTCGATCGAGGCCTTGCGGTGGGTCACCAGCATCGAGGCTATCTCGCTCATCAAGGCAAACATGTGAGCGGGCTCTCATATAGGCCTTTTCATAGGAGATGTCCAGAAGGCTCCAGACCACCTCATCTTCCAGAATCTCCCAGATAATCCTTGCCCGCTCCTTTTGCAGAGAAATTGAGCGCTTCAGTTCCGGCCTGATATCGCTCAAGAGCTTAGCCATTGCTTGATAGTTGCCGGTCAGCTCCCGTTCCAGCTGCAAACGGATATACTTGGATAAGGCCGGACTTTCTGTGGAAATGGCGATTGTTATGGGATCTTTCCGAATCAATGATGGAACTACAACGTCCGCTACACCATCAACTCTGTTGACTAAAATTCCTCTTTTCGAGGCTTCGATCTCAATGGCTTGGTTTAACTTGGAATCATTGGTCGCGGGAACGACCATGAAAGCGTCCTGCAAATATTTCTCGAAGCCATGAAACAGGTCGGCATGGATCAGCTCCAAATCGTTCCTCATCTCCTCCAGCCCGCGGGTGAAGTCCAGACTGACAACCTTGACTTGCGTATAACCTGAAAACAGCCTGGCCTTGCGCTCGCCTACGCTTCCTCCTCCAAATATGACCGTCAGTTTTGAATTAAGGTCCAATAATAGGGGTAGCAGCCTCCTTTCCGGCTTGGCATCTTTTCTATCCGATTTTGCCACTTTTCCCTCAGATCCTGGCACTGGTCTTCTTGTACTCCTTTTCGCTGAAAAGGATGCGGTATTCGTTCATTCCTGAAGCCTGCGAGAGACGCAAAGTGATTTTTATGCAATCATCTCTGCTTCGCGAGTGAACCATGGTGTAGAGGTTGTAAGGCCATTCAGGTACGGTTAACCTCTCATAACAATGCGTTACCTCCTCGAAGGACGCAAAGATCGAACCTGTCGCCTCGACATCGCCAGCAGGAACCTGCCAGGCTATCATGGCATTGGCAAGTATCCCAAGAGCTCTATGGCCGATAGTGGCCGCGAACCTGCGGATGATTCCTTCCTTTTCAAGATCCGAAAGCCTTCTTATAACCTCTTCCTCGGACCACCCCAGCTCCTTTGCCCATGCCAGGTAGGGCTGTGACGTTATGGGCACACCACTTTGGGCCAGCTTCAGAAGCTGTAGATCTGAATCGTCCACTATCTCCAGCCCCCGGGCTTTTGGAACGGATAGTGATCGACCCCTTTTGCGGGAATTGGCCTGGGTGAGGCACTGGGATTGCCCTGCACCTCATGGTCGCTCCAATAGTTCCCACCCATATTTTGTCCCGCATCCCACTGGTTTGCGCCGTTATCTGCGGCATTTTGCATACCGTTGGCTTCAAATATATTATGATATATATAATTTCCTGTGCAGTCTACCAGATTGGCTCCAGCGATTAGATTTCCGAGAATGCTATTCTCTGTGATATTGCAGCCGCTGGAGCTGCTCATACGAAGGCCATAGCGATGGTTATCACTTAAGTTATTGCCCGCTATTTGCACCTTCTTGGAGGACTGAATAAAGATGCCCTGTCCATTGCGAAGGGCGATATTTCCCAGGACTGCGGCATCCGATAATTGCTCTAACGAGATGCCATCCCGCTGGTTTTCGCTGGCATTATTCTTCGAAATATTGCAGGCATTGCTGCCCGAAAGGGATATGCCCTTTTCGTTTCCGTATGCTTCGTTTCCCTTAATCTGGCACTTGTGCGAGTTGGAAAGGACAATGCCCGTTTCCCGGCTTTGGCGCACGCTGCACTTGAGTATATTGCAAAGCCTGGCGTTTGAGAGATAAAATCCTCTGGCACAAAACTCGGCTCTGCAATCACTCCAGATCAGATTTAGGGAGGATGCGGCGTAAAATCCTTCCTTTGTGCAGTTGTAGGCCGCATTTTTCTCAAACAAAGCGTTCGATGAACCCGAAGTCTTAAAGCCGGTCTCTCCGCCCGTGGCACTGCATCCCTTCAAAGACAAGGAGGTGCTATCCAATAGATATACTCCGGTTTCATCTCTTTGAAAGCTGCAATTTTCTATCCGACAATCCTTGGAGTTCACGACGAGCACACCTGTGCTGCTATTGGAAATGCTCTGGTTTTCGATGCTG
>Ga0209254_10002164_pt1 | contig 17826 bp, 16 predicted proteins | sample FrelakmetDIP11DI_FD_187148 | JGI IMG/M metagenome (GOLD analysis project Ga0209254, IMG submission 187148) | Freshwater lake sediment microbial communities from the University of Notre Dame, USA, for methane emissions studies - DIP11 DI (SPAdes)... | ecosystem: Environmental > Aquatic >...
TGCGCCATTGCCTCGGCCAGGATGCCGCCGCCGCAACCGACATCGAGCACCCGCTTGCCGGTCAGCGCCGCCAGCCGGTCGATCCAGTCGAGCCGCAGGGGATTGATCTCGTGCAGCGGCCGCATGTCGCCCTGCGGGTCCCACCATCGGTGGGCCAGAGCGCCGAACTTCTGCAGTTCGGCCGGGTCGGCGTTCTGGGCGGAGGGGCGGTCGATCGTTTCCATGTGCAGATGTTATCCGGGGCCGTTGGCGCTGCGCCGGCGTCGCAGAGGCGGGCGATGCCGCTATGCGGGTCATCACGAGCGGCGGGAGGCCATGCCCGATACGACCGTCCGCATGATGCAGAGCGAAGCGACGGTTCGGCTAGAGTTCGGCTGTCATCCTTGCCGACAGTGCAGACGAGGGCCGCCCATGATCCGACTGAACACCTTTGCCACCCTGCTCGCGCTGGCCTCGCCGCTGGCGATCGCGCAGGCGCCGACGACCGTCGTGTCCCCCTTGCCGAAGGTCGACGTGGAGCCGGTCGCCGACGCCAAGCCGCTGAGCGTCGTCGCCATCGACGCGCTCAAGGGTGAGGGCCTTTATCACTTCCATGGAACGCGGATGGTCAACCTGCGCATCAGCGGCAATCCGCAGGGTGACCGGCACCCGTTGAAGGAAACGACCACGGAAGGAGGCACCAGCGCGTTCAACGGCAACATCGACGTGGCGCATTTCGTTCGCGACGGCGAAAGGCGCGCCATCGGCGAGCCGAGTTTTGCCATCCCCGAGGCCGACGGAAGCGTGCAGCTGGTGTATCAGTCGTCGAGCCCGCTGCACCTGAAGGTGTCCATGCGGGGCTACGACGTGTCCGGCCTGCCGATCAGAAACTTTCTGCGCACCGCCGCCAATTACAGCAACCCGGAGGCCGCACGTGTCGGCGCGGCGAAATTCCCGGCCGGTTCGATAGCCTACCTGTCGGCCGTGCGCTTCCAGGACGATGTCCTCATGCTGCCGCGGAAGGAGTCGTTTACCGGCGCCGCGAATACCCGGCAGATGGTGACCAATTTCTCCCGCGAGACGCCGTTCTGCTTGTCCTATGAGGACCGCAACGGCGCCCGTCCCTACGCTGTCATGTTCCGTGATCCCGCTGCGCCCAAGGCCGGGCGGGTCCAGCTCTACGCCGCCAAGCCGGGGACGATGTTCTGCGCTCGGGCGACCGAAGTCGTGCTGGCCGAGGGCACCTGGGAGGAGATGACCGTCGGTGGTACCAAGGCGGTGGTCCTGTCATTCGGCGCCAACGTCGATCCGCTCGACACCGGCGTCATCGACGTGGAGCGGGAGGCGGCACGGATCGCGTTCATCGAGCCGCGCAAGGGTGCTCCCGGCGTGCGCCCCGGCAAGCTCTACAAGGCTGGCGCCAAGATCGCCGACTATCAGTACCGGTTCAACGGGATTGCCGCGGCGGCAGTGCGGACCACGCTGGGTATGCCCTGAACGTGGCACTGCCCGGCGGCGGCGGAGTTTGCCCCGCCCGCCGCCGCACCGGCACCAAAAAAAAGCCCCGCCGAAGCGGGGCTTTTCTTTGCGGCAGCGCCGGTTACTTCTTGACCGTCCGCGTGCCGATGACTTCGATCTCGACACGGCGATTCTTGGCGCGTCCCTCGGCGGTGCGGTTGTCCGCGACCGGCTGCTTCTCGCCCTTGCCTTCCGTGTAGATCCGGTTGGCTTCGATGCCCTTGCTCACCAGGTACTGCTTGATCGCGTCGGAACGGCGCTTCGACAGACCCAGGTTGTACTCCTCGGTGCCGATCCAGTCGGTGTGGCCGACCGCAACGATCACCTCGAGGTTCACGCCGGCGAGCTTCGAAACGAGGTCGTCAAGCTTGGCTCTTGCCTCGGGCTTGATGACGTACTTGTCAAAGTCGAACAGCGCGTCGGCGGCAAACGTGACCTTCTCGCTGGTCGGTGCGGCCGGAGCGGGCGGCGGGGGCGGCGGCGGCGGCGCAGGCGGCGCAGCCTTGGGCGGTGCCGGCGGCGGCGGCGGCGGAGGCGGCTCGCACACTTCCTTCGGCAGCAGGGCCTTGTCGCACTGGCAGCCGGCGCCTTGCGGGCCGTCTATGCCGGCGAGCTGCGGCGTCCACCAGGGAGTACGCCAGCACAGGCCGAAGGGATCGGTAACGACGTTGCCGCGCGCATCGAGAACGTATGCCGGCGCGTTCTTGGCGCCGGGAATGTCCTTCGACTGAGCGAATGCAGCGCCTGAGGCGGCTGCCATCGCTACTGTCGCGAACAGCAAGCCTAGTTTCGCGGTTTTCTTCATGGTTTTCCTCACTGAGAATGGCAGGGCGGTTCGGACTCGCTCACGTTCGCAGACTGCACTCACGCAGCGGCCCGTTGCCTTAAGCCGGAGTGTTCGACGCCGGCGAGGATGCCGGCGCCTACTTCTTCAACAACTGCCGGCACTTATTCTGCCACGCGACAGATGACGACACGACGGCGCGGTCCAGTGCAGTTCCATCGTTCGCAATCAGTTGTCGCGCCTGAACAACATGGCGGCCGGCAACCCAGACATCCGTCACGTGTTCGCGTCCGCTTGCGTAGAGCAGATGGGAAACCGGGTCGAACAGCGGCGCGACCTCGGGGCTGGCCAGTTCGACCGCGACGAGGTCGGCCTCCTTGCCCGGTTCGATCGAGCCGATCCGGCTCTCCAGGCCGAGCGCCCTCGCGCCATTGATCGTGGCGCATTCGAGGGCGGCGGCGGCCGGCAGCATCGATGCATCCCCGGCAACGGCCTTGGCCAGGAGCGCAGCGAAGCGGGCCTCGTCGAACATGTCGAGCCGGTTGTTGCTGGCGGCACCGTCGGTGCCCAGCGCGACGTTGATGCCGGCGGCAAGCATTGCCGGCACCCGCGCCATGCCGCTGGCCAGCTTCAGGTTCGACACCGGGCAGTGGACGACGCTCGCTCCCACGCGTCCAAGGTGGGCGATCTCCGCATCGGTCAGATGCACCGCATGCACGGCGATCAACCGCTCCGACAGCAAGCCGAGCCGATCGAGCCGTTCCAGGGGCCGCAAGCCGTGGCGGTCGATCGACTCCTCGACCTCGTGCGCGGTCTCGTGCACGTGCATGTGCACGGGAAGGTCCAGTTCCTCGGCAAGCGTCGCCACCCGGGCCAGGGTCGCGTCGCTGACGGTGTAGGGAGCGTGCGGCGCGAGCGTGAAGCTGACCAGCGGCTCGTCGCGCAGCGCATCGCGCGCGTGCAGTCCCTTGCGCAGGTAATCCTCGGCGTCGACAGCGTAGGCGGTCGGAAACTCGATCGCGATGAGGCCGACGACCGCGCGCATGCCCACCGACGTCAGGGCGCGGGCGACCAGGTCCGGGTAGAAGTACATGTCCGAGCAGGTGGTCACGCCGGCGCGCAGCATCTCCACCGCGGCAAGCCGCGCGCCGTCTTGCACGAAGCCCTCGCCGACGAGCGCCTGCTCGAGCGGCCAGATCCGCTCGGCGAGCCAGCGCTGCAGCGGCATGTCGTCGCCGACGCCGCGCAGCAGCGCCATCGAGGCGTGCGTGTGCGCGTTGACCAGGCCCGGCGCGACCAGATGGTCGGGCAGGCGCACGACAGTGCGCGCGCCGAAGCATCGTTGCGCTTCGGCGGCCGGCAGGATCCCGCGAATGACGCCGCCATCGACGGCGATCGCGTGGCCCTCGAGCAGCACGCCTCGCGGGCGCACCGGCACGATCCAGCGCGGCTCGATCAGCGTGTCGATCTGCGCGGTGTCCACTTCAGTCGGGCGGTGGTCGGCGGCATGCGGGGCGCAATAGTGCCACGCGCGGCAATTCGGCGAGCATCGCGCTGATAAACTGCCGAGCTTGCTTGCGGCCCGAAGAGCACGCCGGCCGGGCGTCCGTTGCGGGCCCGACGCCGGCCCGCGCGGGGCGCGCTGCCGCTGCCGCCATGGACCCTTTCGCCAAGGAAACCCTGCCCATCTCGCTAGAGGAGGAGATGCGGCGCTCCTATCTCGATTACGCGATGAGCGTGATCGTCGGCCGCGCGTTGCCCGACGTGCGTGACGGGCTGAAGCCGGTGCACCGGCGCGTGCTGTACGCGATGCACGAGCTCGCCAACCTCTACAACCGGCCGTACAAGAAGTCGGCGCGCATCGTCGGCGACGTGATCGGCAAGTACCACCCGCACGGCGACCAGGCCGTGTACGACACCCTGGTGCGAATGGCGCAGGACTTCTCGCTGCGCTACCTGCTGATCGATGGCCAGGGCAACTTCGGCTCGGTCGACGGCGACAACGCAGCGGCGATGCGCTACACCGAGGTGCGGCTGGCGAAGCTGGCGCACGAACTGCTGGCCGACATCGAAAAGGAGACGGTCGACTTCGGTCCGAACTACGACGGCTCGGAAAGGGAGCCGCTGATCCTGCCGGCCCGGCTGCCCAACCTGCTCGTGAACGGCTCGTCGGGAATCGCGGTGGGCATGGCGACGAACATCCCGCCGCACAACCTGAATGAAATCGCCGACGGCTGCCTGTTGCTGCTGCGCAGTCCGGAGACCTCGATCGAGGAACTGATCGAGCTGGTGCCGGCGCCGGACTTCCCCACGGCGGCGATCATCTACGGGCTGGAGGGCGTGCGCGAGGGCTACCGCACCGGGCGCGGCCGCGTGGTGATGCGCGCGAAGACGCACTTCGAGGACATCGACCGCGGCACGCGGCAGGCGATCATCGTCGACGAGCTGCCGTACCAGGTCAACAAGCGGCTGCTGCTCGAACGGATTGCCGAAATGGTCGGCGAGAAGAAGCTGGAGGGGATCTCCGACATCCGCGACGAGTCCGACAAGTCCGGCATGCGCGTCGTCATCGAGCTGAAGCGCGGCGAAGTCGCCGAGGTGGTGCTGAACAACCTGTACAAGCAGACGCAGCTGCAGGACACCTTCGGCATGAACATGGTCGCGCTCGTCGACGGCCAGCCGAGGCTGCTCAACCTGAAGCAGATGATGGAGGCGTTCCTCGCGCACCGGCGCGAGGTCGTCACCCGGCGCACGGTGTTCGAGCTGCGCGAGGCGCGCGACCGCGGCCACGTGCTCGAAGGGCTGGCCGTGGCGCTGGCCAACATCGACGAGTTCATCGCCATCATCAAGGCGGCGCCGACGCCGCCGGTGGCGAAGACGGCGCTGATGGCGCGCGCCTGGGACTCGTCGCTGGTACGCGAGATGCTGGCCCGCGCCGGCAGCCGGCGCGACGCCTACCGGCCGCTGGGCCTCGAGCCGCAGTACGGGCTGAAGGACGACGGCCTGTACCGGCTGTCGGAGACGCAGGCCGAACAGATCCTGCAGATGCGCCTGCAGCGGCTGACCGGGCTGGAGCAGGACAAGATCCGCAACGAGTACCGCGAGGTGATGGACCGCATCGCCGACCTGCTCGACATCCTCGCCCGTCCGGAACGGATCACGACCATCATCGGCGACGAGCTGGCCGCGGTGAAGAAGGAGTTCGGCGACGCGCGCCGCTCGGAGATCGTGCGCAGCGCCGAGGACCTGCAGACCGCCGATCTGATCACGCCGCAGGACATGGTGGTGACGCTTTCGCATACCGGCTACATCAAGAGCCAGCCGCTGGCCGACTATCGAGCGCAGAAGCGCGGCGGCCGCGGCCGGCAGGCGGCAGCCACCCGCGAGGACGACTGGATCGATCAGCTGTTCATCGCCAACACGCACGACACGATCCTCTGCTTCTCCGACCGCGGCCGCCTGTACTGGTTGAAGGTGTGGGAAGTGCCGCAGGGCTCGCGGGTGTCGCGCGGCAAGCCGATCGTCAACATGTTCCCGCTCGGCGAGCAGGAGAAGATCACCGTCGTGCTGCCGATCCGCGAGTACGACGAGCACCACTTCGTGTTCATGGCGACGGCGCAGGGCACGGTGAAGAAGACGGCGCTCGTCGATTTCTCCAACCCCCGCAAGGCCGGCATCATCGCCGTCGACCTCGATCCCGGCGACTACCTGATCGGCGCGGCGATCACCGACGGCCGCCACGACGTGATGCTGTTCTCGGACGCCGGCAAGGCGGTGCGCTTCGACGAGGACGACGTGCGGCCGATGGGGCGCACGGCGCGCGGCGTGCGCGGCATGCAGCTCGAGCCGGGGCAAAGCGTGATCGCGCTGCTGGTGGCCGAGGACGAGGCGCAGAGCGTGCTGACGGCGACCGAGAACGGCTACGGCAAGCGCACGCCGATCGCCGAGTACACGCGCCACGGCCGCGGCACGAAGGGCATGATCGCCATCGCCACCACCGAGCGCAACGGCAAGGTGGTGGCCGCCACGCTGGTGCGGCCGGACGACGAGATCATGCTGATCACCACCGGCGGCGTGCTGATCCGCACGCGGGTGGCCGAGATCCGCGAGATGAGCCGCGCCACGCAGGGGGTGACGCTGATCGCGCTCGACGAGGGTACGACGCTGACCGGCCTGCAACGCATCGTCGAAACCGACGACGAGGCGAGCGGCGAGGGCGGCGGTCCCGCCGGGGACGCCGGCGCTCCCGCCGCCTGAGCCGGGTCCGGTCGCCGCGATGGACGAGCCGCTGAAGGCGCTGCGCCAGGCGATCGACGAGATCGACCGGCGGCTGGTCGAGCTGCTAAGCGAGCGCGCGCGGCTGGCGCAGGACGTCGGCCGGGTGAAGGACGCCGAGCATTCGCCGGTGTTCCGGCCGGAGCGCGAGGCGGAGGTGCTGCGCAACGTCGCCGCGGCGAACCCGGGGCCCTTGCCGGCGGCGGCGCTCGCGGCGGTCTTCCGCGAGGTGATGTCGGCCTGCCGGTCGCTCGAGCGGCGGATCAGGGTGGCCTATCTCGGCCCGGCCGGGACTTTTTCGGAGCTGGCCCTGCTCAAGCAGTTCGGCTCCTCGGTCGAGGCCGTGTCCTGTCTGTCGATCGACGAGGTGTTTCGCACCGTCGAGGCCGGCGGCGCGGATTTCGCGATCGCTCCCGTCGAGAACTCGACCGAGGGCTCGATAACGCGCACCCTCGACCTGCTGCTGGCCACGCCGCTGTCGATCGTTGCCGAGGTATCGCTGCCGGTGGAACACCACCTGCTGACCGGCAGCGGCAGCATGCAGGGGGTGACCCGGATCGCCGCGCACGCCCAGTCGCTCGCCCAGTGCGTGAACTGGCTGAACCAGAAGTATCCGGCCATCGAGCGTCAGCCTGTGGCGAGCAACGGCGAGGCGGCGCGGCTGGCGTCGACCGACGCCACGGTCGCCGCCATCGCCGGCGAGGCGGCGGCGAGCCGTTACGGTCTCGTTGCCGTCGCCAGCCATGTCCAGGATGACCCGGCCAACCGCACGCGCTTCGTCGTGCTCGGCCGGCAGCAGACGCAGCCGGGCGGGCGCGACAAGACCTCGCTGATCCTCGCCGTGGCCAATCGTGCCGGCGCCCTTCATCACATGCTGGCGCCGCTTGCGCAGCACGGCGTGTCGATGACGCGGTTCGAATCGCGGCCAGCCAAGACCGGCGCCTGGGAGTACTACTTCTATGTCGACATCGAGGGCCACGAGCGCGAGCCCAAGGTCGCGGCGGCTCTCGAGCAACTGCGCGGCGAATGCGCCTTCTACAAGAGCCTTGGCTCCTATCCGGTCGCTGTCTGAGAAGGAAAGCGCAATGTCCACAGCCGTTCAAGCCGGGCAGTCGGCACAGGTCATCGAGGCGCTGCCGTACGTGCGGGCGATCGCGCCGTACCAGGCGGGCAAGCCGATCGAGGAACTGGCCCGCGAGCACGGGCTGCAGCCGGAGAGCATCGTCAAGCTGGCGTCGAACGAGAATCCGCTTGGCATGCCGGCATCGGCGCGGGCGGCGATCGAGGCGGCCCTCGTCGAACTGGGCCGTTACCCGGATTCGAATGGCTTCGAACTGAAGGCAGCGCTGTCGCGCAAGCTCGACGTGCCGGCCGACTGGATCACGCTCGGCAACGGCAGCAACGACATCCTCGAGGCCGCCGCCGCGGTGATGCTGGCGCCGGGGCGAAGCTGCGTCTATGCGCAGCACTCGTTTGCGGTCTATCCGCTGGCCACGCTGGCGCGTGGTGCGCGTGCGATCGTCGTGCCGGCGCGCGAGTTCGGCCACGACATCGACGCGATGCTGGCGGCGATCGAGTCGGATTCCCGTCTCGTCTTCGTCGCCAACCCGAACAATCCGACCGGCACGTTCATCGGCGCCGAGAAGATGGCCGGGTTCCTCGCCCGCGTGCCGCGCCACGTCGTGGTGGTCCTCGACGAGGCCTACAACGAGTACCTGCCGACCGAGCTTCGGCATCCGAGCATCGACTGGGTGCGCCGGTTCCCGAACCTGCTCGTGTCGCGCTCGTTTTCGAAAGCGTACGGGCTGGCGGGGTTGCGCGTCGGCTACGGTGTCGCCCAGCCGGAACTCACCGATCTGCTCAATCGTGTCCGCCAGCCGTTCAACTGCAATTCGCTGGCCCAGGCGGCGGCGGTCGCGGCGCTCGGCGACGAGGCTTTCGTTGCCCGCAGCGTCGCCGTGAACCGCGCCGGCATGGCGCAACTGACGGCGGCCTTCGACGCGCTCGCGCTGCGCCACCTGCCGAGCTGCGGCAACTTCGTCCTGGTGCACGTCGGCGACGGCGCCGGCATCTACCGGCGGCTGCTCAAGCGTGGGGTCATCGTGCGGCCGGTGGCCAACTACGGCCTGCCCGAATGGCTGCGGGTGACCATCGGCCTGCCCGAGGAGAACGAGAAGTTCATCGCGGCGCTGCGCGAATCGCTGCAGGACGCCGGCGCATGAGAGTCGCGCTGATCGGCGTCGGTATGATCGGCGGATCGCTGCTCGCGGCCTGGCGACAGGCCGGCCTGGTGGCCGCGGCGAGCGGCTACGACGTCGACCCGAAAGCGCTGGCCGCGGCAGCCGACAGGGGCCTGATCGACCATTGCGCCGAGTCGGTGGCGCAGGCTGTCGCCGATGCGGACGTGGTGCTCGTCGCCACGCCCGTCGGCGCGATGCGCGAGGTGTTTGCGCAGGTCGCCTCGGCGCTGCGGGCCGAGGCGGTCGTCACCGATGTCGGCAGCACCAAGGCCGACGTCGTTGCGCAGGCGCGGGCGGCGCTCGGCGCGGCGTTGCCGCGTTTCGTTCCCGCGCATCCGATCGCCGGCAAGGAACTGCCCGGCGTGGAGCATGCCGACGGCCGCATTTTCAACGGCAGGCGCGTGATCCTCACGCCGGTGGCCGAAACGGATGCCGGCGCGCTGAGCCGGGTCGAGGCGCTGTTATCGAGGACCGGCGCGGCCGTGGAACGGATGGATGCCGCCGAGCACGATCGCATCTTCGCTGCCGTCAGCCACCTGCCGCACCTGCTTTCGTTCGCCCTGGTGGCGGCGATCGGTTCCGCGGCCGACGGCGAGCGCAGGCTCGGCTACGGCGGCGCGGGTTTTCGCGACTTCACGCGCATCGCGGCGTCGTCACCCCTCATGTGGCGGGACATCTGCCTGGCCAACCGAGCCGCGCTGGGCGAGGAATTGCGCGGCTACCGGGCGCTGCTCGACCGGCTGCAGCGGGCGGTCGATGAAGGCGACGCGGCGACCCTGCAGCAGACCTTCGAACTGGCCGCGCGTCTTCGCCGGCAGTGGGCCGCCCCCGCCGATGCCCGCTAGCGCCGGCTCCGCGCCTGAGCAGGACCGGCCGGCCGAACTGACCGTCGCGCCGATTGCGCACGCGCATGGCGTCGTGCGGCTGCCCGGTTCGAAGAGCATCTCCAACCGCGCGCTACTGCTGGCGGCGCTGGCCGAAGGCACGACGGCGCTGTCGCGCCTGCTCGATGCCGACGACACGCGGGTGATGATCGAGGCGCTGCGCGCGCTCGGCGTCGCCATCGAGCGCGACGGCGACGCTGCGCGCGTGCGCGGCTGCGGCGGGCGGTTTCCGGCGCGCAGCGCGGAGCTGTTCCTCGGCAATGCCGGTACGGCGACGCGCTCGCTCACGGCAGCCCTGGCGTTCGCCGACGGCAGCTACCGCATCGACGGCGTGGCGCGCATGCGCGAGCGGCCGATCGGCGACCTGGTCGCGGCGCTCAACGCGCTCGGCGCCCGCATCGAGTACGAAGGCGCTGCCGGTTACCCGCCGCTGCGCATCGCGCCGGCGCAGCGGCTGCTGCGCGACGAAGTGGCGGTCCGCGGCGACGTCTCCAGCCAGTTCGTCACCGGGCTGCTGATGGCCGCGCCGCTGGTCGCGCCGGAGGGCGGGGTGCGCGTGCGGGTTGCCGGCGAGCTGATCTCACAGCCGTACGTGGCGATGACGGTCGCGATGATGAAGCGATTCGGCGTCGAGGTCCGGCGCTCCGGCGACACCTTCGTCGTGCCCCGCGCCCGGTACGCGTCGCCCGGGGCGCTGGCGGTCGAGGGCGATGCGTCGAGTGCCTCGTACTTCCTGGCGCTCGGGTTGCTGGCGGGCGGGCCCGTGCGCGTCGAGGGCGTCGGCGGCAACAGCGTCCAGGGCGATGTCGCCTTTGCCGACCTGCTGCAGGCGATGGGGGCACGGGTTGACCGTGGCGCCGACTGGATCGAGGCACGCCGCGGCGACGGTCTGCGTGCGGTCGACTGGGACTGCACCTCGATTCCCGACGCCGCGATGACCGCGGCCGTGGTGGCGATGTTCGCGCCCGGGCGAACCACTTTGCGCGGTATCGGCTCGTGGCGGGTCAAGGAAACCGACCGCATTGCCGCGATGGCCACCGAGCTGCGCAAGCTCGGTGCGGCGGTCGAAGAGGGCGCTGACCAGATTTGCGTCGAAGGACCCACCCGGTTGCGCGAGGCCACGATCGAAACCTATGAAGATCATCGGATCGCGATGTGCTTCGCGCTCGCCGCGGCCGGCGGCGTGCCGGTACACATCCGCGACCCGCGCTGCGTCAGCAAGACGTTTCCGCGGTTCTTTGCGGAACTGACGGCGCTGGTGCAGCCGGGCGCGGCGTGAAGCGCGCCCAGGCGCGCTCGTGCAGCAGGTAGGCGAAGGTGTTGGCCAGCGGCTCGAGCAGCGCCAGCGCGCCGGCGATCGGTACGCTGCCGGTCAGCAGGTAGGCGACCGCGAAGGCGACGGTGAAGTGCACGACGGCGAAGGTGCCGGTTTTTGCCAGGCTGAGGGTGAGCGGGGCTCGCATCGCAGGCTCCATGAATGATGACGATCATCGGCATGCTAGCCATGGCGATGCGGCCGTCCATTGAATTATGTCGATCGAGGCGATAGTGAAGGGCTGCTGATGGACGCGGTGCCGGTGATCGCGATCGACGGGCCGACCGCCTCGGGCAAAGGGACCGTGGCGCAGCGCGTGGCCGCGGCGCTCGGCTGGCATTACCTGGACAGCGGCGCCCTGTACCGCCTGGTCGCGCTGCGCGCGCTCGAATCCGGCACCGACGCGGCCGATGCGGCGGCGCTGGCCGCACTGGCTTCGGGCCTGCGTCCGCGTTTCGTCGGCGAGCGGATCGAACTCGACGGACGAGAGGTGACCCGCGATGTCCGCCGCGAGGATGTCGGCGCGATGGCGTCGCAGATCGCCGTGCACCCACCGCTGCGCGCCGCGCTGCTCGATCTGCAGAAGGGATTCCGCCAACCGCCGGGGCTAGTGGCCGACGGTCGGGACATGGGCACGGTCGTGTTTCCCGATGCCCGGCTGAAGGTCTTCCTCACCGCCAGCGTCGAAGCGCGCGCGGAGCGTCGCCATAAGCAGTTGAAGGAGAAAGGCTTTTCCAGTAACATGACGCTCCTTCTGCAGGAACTCAGGGCGCGTGACGAACGCGACAGCAGCCGTTCCGCGGCGCCGCTGAGACCTGCCGGAGACGCCCGCCAGCTCGACAGTTCGTATCTATCGATCGAACAGGTCGTGTCGCAGATCCTGAGCTGGCACGGCGAAAGCTGATCCGCGGCGGCATCGCGGGTCGGCAGGGTGCGCGGTCTCGCTCGCTGGGCAGTCCGCGTGGTGTCCAACTCCGCTGGGGCGCAAGGCTCTGGCGTGATCGAAGGTCAATGATGTCTTCCGTTGCAACTCAACCAACTGGCGCTGGCAAAGAGAGCTTTGCGGCACTGTTCGAAGAAAGCCTCGCCCGCAAGGAAATGCGGCAAGGCGAAGTGATCACCGCCGAGGTGATCCGCGTCGACTACAACTTCGTGGTCGTCAATGCGGGCCTGAAGAGCGAGGCCTACATCCCGCTCGAGGAGTTCAAGAACGACCTCGGCGAACTCGACGTCAAGCCGGGCGACTTCGTCTCGGTGGCGATCGAGTCGCTGGAAAACGGCTATGGCGACACGATCCTGTCGCGTGACAAGGCCAAGCGGCTGGCGGCCTGGCTGAACCTGGAAAAGGCCCTGGAGAACGGCGAACTCGTCACCGGCACGATCTCGGGCAAGGTCAAGGGCGGCCTCACGGTCATGACCAACGGCATCCGCGCCTTCCTGCCGGGCTCGCTGGTCGACACCCGGCCGGTCAAGGACACCACGCCCTACGAGGGCAAGACGTTCGAGTTCAAGGTCATCAAGCTCGACCGCAAGCGCAACAACGTGGTGGTTTCGCGCCGCTCGGTGATCGAGGCCAGCATGGGCGAGGAACGCGCCAAGCTGCTCGAGACGCTGCGCGAGGGTGCGATCGTCAAGGGCGTTGTCAAGAACATCACCGACTATGGCGCGTTCGTCGACCTCGGCGGCATCGACGGCCTGCTGCACATCACCGACCTGGCCTGGCGCCGCGTGCGCCACCCGAGCGAGGTGGTGCAGGTCGGGCAGGAACTGACCGCCAAGGTCCTGAAGTTCGACCAGGAGAAGAACCGCGTTTCGCTGGGCATCAAGCAGCTGGGCGAGGATCCGTGGGTCGGGCTCGGCCGTCGCTATCCGCAGGGCACGCGGCTGTTCGGCAAGGTCACCAACATCACCGACTACGGTTCGTTCGTCGAGATCGAAGCCGGCATCGAGGGCCTGGTGCACGTCTCCGAGATGGACTGGACCAACAAGAACGTCGACCCGAAGAAGGTCGTCGCGCTCGGCGACGAGGTCGAGGTGATGGTGCTGGAGATCGACGAGGACCGCCGCCGCATCTCGCTCGGCATGAAGCAGTGCAAGCCCAATCCGTGGGACGACTTCGCCGCCGCGCAGAAGAAGGGCGACCGCGTCAAGGGCCAGATCAAGTCGATCACCGACTTCGGCGTGTTCATCGGCCTGCCGGGCAATATCGACGGGCTGGTGCACCTGTCGGACCTGTCCTGGAACGAGCCCGGCGAGGAAGCCGTGCGCAGGTTCAAGAAGGGCGACGAGGTCGAAGCGGTGGTGCTGGCGATCGATGTCGAGCGCGAGCGCATCTCGCTCGGCATCAAGCAGATGGCCGGTGATCCGTTCACCAATTTCGCCGCCACCCATGAAAAGGGCTCGCTGGTGACCGGCACGGTCAAGAGCGTCGACGCCAAGGGCGCGGTAATCGACCTCGGCGGCGACGTCGAGGGCTACCTGCGTGCCTCCGAGATCTCGTCCGACCGCGTCGAGGATGCGCGCAACCACCTGAAGGAAGGCGATTCGGTGACTGCGCTGATCATCAACGTCGACCGCAAGAGCCGCGGCCTTAACCTGTCGATCAAGGCCAGGGACAGCGCCGAAGCGAGCGAGGCGATAGAGCGGATGAAGGCGGAGGCCACCACCGGCACGACCAACCTGGGCGCGCTGCTGAAGGCGAAGCTCGACAACCGCTAGAGCGTGGGCCAGACCGGCATGAAGATGCTGACCCGTTCGGAGTTGATCGGACGCCTGTCCGAGCGCAATCCTCGGCTGCCGCCGCGCGATGCCGACGAGGCGGTCAAGTGCATGCTCGATGCGATGAGCCGGGCGCTTGCCGAGGGCGGCCGGGTCGAGATCCGCGGCTTCGGCAGCTTCGCGCTGAACTATCGTCCGCCGCGCGTCGGTCGCAATCCGAAGTCCGGCGAGCGGGTGCACGTGCCGGCGAAGTTCGTGCCGCACTTCAAGGCCGGCAAGGAACTGCGCACGCGCGTCGATCAGGGAGCGCCGGAGCCCCTCGAGGCCGATGGCCCGCCGGACTGACGGGTTCGGCGGCGAACGCATGCCTGCCCCGCCTCGAGCGGGGCTTTTCTTGCCTTGCTCCGGCGAGTGCGAACGGCGGGCCGATAGCCGTGCGCGCTTTAGAATGCCTTCACGATGGGGGACGCACGCGGATGACTGTCATCGCCTGGCTTCTGCGCCTGCTTTTCTTTCTCGCCGTGCTCTGGTTAGCGCTGAAGAACACGATGCCGGTCACGCTTCGCCTGACCGAGACCCTGCGCTGGGATGACGTGCCGCTGGTGGTCGTGATGCTGGGTTGCCTTCTGGTCGGGATGCTGCTTGGTTCGATGGCGATGGCTCCCAGGCTCTACCGCCTGCACCGGCGCGCCGCGGCGGTCGACAGCGGCGAGAAGCGGACCCGCTCCGCGCCGTCGGCCGAAGTCGAGGTCGGCGGCGACCGCCTGGCCAGCGTAGCTCGCCGCGCCGGCGCGGTGGCCGAACTCGAGACGGGCGAAGGCGGCAGCGCAACGACGCGCCGATGATCGAACTCGAACTGTGGTACCTGGTGCTGCTGCCGCTGCTGTTCGCGGCGGGCTGGTGGCTGCGCGGCGTCGATGCGCGGCAGCGCGGCGGCGACGGCGACAGCGGCCCGCGCGCCTATTTCCGCGGCCTCAACTACCTGCTCAACGAGCAACCCGACAAGGCGATCGACGCGTTCATCGAGGTGGTCAGGCTCGACCCGGAAACGGTCGATCTGCACTTTGCGCTGGGCAACCTTTTCCGCCGGCGCGGCGAGGTCGATCGTGCCGTGCGCATTCACACGCACCTGCTCAACCGCGCCGACCTTCCCGCGCGCAGCCGCGCCGAGGCGCTGGCCGAACTCGGCCAGGATTTCCTGAAAGGCGGACTGCTCGACCGCGCCGAAGAGAGCTTCACTCGTTTGCTGGACGAGCCTCGCCATCGCACCGACGCACTGCGTGCGCTGCTGCGCATCTACCAGATGGAGCGCGAATGGGGCAAGGCGATCGAGATCGCGCGCCGGCTGGAACGCGAGGCCGGCGAAAGCAGCCATGCCCAGGTGGCCCACTTCCACTGCGAGTCGGCCGAGAAGGCGCTCGCCGACAAGGACGAGGACGGGGCACGGACCCATCTCGAGCAGGCGATGAAGGTCAACCGCAAGTCGGTGCGCGCGGCGATCCTCGCCGGCGACCTTGCGGTGCGCCGCGGCCAGGGCGAGGAGGCGATCGATCACTGGCGGCGCATCGTCGAGCTGAACCCCGAGTACCTGCCACTGGTGGCGGGCCGGCTGGCCGACGCGCTCGATGCCGCGGGCCGGCGCGCCGAAGCGCTGAACTTCCTGCGCCGCAGCCTGCTCGATCATCCGTCGATCGACCTGCTCGACATCGTGCACGGCCGGGTGGCGGCGTGGGAGACCCCGGCCGCTGCCGACACGCTGCTGCGCGATGAACTGCAACGGCATCCATCGCTGCTCGGCTTCGAACGGCTGCTGGCATCACGGGCGGGCGCGGCCTTCGGCGACGCGCCGGTGGAGCAGTTGCGAGCGCTGATCCAGGCGCAGGCGCGCAAGCTCGCCCGCTATCGGTGCAGCAAGTGCGGGTTCCGCGCGCGCGAGTTCCACTGGCAGTGCCCCGGCTGCACGAGCTGGGACAGCTACCCGCCGCGCCGCATCGAAGAACTCGACGCGCAGTAATCGGGCGCGATGCGCATTCTGCCGATGCTGCTTGCGCTGCTGACGGCGCTGGCCGCCGCGGTCGAGGTCAACACGGCCACCCGCGCGCAGCTCGAACAGCTGCCGGGCTTGGGCGTGGCGATGACCGAGCGCATCCTGCAGGCGCGCGGCGAGCGGCCCTTTGCCGACTGGGACGATCTCGCGGCGCGCGTGGCCGGCATCGGCGGCAAGCGTGCCGCGCAGCTGCATCGGCAGGGCCTGACTGTCAACGGCAAGCCACCGCCCAGGAAGACCGGGGAGGACAAATGACCTATCGGAGCATCGAGACGACCATCGGCAACACGCCGCTCGTGAGGCTGCAGCGCATCGGCGCCGCCGACAACGCCGGCCGTGGCAACGTGATTCTCGGCAAGCTGGAGGGCAACAACCCCGGCGGCTCGGTCAAGGACCGCCCAGCCTACGCGATGATCAGGCGCGCGGAAGAGCGCGGCGAGATCCGGCCCGGCGACCGGCTGATCGAGGCCACCAGCGGCAACACCGGCATCGCGCTGGCAATGATCGCGGCGATGAAGGGTTATCGGATGACGCTGATCATGCCGGACAACCTTTCCACGGAGCGGCGCGCCAGCATGACGGCCTATGGCGCCGAACTGATCCTGACCCCGGCCGCGAAGGGCGGCATGGAATACGCGCGCGACCTGGCGATGCAGATGCAGGCGCGAAGCGAGGGCAGGGTGCTCGACCAGTTCGCCAATGCCGACAACCCGCGCGCACATTACGAGGAGACCGGCCCGGAAATCTGGCGCGACACCGGCGGCAGCATCACCCACTTCGTCAGTGCGATGGGCACGACCGGCACGATCATGGGCGTGTCGCGGTTTCTCAAGGAAAGGAACCCGGCGGTGCAGATCGTCGGCGCGCAGCCTGCCGAGGGCTCGCAGATCCCGGGCATCCGCAAGTGGCCCGAAGCCTACCTGCCGAAGATCTACGACGCGGCGCGGGTCGACCGGTTGGAGTATGTGACGCAGGCCGAGGCCGAGGCCATGGCGCGCCGGATGGCGGCCGAGGAAGGCATCTTCTGCGGCATCTCGGCGGCGGGTGCCTGCGTGATCGCGCTGCGCGTCGCGGCGGAAGTCGAGAACGCGACGATCGTCTTCATCGTCTGCGACCGCGGCGACCGGTATCTATCTACCGGCGTCTTTCCTGGCTGACTCGCTGGACTTCCTGCCACGGATGAACACGGATGAACACGGATTGGGAAAGCAACCTCGGAACGTGTCCGTGAGGTTGCGCGTGGGGGAAGAGATTCCTGCCGGCTCGCGTCAGAAGTGCTCCGTCGGCGAATCCGTGTTAATCCGTGTCCATCCGTGGCAAAAGTCCTTCAAACCGACGCCACGGGGATCTTGCCGATCTTCGCCTGCCACTCGCGCGGGCCGGTCTGGTGCACCGAGGTGCCGTCGCTGGAGACGGCGACCGTCACCGGCATGTCCTTGACGTCGAACTCGTAGATCGCCTCCATGCCGAGGTCGCCGAAGGCGAGCACCTTCGCCGCCTTGATCGCCTTGGCCACCAGGTAGGCGGCGCCGCCGACGGCCATCAGGTAGGCGCTCTTGTGCTTGCGGATGGCCTCGATCGCCATTGGGCCGCGCTCGGATTTGCCGATCATCGCGATCAGTCCCGTCTGCGCCAGCATCATCTCGGTGAACTTGTCCATGCGGGTGGCGGTGGTGGGGCCGGCGGGGCCGACCACCTCGTCGCGCACCGGATCGACCGGGCCGACGTAGTAGATGACGCGGTTGGTGAAGTCGACCGGCACCTTCTCGCCTCGGGCCAGCATGTCCTGGATGCGCTGATGGGCGGCGTCGCGGCCGGTCAGCATCCTGCCGGACAGCAGCAGCGTGTCGCCCGGCTTCCACGAGGCGATCTCCGCTTTGGTCAGCGTGTTCAGGTCGACCCGCCTGCTCTTCTGATAATCGGGCGCCCACTGCACCTTCGGCCACAGGTCGAGCGACGGCGGCTCCAGGTAGGCCGGTCCCGAGCCGTCGAGCACGAAGTGGGCGTGGCGGGTGGCGGCGCAGTTCGGGATCATCGCCACCGGCTTGCTCGCCGCGTGGGTCGGA
>Ga0209254_10002166_pt1 | contig 17825 bp, 14 predicted proteins | sample FrelakmetDIP11DI_FD_187148 | JGI IMG/M metagenome (GOLD analysis project Ga0209254, IMG submission 187148) | Freshwater lake sediment microbial communities from the University of Notre Dame, USA, for methane emissions studies - DIP11 DI (SPAdes)... | ecosystem: Environmental > Aquatic >...
CGGCCGATGCGGTGCACGTAGTCCTCGGGGACGTTCGGCAGGTCGTAGTTGACCACGTGCGGGAGCTCGACGATGTCGATGCCCCGCGCGGCGATGTCGGTGGCGACCATCACGCGCACCGCGCCCTTCTTGAAGTCGGCGAGCGCCTTCGTGCGCGCGCCCTGGCTCTTGTTGCCGTGGAGCGCGACCGCGCGCAGCCCCGCCGAGTCCAGCGACCGGACGAGCTTGTCGGCGCCGTGCTTGGTGCGCGTGAACACGAGCACCTGCTCCCAGCGGTGATGGCCGATCAGGTACGACAGCAACGCGGCCTTGCGGTCGCGATCCACCGGGTGGACACGCTGCGCGATCGAATCGACGGTCGCATTGCGCGGCGCCACGTCGATCGTCTGCGGCGATTCGAGCAAGCCGTGCGCGAGCGCGCGGATCTCATCGGAGAACGTCGCGGAGAAGAGCAGGTTCTGGCGCTTGCGCGGCAGCAGCGCGAGGATGCGCCGCACGTCGGGAATGAAGCCCATGTCGAGCATGCGGTCGGCTTCGTCGAGCACGAAGATCTCGATCTTCGAAAAATCGATGTTGCCCTGGCCCTGGTGGTCGAGCAGGCGGCCCGGTGTGGCGACGAGGATGTCGACGCCGCGCTTCAGCTGGGCGGCCTGCGCGCCGAAGCCCACACCGCCGAACACCGCGGCGGAAACGAGCTTGGAGTGCTTGCCGTAGGTGCGCACCGACGCTTCGACCTGCGCGGCGAGTTCGCGGGTCGGGGTGATGATCAGCGCGCGCAGCGGCCGGCGGCCGTTGCGCTGCGGGTGCGGCTGCGCCGCGGACAGGCGCTGCAGCAGCGGCAGCACGAAACCGGCGGTCTTGCCCGTGCCGGTCTGCGCGGCGGCGAGCAGGTCGCCTCCGGAGAGGACCGCCGGGATCGCCTGGCGCTGGATGGGGGTGGGTTGGGCATAGCCCTGGTCGGCGACCGCGCGCACCAGCGCGTCGGACAGCCCGAGTTCGGCAAAAGGCATGGAAACTTTCGAATGGCAATGCTTGGCCACTCGCCCTTTTGGGGGGCGGCCAGTCTTAGCCAAACGGAGGGAACGGCTTGGAGGTCGGAATCGACTGCGGCAAGGGGACTGGAGCAAACGCCGCAGGCCGCATCATACACGACTTCGCGCGGCCGCACCGCGCGGGAGTCAGTCGCCGAACACCTCGCGCCAGCTCGCGTAGCTCGCACCTATGGCTACCGGGGCGAGCACAAGCCAGCCCAGGCCGAACGGGATCGAGGCGACGATGGCAAGCCCGATGAAGATCAGGCCGAACACCAGCTGCGCGCCGAAGTTCGCGACCGATGCATGAAAACTCGCCTGCAGCGCATCGATCGGCGGCGCGCGATGGAGCGTGACGAGCGCGGGAGCGAACCACCACGCCATGAAGAACGCCGCGAAGGCGACGAGCGCGATCAGGCCGCCCAGCAGCGCGGCGCCGCTCATTCCGGCCAGCGCGGCGGTGAGTGCGTGGTCGCTCCCTTGCATCGCCCCGGTCAACAGGGCCGCTCCGGCGGTGCCGAAGACCAGCGCACCCACTGCCAGCGCCACGACAACGCCCACGGCGAGCACGACCAGGCCGAGGATCGCAAGCGGTGTCAGCCGGTCCGATTGGAATGCCGCGAACAGGTGCGTGAACTGGAGCGGCTGGCCGCGTGCGAGCGCGTGACAGCCGAGCAGCAGGCCGCCGGCGAAGATCGGCCCGAGCACGGTGGAGGCCAGGCCTCCGATGACCGGGATCATGCCCAGCACGATGTTGATGACGACGATCATCACCACGATGCCGAGCCACGGCAGCGGCGCGGCAGTGAAGATCTTCCAGCCCTCGCCCCACCAGCTAGCGCCACGGCTCGCAGCGAGGCGCCGCGGCTCGCGCGGCCAACTCCCGGCCGCGGCCGGTTCCGCAGGCTGGGGAAGCACCGGAGGCGGGATCGTCGGTTCCATGCGGGCTCCCTTGATTGCGCGCCATAGCGGCGCCAACTTGGTGTGGCGCGCAGGGCATTCGCTGGACGGTACCATGTCCGCGCCCCTGCGCAAGCGCCGCGGCGGGCGCGCCACCGGCCTCCGAACCGAGAAGGACGAATGCGTGGATGCGATCCTCGCCGAGTTGATCCGCCACGGCGTTCCGCTGGTCGGCTTCAACGTCTTCCTGCAGCAATTGGGGCTGCCGATCCCGTCGGTGCCGACGATGATCGTCGCCGGCGCGCTGGCGATGGACGGGCAGCTGTCGGGCAGCGGGGCGTTCGCGATCGCCGTGGCCGCGTCCGTGCTTGCCGACACGCTGTGGTTCTGGGCCGGGCGCCGCTACGGCTACCCGGTGCTGCGGCAGCTGTGCCGCGTCTCGCTGTCGCCTGACGTCTGCGTCCAGCAGACCGAAGGCATCTTCCAGCGCTGGGGCTTCTACTCGCTCGTGGTGTCGAAGTTCGTGCCCGGCTTCTCGACCGTTGCCCCGCCCGTGGCCGGCGCCCTGCGCATGCCGCTGACGCGCTTCATAGTCGCCGCCACGGCGAGCGCCGCACTGTGGGTCGGCGCGGCGATGGGCACCGGAGCGCTGTTTCGCCACGAAGTGGAAGCCGGGCTCGCGTGGATGGGCGAGAACGCCGCGCTCGCGGCGAGCGTGCTCCTGGGACTGCTCGTGGCCTACGTCGCGTGGAAGGCCGCGCAGCGCTGGCGGCGCGCCCGCTTCGTCGAGGCGCGGATGATCGGTGTTGCCGAGCTCGCGACGGCACTGCGCGGCGACGCACCGCCGCTGGTCGTCGACGTCGGCAGCCGCCTCGCGCACGCGTCGCGGCCGCACGTCGCGGGCGCGCAACTGGTCGAGCTGGGGGCGATCGTGAATGGCCACGCCTTCGCGCGCGACCGCGCCATCGTCGTCTACTGCCAGTGTCCCAACGAGGCCTCCGCGAAGCGCGCGACGCAGCTGTTGCTGGCGCGCGGCTACGCCGACGTGCGCCCGCTTGCCGGCGGTCTCGACGCGTGGATCGCGGCAGGGCAGGCAGTCGAGCAGCCGCTGCACGCGATCCGCGAAGCGGCGTAGCCGGCCTTCACTGTGGGGGCAGCGCTGCGTTTGCCGCCGAGCCGGCGGGCTGCGGCGCGGTCAGGACGTCAAGTGCGGCGTGCCGCTGCTCCAGCGCGGAGTGACGGTCAGCGCACGGACGAACCACGTCTCGTTCTTCGTCTCGCGCGTGGCGGTGAAGCCGTGGTCGGCGAGCAGCTTCGCCACCGCGGCCGCGTACTGGCCGCTGCGGCGCACGCGCATGAACTTCGTCTGCTGCCCGATGGGCGTGGCAAAGAGCGCGTTCAGCATCGCGCGGCCGTGGCCGCGGCCGCGCACCGCGTCTTCGAGCCCCGCGAGCCACAGTTCGTAGCCGCCGCCGGGGGAGGCGCGGAACAGCCCGAAGCCCACCGGCGGCTCGCTGCCGGCGGTCTCGTCGGCCCAGTAGACGTAGCCCGGCACCGCGACGGTCTGCATGGTGCCCGACTCGCGGTCCTCGACGACGAAGTAGCCGGTCTTGAGCGCCTGCCGCAGCTCGCCGAAGAAACGATCGGAGGCGGCCGAATCCCACGCGAGCTCGGGCTGGAAGCTGCCGTCGCGCGCGCCGTCGCGAATCAGCGAGCGCAGCATCGCGAGGTGTCCGATGTGGGCGGGGCGGAGCATGGGGGCTGCGGGAGTCGTCTACCGTGCATTAAACCCCACCGGCGCTCCAGGGGGGTGAGTGGGCGCACACGCGGAGCACCGGGGGCGACGGGCGGCGCGCTGGTCGGTTTCGTCGTGCTCGAGCTCGCGTCATGTGCGCGGCACTGCGCGGCGCACACCATCGGCCCGCTGTGAAACAGCGTGACCGGCACTTTGCGCAACCCGCGGCAGGTCATGGGCGGGTGCGGCTTCGATGGCGACGCCAACCGGAAGATGGGCGCGATGCTGTCATTCGCCGCCGTCAACGCCCCGCGCCGTGGTCCGGGCAGCCGGGGCGTGCGCCCGGGTGTCCGCACCCCACTTCGCGGCGCCGCGCGCTGACCGGCAGGAGCGCCACCGGGCTGCCTGGCTCTCGTTGCCCATTGAAATGTCGGCGCTTTGCCGCTATTATTAGCACTCGCATAGGCCGAGTGCTAACAGGCGTACCCCTCTCCGGGGTCGATCGCCGGCGGTCCATAGCCCCAGCAAGCCGGGGCGTCATGCGCAACCATCTGATTTCGTTGTAGAAACCACATCAGGAGCGAGTCATCCCATGAAGCTTCGTCCTTTGCACGACCGGATCATCGTCAAGCGGCTGGAAGAGGAGCGCAAGTCCGCAGGCGGCATCGTGATCCCCGACACCGCGGCCGAAAAGCCCTCGATGGGCGAGGTGATCGCGGCCGGCCCCGGCAAGACCGACGACAACGGCAAGCTGGTCCCGATGGGCGTCAAGGTCGGCGACAAGATCCTGTTCGGCAAGTACTCGGGCCAGGAATTCAAGATGGACGGCGCCGACCTGCTGCACATGCGCGAAGACGACGTGATCGGCGTGATCGCCTGATCGCCGCCGCCCCATCCCAGACACCCCGCATCAGGAGAACCTACCCATGGCAGCCAAAGACGTCCGCTTCGGCGACAACGTCCGCAACAAGATGGTGAACGGAGTGAACATCCTCTCCAACGCCGTCAAGATCACGCTGGGCCCCAAAGGCCGCAACGTCGTCCTCGAGCGCAGCTTCGGCGCGCCGACGATCACCAAGGACGGCGTGTCCGTCGCGAAGGAAATCGAGCTCAAGGACCGGTTCGAGAACATGGGCGCGCAGATGGTGAAGGAAGTCGCGTCCAAGACCTCCGACGTCGCCGGTGACGGCACCACGACCGCCACCGTGCTCGCGCAGTCGATCATCGCCGAGGGCATGAAGTTCGTCGCCGCCGGCATGAACCCGATGGACCTGAAGCGCGGCATCGACAAGGCCGTCGTGGCCGTCGTCGAGGAGCTCAAGAAGATCAGCAAGCCGTGCTCGACCTCGAAGGAGATCGCGCAGGTCGGCTCGATTTCGGCGAACGCCGACGAGTCGATCGGCAAGACCATCGCCGAGGCGATGGACAAGGTCGGCAAGGAAGGCGTGATCACCGTCGAGGACGGCAAGGGCCTGGAAAACGAGCTCGACCTCGTCGAGGGCATGCAGTTCGACCGCGGCTACATCTCGCCGTACTTCATCAACAACCCCGACAAGCAGGTCGCCGTCCTCGAGGACCCGTACGTCCTCCTGCACGACAAGAAGGTCAGCAACATCCGCGACCTCCTGCCGGTGCTCGAGCAGGTGGCGAAGTCCGGCAAGCCGCTCGTGATCGTCTCCGAGGACGTCGACGGCGAGGCGCTCGCGACGCTGGTGGTCAACAACATCCGCGGCATCCTCAAGACCGTCGCCGTCAAGGCGCCGGGCTTCGGCGACCGCCGCAAGGCGATGCTGGAAGACATCGCGATCCTGACCGGCGGCACGGTCATCGCGGAGGAGCTGGGTCTCAAGCTCGAGAATGCCTCGCTCAAGGACCTCGGCCGCGCGAAGCGCATCGAAGTCGCGAAGGAAGACACGACGATCATCGACGGCCACGGCGAGAAGGCGGCCATCGAGGCGCGCGTCAAGACGATCCGCAAGCAGATCGAGGAAGCGACCTCCGACTACGACAAGGAGAAGCTGCAGGAGCGCGTGGCCAAGCTCGCCGGTGGTGTGGCGGTGATCAAGGTCGGCGCGGCCACCGAAGTCGAGATGAAGGAGAAGAAGGCCCGCGTCGAGGACGCGCTGCACGCGACCCGCGCGGCCGTCGAGGAGGGCATCGTGGCGGGTGGCGGCGTCGCCTACCTGCGTGCTCGCGCCAACATCAAGGGCCTCAAAGGCGACAACGCCGACCAGGAAGCCGGCATCAAGATCGTGCTCCGCGCGATCGAGGAGCCGCTGCGCCAGATCGTGCAGAACGCCGGCGACGAGCCGTCGGTCGTCGTCAACAAGGTCGCCGAGGGCAAGGGCAACTACGGTTTCAACGCCCAGACCGGTGCGTACGGCGACCTGGTGGAGATGGGCGTGGTCGACCCGACCAAGGTCACGCGCTTCGCGCTGCAGAACGCCGCGTCGGTCGCGTCGCTGATGCTCACCACCGAAGCGATGGTGGCCGAGTCGCCGAAGGACGAGAAGCCGATGGGCGGTGGCGGCGGCATGGGCGGCATGGGCGGCATGGGCGACATGGACATGTAGTCCAGGCATCAGGGAACAGAGGTCAGGGATCAGCCGTATCCTGCGCCTCTGCGCCCGAGTTGCAATCGAAGCCCGGCCTTGTGCCGGGCTTCTTTTTCGCGGTCACGAGCTGCAGGACAGCATCGAGCATCCGGCCCGGTCGCGCGCCCACTCGGGACGCTTCGCGGCGAAGCGCTCGCGGCCCGGCGGGTCGTCGTACGGGCGCCGCATCACGTCGAGCAGCTCGTCGATGCCCGAGGCGTCGCCCGCCTCGGCGCGGTCGATCGCCTCCTGCGCGAGGTAGTTGCGCAGCACGTAGCGCGGATTCGCGCGCAGCATCGTGACCCGGCGCTGCGCCGGCGCCAGCGAGTCGGTGCGCACCCGCGCGGCGTAGTCGGACAGCCACGCGCCGAGCGCGGCGGCATGCGTCGCCCGCTTGCCCTCGTCGTAGAACGCTTCGGCGCAGACCGCCAGCGACGGCGCAGCGGGATCGACGTCGGCGAGCGCACGGAAAAAGAGCGTCATGTCGATCTCCGCGGCCTGCATCAGCGCGTGCAGCGCGTGCATCAGCTTCACGTCGTCCGCCGTGCACGCCGCAAGGCCGAGCTTCGCCGCGACGTCCGCGCGATGGCGCTCGACGTAGGTGCGCTCGTAGAGCTCGAGCGCCGCGTGCAGCGGTTCGGGCGAGGCGAACAACGGCGAAAGCGCGGCGGCGAGCCTCGTGAGATTCCAGTACGCGACCTGTGGCTGGTGGCCGAAGCGGTAGCGGCGGCCGTGCGCATCGGTGGTGTTCGGCGTCCAGTCGAGGTCGAAGGCGTCGATCCAGCCGTAGGGCCCGTAGTCGATGGTCAGCCCCGCGATCGACATGTTGTCGGTGTTCATCACGCCGTGCACGAAGCCGACGCGCATCCAGTGCGCGACCGTGACGGCGGTGCGTTCGCAGACCTCGGCGAACCAGCGCGCGCGGACGCCGTCGTCGATCGCATTCCGTGCGGCCGCCAGGTGCGGGAAGTCGCGCCGGATCGTGAACCCGACGAGGCTTTCGAGCAGCGCGACGTCGTCGCGGGACGCCGGCAGCTCGAAGTGGCCGAAGCGGATGAATGTCGGGGCGACGCGGCAGACGATCGCGCCCGGCTCCGCGCGCGGGCGGCCGTCGTAGAACATGTCGCGCACGACCTGCTCGCCCGTGGTCACCAGGCACAGCGCGCGCGTCGTCGGCACGCCGAGGTGGTGCATCGCCTCGCTCACGAGGTACTCGCGGATCGACGAGCGGAGCACGGCGCGGCCGTCGGCGCTGCGCGAGTAGGGCGTCGGTCCCGCGCCCTTGAGCTGCAGCTCCCAGCGCTTGCCGGCGGCGTTCACCGTCTCGCCCAGCGTGATGGCCCGGCCGTCGCCGAGCTGGCCGGCCCACTGGCCGAACTGATGCCCGCCGTAGTTCGTCGCGATCGGCTGCATGCCATCCAGCAGGCTGTTGCCGGCCATCACCGCGGTGAAGCGCGCCGAGCGCACGTCGCCTTCGTCGAGACCGAGCAGCGCGGCGCATTCGCGCGACCACGCGAGGAGACGGGGCGCGGCCACGGGTGTCGGCTGCACCTGGGAGTACAACGCGCCCGGCACCTGCCGCCGGCCCGCGTGGGTCGACGGGTCGGCAGGCAGCTCGCGGGCGTAGCGGTTGTCGAAGCGTAGCGCGCGCATGGCGTAGATGCGGTGGTCGAGAGAGAAGCGGGAGTGCGAACGCAGCGTGCGGTCCCGCATAGTGCCGCAAGGCATGAGGACAGTCGAATTGCTTCCTTCCGGCCGGCCGTCCCGCTGCGCTTCGTGCGCACGGCCGCCGCGCGCGCGGCGGACTAGCTTTGGGCCCCGGCAGGATCGGCGGCCTCGGCGCCTCGTGGTGGGGGCCCCGCGCTCATCGTGCTGGGCGAGATCGGCCGTGGCGCCGCGCTATCGGCGCCCGGGGCGCCGGCGGGCCGCGGCCTGACGCGGCACATCGCGGCCGCGGGCCGGCGTGCCCCCCGCGGTTGTGACCTATTGTCCACAACTTCCTGCCCGCCGCGTCCCAGCCGCCGCCGGTTCGCGCTTCCACGGCGGCGAAATTGCTATAGACTTCGTGAGATAGCTGCGCTAAGTCCGCGAAAGCACTAAGGGGAAGTCGGCTTGCAGCTGTACGCTACGAAGTTGGCACCTTCTGACCGGGGCGGCGCGCACGCGTCACCCGGCCCGTTTCGAACTGCACAGAACGCATGACGTCCGGCATCCTTTTCGCGCTCGCGATCGCGGCACTCGCCCTCGCGGTGATCGTGGGCCTCGTCCGCCGCAACCGCGCCGCGTCCATCGGCGTCCGGGACGACCCCGACTCGCCCAACACCACGGCCCAGTGGACCGAAGGCGAGACGACGCGGCTGCTGTCCTCGGCGGAGCTGCCGGGCCTCTATCTCGTGCGACCGCGCTTCCTCAGCAAGGCCGAGGGCGTTGTGTTCCTGCTGCTGCGTGCCGCCTTTCCGCGCCACGAGATCTTCGCGCGCATCCGCCTGTCCGACGTGCTGCAGGTGAAGATCGGGCCGCAGGGCATGGAGCGGCTGCGCGCGTTCCGCAAGATCGCCAACCAGCACGTCGGCTTCGTCATCTGCGACCGCGACATGACCATCGTCGCGATCGTCGACGCGAAGGAGCCGGACACGGTCATCAACCCGCGCGACCAGAAGCTCGAGATCATCAAGCAGCGCTGCCTGCAGGCCGCGCAGGTGAAGTACGTCTGCGTCTATCCGCCGCAGATGCCGCGATACAAGGAATTGCGCGAGCAGATCCTCGGCCCTGCGGCCGACCTGGCTTAGGCCGAAGAAAAACGCGGGCGGAAGCGAGCCCGCGTTTTTCTTCGGGGCGGGAGGTCAGGGCGGCGGCTTCGGACGGCCGTGCGCCGCCGCCGGGAAGAGGCTACGACACAACGAGCGCAGTTCGCGACTCGCGCGCATGGCGTGCCGACTCCCGTGTTGGACGGCGTACCATTTCGGCGTCCGCATAGCATTCCGAAGGTCGCCATGGCTGCCGAATTCAAGCTGACGTACTCGACGATGTTCGACCCGCCGCCCGAACTGCACGCGCGGTTCGAGGCGGCGCTCGTCAACGTGCGCACGTACGCCGGCGCCGAGCACGCGATGCTGATCGGCGGGCATGACGAGCGCGCGCCGCGGCAGTTCGAACTGGCGAGCCCCATCGACACGCGCAACGTGCTCGGCCGCTTCCAGGCCGGCGACGCCGCGCACGCCGGCGCGGCGGTGGCGGCGGCGAAGGCGGCGTTCCCGGCGTGGAGCCGCACGGCGTGGACCGAGCGCGTCGCGCTGCTGCGCCGCGCCGCCGCGCTGATCGAGGAGCGCGTCTACGAGCTCGGTGCCGTGCTCGCGCTCGAGGTCGGCAAGAACCGCATGGAGGCGCTCGGCGAGGCGCAGGAGACCGCCGACCTCATCGCCTACTACTGCGACCGCATGGAGGCGAACGACGGCTTCGCGCGCGAGATGGCGCGCGACCCGCTGCCGGGCTTCGTCTCCGAAAACGCGAGCGTGCTGAAGCCCCACGGCGTGTGGCTGGTCGTCGCGCCGTTCAACTTTCCAATGGCGCTCGCGGGCGGTCCCGCCGGCGCGGCGCTGTGCGCCGGCAACACCGTCGTATTCAAGTCCGCCTCGGCCACGCCGTGGAGCGGTCGCCTGCTCGCGCTCGCGTTCCGCGACGCGGGCATCCCGGGCGGCGTCTTCAACTTCGTCACCGGTTCGGGCAGCGGCCTGGGGCAAGCGCTGGTCGAGCACGCCGACGTCGCCGGCGTCACGTTCACCGGCAGCTTTGATGTGGGCATGCACCTCTACCGCACGTTCGCGCGAGGCCGCTGGCCGCGTCCGTGCATCGCCGAGATGGGCGGCAAGAACGCGGCCATCGTCTCGCGGCACGCCGACCTCAAGGACGCGGCGACGGGCGTGACGCGCTCGGCCTTCGGCTTGTCCGGCCAGAAATGCTCGGCGTGCTCGCGCGTATACGTCGAGCGCACGGCGTTCACCGACTTCGTCGCCGCACTGCACGCGGCGACGGTGAAGGTTCCGGTCGGCGACCCGACGCGGCGCGAGTTCTGGATGGGGCCGGTGATCGACGCCTCCGCCGTCGCGCGCTACGAGGACGCGGTCGCGCAAGTGCACGCGCTCGGCGAGCGCGGCGCGATCGTCGAGGGCGGCGCGCGACTCGATACCCGCGACCTCGCGCACGGGCACTTCGTCGCGCCGACGATCGCCCGCGCGCCGCTCGATCACCCGCTGTGGCGACGCGAGCTGTTCGCGCCGTTCGTGCTCGTCGCCTCCGTCGACACGATCGACGAGGGCATCGCGCGCGCGAACGACAGCGACTTCGCGCTCACCGCGGGCTTCTACGGATCGAGCGACGAGACCGACCGCTTCTTCGCCACGATCGAGGCCGGCGTCACCTACGCCAACCGGCCGCAGGGCGCGACGACGGGCGCGTGGCCCGGCTACCAGCCGTTCGGGGGCTGGAAGGGGTCCGGATCGACCGGCAAGGCGGCCGGGTCGCTGTACTACCTGCAGCAGTACCTGCGCGAGCAGTCGCAGACGCGAGTGCGTCGCGAGTCCTGATCCCGTTCGCGGCGTGCGAAAATGCGCGGTTTCGCCTCCCGAACGAGAGAAGTGCCTTGACCTTCGCGCCGCGCCCGCTTCCCTTCCTGCTCGCCCTGATCCTCGCCTGTCCCGCCGCTGCGCAGACGCCGCCGCCCACCGACGCCGGGAGGCTCGCGTACTTCGGCGACACCACGCGCGCGGCGATCGGCTGGGACAGCGACAACCGCCTGCGTGGCGAGCTCTGGCACGTGCTGCGCGAGGACGAGCGCACGGCGTGGATCGGCGAGCTGTGGGCCACCGATAGCAGCGCCGGGGGCGCGAAGCTCTCGTACCACTGGCGCGGCGAAGCCGATGCCGGCGTACGCAAGGCGTTCATCGCGTTCGACCAGAACCGCTGGCACGACCGCAAGGTCACGCTGGGCGGAGGCTACGAGACCGAGCGCTGGTTCGCGTCGGGCTACGCGGCCGCGGGCGTCACCGGCCGGCGCGAGGTCGGGTTCGAGGCGTCCTCCACGACGCAGACGATCCTCGGCGTCGACAACGGACGGCCCTACGCGCAGGACGTCACGACCACGCTCACCACGCGCACGTTCGAGCGCGCCTACGACTGGGGCGTGGGCGGGCGCATCGGCCACTTCTACGCCGAGCCGCTGCTGCGCGTGGAGGCGGGGCTCGACTACGAGCGCGGGCGCAATTCGACCGGGCAGGCGACGGTCTCGCTCGCTGCGGAGAAGTTCTTCGCCGGCACGCCGCACAGCGTAGGCGTTGCGGGAGAGGCGTACCGCAAGCACGGCGGCATCGAGCCCGACCGCGACGACGCGCGCGTGTGGCTCACCTATCGTTACGCGTTCGGCGGCTCTGCGGCATGGCGGCCGGAGCAGTCCTATCGCATGGTCGAAGTGCCCCGCGCCGTACCCGTTGCAGCGTCCGCCGCGGCTGCGCCGAGCGTCGCGCCCGCGCCTGCCGCGTCGCCCGCTCCGTTGCAGCCGCGCGTGGAAAAGCGCATCGTCAAGACCACCGCAACGGCGAGCGCGGACGCGTTCTTCGCGCTCGACAGCGCGTCGATCCGGCCGGAAGCGAAGGCCGCGCTCGACGTGGCGCTCGCCAGGATCAAGGCAGCAGGCTTCGAGGGCAACGTTCGCGTCGCCGGCCACACCTGCGACCTCGGCTCGGCGGCCTACAACCTGCGCCTGTCGCAGCGCCGCGCCGACGCGGTGCGCGGATACCTCGTCGCGCAGGGGCTGCCCGCCGCACGCGTGCTCGCCGAAGGTCTCGGCGAGTCCGCGCCGCGCCATCCGAACACGCCGGCATCGCGGTCGCTGAACCGCCGCGTCGACATCGAGTTCGTCACGTTCGAGGACAAGGTCGAGACCGTGACCATCGCCTCGCCGGCGCCGGCCGCGCCAGCGGCGGCGGCCGCGCCCGTGGAGGCAAGGCCGGTGCCCGCAGCGCCGGCAGCCCCGGCCGTCGAGTGGCGCCGCGAGGAGATCGCCTCCGAGCCGGCGTGGCTGCGCCGGGCGCTGCGCTCGAGCGCGGGGCACAAGCAGACGGTCGACGTGTATCGCACAGTGGCGGAGACGACGGCGGTCCTCGAGGGGCCGAAGCGCTACCTCAACCGCGATCCCGTCGCGCGCAACGACGCGGCCAGCGTCGAGGCCGACGCGACGGCGCAGCCGATCGCGGTGCTGGGCAACGACGAGGATCCGGACGGCGACGTGCTCTCCGTCGCTTCGGTGGGCGTGCCCGCGCACGGCATCGCGACGATCAGCGGCACACAGGTGCTCTACACGCCCGCGCGCGGCTACACCGGAGCGGACTCGTTCAGCTACACAGTGAGCGACGGCAAGGGCGGGACGGCGACGGCGACGGTTGCGGTAGCGGTGGTCCGCACCAACCGCGCGCCGGTGGCGAGGGACGACTACGCCGTGGCGGGCTACAACCAGCCGGTGGACGTCGACGTGCTGAGCAACGACAGCGATCCGGACGGCGATCGCCTGACCGTCGTCTCGTTCACGCAGCCGCAGTTCGGGACCGTGACGCGCGGACCGGGCGGCACGCTCACCTATCGCGCGCCGCCGAACTACATCGGCTACGAGTCGTTCACCTACGAGGTCGGCGACGGGAAGGGCGGGAGCGCCAGAGCGACCGTGGTCGTCTATGCGGATCCGTGAGGACCTGCGGGGGTTGAAGGCGCACCGCGACTTCGACCCCCTTTGGCCGGTGGGCTGCCCCGGTCGGACCCGCTGCGCGTCGTCCGGCCCCGAACGTCAAAGCATTTCCGTGAGGTGGCGCCGCCGCGCCGCCTCGCTGACGAAGTCCTCGAGGTCGGGATCCATCGCGCTGCGCGCGCTGACCATGCCGATGACCTTGCCGTCCTGCACGACCGGCAGGTGGCGAAAGCCGCGCTCGTGCATGACCAGCAGCGCGTAGCCGAACGGCTTGTCGGGCGCGACGACGTGCGGATCGCGCGTCATGACGTCGGCCACGCGCGTCGTCGCGGGATCGAGCCCCTGCGCGACCACGCGGAACACGATGTCTCGCTCGGTGCAGATGCCGACCAGGCGGTCGTGGTCGATGACCAGCACGGCGCCCGCGTTCTTGTCCGCCATCATGCGCGCCGCCTTGCGGACATTGACGGTGGGCGCCGCCTTGAGGATGGCCCGCCGCGCCATCGCGTCCTTCACGGGCATGTCGAACATGATCCTGGTTCCTCGCGTCGCGGAAGCGCGACAAGCCGCAGCAGCAGATCGGCAGACGCTACCCCAGCAGCTTTCCTTCCGGGGTTGACCCCGATCAAGAGAGACGCAAACCGCGCCTGCAGGGGGCGAAAATCGCCCACCCGCGGCCCCCGGCAATGCGCTTCGGGTCAGCGAAGGCCGCCGCGCGCGCAGCCGACGAGGGGCCCCGTCAAGCGAATCGCATCGGGGATCGGCGGCGAAGCAGCGCGTCGCGGCCAGCGGCCGACGCTCAAGGTGAAGCGTCAGGCAGCCGACCCGGTGAGGCCGTCGGCGAGGATGCGCTGGTAGGCCGGGCGGTCGACGTTGCCGCCGCTCAAGATCACCCCGATGCGCTCTCCGGCCTGCCTGCCGGCCTTGAGCGCAGCTGCGAGCGGGGCCGCGCCCGCGCCTTCGGCGACCTGATGGGTGTCGTCGAAGAGCGCCCGCATGGCCTCGGCCACCTCGTCGTCGGTCACCGCCACGACGTCCTCGGCGCCGCGCAGGATCGCGTCGAGCGCCGCGGGCACCGGCACGCGAACCGCCATGCCGTCGGCGATCGTCGTGGCGTTCGCCGTCTCGATCGGGCGCCCGGCGCGAAACGATTGCCGGTACGCGTCCGCTCCCGTCGAGACGACGCCAACGATGGCCGTGGCGAGCCCCAGCGCGTCGCGCACGGCGATCAGCCCGCAGATGCCCGAGCCGCAGCCGATCGGCACGTAGACGCGATCGAGTCCGGCGACCGCTGCGAACAGCTCGCGCGCGTAGGTCGCCACGCCGGCGACGAGCTCGCGGTCGAACGGTCCGACGAAGCGGTCGCCGCGGTCGCGCCCCAGTTCCACGGCGTGCACGCGCGCGTCGTCGAAGTCGCGCCCGTGCTCGACGAGTTCGGCGCCGAGCGCGCGCATCGCAGCGTTCTTCGCGGGGGAGTTGCCGTGCGGGACGACGATGGTGCAGCGCATGCCGGCGCGACGCGCGGCGAACGCGAGGCTCTGCCCGTGGTTGCCGCGCGTGGCGCTGATCACGCCGCGCGGCGGCGAGGCCAGTTCGGCGAGCTGGCCCACCAGGTTGAGCCCGCCGCGCACCTTGAACGCGCCGGTCGGCGTGTGGTTCTCGTGCTTGACCCATACCTCGCGGCCCGCGCGCGCGGCGAGAAGGGGCCATGCGAACTGCGGCGTGGCCGGCATCGCGGCGTACACGCGCCGCGCGGCGGCGTCGACCTCGTCGAGGCCGACACCCTGGCCGGAGCTCATTTCATGAAGTTGAGCCAGAGCCAGAGCGTGACGACCGCGCCGATCACCGAGAGCACCAGCCCCGCCGGCTGAAAGCCTGTCTTGCCACGCGAGAAGAGCGACCCGATGAAACCGCCGACCAGCGAGCCGACGATGCCGAGCAGCGCCGTACCAATCCAGCCCATCGGCACGGCCCCCGGATAGAAGAAGCGCCCAAGCGCGCCGACGGCAAGGCCGACGATCACCATCGATACGAAGCTCATGAGTCCCATGACGTCTCCTCGAAGCGTAGTCACCGGTTGCCCCCCGGCGCGTACCCGGAGTTGCAATGCTAGCACCGGATCCACGCAGGCCCTGCGCTCGGCCGATGTCAGCAGCCACGGGACGCCGCCGCGCCCGCATTGGCGTACGTCAAGGGCAGCTGGCGACGCCTGCGCTAGAATGAAATTTCCGTCCCGGTATGGCGCCGGGGCCGCCCTCCCAATCCAGACATGCGAGGCAGATCGTGAACCGGTTCCAGCAGCAACGGCGCAAGATGAACACGCAGGATGGCTTCATCGCCGCGCTCGACCAGAGCGGCGGAAGCACGCCGAAGGCCCTCGGTCTCTACGGACTCGCCAGCAACGCCTGGTCCGGCGACGAGGAGATGTATGCGCTCGTGCACAAGATGCGCACGCGCATCGTGACCACGCCGGCGTTCAACGGCGACCGCATCCTCGCCGCCATCCTGTTCGAGAACACGATGGATCGCGAGATCGAGGGTCGGCCGACGCCCGACTACCTGTGGAACGTCAAGCGCGTCGTGCCGTTCCTCAAGGTGGACAAGGGCCTCGCGGACGAGAAGGACGGGGTGCAGGTGATGAAGCCGATGCCGGCGCTGGCCGCGCTGCTCGACAAGGCGAAGGGCAAGGGCATCTTCGGCACGAAGATGCGGTCGGTGGTCAAGCAGGCCAATCCGGGAGGCATCGATGCCGTGCTCGACCAGCAGTTCGAGTTCGGCCGGCAGATCGTGGCGGCGGGGCTGGTGCCGATCATCGAGCCCGAGATCGACATCAAGTGCCCGGACAAGGCCGGCGCGGAGGCGCTGCTCAAGGCGGGCATCGTGCGCCGTCTGGACGCACTGCGTCCGGACGAGACGGTGATGCTGAAGCTGACGCCGCCCGACCAGGACAACCTGTATGCCGACTGCATCGCTCACCGCAACTGCCTGCGCGTCGTCGCCCTGTCGGGCGGCTACAGCCGCGATGAGGCGAACAAGCGGCTGGTGCGGCAGAAAGGCATGATCGCGAGCTTCTCGCGCGCGCTGGTCGAGGGCCTCACCGCGCAGATGTCGGACGCGGCGTTCGACGAGGCGATGGACGCTTCGATCCAGAGCATCTTCGAGGCCTCGCGCACCTGACCGCGCGAGACCCGTGTCACGCGGCGGCGTGCCGCGCCTTGCAGGTTGCGAGCACGTCGTCGCCGGGCACCTTCCACCAGCGCTCGGAGAAGATCTCCACTTCGTGCGCGCCGCGGTAGCCGGCCGCTTCCATCCATCCGCGGATGCGCGGCAATTCGATGACGCCGTCCCCCATCATGCCGCGGTCGTTCAGCATGTCGGTCGTCGGCACCAGCCAGTCGCAGATGTGGTAGTCGAGCAGCCGCTGCGCCGCGCCGGCGCGCGCGATCTCGCGCTCAAGGCAGGGATCCCACCAGACGTGGTAGACGTCGACGACCACGCCGAGCGCGGGGCCGTCGCCGGGTGCCAGCTCGTCGCACAGGTCGTTGGCCTGCGCCAGCGTGTTCACGCATGCGCGCTCGGCGGCGAACATGGGATGAAGCGGCTCGATCGCCAGCGGCATGCCGGCCGGTCTTGCGTAGTCCAGCAACGCGCCGATGCCGTCGCGGACCATGCCGCGCGCGCCGGCGAGGTCCTTTGACGCCGGGGCGCCCCGGCTGTCCTTCGGCAACCCGCCCACGACGAGCACGAGGCAGCGCGCGCCGAGCGCCAGCGCCTCGTCGACGGCGCGCCGGTTGTCATCGCGCGCGGCGCGCAGTCCCGCAGGGTCGGTGGCCGTGAACATGCCGCCGCGGCAGTAGCAAGTGACGTCCAGCTGCGCATCGCGGATACGGCGCGCGGTGTCCATCAGTCCGTCGCGCGCAACCTGGTCGCGCCACGGCGCGATGCCGCGGATGCCGTGCCGCTGAAGCGCATCCACGATCTGTGGCATCGTCCACTGCGCGCGGACGGTAGCCGTGTTGATCGACAGCAGAGCGGGACTGGCGGCCCTCACGCCAGGAGCGCGCGCCGCTGCGCTGCTCCCGGAGGGGGCGCGGTGATCGCCTTGCGGCAAACCTGCGGAGCTTGCGGGGTCCATGTTCACTCGATGCAGTACGTGGTGAGCGAGCTGCGGGAGCGGGCGGGCGCGATCGTGGTCATGTCATTGAAGGTCCGGCACATCGACGACGCGGCGCTCGGCCCAGCTGCGGTGGCCGAGCTCGGCGAGCTGCACGCCCTTCGCGCCCTCGAGCAGGCCCCAGCGGAACGGCTCGCCGGCGGCGACGTGCTTCAGGAACAGCTCCCATTGCACCTTGAACGCGTTGTCGTACGCGCGGTTGTCCGGCATCTTCTGCCAGGTGGCGTAGAAGTCGATCGCCTGCGGCACGTCGGGATTCCACACGGGCTTCGGCGTCGCCGCGCGCGGCTGGATGCGGCAGTCCGTCAGTCCGGCGACCGCGGATCCGAGCGTGCCGTCGACGTGGAACGTGACGAGGTCGTCGCGGCGCACGCGTGTCGTCCACGAACTGTTGATCTGCGCAATGACGGGAGACTGAGCCCCGCCGTCCAGCTCGAACGTCGCGTAGGCGGCGTCGTCGGCCGTCGCCGCGTAGGGCCGGCCGCGTTCGTCGACACGCTCGGGGATGTGCGTGGCGCCCAGGCAGAACACGCTTCGCACGCCGCCGAACAGGTTGTCCAGCACGTAGCGCCAGTGGCACAGCATGTCGACGATGATCCCGCCGTCGTCCTCCTTGCGGTAGTTCCACGACGGCCGCTGCGCGGCCTGCCAGTCTCCC
>Ga0209254_10002167_pt1 | contig 17821 bp, 10 predicted proteins | sample FrelakmetDIP11DI_FD_187148 | JGI IMG/M metagenome (GOLD analysis project Ga0209254, IMG submission 187148) | Freshwater lake sediment microbial communities from the University of Notre Dame, USA, for methane emissions studies - DIP11 DI (SPAdes)... | ecosystem: Environmental > Aquatic >...
ATTTCGGCCTGGCGCGCCGGCAACACCGGCGTCGAAGGGGTCTGGAAGTTCGACTCGGGCCTGCCTGGCCGCCACGTCATGATCACGGCGCTGGTGCACGGCAACGAGCTTTGCGGTGCCTGGGCGCTCAAGGGGCTGCTCGAAGCCGGCGTTCGTCCGCAACGCGGCAAGCTCACGCTGGCGTTTTGCAACCTCGCCGCCTTCGACCGCTTCGATCCGGCGAACCACGACGCCTCGCGTTTCATCGATGAAGACCTCAATCGCCAGTGGAGCGATGCGCGCATCGACGCCGGCGGCACCCTGGAACGCGCCCGCGCCGCCGCGTTGCGCCCGTTTGCGCAGCAGGCCGACTGGCTGCTCGACCTGCATTCCATGCACGAGCGCGCAGCGCCCCTGTTGCTGGCCGGCGTGCAGCCGCGCAACCTCGCGCTGGCCTGTGCGCTGCGCGCGCCCGAACACATCGTGGTCGATGCCGGGCACAAGGACGGCGTGCGTCTGCGCGACTACGCCCACTTCGGGCTGACCGACAATGTGGCGCCCGACACACGCTCGCTCTTGATCGAATGCGGCTTCCATGGCGACGCGTCGAGTCGCACGGTGGCGCAGGACCTGTGCGCACGCTTCCTGATCGAGGCCGGCACGTTGGACGCCGACACGGCCGCCGGGCAGCTTTCCGGCTGGCGCCAGACGGATGCGCCGCGCCAGTGGGCGCTGCATGTCACAGGACCCGTGGTGGCGCGCAGCCCGCACTTTCGCTTCACGAAACCGTTCCAGGGACTGGAGCTGATCGAAAGGGCCGGCACCGTGATCGGCCATCACGATGGAGATGGCCTGGGCGAGGCAGTGATCACGCCGTACGACGACTGCGTGCTGGTGATGCCCTCGGTGCGTCAGGCCAGGGCGGGCGTCACGGTCGTGCGCTTTGCCACGCGCAAGGCGCTGTAACGGCTGCTTACAGACGAAGTGTTTCAAGATGAAAACGTCGGCGTTTTCGCTGGATTTTTCAATCCAAGTCATTTAGCCTCGGCGCTCGTCCAATGATCAGGTGAGGCCGCCATGAGCGAATTGACAGTCGAAGCGCCGCAGATTGCCACTAACGCCCAGGGCAAGCCCATTGCGGAAGTTCCAGACCTGGCGCCCGGCCTGAAGGCGATTTCCATCGCCGCGGCCGCCAGCGCGCTGGCCGCCTGCGGCGGGGGTGGCGAGGATGCCACTTCTACATCGGCAACGGGCGGCGTCACGGCAGGCACCACGCCTGCGGTCGGCGGGCAGACCATCACGCTGCCCGCCATGGGGTATGCCTTCCCCGCCCCCTCGACGGACGAGCAGGCAGCGCGCTTTTTGTTGCAGGCCCAGTTTTCCGCCAGCGATGCGGAGATCGCCGCGGTGCGGGCGGAGGGCTACGCAGGCTGGCTGGAGCGTCAGGTCGCGCAGCCCTATGGCCCTACCGGCTGGGACTGGCTGAACGGCCAGGGCTATGGCGATGTTCTCAACACCGCCAACTTCTACGACAACAGCTACCCGGGTGACTACATGATCTGGAATCAGCTCATGGCAGCGCCCGATGCGATGCGCAAGCGCATGGCGTTGGCCCTGTCGGAGTTTTTTGTGGTGTCGCTCTCGGGCCTGAATTTCAGCTGGCGCAGCCACGCCATGGCGCACTACTGGGACACGCTGGCCGCCCACGCATTTGGCAATTACCGCAACTTGCTGGAAGCAGTGACCCTGAATGTGGCGATGGGCTACTACCTCAACACCAAGGGCAACAAGAAGGCCGACGGAAAAGGCAGCCAGCCGGACGAAAACTACGCCCGCGAGGTGATGCAGCTTTTCACTATCGGGCTGAACCAGCTCAATCCGGATGGCACAGCCAGGACCGACGGCACCGGCAAGAAACTGGACTCCTACAGCGCCAGCGATGTCAGCAACCTGGCGCAGGTCTTCACGGGCTACGACGTGGACCAGAGCCAGAACGTGGTGACCGTCATCCCTCAAACGGGGGGTGGCACCCGCAACGTGGGCAATACGGCGTTTGCCCGCCTGCCCATGGTGCAAACCGGCAACAACCACTCCACCGGCGCCGCCACATTCCTGGGCGCCTCGGTTGCGGCCAACGTTCCGGCCAAAGACGCGTTGAAGATCGCGCTCGACACGCTGTTCAACCATCCCAACACGGCGCCGTTTTTCTGCCGCCAGATGATTCAGCGGCTGGTGACCAGCAACCCCAGTCCGGCCTATGTCGCCCGCGTGGCCGCCGTATTCGCCAATAACGGGGCCGGTGTGCGGGGCGACCTGGCCTATGTATTTGCGGCTATCCTGAGGGATGACGAAGCACGGGGACCCGACGGATTGTCCCAGCCCGAATTTGGCAAATTGCGCGAACCGATGCTGCGCCTGGTGCAATGGGCGCGGACCTTCGGCGTCACGTCGGCACTGGGCTCCTGGAAGATTGGTGATTTGAGCAATGCCGGGACGCAGCTTGGACAAAGCCCGCTGCGCTCGCCCTCGGTGTTCAATTTTTTCCGGCCCGGCTATGTGCCGCCTTCCACCGCGCTGAGCGCGGGTGCCGTGGCGCCGGAATTCCAGCTGGTCAACGAAAGCAGTGTCGGGGGCTACCTGAACTACATGCAGGGCGTCATCCTGAACGGCATTTATGTGAATGCGCCCGACCGGCCGAATGCGCCATCGACCCCGCCTGCTCCAGGCGGCTATGACATCAAGGCCCCCTACACCAGCGAACTGGCAATGGTGACCGATGCGGCCGCCCTGGTGCAGCGCCTCAACAAGCTGATGTGTGCCGGCCAGTTGTCGGCGGCCACTCAGACGCTGATCGTGAGTGCGCTCAATGCCACGGCGGTGACAGCCGCCAGCACCGATGCCGTCAAGCGCAACCGGGTCTGTGCCGCGGTTCTGATGGTGATGGCATCCGCCGAGTACCTGATTCAAAAATAGGAAGCCTGCCATGCACCTCCTTGATCCTGATCTCCATACCCGCAGGGCTTTTCTACGGCGCACCGGGCAACTGGCCCTGACCGGCACGGCCTTGCCCCTGGCGCTGAACCTGGCGGCCATGGGTGAGGCCGCGGCATTCAACGCCACCGACTACAAGGCGCTGGTCTGCGTCTTCCTCTACGGCGGCAACGACTATGCCAACACCGTCGTCACCTACGACGACCCCAGCTACAACCTCTACAGCACCATCCGCGGCGGCGGTGCGGGCCAGGCTGCCGGCGGCATCGCCCTGGCCAAGGCTGCGCTCGCGCCGACGCTGCTGAATCCCACGACGCCGTTGGCCGGCGGGCGGCAGTACGCGCTGCACCCGTCGATGACCGGGCTGGCCGGCCTGTTCAACATGGGACGCGCCGCCGTGCAACTCAACGTCGGTCCGCTGGTGGTGCCGCTGACGCGCAAGCAGTACAACAGCACAGACCGCACGACCAACCCGCGACCGCCGCAGCTTTTTTCGCACAATGACCAGCAGTCGATCTGGCAGTCCTCGTCACCGGAGGGCTCCAAGATCGGCTGGGGTGGCAACATTGGCGATCTGGCGCTCGGCAGCAATGGCAACTCGCTCTTCACCTGCATCAACGTTTCCGGCAACGCGGTATTCCTGTCGGGCGACAGCGCGCTGTCCTACCAGGTCAGCACCGGCGGCGCGGTGGCGATCAACAGCGTGAAAAACAATGTCTACGGCTCGGCGGCCGTGAAGGCCGCGATGGCGACGCTGGTGCAGCAAAGCCGCACCAACCTGCTGGAGAACGAATACAACCGCGTCACGACCCGCGCTGTGACCGCCGAGTCGCAGGTGACGTCGGCGCTGCTGGCCAACCCGGCGACCAACCCACCGTTCAGCAGCTTCCCCGCCAACAACCCGCTGGCCGACCAGCTCAGGATGGTGGCACGGCTGATTGCGGCGCGCAGCGCGCTGGGCGCCACGCGCCAGGTGTTCATGGTCTCGATCGGTGGCTTCGACCTGCACGACAACCTGATCGCGCAGCAGCCCACCCTGCTGACCCGCGTGAGCGAGGCGATGACCGCGTTCTACAACGCCACCGCCACGCTGGGCGTGGCCGACAAGGTCACCGCGTTCACCGCGTCGGATTTCGGGCGCACGTTGGCCTCCAACGGCGACGGCTCCGACCACGGCTGGGGTGGCCACCATCTGATGGTGGGCGGCGCGGTCAAGGGAGCGGCCTTCTATGGCACGCCGCCCCCGGTGAGCGTGGGCGACACCAGAGACAGCATGGGCAACTATGCGCCCGTGGACCAGTGGCATGTCGGACAAGGCCGCCTGCTGCCCAGCACCTCGGTGGACCAGTACGCTGCCACGCTGGCGCGCTGGTTCGGCGTGGCCGACAGCGAACTGGCCGGGATCCTGCCCAACCTGAGCCACTTCGGCGCCGCCGCCGGCCGGCCCGACTACCCCGCCGACCTGGGGTTCATGCTGTAAGGGGGTGCCCCGCGTGACAGCGGGGGGAGGCGCGGCGCGGCTACCATGCGGCCTGGACAGCGGGGCGCGACGGCGCCGGACCGATGCCAACCCCTCCGGAGAAACGCCCATGAAACTCTATGTTTCCCCCCGCGCACCCAGCCCGCGTCGCGTGCTGATGTTCCTGGTCGAGAAGAACATCACTGGCATCGACCTGGTGAACATCGATCTCACCACCAACGAACACAAGGGCCAAGCCTACCGGGCCAAGAGCCCGCTGGCCAAGGTGCCCGCGCTGGAGCTGGACGACGGCCGCGTGCTCACCGAAACCCGCGCCATCTGCACGTATCTGGAAGGCCTCTACCCCGAGCCCAACCTGATGGGCGTCGATTTTGACGAGCGCGCCTTCATCGAGATGACCGACCGCCGGGTGGAGTTGTACCTGTTGGGCAGCATCGCCAACAGCATTCGCCACACCCACCCGGGCCTGGCCGCGCTGGAGCAGCCGCAGTTCCCCGACTTCGGCCAGTCCCAGGCCGTGAAGGTGCGCGAGATCGCCGGCTGGTTCGATACCGTGCTGAGCCACCAGCCCTGGATGGCCGGCCAGCGCTTCACGATTGCCGACATCACGGCTTTTTGCGCGCTGGAGTTCGCCCGCGGCCTGATGAAGTTCAAGCCCGCCGACGAAGGATTGATTGCGCTGCAAGCCTGGCGCGACAGGTTGGCCGAGCGGCCGAGCTCAAGGGTTTAGGCCGGCGGTAGAGGCGCCGTCCTGTTGGCGAAGTGAATGCAAGTTGCCTTTGAAGGCGGACGGTGGCTCAAAGCGGCCCGGAACAGGTTCCTTACAAGAAGCGACAATCGCCGTAAACCCAACAGTCACTTTTCAGAATGTACAGTTAAATGCCTTCCATCCTGCGCTCAGTCCGCCGCGTTGTCGGCCAGCCTTGTGTCGTGATCGCCGCGATCCTTCTCGTCAACCCTGCCGCACAGGCGCAGTCCCAGGGCACGGCGCAGTCGGGGGCCAGCACGGCCTGCCCGGCGCTCCTGCAGCACACCTTCCTGCGGCTGCAGGACGAGAAGCCCCAGCCCCTGTGCCAGTACGCCGGCAAGGTGCTGCTGGTGGTCAATACTGCGAGCTTCTGCGGCTTTACCCCGCAGTACAAGGGGCTGGAGGCGTTGTATGCCCGGTACAAGGACCAGGGCCTTGTGGTGCTGGGTTTCCCGTCCAACGATTTCTCGCAGGAGACCGGCAACAACCAGCAGATTGCCGATTTCTGCGAAAGCACCTTCGGCGTGAAGTTCCCGATGTTTGCCAAGACCAGCGTCACCGGCGATCAGGCATCGCCGTTCTACAAGCAGCTTGCCGCGCAAACCGGGCAAAAGCCACGGTGGAACTTCTACAAGTACCTGATCGGCCGCGATGGCCGCGTGGCGGGCAGTTACGGCAGCATGACCAGCCCTGACGACCGGGCGTTGTTGAAGGATGTCGAAAAGGCACTTACGGCGAAGTAAACCGATGGGGCTCGCGTCAGGGCAGATGGGGTGCTGGGTTGGGACGCTTTTGTATTGATAGCGGATAGTGACCCTCCGACGCTGGGAAAGGCCACTTTTCACTCATATTCCGTCGTCCAGACGGGCCGCAGGCCTCCCACGGTCAGCCAGCCTTCATTTCCAGGGCACGGGCGCCTGCTTCAGCGTTTTCAGCACGGCCGGCAGATGCGCCGCAGACTCGGCCAAATGTTCACCGAGCGCGGCCTGCAGGCGGTCGGCGCCACCCTTGGGGGCCGTGGCTAGCAGCCTATGCGCGGTGATCAGGTCGTTCATCGCGCCCAGCAGGTCCTGCGCCTGGGCCAGCGCACCGGCACAGGCGGTCAACTGTTCGGGCGGCCACAGGCCGGCAAGGAAATCGAGTGCGTAGCGCAGTTTTTTGGCCTCGATGCGCACCTGGTGGCGTTCGATCGGATCAAACAGGTCCGCTTTCCGGATCTGTTGCAGCAGCTTGCGATGGCGCTGGCGCAGCCGCTGGCGCGCCCAGCGCGGGAGCGGTTGCTTGGGCGGCCCGGATTCATCCCCCTTGAGCCGCAGCACAGCCCGCGTGAAGGCCAGCAAGTGGTCGCTGTAATCACGGCTGGCCAGGCTGTTCCGCGCGGCGGCGCTGGCGGTCGCGCCTTCCCTGCGCGCCCAGGCCTGCAGCCGGGCGGCGTCGCGCGGGCCAAGCTGCGCAGCCAGGCCGGGGAGCAGCGAGGTGCGGAACACGTCGTGGTCGCGCGCCGCGCCCAGGCTTTGCGCCAGCGCCTTCCAGTCGGCGCTCCATTGCGCTACAAATTTGACCGGCAGCACCGGCGTGAACACCCGCAGCGCGGCGCGCAGGCGGCGAATCGCCACGCGTGCCTGATGCAGAAACTCGATGTCGTCGCCGGTCAGCACGCCGGCCTCGTTGGCCTGCAGGTGCGCCAGGCAGGCCAGCGCCACAGTCCGAAAACCATCCACCGGGGGCTGCTCCGGCTGCAGCACGACCGGCGCGGCCTTCAATGGTTTGATCTTGCGGCCCTGAAACAGCGCGTAGCCGCGCTCGGCCTTGCTGGCGGTCACCGGGTGCAGCCGCGCGGCCTTGCCCAGCTTGCGCGCCAGGCTGAACAGGGCGTCGGCCGGGCCGTCTTTCAGTTCGAGCTCCAGCTCCAGCAGCGCGTGGCTGCGTGGGCCGTCTGGCGGGGTGGAGGTGATCCGCCCGCGGTCCAGCGCCACTTCGATCGATGCGCCGCGGTGCGTGAGTTGCCAGCTGCGCCGGGTGAAGTCGGTGGTGAAGACCGGCACCAGCTCCCGTGCGAGCGCCTGCAATTCGCCCGCCAGCACGGCGTCGTCGACCAGCGCCATGAAGTCGAAGCGGCCGGGTTCGGTGGGCGCTTCCCATTCGCCGCGCCGCGCCAGGCCGCCGATGACCGTGCCGGCCGTCTTGACCGTCAGCAGCGTCTGGGGCCCCGCGCGCCGCTCGCGCACGGCCATGCGCCGCGCCAGCAGGGCCAGTCTGGGCGTGTCGAAGTAGGTGTTGAGCAGCTTGTGCCGGTGTGACGGCGCGGCCGCAAGCAGCGGGTGCGCCAGCAGCAGCGGCACGTCGCCAGGTGAAATCGCCAGTTTCAGTTCGGTTTCAAAGGCCATGGCCGGTCCGCAAGGCAGGGTGAAGCCGACAGTCTGACAGCCTGCGGCGTTTGGCGCTACCGCGGCCCGGTCACGCCAGCAGCCGCTTCAGATACCGCCCGGTGAAGCTGTCAGGGTTCGCCGCCAGCTCCTCCGGGGTGCCTGTGCCCACCACGGTGCCGCCGCCCGCGCCGCCCTCGGGGCCCATGTCGATGAGCCAGTCGGCGGTCTTGATGACGTCCAGGTTGTGCTCGATGATGACGATGGTGTTGCCGGCGTCGCGCAACTGGTGCAGCACCTTGAGCAACAGGTCGATGTCGGCGAAGTGCAGGCCAGTGGTGGGTTCGTCGAGGATGTAAAGTGTGCGCCCGGTGTCGCGCTTGGAGAGTTCCAGCGCCAGCTTCACGCGCTGCGCCTCGCCGCCCGACAGCGTGGTCGCCGCCTGGCCCAGGCGGATGTAGCTCAGGCCCACGTCCAGCAGGGTGTGCAGCTTGCGCGCAATCGTCGGCACGTCCTTGAAGAAGGCGTGCGCGGCCTCCACCGTCATATCCAGGATCTGGGCGATGTTCCTGCCCTTCCACAGCACTTCGAGCGTTTCGCGGTTGTAGCGCAGGCCGCGGCAGGTGTCGCAGGGCACATAGACGTCGGGCAAGAAGTGCATTTCCACCTTGACCATGCCGTCGCCCTGGCAGGCCTCGCAGCGCCCGCCGGCCACGTTGAAGCTGAAGCGGCCGGCGCCGTAGCCGCGTTCACGCGCCGTGGGCACTTCGGCCATGAGTTCGCGGATGGGCGTGAACAGGCCGGTGTAGGTGGCCGGGTTGCTGCGCGGCGTGCGCCCGATCGGCGACTGGTCCACGTTGATCACCTTGTCGAAGTGCTCCAGGCCCTGGATCTCCTCGTGCGCGGCGGGTTCGTCGTGCGCGCGGTGGATCTTGTGGGCCGCGGCCGTGTACAGCGTGTCGTTGACCAGCGTGGACTTGCCCGAGCCGGAGACGCCGGTCACGCAGGTCAGCAGGCCGACGGGCACATCGACACTCACGCCTTTGAGGTTGTTGCCGGTGGCGCCCACCACGCGAAGCACCTGGGGCTCCTTCTGGTCTCTGAGTGCGTGGCGCTTTGCCGGCACGGCGATGCTCCTGACGCCCGACATGTATTGCCCGGTGACCGAGCCTGGCGTAGCCTCGATTTCAGCCGCCGTGCCCTGCGCCATCACGCGCCCGCCGTGCACGCCCGCGCCGGGCCCCATGTCGATGACGTGGTCGGCCGCGCGGATCATGTCCTCGTCATGCTCGACCACCAGCACGCTGTTGCCGATGTCGCGCAGGTGTTTCAGCGTGCCGATCAGGCGGTCGTTGTCGCGCTGGTGCAGGCCGATGCTGGGCTCGTCGAGCACGTACATCACGCCGGTCAGGCCCGAGCCGATCTGGGACGCGAGGCGGATGCGCTGGGCCTCGCCGCCGCTCAGGGATTCCGCGCTGCGGTCCAGGCTCAGGTAGTTCAGGCCGACGTCGTTGAGGAACTTCAGGCGCGAGCCGATCTCGCGCACCACCTTGTCGGCGATCTCGGCCTTGGCGCCATGCATCTTCAGCGTGCTGAAGTAGTCATGCGCCTCGCGCAACGTGGCGTGGCTGATCTGGTAGATCGCGCGGGCCTGGTCGCCTTCACCGATCTTGACGTTGCGTGCCTCGCGCCGCAACCGGGTGCCGCCGCAATCGGTGCAGGGCTGCGTGCTGCGGTAGCGCGAAAGCTCTTCGCGCACCACCACCGAATCGGTCTCTCGAAAGCGTCGCGCCATGTTGGGGATGATGCCTTCGAACGGGTGCTTCTTGGTCACGCGCTTGCCTTGCGAGGCCCCGCTGTCCATCACGTAGCTGAACTTGATGTCTTCCTCGCCCGAGCCGTTCAGGATGGCGTGCCGCACCGGCTCCGGCAGCGATTCGAACGGCGCATCGATGTCGAAGGCGTAGTGCTTGGCCAGGCTTTCGAGCAGGGCAAAGTAATAGCCGTTGCGCCGGTCCCATCCCTTGATCGCACCGCTGGCCAGGCTCAGTGTGGGGAAGGCCACGACGCGCGCCGGGTCGAAGAAGTCCATGGTGCCCAGGCCGTCGCAGGTCGGACAGGCGCCGACGGGCGAGTTGAACGAAAACAGGCGCGGCTCCAGTTCGCTGATCGAATAGCTGCAGACCGGGCAGGCGAACTTGGCGTTGAACAGGTGTTCCACGCCGCTGTCCATTTCCAGCGCGATGGCGCGGCCCTCGGCCAGGCGCAGCGCGGCCTCGAAACTCTCGGCCAGGCGCTGGCGGATCTGGTCGAAGGCGGTGCGCCTGGCCAGGGCCGCTGCCTCGGTCGCATCGCCGGATTCTTCGGCCGGCACGGTGTCGGCCGGCCGGGCGCGGGTCTTCACGCGATCGATCACCACGTCGATATCGTGTTTTTCGGTCTTCTTGAGTTTGGGCAGGTTGTCGAAATCGTACGTCGTGCCACCGACGCGGAAACGCACGTAGCCCTGGGCCTGCATGTCGGCAAACAGCTCAAGGAACTCGCCTTTTTTCTCTCGCGCCACCGGCGCCAGGATCATCAGTTTCGTGTCCTCGGGCAGCGCCAGCGCGGCATCGACCATCTGGCTCACGGTCTGGGCCTGCAGCGGCAGATTGTGGTCGGGGCAGTAGGGCGTGCCGGCGCGGGCGAACAGCAGGCGCAGATAGTCGTGGATCTCGGTCACCGTGCCCACGGTGGAGCGCGGGTTGTGGGAGGTGGCCTTCTGCTCGATCGAGATCGCGGGGCTCAGGCCCTCGATCAGGTCCACGTCGGGCTTGTCCATCAGTTGCAGGAACTGCCGGGCGTAGGCGCTCAGGCTTTCCACGTAGCGGCGCTGGCCTTCGGCGTAAAGGGTGTCGAACGCCAGGCTCGACTTGCCCGAGCCCGACAGACCGGTGATCACCACGAGCTGGTTGCGCGGGATGTCCAGGTCGATGTTCTTGAGGTTGTGCGTGCGGGCGCCGCGCACGCTGATGCGCTGCTGGCGCAGCACCGCAGCCAGGTACCGGTCTTCCGGGCCTCTCGTTGCCAATGGTGCAAGGGCGTCAAGGGGGTGGAGGTTGTCGGTGGAGGCGTTCAAGGTGGATGGGTCCGGGAAAACCCTCCATTATCCGTGCTGGCGTGTTTTCCGGCTTGGGTCAGGATGGCGCGTGAACCGGGGCCTTGAGGCGGCTGCCCGTGCCGATCAGGGAGAATGACAGCTTTTCTACCTGCCTTGCGGATCGGTCTCCAGCGTGTCTGAGTCTTCTGTTTCCCCTTCGTCCACGGCACTCGCGTCCACCGCAATGACGTCCGCGGAGCGTCGCGCCAGCCTGTCGCTGGCTTCCATTTTTGCCCTGCGCATGCTGGGGCTGTTTATCGTGCTGCCGGTGTTTGTGCTGGAAGCGCAGCGCTACCCCGGTGGCGACGATCCGGCCCAGATCGGCCTGGCGATGGGGATTTACGGCCTGACGCAGGCGGTCTTGCAACTGCCCTTCGGCATGGCGTCGGACCGGCTCGGGCGCAAGCGCGTGATCGTTTTCGGACTGCTGCTGTTTGCGGCAGGCAGCCTGCTGGCGGCCGCTGCGACCAGCCTGAACGGGCTGATACTTGGGCGCAGCCTGCAGGGCGCAGGCGCCGTTTCGGCCGCCGTGACCGCCTTGCTGGCGGACCTGACGCGCGATGAGGTCCGCACCAAGGCCATGGCGCTGGTGGGCGGCAGCATCGGGTTGATGTTTGCACTGTCGCTGGTGCTCGCGCCCGTGCTGGTGGCCGCCATAGGGCTGCCGGGGCTGTTCGTGCTGACCGCCGGGCTCGCGCTGGGCGGTGTGGCCATGGTGGTCTGGGGCGTTCCGCCCGAGCCGGCGGTGCACAAGAACCAGCCGCGAGGCAAGTTGTCGGAGGTGCTGCGCCATCCCGGCCTGCTGCGTCTGAATTTTGGCGTGTTCATGCTCCATTCCGTGCAACTGGCCATGTGGATGGCCGTGCCGGCCCTGCTGGAGCAGGCCGGGCTGTCGAAAGAGCATCACTGGTGGGTGTACCTGCCGGCGGTGCTGGCATCGTTCTTCGTCATGGGCGGCACGCTGTTCCCGCTGGAGCGCCGCGGCTACCTGCGCGCGGTGTTCCTTGCGGCCATCGGCCTGATCGCGCTGGTGCAGCTGGGCCTGCTGGCGACAGCCTCGGCCACGCCGACGGTCACTTCACTGGGGCTGCTGATGTTTGTCTTCTTCTGCGGCTTCAACATCCTCGAGGCCAGCCAGCCCAGCATGGCTTCGCGTATTGCGCCGCCGCAGGCGCGCGGCGCGGCGCTGGGGGTCTACAACACGCTGCAGTCGCTCGGCCTGTTTGCCGGCGGCCTGGCCGGCGGCTTGCTGGTCAAGGGCTATGGCGTGCAGGGCCTGTTTGCGGTCTGTACCGCGGCCACCCTGCTGTGGCTGGTGATCGCCTGGCCGATGCAGTCCCCGGGTAAAACCGCCGGCCCGGCCGTTTCCGTGGCCCCATAATCAGGGCATTTTCTGAGGAGTTTTCATGGCATCGGTCAATAAAGTCATCATCGTCGGCAACCTCGGCCGTGACCCCGAAGTGCGCTCCTTCCCCAGCGGCGACCGGGTGGCCAACGTCACGGTGGCGACCACGGACAAATGGAAGGACAAGCAGACCGGCGAAATGCGTGAGGCCACCGAATGGCATCGCGTGGTGTTCAACGGGCGGCTGGCCGAGATTGCGGAGCAGTACCTGCGCAAGGGTTCGCAGGTCTATGTCGAGGGCAGCCTGCGCACGCGCAAATGGACCGACCAGTCCGGCGTGGAGAAATACAGCACCGAGATTCGCGCCGACCAGATGCAGATGCTGGGCAGCCGCCAGGGCATGGGCCAGCCGTCTGACGACGAAGGGGGTGGCGGCGGTTACGACAGTGCCCCCCGCCGAGCCCCGCCGCCCTCGCGCGCAGCGCCTGCCGCCGCGCCGGCACAGCGTCCCCCGGCACCTGCACCCAAGGCGTCCAGCGGCTTTGATGACATGGACGATGACATTCCCTTTTGAAACGCTCATTGTGGGCGTGATGTCCCCATCCCCTGAAAGCCTCCACGGCCACGGCCCTGGAGGTTTTTTTGGGCCTTGACAAATACATAGGGGGGTATATATACTGTGCCAAGTATCCAAGGAATTGCCATGCGTTTTGCTGTTTTGCCTGTCCATCGTTCGTTTCTGGTTGCTGCCTTGGGGCTGGCGCTGGGGTTCGGTGCCGCGCAGGCTGCCAGCCCGGTCGAGGTGGCCGTGGTCCAGGCGCGTCCCCAAGCCGTCCCCACGGGCTTCGAGTTCGATGGCGTGGTCGAGCCGGTGAAGCAGAGCACCATTGCGTCGCAGGCTTCCGGCCGCGTCGCCAGCATCACGGTCAAGGCCGGCGATCAGGTGCGTGCTGGCCAGCTGCTGGCGACCATCGACGACCGCGAAACCCAGACCGGCGTACAACGCAGTCAGGCCCAGGTGTCCCAGGCCGACGCCGAATGGCGCAATGCCCAGGCCAATGCCGAGCGTACCCGCGAGTTGCAGTCCAAGGGCTTTGTCAGCAAGGCAGCGCTGGATACGGCCGAGCTCCAGTTGAAGGCGGCGCAGGCCGGCCGCGACGTGGCCGGCGCCGGCGCGCGTCAGTCGTCCCTGGCCCAAGGCTTTACCCGGGTCACGGCGCCCTACGACGGCTGGGTGCTGCAGACCCTGAGTGAAGCCGGCGACCTGGCCGTGCCGGGCAAGCCGCTGATGACGCTCTACGCGCCCTTGCCGCTGCGCGCGGTCGTGCAGGTGCCCGCCTCGCGCGGAGAAGCCGCCCGTGCAGCGAGCCGGATCGAGGTACAGCTGCCAGCTGCTGACGGCGCCGGCCAGTGGGTCAGTCCCAGCAGCCGTTCAATGATGCCGGCCGCCGATCCGGTGTCCCAGACGATCGAATGGCGGCTTGAGCTGCCCTCCACAGCGGTTCGTGGCCTGGTGCCGGGGCAGCAAGTACGTGTGCGCTTCGTGGGCGGCCAGGCGCAGAGGGTGGTGGTCCCGGCTGCCGCCGTGTTGCGCCGCGGAGAGCTGACCGCCGTCTATGTGGCGACTCCCACCGGCTTTGCGCTGAAGGCGGTGCGCCTGGGCCCCGACCACGGCGCCGCAGGCGTCGAAGTACTCGCTGGCCTGGGCCCGGACGATCGCGTGGCGCTCGACCCGGTGCGTGCGGGACTGGCGGGCGCCCGGGCTGCAGGCGCTGCCGCTCCCGCCGCCGTCAAACCGGCCAGCGCGGCAGGCTGAAGGCTGGCCATGCAAGAACAGAAAAACGCCTCCACGCCACGTCTCGGCGCATCGGGCCGCATTGCGGCCGCGTTCCAGTCCAATGCCATCACGCCGCTGCTGGCGCTGGTGGCCCTGCTGCTCGGCCTTTTCGCCGTGCTGGTCACGCCGCGCGAGGAAGAGCCGCAGATCAACGTGACCATGGCCAACGTGCTGATCCCGTTCCCCGGCGCCAGCAGCGAAGACGTGCAGAACATGGTGGCCCGGCCGGCCGAGCAGGTGCTCTCGCAGATCGCCGGCATCGAACACACTTATTCCGTGGCGCGCCCCGGACTGGCAGTGCTGACGGTGCAGTTCAAGGTGGGCGTGCCGCGCACCGACGCCTTGGTGCGCCTGTATGACGTGCTCAACGCCAACCAGGACTGGGTGCCGCGCGATCTCGGCACCCTGACCCCGATCGTCAAACCCAAGGGCATCGATGACGTGCCGGTGCTGGCCGTCACGCTGTGGAGCCGGGACGGACTTGCGGGCAATGACCTGGAGCGCGTGGCGCGCACGGTCGAGCTGGAACTCAAGGGCGTGCCGGGAACGCGCGAGATCCAGACCATTGGCGGCCCGGGCCGTGCGGTTCACGTGTGGCTCGATCCGGTGCGACTGCGCGAACGCGGCATCGATGTCCTGGGCCTGAAGGCGACGCTGGCGGCGGCCAATTTCGGCATGCCGTCGGGCGCAGTGCTTGACCCGGCGGGCAAGGTGCCGCAGATGTTGAGCGTGGAAACCGGCGAATTCCTGAGCAGCGCGGACGACATCGGATCGCTGGTGGTCGGTGTCAGCAATGGCAAGCCGGTGTACCTGCGGGAGGTCGCGAAGATCGAGGCCGGTGCCCAACTGCCCCAGCGCTATGTGTGGTTCACGCCTGGCGCGGCCAGCGTGGTGCCCGGAACCGGAACGACGGCCTCCCCGGTGGCCGCGGGCCAGGTCTTTCCGGCCGTGACGCTGACGGTGACGAAGAAACCCGGTGAAAACGCGGTCGATGTGTCGCGGGCGGCGAGGGACCGCGTGGATGCGCTGCGCAACACGGTGATCCCGGCCAACATTGAAGTGACCGTGAGCCGCGACTATGGCGAGACGGCCGCAGACAAAGCCAACAAGCTGATCCAGAAGCTGGCCTTTGCCACGGGCTCCGTGATCCTGCTGGTGGGGTTCGCGCTGGGCCGGCGCGAGGCCGTGATCGTGGGCTCCGCCGTGATCCTGACGCTCATGGCCACGCTGTTTGCCAGCTGGGCCTGGGGCTTTACGCTGAACCGCGTGTCCTTGTTCGCGCTGATCTTCTCGATCGGCATCCTGGTCGATGACGCCATCGTGGTGGTGGAGAACATCCACCGGCATCAGCAGTTGTTCCCCGGCAAGACGCTGCGCGAGATCATTCCCGGTGCGGTGGACGAGGTCGGCGGGCCGACCATCCTGGCCACGCTCACCGTAATCGCGGCACTGTTGCCGATGGCTTTTGTGAGCGGCCTGATGGGGCCGTACATGAGCCCGATCCCGATCAATGCCAGCCTGGGCATGGCGATCTCGCTGGCGATAGCCTTCACCATCACGCCTTGGCTCGCGCTCAAGCTGATGAAGTCGCACGGGCATGGACACGCAGGGCACGGCGCCGAGGCTGCCGCCGCCCCGAAAGGGCTGGGCCCCAAATTGCAGCGATTGTTTACCCGCGTCCTCACCCCGTTTCTCGAAAGCTCGCGCAAGCGTTGGCTGCTGCTGGCCGGCGTCCTGATCGCGCTGGCGCTGTCGGTTGGCCTGACGCTGGTGCAGTGGGTGGTGCTCAAGATGCTGCCGTTCGACAACAAGAGCGAATTCCAGGTGGTGGTCGAGATGCCCGCCGGAACGCCGCTGGAAAACACCGCCGCCGCGCTGCACGAATTGGGCGGTTTCCTGGCGCAGCAGCCCGAGGTGCTCGACCTGCAGGGCTATGCCGGAACCGCCAGCCCGATCACCTTCAACGGTCTGGTGCGCCAGTATTACCTGCGCGCCGATGTCGAGCAGGGCGACCTGCAGGTGAACCTGGTGGACAAGCACCGTCGCGACGACAAGAGCCATGTCATTGCCCAGCGGCTGCGCCCGGAACTCGAGAAGATCGGCGCGCGCCACAACGCCCGTGTCAAGGTGGTCGAAGTGCCGCCGGGCCCACCGGTGATGAGCCCACTGGTGGCCGAGATCTACGGCCCCGATGAAGCCGGACGTCAGCAACTGGCCCAGCGCGTGGCGAAGGCCTTTGGCCAGACCCCCGACATCGTCGGCATCGACACCTCGCTCAAGGAAGACGCGCCGCGCGCCCACCTGACGGTGCGCCGGCAGCGCGCCGAGTCCCTGGGCATTCCGGTCGCGGCCATCGCTCAGACCGTGCACGCGGCGCTCTCCGGCGGGGATGCGGCCTATCTGCATGACGGCCAGAGCAAATACCCGGTGCCGGTGCGGTTGCAGTTGCCCCGCGACGCCCAGATCGGACTGGACGCGTTGCTGGCCTTGCCGATGAAGGCGCGCAATGGGCAGATGGTGCCACTGTCCGAACTGGTGCAGGTGGACCGGGGCGTGATCGACAAGCCGTTGTTCACCAAGGACATGCGGCCCCTGAGCTATGTCTTCGGCGACATGGCGGGCAAGCTCGACTCGCCGCTCTACGGCCTGTTCGCGATCCGACCGCATCTGGACGCGGCCGCCTTGACCAACACCGGTGAGCTCGGCGAATACTGGATCCGACAACCCTCCGATGCCTGGCGCCAGTACGCGCTGAAGTGGGACGGCGAGTGGCAGATCACTTATGAGACCTTCCGCGACATGGGCGCCGCCTATGCCGTCGGCCTGATCCTGATCTACCTGCTGGTCGTCGTGCAGTTCAAGAGCTACATGACGCCGCTGGTCATCATGGCGCCGATTCCGCTGACCATCATCGGCGTGATGCCGGGCCATGCGCTGCTGGGGGCCCAGTTCACTGCGACCTCGATGATCGGCATGATCGCGCTGGCCGGCATCATCGTGCGCAACTCCATCCTGCTGGTGGATTTCATCGAACTGCAGGTGGCTCAGGGCATGGACTTCAAGGACGCCGTGGTCAACTCGGCCGCGGTGCGCGCCCAGCCGATCGCGCTGACCGGGCTGGCCGCCATGATCGGCGCCTTCTTCATCCTTGACGACCCGATCTTCAATGGCCTGGCCATCTCGCTGATCTTCGGCATTCTGGTTTCCACCCTGCTCACGCTGGTGGTGATCCCGGTCCTGTATTTCGCGTTGTACCGGCAGCGCATGGTGTCACCCGAGCCGCGCGCAGACGCAGACGTGGCACATCCCTGATTTTTTCAATCACCCCGCTTGAGGAGACATCAAATGGCCAATATCGTCATCATGGGCGCCGGCATCGGCGGCATGCCCGCCGCGTATGAAATGCGTGAACTGCTGCCGAAAGAGCACACCGTCACGGTGGTCAGCGCGGTGGACTACTTCCAGTTCGTACCGTCCAATCCCTGGGTGGCCGTGGGCTGGCGCACACGCGACGAGATCGTGCTGAAGATCGCGCCGCTGCTCGAGCGCAAGGGCATCCAGTTCATTGCCAAGCCGGTGACCACGCTCGACGCCGCAGGCAGCAAACTGGTGCTCTCCGGCGGCCAGAGCGACGAGCAAGTGCTGCCCTACGACTACCTGGTCATCGCCACCGGCCCGAAGCTGAGCTTCGCCGAAGTGCCGGGCGCAGGCCCGTCATCGTCGGGGGGGGGCGGGCACACCCATTCGGTCTGCGCAGTGGACCATGCCGAATCCTTCTGGAAGGACTACCAGGAGTTCCTGAAGAACCCCGGCCCGGTGGTGATCGGCGCGATGCCGATGGCCAGCTGCTTCGGCCCGGCCTACGAATTTGCCTTCATCCTCGACACCGACCTGCGCCGCCGCAAGCTGCGCAACAAGGTGCCGATCACCTTCGTC
>Ga0209254_10002168_pt1 | contig 17818 bp, 15 predicted proteins | sample FrelakmetDIP11DI_FD_187148 | JGI IMG/M metagenome (GOLD analysis project Ga0209254, IMG submission 187148) | Freshwater lake sediment microbial communities from the University of Notre Dame, USA, for methane emissions studies - DIP11 DI (SPAdes)... | ecosystem: Environmental > Aquatic >...
GCTGGTCGGCTCGCCGACGACGCACCAGTCGATCTTCTCGTGGCGCGCTTCGAGCACCTCCATCACCTTGCGCGTGCCGTCGACCGATGGGCCTTCTTCGTCGCTGGTGAACAGGAAGGCGAGCGAGCCCGCATGAGCGGGGTGCCGGGCGATGAACCGCTCGGTGGCCGTGACCATGGCCGCGAGGCCGCTCTTCATGTCGGCGGCGCCGCGTGCATACAGCACGCCGTCGACGATGACCGGCTCGAAGGGATCGGTGCGCCAGTCCTCGCGCGGGCCGGTCGGCACGACGTCCGTGTGACCGGCAAAGCAGAGCACCGGGCTCCCATTGCCGCGGCGTGACCAGAGATTTTCGACCGGACCGAAACGCAGCCGTTCGTTGCTGAACCCGAGCGGCTCGAGCCGGGCGCAGATGACATCCATGCAACCGTGATCCGCGGGGCTCACGGAGGGCCGGCGCAGCAGGTCTTCGGTCAGGGCAAGGGTCAGGGACATCGTGCTGGGTTCGCTCTGGAATCGCTACAGTGCCCGGTCGGGTCCGGCATTAAAGCCATAGAGGCCCGTCGGATCAAGCACTTGCGGCCGCATCGCGTTTGTCACAAGGCTGTCACAGTAGGGCGGCAGACTGCGCGGCATCCACCGGGGCACCCGCGCCCTGAGCCGACCCACAGCAGAGGATGCCTTTCATGAAGCTTTCCTGGCAGCAGATCACCCTCCCGGCCCTCGCGCTTGGCCTCCTGGCCATCGGCGCACCTGGGCGCGCGCACGCGCAGGCCGCTATCAAGATCGATGGCTCGAGCACCGTGTTTCCGATATCCGAGGCCTTTGCCGAGGAGTTCCAGATCCAGAAGCGCGGCAAGGTCCGTGTCACCGTCGGCGTGTCGGGCACCGGCGGCGGGTTCAAGAAGTTCTGCCGCGGCGAAACGGACATGGCGAACGCATCGCGTCCGATCTCGATCGAGGAAATGGAAGCCTGCCGCAAGGCTGGTATCAAGTACATGGAGATCCCGGTGGCGTTCGACGCGCTGACCGTGGTAGTCAACCCGGCCAACACCTGGGCGAAGTCGCTGACCGTGGCTGAACTGCGGACGATGTGGGAACCGGCCGCGCAGGGCCGAATCACGACCTGGAACCAGGTCAACCCGAAGTTCCCGAAGGACAAGCTCATGCTGTTCGGGCCCGGCGCCGACTCAGGCACGTTCGACTACTTCACCGAAGCCATCAACGGCAAGGCGAAGGCGAGCCGTGGCGACTTTACCGCCAGCGAAGACGACAACACGCTGGTGATGGGTGTGGAGAGCAACAAGAACGCGCTCGGCTATTTCGGTTACGCGTACTACGCCGCGCACAAGGACAAGCTGACAGCCGTGGCCATCGACAATGGCAAGGGCAAGGGCCCGGTGGGCCCGAGCCTGGAGAACGTGACCAACGGCACCTACAATCCACTGTCGCGGCCTCTGTTCGTCTACGTCCGCGACACGGCCGCCAAACGTCCGGAAGTCCGCGAGTTCGTGCAGTTCATGATGACCAACGGCCAGCTGGTGGGCGAGGTCGGCTACCTGCCGCTGCCGAAGTCGGCTTACGAGCTCGCCTGGAAGCACTTCCAGGCCGGCAAGCTGGGCACGGTCTTCGGCGGACGCCCGCAGGTTGGCATCACGATCGAACAGTTGCAGGCGCTGGAAGGTAAACTTTAACCGGGCACCCCCTTGGAGGGGCCGGGCCGGGACCTCGCGGTCCCGGCCCGTTCGTATCTGACACAAGGCGTCTGCCAGGCGGCGGATCGGGGAAGGGCTCATGTCGGCAACGACGACAACTCGTTCGACTGCGATGGGGAAGGGGGCGTTCTCCTCGCTCGCTTACCGCAAGAGCCGCGACCGTGTCATCGGACTGGTCCTGCTGGCATGCGCGCTGGTGGCGGTCTTTACCACGCTGGCAATCGTATTCATCCTGGTCTACGAGTCAGCGGCCTTTTTCGAGCACGTCTCGATCAGGGACTTCCTGACCGACACGCAGTGGACGCCGCTGTTCGACGACGCCCATTACGGCATCATGCCGCTGGTCTCGGGTACGCTGACGGTGACGTTTGTCGCGCTGCTGGTGGCCATCCCGCTTGGCACCATCATCGCCATCTATCTCTCCGAGTTCGCGACCAACCGCTTGCGCGAAACGGTCAAGCCAATCCTGGAGTTGCTCGGCGCCGTGCCCACAGTGGTTTACGGCTACTTCGCGTTGCTGATGGTGACGCCATTCCTGCAGCACTTCATGCCGAACCTGCCGGGCTTCAACATGCTGAGTGCGGGCCTGGTGATCGGCCTGATGATCGTGCCGTACGTGGCCTCGGTCAGCGAAGACGCCATGCGTGCGGTGCCGCGCTACATGCGTGAAGGCTCGTATGCGATGGGCGCCACCAAGCTGCAGACTGCGTTGCGCGTGGTGGTGCCGGGTGCGTTCTCCGGCATCGCCGCCGCGTACATCCTCGGCATCTCGCGCGCCATCGGCGAGACGATGGTGGTGGCGATTGCGGCCGGCATGCAGCCGACGCTCACTTTCAACCCGACCGAGCCGGCGGCAACGATCACCGCCTACATCGTGCAGGTGAGCCTGGGCGACCTGCCGCACGACAGCATCGGCTACCAGAGCATCTTTGCCGCGGGCCTGGTGCTGATGCTCATGACGCTGGTGTTCAACCTCATCGGCTTCTTCCTGACCCGCAAGTTCCGGGAGGCGTACTGAGATGTCCGCCGTGATGACCATCGAAGAACTCCGCCGCGGACTGTCGTGGCGCAAGAACCTCGACAAGGTGTTCGTCGTCGTTGGCCTGCTCATCCTGATGAGCTGTCTGGGACTGCTCGCACTGCTGTTTCTCGACCTGGTGCGGGATGGCGCCTCGAGGTTCGGCTGGGACTTCCTGACGCAGTTCCCGTCGCGCAAGGCGGAACGCGCCGGCATCCTCTCGGCCTGGGTCGGCACCTCGATGATCATGCTGGTGACTGCGATCGTCGCGCTGCCCGTCGGCGTGGCCGCGGCCATCTACCTCGAGGAATACGCGCCGAAGAACTGGTTTACGGGCGTCATCGAGATCAACGTGACCAACCTGGCAGGCGTGCCGTCCATCGTCTACGGCCTGCTGGCGCTTGGGCTGTTCGTCTACAAGTTCGGCTTTGGCCAGAGCGTGCTTGCGGCTGGGCTCACGCTCGCACTGCTGATCCTGCCGATCATCATCGTCGGCACGCGCGAAGCCCTGCGTGCCGTGCCCAAGGCCATCCGCGAGGCCGCCTACGGCCTCGGCGCGACACGCTGGGAAGTGACCAAGGATCACGTGCTGCCCTATTCGACCGGCGGCATCCTGACGGGCCTCATCCTGGGCCTGTCGCGCGCGATCGGTGAAACGGCGCCCATCATCACGATCGGCGCACTGAGCTTCATCGCCTTCCTGCCGGACTCGCCCATCAGCGGCGAGTTCCCGTTCGTCAATTTCGCGTGGCTCAGGAGCGAGTTCACGGCGATGCCGATCCAGATCTTCAACTGGGTCTCGCGTCCGGACCAGGCGTTCCAGCAGAACGCAGCCGCCGCGGCGGCCATCCTGCTCGGCATGACGCTGGCGATGAACGCCGTCGCCATCTGGATTCGTTATCGCTTCCGCAAGAAGATCAACTGGTGAGTGGCCCCCCATGAACACGAATGTCGTCGAAAAAGCCGCAACACCGAAGCTCTCCATCGCCATGGAGGAGCGCAAGGCGTTGCGCGCGAACCCGGCCAAGGCCGTCGCCGAGAAACTCGACTTCTGGTACGGCACCAACCAGGCGCTGAAGAACATCAACCTCGTGATCCCGGAGAACCAGGTCACCGCACTGATCGGTCCGTCTGGCTGCGGCAAGAGCACGTTCCTGCGCTGCTTCAACCGGATGCACGATCTGCAGGCCGACACCCGCTATTCGGGCAGCATCATGCTGCACCCGGAGAGCGTGAACCTCGTCGGCAAGGACGTCGATCCGATCGAGGTCCGCATGCGGATCGGCATGGTGTTCCAGAAGCCGAACCCGTTCCCGAAGACGGTGTTCGAGAACGTGGCCTACGGTCTGCGCCTGCGTGGCTTCAGCAACCGCACGGACCTCGCCGAACGCGTCGAGAAGGCCCTGCGCGGCGCAGCGATCTGGGACGAGGTCAAGGACCGGCTGACGGACTCGGCGCTGGCACTCTCGGGCGGCCAGATGCAGCGTCTCTGCATTGCGCGTGCGCTCGCGACCGAGCCCGAGATCCTGCTGTTCGACGAGCCGACCTCGGCACTCGATCCGATCGCGACGGCGAAGATCGAAGAGCTGATCACCGAGCTGCGGCAGCGGGTCACGATCCTGATCGTCACGCACAACATGCAGCAGGCAGCACGCGTGTCGGACTTCACGGCGTTCATGTACCTGGGCGAACTGGTCGAAGTCGACGCGACGTCGAAGATCTTCACCAACCCGTCGAAGAAGGCGACCGAAGACTACATCACGGGCCGCTACGGCTGAGCCGGGCAATGGACGCCGCGGTCATGCAGGCTTCAGATCCGACCGAGCCGCACACGTCGAGCACCGTCGACCAGTCGGTGGCGGGCCTGCGGATGCACGCGCTCGAGATGGGTGCGCTCGTCATCGAGCAGGTCGCCGGTGCGGTCAAGTCGCTGGTGGAACGCGATGCGACGCTGGCGCAGGTCGTGCTGGCTCGCGAGAGCCGTGTGGACGAGTACGAGAAGCAGCTCGACCGCGACAGCCTGACATTCATTGCGTTACAGCAGCCGGTAGCAAATGACCTGCGGCTGGCACGCGCCATCGTGCGCATCGGGCGCGAGCTGGAGCGTGCAGGCGACGAAGCCAAGAAGATCGCAAGGTTTGCCCTGTCTCTGGACAAGGCCAACGATGGCGATCCCGTGCTCGCCGTCGGGCGCCAGTTGCGCCACATGGCGGCGCTGTCCGGCTCGATGCTGCGCAACGCCGTACGGGCGGCCGACGAGATGGATCCCGGGCTCGCACGCAGCGTGCTCGAGCGCGATGCAGAGCTCGATGCCGAGTTCGCCGCGGCGCTCCGCCTGGTGATGTCGTACGTGCTGCAGGATCACCGTTTCCTGCGTCCCACGATCGACACGATTTTTGCGCTCAAGGGGCTCGAGCGCATCGGCGACCACGCGACCAATATCGCGGAGCAGGTGCTCTACATGATGGGCCAGGACCGCCAGCAGGCTGACGCGGCCTGAGCCACGTGGTTCGTTCCGCGCCTGGACTCAGTCGATGCTGCGCAGCAGCTCGTTGATCCCGACCTTGGCGCGGGTTTGCGCGTCGACACGTTTCACGATCACGGCGCACGCGAGCCCGTACTTGCCGTTCGCCGCCGGCAGCGTGCCAGGCACCACCACCGCTCCGGCCGGAATGCGACCGTAACTCACCTCGTCGCGCTCACGATCGTAGATGCGGGTGCTCTGCCCGACGTAGACGCCCATCGACAGCACGGCGCCTTCCTCGACGATGACGCCTTCGACGACTTCCGAGCGCGCGCCGATGAAGCAGTTGTCCTCGATGATCGTCGGGCTCGCCTGGAGCGGCTCGAGCACGCCGCCGATGCCGACGCCGCCCGAAAGATGCACGTTGCGTCCGATCTGGGCACAGGACCCCACTGTGGCCCACGTATCCACCATCGTGCCTTCGCCCACGTGGGCGCCGATGTTCACATAACTCGGCATCAGCACGACGTTGCGGGAAATGTGCGCGCCGCGGCGGACGACGGCCGGCGGCACGACACGCACCCCCTCAGCCCGGAAACGCTCGGCATCGTGCTGCGAATACTTGAGCGGCACCTTGTCGTAGAAGCGCGTGTACCCGGCATCGATCGGGACGTTGTCGAACAGGCGGAACGACAGCAGCACGGCCTTCTTCAGCCATTCGTTGACCTGCCAGCGGCCAGCGATTTTTTCAGCCACGCGAGCCGTGCCGGAATCGAGCAGGTCGAGCGCCTGGCGCACGGCCTCGACGATGTCGGGCGGGGCATTGGCAGGGGTCAGCGTCGACCGTTCTTCGAAGGCGGCGTTGATCTGGGCGGCGACGTGAGCATGGGCGGCCTGGAGCGTCATGGGCGTTCCGTCATGAAAGGGTAGGGAAGCCGTCACACTGCAACAATTCGGTAACGACGGCGGTAGATTCTATATCCTAATCGCCTGTTACCGCCCGATTCACCGGCTGGCATGGGTGCCGGGGGACTATCGTCGAAATGGACGCGAAGCTGCGCGCGCGGATGCTGAAGGAGGCCTGGTTCGACCGGGACCTCAGCTGGCTCGAGTTCAACCGCCGGGTCCTGGCGGAAGCCGTCGACGAGCGCGTGCCGCTGCTCGAGCGGCTCAAGTTCCTGGCGATCTTCACCTCGAACCTCGACGAGTTCTTCATGAAGCGTGTGGGCGCCATGCGCACCCGCGCCTACGCGAGCGGTAATCTCGCCGTCGTCGAGGAATTCAACGCTCACATCCATCGCTTGCGCGATGCGCTGTATCCGCTGCTCCTGCGCCGTGCCGCATGCTTCAAGGACCTGCGCCATCGGCTGGTGCGGCATGGGGTGAGGCTCGCCGCCTGGGATGAACTCTCGTCGGCCCAGCGCAACGAAGCGCGCGAGTATTTCGAGCGCCACGTGTCACCGGCGCTCACGCCGCTGAGCCTCAACCCGTCACATCCGTTCCCGTTCATGTCGAACCTGTCGACCTCCTGGGGCTTCGTGCTCAAGGAAGCCGACACGGGCGATCGGCTCCTGGTGCGGGTCAAGGTGCCGTCACAGTTGCCGCAATGGCTGCCGGTCCGTACCGACGTCGAGACCGGGCAGCGCTGCTTCATCTCGCTGCAGGAGTTGGTGCAGGTCAACGCCGCCAGCCTGTTCCCCGGCGTCGAGATCGAAGGCACTACGCTGTTCCGCGTCTCGCGCAATGCCGACATCGCCATGGAGGAAGACAGCGACAACAGCATCAAGGAGATGGTCGAGGAGCAGGTGCGGCAGCGGCGTTTCCAGCCGGTCGTGCGGCTCGAATTCGGGGAGGGCCCGAGCAGTGAGATCCGCGACAGCCTTGCTGCGGCCTTCGACCTGCGCGAGAGCGACGTCTACGAGTTGCCCGACATGCTCGACTATTCCGGCCTGTTCGAGATCGCGTCCTTGCCGATCAGCGAGCTGCGCGACCCGCCCTGGTCCCCGCAACCGCCGTTCGGCATTGATGCCGACACCGACATTTTCTCGGCCATCCGGGCGGGCGACGTGCTGGTGCACCACCCGTACGAGAGCTTCGATGCCTCGGTCGAGCGCTTCATCCGCGACGCGGCCGACGATCCGGGCACGACCACGATCAAGATGACGGTGTACCGTCTCGGCGACGACACGCCGTTCGTCCGCTCATTGATCAAGGCGGCGGAGAACGGCAAGCAGGTGGCCTGTCTGGTCGAACTCAAGGCGCGCTTCGACGAGGAGCGCAACCTCCACTGGGCCGAAGAACTGCAGAAGGCCGGCGACCATGTCATCTATGGTTTCCGTGGCCTCAAGACCCACACCAAGCTCGCGCTCGTCGTGCGCAAGGAAGGGGACGGGCTGCGCAGCTATGCCCACATCGGCACGGGCAACTACCACGTCAAGACCGCGCGGATGTATACGGACTTCGGCTTGTTCACCTGCGATCCGGTGCTGACGCGTGACGTCGTCACGCTGTTTCATCACCTGACCGGGTATTCGCGCTCGCCGCGTTTCGAGAAGCTGCTCGTCGCGCCGCTCAACATGCGGACCCGCTTCGTCGACCTGATTGCGCGCGAGGCCGCCAACGCTCGCGCTGGCCACCCGGCGCGGATCATCGTCAAGGTGAACCAGCTCGAGGATGGCCCGATCTGCGAGGCGCTCTGTGATGCGTCGAATGCGGGCGTGCCGATCGACCTGATCGTTCGCGGTTTCTGCTGCTTGCGGCCCGGCATCGCCGGTCTCACCGAGAACCTGAGGGTGCGCTCGATCGTCGGGCGGTTCCTTGAGCACGGCCGCCTGTTCCATTTTGCCAATGGCAGCGAAGATCCGCTCGCAGGCGACTTCCTGCTCGGCTCCGCGGACTGGATGGATCGCAACCTGTCCCGTCGTGTCGAAGCCGTCGCCCCGGTCGAAACCCGGCATCTGAGAGAACGGCTCTGGGAAGTACTGCAGCTGCAGCTTGCCGACCTGCGCAACGCCTGGATCATGCAGGCCGACGGCAGTTACGTGCAGTGCACCAGCAACAGCCGCGCGCCGAAGATCGCTCGCGAGGGCACGCAAATCACGCTGATGAAGCGCACGAAGCAGCGCGTTCGCCGCTGATCTCGATCCGCTTCCGCTGGGGGCGGGCCGCCATGCCCCGTTGCGTGGCTGCAAAGAAACATCAATACGAGCGCAATGCGTCTGTAGCAACCGGCCTCTAATGTTCGGGCCCTCGACGGCCCTCCTCACCTGCCGATGGCAAAGGACTCCCGAACATGAAATCGAATTCCAGGATCTCGCTCGTCGTCGCCGCCAGCCTGACCGTGCTGGGCGGGGCCTCCGCACCCGCGATTGCCGACAGCGCTTCCGCTACGCCCGTACCCACCTCGGGCGCCGAATGGTTCAGCGCCGGCAGGTCCGCCATCGAGGCGAACAAGCTGGTCCACCGTGAACTGAACACGCGTCGCGCGAAGAACGTCATCCTCTTCGTCGGCGACGGCATGGGCGTATCCACGGTCACCGCGGCTCGCATCCTTGACGGTCAGCAGCGCGGCGTCGACGGCGAGTGGAACCGGCTCAGCTTCGAGAAATTCAGCGACCTGGCCTTGTCTGTCACGGCCAGCGCGAACCAGCAAACCTCGGATTCGGCGCCGACCGCAACGGCCATGGTCGCCGGCATCAAGACCAACGACGGGGCCATCTCCGTCGATCAGAGCATTGCCCGCAAGGAGTTCTGCGCCGAAGTCACGCGCGCGAAGAGTGTCAAGACGATCATGGAGCGCGCCGAGGAGCGCGGGATGTCCACGGGCGTGGTGTCGACCGCCCGCATCACGCATGCGACGCCGTCGGTCAACTACGCCCATGTCAGCAACCGCGACTGGGAAGCGAACAACACGATCGACAGCGACCTCGGCGCCACCGTGCTGCCGGCCGGCTGCACGAAGGTCAAGGACATCGCGGCGCAGCTGGTTGACTTCAATGTCGGTAACGGCCTGGAAGTCGCGCTGGGTGGAGGTCGCCCGTACTTCGAGCCGAACACGAAGGCCGATCCCGAGTATCCGACGCGCATGGGGCGCCGCACGGACGGTCGTGACCTCACGGCCGAGTGGGCTGCCAAGCCAGGCGCGGCCTACGTCTGGAACAAGGCGCAGTTCGATGCCGTCGATCTGAGGCGCACCTCGCGCCTGCTGGGCCTGTTCGAGCCCTCGCACGTGAAGTACGAGGCCGATCGCGCCAACGACGCCGCAGGCGAGCCCTCGCTGGCTGAGATGACGCGCAAGTCGATCCAGATGCTGCAGAAAAACCCCAGGGGCTTCTACCTGATGGTCGAGGGCGGCCGCATCGACCATGCCCATCACGCGGGCAACGCCTACCGCGCACTGACGGACACGATCGCGATGGCCGAGGCGGTGAAGGTTGCCCGCGAAATGACCGACGATGAGGACACCTTGATCGTCGTCACGGCGGATCACAGCCATACGCTGAGCATCGCCGGCTATCCGTCGCGCGGCAATCCGATCCTCGGCAAGGCCGACACCGGGCTGGGCTTGCTGGGCGTCTCGCCGGTGGCGAAAGACTCCCTTGGCCTGCCCTATACGACGCTCGGCTACCTGAACGGCCCGGGCGGCTGGACCGGCAACGGTTCCCGGCGCGAGCTCAATCCGGCGACGGAGCTCTACACGGCGGAGATTCCGTTCTCCGGCAAACGGCCTGACCTGACCAATGTCGACACGACGAACCCGAACTACCTGCAGGAAGCGGCGATCCCGACGGTCGGCGCAGAGACGCATGCGGGCGAGGAAGTCGCGATCTACGCCAACGGTCCCCGTTCGTACCTGGTCCGCGGCACGCTCGAGCAGAACGCCATCTACCACGTGATGGCCAACGCCCTGGGCCTGTGATCTTCGACAAGGCTTGATTCACGCAAACGGGAGGGGCCAGTGGGCCTCTCCCGTCTTCGCGTCGGACGACATCATGAATTCATCAATACGCAATTCCGTAGTGCCTTTGTTGATGCTGGTGCTGGTCGCCTGCGGCGCCCGGCCGCCCGTGCCGCAGCTCGACCTGGCGCAATCACCGCCGCCCGTCGCGGCCGAGTTCCGCACCACCGTCGAGTCCGCGCAGGGCGGTAAGTCCTCGACGGAGTGGCGCTTCTGGCGCTCGCATGATCGGATCGAGCGCGAGAATCCTGCGGCAAAATCCGGTGACCTCTGGATGCGCGATGGCAGGACCCTGTTCCACACGCGCCTGTACCACGCCGACAGGCGCGGCATCGAGTACCGCAGCGAAGACCTGCAGATTCTGAACGCCTCGCCTGAATGGACTGCCCTGTCGACGCTGCTGGATCCACGTCTGCTCGGAGCGCTGCGCGAGCATGAGAGTGGATGGCGCGAGGGCTATCCGTACCGTCGGTACACAGGCGCAGTCGAGGAAGTTGCGTGGGACATTACCGTGCGCACCGACCGGATGTTGCCGACCCGCATCGAACGGCGCGGCGCCGATCGCCAGGTGGAGACTGTCGAGCTGCTGCGCTCCTTCGAGTTTGGCAAGTCACCGTGGCAACCCGTGGCTTCTGCTGACTATGACATGCTCGACTACGCTGACCTTGGCGATCACGAGCGAGATCCGTTCGTGATGCGGATCCAGGCCGAAGAAGGCGGGGGACACATGCATGGCCATGCACACTGAACCTGGACTGCTGCGGCTCCCCGCGTGGCTGACGGTGTCGTTGGCTGGCGTCGGTGTGATTCTGGGGCTCTGGCAGGTCGGCGTATTCGATCGTCCCACCGCGCCGGAGAGAGGCGTGTACGGCGACGGCGTCGTCGGTCACGCGAGCATGCGACGCGGGAACCGAGTGGGCATCGCCTTGCCACCAGACCCGAACCAGTCGGTTGCCGGCGCGGATGGCCCTGTGACTGCAGTTCCGGCAACGCACTTCGAGCAGCTGGTCAGCCACGCTGATCCGCAAGTGCAGGCGGAGTCGGCGGCACTGCTGGAGGCGTTGACAGCGGAACAAGCGAGCGATCCGTAAAGCCTTTTCGCTCCGTCACGAAATATTCTTCGGCCGTTCACCGCGCTGCGAACCCGCAGTGTCTTCATCTTGGACGTGCATCTCGGATTCAAGGACTGCCAGGCGTAGTACCTGCTCGATAGTTCGTCCGTGCCGATACCGGTGGCGCTCGTGAGGTTCCGATGTCGGCATGGCGGGCAACACTCCGGCGGCCGTCGGTCATTGGCCTGTCACCCGCTCTTCATTCTCGTGTCACACGCAGCCGGCAGTGTTCGACGCTGCCGATCAACTCGAACCATCAGGGGCCCTCACGCATGAAGACCATAGTTGCTGCTGCCGTCGCAGCGCTACTTGCCTCCCACGCCGCAGCCGCGCGCAATGACTCGTCCGCACGCGACATTTCGCTCAAGCACCTTGCCAGCATCAGTACCGCGTCGGTCGGGGCCACCGGGGCCGAGATCGTCGCCTACGACGCGAAGACGAAGCGCGCGTTCGCTATCAACTCGACCGACAACAACCTGGTCGTGTTCGACCTCGCTGATCCTGCCGCGCCGATCCTGTACGACACGATCTCCCTCGGCGGCTACGGCGCTGGGCTTAACAGCGTCGCCACGCACCGGGGCCTGGTCGCTGTCGCAGTCGAAGCCAGCCCCAAGACGAATCCAGGCCGTGTCGTGTTCCTCGATGCCCGCAGCCTCCGTATCGTCGGCGACGTCGAAGTTGGCGCGCTGCCAGACATGCTCACGTTCGATGGCGAAGGCGCGCGGGTCCTGGTCGCGAACGAGGGTGAGCCCGTGAACTACCTGCCAGGCTCGATCAATCCCGAAGGATCGATCAGCATCATCGACCTGGCGCAGGGCGTGGCCAATGCGTCGGTGCGCACGGCCGATTTCAAGGCCTTCAGCAAGGCGGCACTGACCGCGAAGGGCGTCCGCGTTTTTGGACTGAATGCCACCGCGGCGCAGGATCTCGAACCCGAGTACATCACGGTCCGCGGCCGCACGGCCTGGGTGACGCTGCAGGAGGCGAACGCCATCGCGGTCGTCGACGTGCCGACCGCCACCGTGCAGGACATCCTGCCGCTCGGTCGGAAGAACCACGCGGAACCGGGCAATGCGCTCGATCCGAGCGACCGCGACGGGCCTGGCAACACGGCTTCGGTCAAGATCGCGAACTGGCCGGTCTACGGTCTCTACCAGCCGGATGCCATTGCCCATTTCAACGTCGGCAGGCAGTGGTACCTGGTCACGGCGAACGAGGGCGACTCCCGCGCAAGCGACGATTTCGCGGGCTTCGGCGAGGAGATTCGTGTCGGCAGCGCCGACTACAAGCTCGACCCGATCGTCTTTCCGGACGCTGTCGCGCTGAAGTCCAACGCGGCCCTGGGCCGCCTGACGGTCACCAACGCCTCAGGCGACACGGATGGTGACGGCGATTTCGACCGCATCGAAGCGTTCGGTGCGCGCTCGTTCTCCATCTGGACGACGGACGGGCAACTGGTGTGGGACAGCGGCGACCAGATCGAGCGTTACTGCGCCGATCCGGCGAACGGCTATGACACGATTTTCAATGCCAGTCACGACGGCAACGCGCCGGACAACCGCAGTGACAACAAGGGACCGGAACCCGAGGGCGTCGCCGTCGGCAAGGTGGGCGGCCGGACGTACGCCTTCATCGGCCTCGAGCGCATCGGTGGCGTCATGGCCTACGACGTGAGCAACCCAGCGGCCCCGCAGTTCGCCGCATACGCCAACACCCGCAAGCTCGACACGCTCGGTGGCGATCTTGGCCCCGAAGGCGTTACGTTCGTCCCCGAAGAGGACAGCCCGAACGGCAAGCCGCTGGTAATCGTCGGCAACGAGGTCAGCCGCACCGTCTCGATCTTCCAGGTGGACACGGCCAGGTCCAGGCACTGAGCCGACGGTCGGCGTGACCGGCAAAGTGACCCGTGGTGTCAGCCACGGGCCACTTTGCCTGGTCGGGGTGCCGGCGGGCCTCAGGCCGGCCAGAGTGCCAGCGTGCCGCGCGCAAGCACCATGCCGATGGCCGCTCCGGCCAGCACGTCGGTGGGGTAGTGCAGCCCCAGCACGACGCGCGATACCGCCACCAGCAGTGCGAAAGGAGCCAGGATCGGGACCAGTTCCGGCACATGGGCCGTCGCGATCAATGTGAAACACACGGCGTGCAGGGTGTGTCCCGACGGAAAGCTGTAGCGGTCGAGCGGGGCAGTGCCCAGTCTGATTCCCGAGTGTGAGATGAAGGGTCGTTCGCGTACCAGGCGATGCTTCAGCTGGCGGTACAGCACCATGCCGATGATTGCCGCCGCCGCCATCCGTGCGGCGACCAGGGCACCCTGCAGGCCACTCAACGCGAATGCCAGGATCAACAGGTACCAGAAGATACCGTCGCCGAGCCGGCTGATGACGGCGAAGAAGCGCCGGACGAGCGTGTAACGCGAGCCTCGATTGATCTGCAGGCACAACGCGTGCTCCGCGTGGTCGACGCGATGCCAGAGACCGGCTGTGACTGGCGATGCCATGCGCACCTCCTGGCCGGCGCGGCTGTCGTGCGCCGGCTTACTGCGGTCAGCCTAGCCTCAAGTCACTACGATGCCGTGGCAGTCGTGTTGAATATTTCTTACACACAGGGACCCATATCGAATCTCGACGCATGGGCTTGACCTTCACCGCCCGCGGCCCAACGACCAAGCGCCTGTCATCAAACGGTCAAGAAGTCGTCATAGTTCTGGTCGACAATCCGTGGGTTCGGGCCCCGATTCGACGGGGCTACCCTACGGCACAAGAACGAAATCGATGGGGACGCGCTGAATAATGACGAACAACGGCAGCAACTGGAACGCGATCATGCAGTACTCATTCCTGCATGTGTTTGCCAACGATGGCGTCATCGACCACGACGAATTGCAGATGCTCCAGCGTCTCGCTTTGCAGGACGGCGCGGTTGACGACAAGGAGAGGGACGTGCTCACGCGCGTTTTCGCCCGCGTGAACCCGCAGACCGTCGATCCGGTCGTCTGGGACGAAATCCAGCGCTTCAAGACGCAGTTCGGCATTGCCTGAGGCCGGGCCGGCTCGACGCCGCTCAAGGTGCCGGTGTCGCTCACGGGCCGCTGGGACGCGGGCTCGATACCCGACAACCGCTGCAGTGCCAGTCCGGTAGACTGCGATGGAGGCAACGTCGGCGCGAGCACGGCGGAACATCCTTCGACCCATCGCCAAACCAGGAATACGCAGTGCTTACCAGGACCTCCATTGGCCGACCTGTCCGCAGCGTGGCCGTCGGGACGATGCTCTACCTGATCGGGGCCGCGTTGTTTGTCGGGTGTGTCCAGGCGAAGACCACAGTCAAGGGCGCCTGGCAGGAGGGGGCGCCGCGCCAGCAGGCGTTTACCCGGGTGCTGGTCGTCGGCGTCAGTCCGAACGTGAATCAGCGCTGCGCGTTCGAGTTCTTCATGGCGTCGCAGCTGAAGAGCGAGTCAGTCCAGGCAATCCGGAGCTGCGACGCGGTCAAGGAAAAGAGCCCGCTGACCCTCGAGAGCATCGAGCAGGCAATCGGCGCGGCCCAGGCCGACGCAGTGCTCGCGACCAGCCTCGTTTCCAGGCAGATCGAAGCGAAGGAAGGCGGCAGCAGGGATACGCGCGGCAATGCGTCGTACAAGGCCACGGATGCGGGATACGCGACCGGGTACTACGGCGTGTACGGCGTCCCGGTCATCTATGGTGAGTTTGCCACCGCGCCCGCATTCACGATTGCCCAGGGCGAAGCCCGGGTCTCGTCGAGGTTCTACCAGACGCGGGACAAGGCCCTGATCTATACGCTGGAGACGAAAGCGACCAAGCTCGAGTCGAGCGACGCTGCTCTGCACGACTTTGCCGCTGCGATTGCAGACAAGCTACGACGGGAAGGGCTGACCCGGTAGCGGGCCGTCGAACCGGTCAGCCGCGCGACTCGCGGGCGAATTCGCCGATGCGGCGCGCGGCGTCGTCGCAGTCATCGAGACTGGCGACCAACGAAATGCGGATGCGGCCCAGCCCAGGATTTCCGGACTCGGTCTCGCGCGCGAGGTAACGGCCCGGCAGCACCGTCACGTGCTGCCGTGCAAACAGGCCGCGCGTGAAGGCCTCGTCATCATCGACGCTAGGCCAGAGATAGAAGCCGCCCGCGGGGATCGCAATGTCCTGCTGCAGGGCCGCTGCGATCACGGGCGTGACGCGCACGAACTTCGCGCGGTACAGGCGACGGTTTTCCACCACGTGCGCTTCGTCGTTCCAGGCCGGCAGGCTCGCGAGCTGGGTGTGCACGGGCACGGCGCAGCCGTGATAGGTGCGATAGAGCCGGTAGCGCGCGAGGAACTTCGCGTCACCGGCGACGAATCCCGAACGCAGGCCCGGCACGCTCGAGCGCTTCGACAGACTGTGGAACACGACGCAGCGTTCGAACGCCGTGTTGCCCGCGCGAAACGCCGCCTGCAGCAGGCCCGTGGGCGGTGACGCTTCATCGTAATACAGTTCCGAGTAGCACTCGTCCGATGCGATCACGAAGCCGTGGCGGGATGAGAGTTCCAGCGCGCGCTGCAGGTACGCGTCCGGCATGACGGCGCCGGTGGGGTTGCCGGGCGTGCACAGGAACAGCACCTGGCAGCGATTCCAGGTGGCCGCTTCGACTGCGTCGAGATCGGGCAGGTAAGCATTCGTTGCCGTGCAGTTGAGGAACCGCGGCTCCGCACCAGCCAGCAGGGCTGCGCCCTCGTAGATCTGATAGAACGGGTTCGGCATCAGCACGAGCGGGCGCGAGCCACGCGCAGCAGATTCAGCATCGACCGCCGCCTGCACGAACGAGAACAGCGCCTCACGCGTGCCGTTGACAGGCAGCACCATGTCATCCGCGCGCACTGCCTGCCCGGGCAGGCCGAACCGACGCTCGAGCCAGCGCGCCATCGCCTCACGCAGTTGCGGCAGGCCAAGCGCCACCGGATAACTGCCGAGCGATTCGCCGAGCGCCCGAACCAGTGCCTCGGCTACGAAGGCCGGAGGCGCGTGCCTGGGTTCGCCGATGGATAGCGGGATAGGGCGCAGTGATGCAGGTGGCACCGCGCCCGCGAGCAGCGTGCGCAGGCGCTCGAACGGGTAGGGCTGCAGCAGGTCGAGACGGGGATTCAAGTCGGTCGGCTCCAGCGTGCGGTCAAATCACGCTGGACGCAGCGCCTGGTCGCGCCGATCGAGCGCTTGCCCGATGCGCTCGCGCAACCGGTCGCAGGCCGCTTCCGTCAACGGACCGCCCTGCCCGCCGGTGATGTAGAAGACGTCTTCCGCGCGTTCGCCGATCGTCATGATCTTGGCGGTGTTGACGTCGATCTGCTCGGCGAGGAAGACCCTGCCGATCTCGGACAGCAAGCCGGGACGGTCGCCGGCGATGATCTCGAGCACCGTGCGGTGCTGCAGCGGGTCTTCGGTGAAGGTGATCTGAGTGGGGGTCGTGAACATGCGCACCTGGCGCGGTGCGCGACGTGTCACCACTGGCAGGTCGGCCTCGGCGCTCAGCAGTACCCGGCGCAACTGCTGTTCGATCTGATGGGCGCGATGCCTGTCGGCAATCGGCAGACCCGTATCCTCCAGCACCAGGTACGTGTCGATCCCCAGGCCGCCGTCGAGCGGCGTGATGCGTGCGTCGACGATGTTGAGTCCCATCTGGTCGAGCAGCGCGGTCGTGCGGGCGAAGTTTTCCTGCCGATGCGGCCCACAGGTGAGCACCGCATTGCCGCCGCGCTCGACGGCCGTACGCACGGCCACGATCAGCGAGACGTCGTCGGGCTCGGTGTCGGCCAGCAGCGTCGTGTGCCACGCAACTTCGGCCGGGGCGTAGCGCAGGAAGTAGATGTCGTTCATGCGCGCCCAGATCGTCGCGGCACGTTCGGGTGGCACGTGTTCGTGCGCCAGCAGTTCGAGCGCCTTGGCCTTGGTCTCGGCCACGAGTTCGACACGATCGACCGGCGACTCGATGCCGCGGCGCAAGGCGCGGCGCACGCGCTCGTAGAAGTCGTGGAACAGCGACGCCTTCCACGAATTCCAGAGCTTCGGGTTGGTGCCGCGCACGTCGGCGACGGTCAGCAGGTACAGGTAATCGAGGTGTGTCTGGTCGCCGACGGTCCGTGCGAAATCCTGGATGACCTTCGGATCGGAGATGTCCTTCTTCTGCGCGGTCACCGAGAACAGCAGGTGATTGCGCACGAGCCAGGACACCAGGCGCGAGTCGTAACGCGTGAGTCCCTGCTCGAGGCAAAACGCCTCGGCATCGACCGAACCGAGGTCGGAGTGGTCGCCGCCGCGGCCCTTGGCGATGTCGTGAAACAGCGCGGCGAGGTACGCGAGCTCCGGCCGCTGCAGCGTGGCGAACAGGCGCGACATCTCCGGCAGCTCGTGCTCGAAGCGCGGCAGCGCCATGCGACGCAGGTTGCGCAGCACGAACAGGATGTGTGCGTCGACCGTGTAGGCGTGGAACAGGTCGTACTGCATGCGGCCGACGACGCGGCCGAACGCTGGAATGTAGCGGCCGAGCACGCCGTACAGGTTCATG
>Ga0209254_10002169_pt1 | contig 17816 bp, 14 predicted proteins | sample FrelakmetDIP11DI_FD_187148 | JGI IMG/M metagenome (GOLD analysis project Ga0209254, IMG submission 187148) | Freshwater lake sediment microbial communities from the University of Notre Dame, USA, for methane emissions studies - DIP11 DI (SPAdes)... | ecosystem: Environmental > Aquatic >...
GAGTCGGCGAAGAATTCGTCTTCGGGCAGTTGGTGCGAGCGGGTAAATGCCTCGCGCGCGCTGTCCACCATGACCGGCGCGCCGCAGGCGTAAACCTGATAGCCGGACAGGTCGGCGAAGTCGGCCAGCACTGCGTCGTGGACATGGCCGGTGCGCCCCTGCCACTGGTCGCCCGGCTGCGGGTGGGACAGCACCGGAATGAAACTGAAGTTGGGCTTTTCGGCCAGCCACTGCTGCGGCAGTTCGGCCATGTACAGGTCTTTGAGCGAACGCACTCCCCAGTACAGGATCAGTTCGCGGTCGGTGTGCTCGGCGAAGGCGTGCTCCAGCATGCCCTTGATCGGCGCGAAGCCGGTGCCGCCGGCGATGAAGATCATCGGCTTGTCGGAATCCTCGCGGATGAAGAAGCTGCCGAGCGGGCCTTTCAGGCGCAGGATGTCGCGCTCCTTCATGGTCGAGAACACCTGGTCGGTGAACAGACCGCCGGGAACGTGGCGGATGTGCAGTTCCAGCAGCGCGTCGTCGTGCGGCGGGTTGGCGAGCGAATAGCTGCGGGTGCGGCCGTCCTTCAGCTGAAAGTCGATGTATTGCCCGGCGAGAAACTGCAGACGCTCGCTGGCGGGCAGCTTGATTTTCACCAGCATGACGTCGTCGGCGCGTTTTTCCAGCTTCTCGACGCGGCACGGCAAGGTCTTCACCACGATGTCTTTTGCCGCGCCGATTTCCTTGGCTTCGATCACCAGGTCCGACAGCGGCGTCGCGCGGCAGAACAGCGCGCGCCCCTGCGCCTTTTCGTCGTCCTTCAGCGCGCTGGGCGAATGCTTGCCGTAGTCGAGCTGGCCCGACAGTACTTTGCCCTTGCATGCGCCGCAGGCACCGTTGCGGCAACCGTAAGGCAGCGCGAAGCCTTCGCGCAGTGCCGCTTCGAGCACGGTTTCGTCTTCGTTGACGCTGAACTGATGCCCGCTGGGCTGGATGGTGACCTGATACGGCATGATGTGCGCTTAAAATGCAATGACAAACGGGGCGAATTATCGCCCGAGTCGGCCGGGATTAAACCTTGGCATCCAAAGGGTTACAGGCGGGCGGGTTACAGGCAGACACGATGAAAAAAATCTTGATTGTGGGGTTTGGCGACGTGGCCGAGCGGCTGGTTCGGTTCTACGCCGGCCAGGCGGAATTCATCGGTCTGGTCCGCCGCCGCGAACGCGTCGCCGACCTGCGCGCGCTGGGCGTCACGCCTTATGTCGCCGACCTGGATAGGCCCGTCAGCCTGCGTCGCCTGCCGCGCGTCGACGGCGTGCTGCACTTCGCGCCGCCGCCCAACGAGGGCAAAACCGACCCGCGCACCACCCATCTGCTGCACGCATTGACCCGCCATGGCAAGCCCGGCGCGCTGGTCTACATCAGCACCAGCGGCGTCTACGGCGATTGCGGCGGCAACTGGGTGAGCGAGACGCGCGCGGTGGCGCCGGTCAACGGCCGTGCGGTGCGCCGGGTCGATGCCGAGCGCCAGTTGCGCGCCTGGGGCGAGACCTTTCGCGTGCAGGTCAGCATCCTGCGCGCGCCCGGCATCTACGCCGCCGACCGCCTGCCGCTCGAGCGGATCAAGCGCGGCACCCCGGCGCTGGTCGCCAGGGACGACAGCTACACCAATCACATCCATGCCGACGACCTGGCGCGGCTGGCGTGGGTGGCGCTGTTCCGTGGCCGCGCGCAACGCATCTACCACGCGGTCGATGCACATCCGCTGAAAATGGGCGACTGGTTCGACAGCTGCGCCGATGCGTTCGATCTGGCGCGCCCGCCGCGCGTCCAGCGCGCCGAGGCGGAAAAAGTGTTGTCGGAGGCCCTGCTGTCGTTTCTGCGCGAGTCGCGCCAGTTGTCGAATGCGCGAACCACGCGCGAACTGCGGCTGAAATACCGTTATCCGACTTCCGACGACCTGCTGCGTGAAATCAAACAGCAACGCGGCCAGATGGCCTTGTTTTGAATTCGCGGTTCAGCGCAGCAAATCGTCCGGCTCGCGCTTGAATTCGCCTTCCAGCACATCGTCGTTGGCGGAGCGCAGCGGGTCGGATGTGCGCCGCGCCCAAGTACCGGGCATCAGCAACAGTACCAGCGCGATGGCATCGCTGATGAAGCCGGGGAAGACAAGCAGGCCGCCCGCGAGGAGAATGCGCCCGGTGGCGAACAGCGAGGCCAGCGGATGCGCGCCGGACTGCACCGAAAACAGCAGGCGCGCGCCCCAGGCGACACGCTCGACGCGGATCAGCGCGAGGCCGGCGACAGCGGCGAGCAGCAGCCACAGCAGCACCCAGCCGCCGATGGCGCTGGCGACCCAGAAGATGCCGATGGCTTCGAGCACCGGAAACGACAACAGTAGTAGCACAATCCAACCAAAGCGCATGTGATGGAACCTTTGTTAATCTTGACCAATGTACCCGATCAGGCCACGGCCGAGAAACTGGCACGGGCCTTGATCGACCAGCGTGCGGCGGCGTGCGTGAACGTTTTGGCGCCGTGCCGCTCCATTTACCGGTGGCAGGGCGCGGTGGAGACGGCGGACGAGATTCCGTTGCTGATCAAGAGCACGGTGGCGAATTACCCCGACGTTGAACGCATCGTCCGCGCGCAGCACCCTTACGACGTACCCGAACTGATCGCCCTACCCATCACGCAAGGACTGCCCGCCTGGCTCGACTGGCTGGCACAGGAGACTGAACGACATGATTGAAAAGTGGATACGATTGCTTGGCGCATTACCGGTACTTTGGGGCGCGCTGGTGCTTTCGCAAGGGGCGCTGGCCGAAGAGGACTTCCTTGAGCCCGAGGCCGCGTTCAAGTTCTCCGCCCGGGCACTGGATGCCCACACGCTGGAAGCACGCTGGCAGATAGCCGACGGCTATTACATGTACCGCGACAAGTTCAAGTTCGAGCTGAAAGGGGCTGTGCTCGGTCAGCCCGTGCTGCCTGCGGGCAAGGTGAAGCAGGACGAGAATTTCGGCAAGGTCGAAACCTACCGCAAGGACGTGCGCATCCGCCTGCCGATCGAGCGCACGGCGGGCGCCACATCCGTCACGCTGACCGCAAAATCACAGGGCTGCGCCGATGCCGGGTTGTGCTACACCCCGCAAACCGCCAGCACGACGGTCGCGCTGCCTGCGGCTGTCGCCGAAACCGCCCCCGCGGCCTCGCGTGCGCCAGCCCCGGCACTGGGCGGCCTGGGCAGCCTGGCCAGCATGGGCATGCCGAAACTGCTGCCGCCGGACGAAGCCTTTCTGGTTGCGGCGACCCTGGCTGACGCACAAACCGTCAAGCTCGATTTCACCCCCACACCCGACACCTATCTGTATCGCGACAAGTTCGACTGGACGGTCAAGTCGCCGATCGATGTGAAGGTGTTGCGTGCCGATCTGCCCGCGGGTGAAGTCAAAAACGACCCCAATTTCCCCACCCCAATGGAGGTGTATCACCACGACACGGCCGCCACGCTGACCCTGTCGCGTGCCCTGGCCGCTGGCGAAAAACTGGTGATCGAAGCGGGCTGGCAGGGCTGCAATGAAAAAGTCGGAGTGTGCTATCCGCCGCTCAAGCGCGATTTCACGCTGACCGCGGAAGGGGGTGCCCCGGCTGCGGCCAACGCCACGCTGGCATCCGCTGCTGCCGCACCGGCCGCTGCCTCCAGCGAATCCGACACCTCGAAGATCGAACGCGTGCTCAAGGGCGGCAGCTTCTGGGCGGTGGTCGCCACCTTCTTCGGCTTCGGCCTGCTGCTCGCGCTGACGCCCTGCGTATTCCCGATGATCCCGATCCTGTCGGGCATCATCGCCGGGCAGAACAAGACGCTCACCAAGACCAGCGGCTTCCTGCTGTCGCTCGCCTACGTGCTGGGCATGGCGATCACCTACGCGCTGGCCGGCGTGGCGGCGGCGCTCTCCGGCACGCTGATCTCCAACGCCTTGCAGAATCCGTGGGCGCTCGGCATCGGCGCCGGCGTGTTCGTGCTGCTCGCGCTGTCGATGTTCGGCTTCTTCGAAATCCAGTTGCCGAGCGCCATCCAGAGCAAGTTCAACGACGCCTCGAACAAGATGAAGGGCGGCAATTTCATCGGCGTGTTCGTCATGGGTGCGCTGTCCGCCGTCATCGTCGGCCCCTGCGTCGCGCCGCCGCTGGCCGCCGCGCTTGCCTTCATCGCGCAGACCGGCAACACCACGCTCGGCGGCGTCGCGCTGTTTGTGCTGGCACTCGGCATGGGGGTGCCGCTGCTGCTGGTCGGGCTGTCGGCAGGCGCCTTGCTGCCGCGCGCCGGCGGCTGGATGAACGCGGTGAAATATTTCTTCGGCGTGCTGATGCTGGCCATCGCGATCTATCTCATCTCGCCCATCATTCCGGCCTGGGTCAACATGCTGCTGTGGGCGTTGCTGCTGATCGGCTCGGCGATCTACCTGCACGCGCTCGATCCGCTGCCGGCCCATGTGTCGGGCTGGTCGCGCCTGTGGAAAGGCTTCGGCGTGGTGCTGCTGATCGGCGGGCTGGCGCTGATTCTCGGCATGCTGGCAGGCAGCCGCGATCTGCTGCAACCGCTCAATATATTCAAGGGCGGCATGGGCGGCACGGCACTGGCTGCGGAGCCGCATGGACTGGCATTCGACAAGGTCAAGGATGTCGCCGAGCTCGACACGCGTCTGGCAGCGGCGAAGGCAGACGGTCGCGCAGTGATGCTCGACTTTTATGCCGACTGGTGCGTGTCGTGCAAGGAAATGGAACGCTTCACCTTCAGCGACCCCAAGGTGCAGGCGCGGCTGAAAGACGCGGTACTGCTGCAGGCCGACGTCACCGCCAACAGCGAAGCCGACAAGGCGCTGCTCAAGCGCTTCAATCTGTTCGGCCCGCCCGGGCTGATTTTCTGGACACCCGACGGTACGCAGTCGGATTACCAGGTGATCGGTTTCGAGAAAGCCGAGAAATTTCTTGCCAGCATCGACGCCGCGCTGGGCAAGTAAGAGCCTGCTTCAGGGTTGGCGCCGCAGCACCGCGATGGCGTCGATCAGAGGCGTGACGATGGGTTGAATCTTGCGCCGCATCAGCGAACCGATCGCGGTAGTCTTGAGGAAGATCGGCCGCACGGTGTCGGCGTCGACGGCGGCGAGCGCGTCGAGCGCGGCGATATCCGTTTCAAATTGCGGCGCGGCGGCGAGCAGGGTGGCGCGCGTGGCGTCGCGGGTGGCTGCGTCAGCCTGGCGCAGCGGCGCGCACCAGTGGGCCAGGGCGTTCAGCGTGTGGTTCACCACTTCCTGCACCTCCGGACGATCGAGGATGAGCGCGGTGGTGGCGAGGAAGGTTTGTCCCTGTCCGGACAATGCCTTGTCCAGCATCAGGCGATACGGATTGTCAGCCAGTTGCGGCACGCTGCCATGGTCCGCGCGCGCCGCACGCGGGTTGGGCAGATCGTCGGGCTGCAATTCGAGGAAGGCGACGTAATACGAATTGCGGCTGTTGCCGCGCTTCCACATCGACAGTCGTTCGGCTTCGGTGAGCACGCCCGAATACAGCATCACCGCGATGGTATCGAGAATGCCGACGTCGTCCTCGTGCAGGAAGGCCAGATGGTCGACCAGAAACTCCGCCAGCGTGCGTCCCATGCTGCCCTTGCACACCACGTCGCGCATCAGCATCAGCCGCGCGTTTTCGATCGTCGGCATGCACCACCAGGCGTAGCGTGCCAGTTCGTCGGTGAGCGCGGGCGAGTGCACCACCGCGACCACCGCTTCCTCTTCGGCGATCAGCAGCAACTGCGCCAGATGCTGGGTCGACAGCCCGGCCTGCGATTGCCGGGTCCAGCGCGTGAGATGGACCGGATAGCCGCCGGGCGAACCCAGCGCGTGGCCGGAAAGCTGCTCGCGCACACGCTTCAGATAGCGGTCGCTGCGCTCGTTGGGCTTCAGCGGCACGCTGGCTTCGCCCTGTGGCGTTAGCGCCCACAGCGTCATGTTCGATTCGTCGATGCGCACCGCCTTGAGGTCGGTGTTGAAGAGGACGTTGAGCCGCAGTTCGTCCTCGGACGACAGTTCGTCGTTCATAGGGCTTTGAATACCGCACGCGCGGCTGTAATCGTGGCGTCGATATCGGCGTCGGTGTGTGCGGCGGAGACGAAGCCCGCTTCGAACGCCGACGGCGCAAGGTAGATGCCGTGGTCGAGCATGGCGTGGAAAAAGCGGTTGAAGGCTTCCTTGTCGCCCTGCATCACTTCGGCGAAGCTCGCCGGCGGCTTGGCTGCGAAGTAGAGGCCGAACATGCCGCCGACCGAATCGGCGCAGAAGGTGACGCCGGCCTCCGCCGCGGCGGCGTTGAGACCCTTGACCAGGCGCTCGGTGCTGGCAGTGAGGCGCGCATGGAAGCCCGGTTCGCTGATGGCGTCGAGCGTGGCCAGACCTGCGGCCACTGCGACCGGATTGCCCGATAGCGTGCCCGCCTGGTACACCGGCCCGACCGGGGCCAGCGCATCCATCACGTCGGCGCGGCCGCCGAAGGCACCGACCGGCATGCCGCCGCCGATGACCTTGCCGAGCGTGGTCAGGTCCGGTTTGATGCCGAGCAGTTTCTGGGCGCAGCCGAGGTCGACGCGAAAGCCCGTCATCACCTCGTCGAAAATCAGGAGCGCACCGTGCGCGTCGCACAGCCGGCGCATCGCACTCATGAACTCGGCGGTCGGCTTGACCAGGTTCATGTTGCCGGCGAACGGCTCGACGATGATGCAGGCGATTTCATTGCCGATCTCGGCGAAGGTCTTTTCCAGACCGGCGACGTCGTTGTAGTCCAGCACGATCGTCTGCGCCGCGACTTCCGGCGGCACGCCGGCCGAGGTCGGGTTGCCGAAGGTGAGCGCGCCGGAACCGGCCTTCACCAGCAGAAAATCGGCGTGGCCGTGGTAACAGCCTTCGAACTTGATGAACTTGTTGCGGCCGGTGAAGCCGCGCGCCAGCCGGATCGCGCTCATGGTCGCTTCGGTCCCGGACGATACCAGCCGTACCTTCTCGATGCTCGGCACCAGTTCGATGATGCGGCGAGCGATGGTCAGTTCGGCCTCGGACGGAGCGCCGAACGACAGTCCGTTGGCGGCAGCGTCCTGTACCGCCTTCACCGTGCCGGGGTGGGCGTGGCCGAGAATCGCCGGGCCCCACGAGCCGACATAGTCGATGTATTCGCGGCCGTCGGCGTCCCACACGCGCGAGCCCTTGGCGCGGCTGAAAAATACCGGGGTGCCACCAACGCTCTTGAAGGCGCGCACCGGCGAGTTCACGCCGCCGGGAATGACTTGTTGCGATTGCTCAAACAGGGTTTCGTTGCGATTCATGCTTCGGGTCTCATTCTTCGGGTTCGGCTGCAAACAATAGATTCAGGTCATGCGCGCTGGCACGGATGTCGGCGGCGTCGAACAGCGCCGACAGCAGGGCGAGGCTGTCGGCACCGGCGTCGAGCAAGGCGGGCGCGTTGGCGAGGGTGATGCCGCCGATGGCGACAATCGGGACCTGGATCGCCCGGGTTGCTGCGCGCAATAAAGCGGTGTCAGCCCGCGCAGCATCCGGTTTGGTCGGTGACGAAAAAAAGCTGCCGAACGCGACATAGTCGGCGCCCGCGGCCTGCGCGGCCTGTGCCAGGTCGAGGTTTTGATAGCAGGATGCGCCGATGAATTTGTGCTTGCCGAGAATGATGCGCGCCTCGCGCAGGCTGCCGTCGTCGCGCCCCAAGTGCACGCCGTCGGCATCGGTCAGGTCGGCCAGCCGCAGGTCGTCGTTGACGATCAGGGGCACCTTGAAGCGGCGGCACAGCGCGACCAGTTCGCTGGCCTGCTCGTGGCGGCGCGCGACGTCGCCGGATTTGTCGCGGTACTGCACCGCCGCCACGCCGCCCGCCAACGCCGCTTCGACCTGTGCCAGCAGGCGTTCGGTATCGGCGGTTTCGGGGGTGATGGCGTAGAGACCGCCCGGGAATTCAAGCATGGCGAAACTCAGGCATTGCCTTCCGTCTGCCCTTCCTGTGCCCAGAAGAACCGCTCCGGGATGTATTGCCCCATGCCGGGACGGAACGCGGCTTTCAGGGCTTCATAGGTGAAGTTCTGCGCCTCGCGCACTGCGGTCGGCATGTCCTGGCCGTAGGCCAGGGTGGCGGCGATGGCCGAGGCGAGGGTGCAGCCGGAGCCGTGGTAACTGCCGGGCAGGCGGTCCCAGGCGTCGGTCTGCACGTGGCCGTCGAGGTTGTACAGGCTGTTCAGCACGCGCGGCGTGGCTTCGTGGGTACCGGTGACCAGCACGTATTCACAGCCGAGATCGATCAGGTGTTTGGCGCAGGCGGCCAGATCCATGTCGTCTTCGTCCGATTCGAACAGCGCCAGGCGGCGCGCCTCGTGGCTGTTGGGGGTGAGGATGCTGGTTTGAGGAATCAGCAGATCACGCATCGCCGCGATCATGTCGTCGGTGGTGAACTCGTCGCCGCGCCCGGAGGCCAGCACCGGGTCGAGCACCACCGGGATGTCGGGATAGTCGGCGAGGATCTCGGCGATCACCGCCATCGATTCCGGGCTGCCCAGCATGCCCAGCTTGAACGCGGCGACCGGCACGTCTTCGAGCAGCATGCGCGCCTGATCCATCACCCACTCGGAATCGATCACCAGAATTTCATCGACCCCGGCGGTGTCCTGCACCGTCAGTGCGGTAATGACCGACAGCGGGTGGCAGCCCATGCTGGCCAGCGTCAGCAGATCGGCCTGAATGCCAGCACCGCCGGTGGGATCGGAGGCGGCAAAGCTGAGCACCAGCGGCGGCGTGGGTTTGGGGGAGAAAATGGGCGGCATGGCGTCACTGCTTTAAAATCAAGCTCCGATTTTAGCTGATTCCCCTGCTCCCCATGACCACTACCCCCGAATACAAAAGCTGGATGTGCCTGATTTGCGGCTGGATTTATCACGAGGAGACCGGCGCGCCCGACGACGGCATTCCGCCCGGCACGCGCTGGGAAGACGTGCCGATCAACTGGACCTGCCCGGACTGCGGGGCACGCAAGGATGATTTCGAGATGGTGGCGCTTTAGTTTGCGGTTGGTTTCCTGAAGTTTTTGCGGGTGTGCGCTCAAGAAAAGTGCGGCGACGGGCGTTAGAGCGTTAGCGGAGCAACTGTGGGGTCGCACCCGCACCCTGCCTCTGGCCAGCAAGAGGGCTGTCAGCCGTCATGGCCGGGCGGGAATAGAAACTTCAAATTAGGAGACGATGATGATTATTCGGTGGATTTCAACGTGGGTTCTGCTCACTTTTTCGGCAAGCGTGTGGGCGATTTCTCCCTATATCCAGGGTGATTCGGTGGCCGGCGGCAACGTCCAGGCTGCAGCGACGGCAGTCGAAGCCAAGCTTAAAAACAGTGGCTTCAAGGTGGTCGGCAAGTATTTCCCCAAAAATCTGGCGGGCTATGGCGTCGTGATTGCCACGGACGCCGACATGCTGGATGCAGTGGGCTCGGTGGGCGGCAATGCCGTGCTGGGTGCGGCGATCCGCGTGGGGGTGAAGGCCGACGGCAGTGTTGCGTATACCAATCCCGATTACTGGTATCGCGCCTACTTCCGCAAGTCTTTCGACAAGAAGGAAAGTGACGTCAAGGCGTTGCAAGAGCGTTTGGAGCGTGCACTGGGTGCGGGCAAAGGCGTGGGCGGCAACGAAGAAGCAAGCGGCCTGACCAATTACCGCTACATGATCGGCATGGAGCGTCTGGATTCGTCGAAAAGCAAGCTGGCCGAATATGGCAGCTTTGACGAAGCGCTGAAGACGGTGCGCGACAATCTGGGCAAAGGCGTGGGCAAGACCGCCAAGATCTACGAGGTGGTGATGCCGGGCCGCAAGCTGGCGGTGTTTGGTGTGGCGATGAACGACGCCGAGAACAACGATGGCGACTGGATCAAGAAAATCGAAATGCAGAACAGCGTCGCAGGTCTGCCTTACGAGATCTATATCGTCGGCAACGAGGTGCAATCGCCGTTTGCCCGCTTCCGTATCGCCCTGGCTTTCCCCGATGTCGGCATGGGCCAGTTCATGCGGATTTCATCCTTGCCGGGCGACATTCAGACGACCATGGGCGAAGTGGCAGGTGCCAAGAAAGACAGCGAAGAAACTTCAACCTGGCAGTAAATCTGTCCTTGTAATGGGTTGGTCGGAAGGGCGTTGCGATGCAACGCCCTTTTTGTTTGTGCGCGATATCGATAACGATGCGATGCAAATGCGGCATGCACTAAAGAATGCCGGCGCCGATGCCGTAATGATTAGCACACAGGGTGGCAGGTGTCACCCCCTCGGCAGTTCTGGTGGAGAAGGCAAGTGGATAACGAAGCATTGAAAGGCGTCAAGGTCATGGTCATCGACGACAGCAACACCATACGCCGCAGCGCAGAAATTTTTCTGAATCAGGCTGGCTGTGAAGTCATCCTGGCACAGGACGGTTTCGATGCGCTGTCCAAGATTACCGATCACGAACCGGATGTGGTGTTCGTCGACATCATGATGCCGCGTCTCGATGGCTATCAAACCTGTTCGCTCATCAAGCGCAACGCCAAATACCGCACCACGCCGGTGATCATGCTGTCGTCCAAGGACGGGCTGTTTGATCGTGCGCGCGGCCGCATGGTGGGGTCGGATGAATATCTGACCAAGCCGTTTACCAAGGACACCCTGCTGACGGCAGTGCGCGAGCACGCGTGCGCCGGGGTTTAACCGTTTTACAAGGAGCAAAAATTATGTCGATCAGCCGAATTCTGGTTGTGGATGATTCCCCCACCGAACGTTTCTTTTTATCCGAACTGCTGGTCAAGAACGGCTATCTGGTGAGCATGGCGGAAAGCGGCGAAGAGGCCGTGGCGCAGGCCAAACAGACGCTGCCGGATTTGATCGTGATGGATGTGGTGATGCCAGGCATGAACGGCTATCAGGCCACGCGCATGATTTCCAAGGAAGATGCGACCAAGCACATCCCGGTCATCATGTGCACCACCAAAGGCCAGGAAACAGACAAGGTCTGGGGCATGCGCCAGGGCGCCAAAGCCTATCTGGTGAAGCCGGTGAAGCCGGAAGATTTGCTGTCGCAGATCAAGGCGCTTGGCTGAGTGAATCGCGATGGCCAAGAAATTTAACCTGCGCGAATTTCAGACCACGCTTTCGCAGCAACTGCTGGCGGCGGCCAGTCGCGACAACACCGGATCCCGTCTCGGCTTCCGGGTGGGCGACGTGAACTGGCTGGTGAGTCTTTCCGATACCGAAGAAGTCATTCCGGTGCCGCCCATCGCCAAGGTGCCTGGCGCGCGCCGCTGGTTTCGCGGGGTGGCCAATATTCGCGGCAACCTCTACTCGGTGAGCGATTTTGCCGATTTCATGGGGCAGGGCGTGACGACCGATCATGCCGACTGCCGTCTGCTGATTCCGCATCATGATTTTGGCGTGAATGCCGCGCTGCTGGTACGCAGCGCGCTGGGCTTGAGAAACGTCAACCGTTACCAGTTACGCGACGCGCAGTCCACTCACCCGTGGATCGCACGCCAATACGCAGATGAAACGGGTAGTGCCTGGTGCGATATGGATTTTGGGCAATTACTCGGCAATGCTGATTTCATGCAGGTTGAAGCACAGTTGGGCAAGGATTGAACACTAAATATCCGGCGCGGTGGCGCTGAAGAAAATGGAGAACTGAGAGCGATGAACATGGCGATTACGATGAATGGTCTTAAAGGACTGGCAGGCCGCATGACGGACAAGGTCACGGGAAGCAAGGGCGGTGATCACACCACCCTGATCATGCAGACCGTGCGCAAAATGGCGAGCAAGGAATCCAGCAAAGTGCCATTGGTCGGCCATTTACCCGTCGACAAACAGTACCTCTATACCGGCGGCACCCTGATTGTGTCGCTGCTGCTGGCGGCCGGCTTCACCATCTACAGTTCGGTTCAACTGGATAACCGAAGCGGCTATGAGGCACGGTCGGGCGAACTGAAAGTGTTGAGTCAGCGGCTGCCTTTGACCGCTCAGCAATCGGTGCTGGGTAACGTCGAGGCGTTCAAGAAACTCAGCGCAGGCAAGGCCACGTTCGAAACGACCCTGACTGCCTTGACCGAAGGCGATGACGAGGTGCCTGCGACCGGTGGAGCCGCCCGCGAGACCTTGGGCGCCATCAGTGCGCAGTGGCAGAAATCGCAACCCGAGGTGGCGCAGATCCTGTCGCAGCAGAAGAACCTGATTGCGATGAGCAAAAACGTCAAGCGCATTAACGCCCTGAGTCTCGATTTGCTGACGGTTTCCGAGCAGTTGTCCGCACGCTTGCTGGAAACGGGAGCCAGTGCGCGCGAGGTATCGCGTGCCAACCAGTTGGTCATGCTGAGCCAGCGCCTGCCGAAAAACGCCAACTTGCTGCTCACCTCCGACCTGATCGATCCCGCGGTGGTGCAGCAGCTGGAAAAAGACACCACCCTGTTCCGCGACACTGTGCAGGCACTGATGGAAGGTGCGGCCAGTCAGAACGAGGACAGCATGCTGATCCTGGAAGATGTGGGCGCCAACATGGGCGACATGGTGGAAGTGGTGGGCGCGGTGCTGTCGAAAACGCAACCGCTGCTGCAGGCCAAGCTGGCGGCGAACAAGCTGTTCGCCAGCAGCGACGCCCTGCTGAGCGATACCGAACAGCTGTCGAAAGACTATCAGTCGGTCGGCGGCACCGGTTACCTGCTGGCTGCCGTGTTCGGTGTGCTGGCGATTGGCTCCCTGGTGTTGCTGGGGCTGGTCAACATCAACGAAACCAAGTCGCGCGCCAAGAAGAGCGAGGAAGAAAACAGCCGCAACCAGGAAGCGATTCTGCGCCTGATGGACGAACTGGGCGAACTGGCGGAAGGCAACCTCACCATCAACGCCAGCGTGACCGAGGACATCACCGGTGCGGTGGCCGACTCGATCAACTACACGGTGGAAGAGTTGCGCAGCCTGGTTCGCGGGATCAACAACGCAACCGTGCAGATGGACCAGGCGGCCAGCGAGGCCGGTCAGGTCTCTGACTCGCTGAAACTGGCGGCACGCCGGCAGACCGAGGAAATCGAAGAGACCTCGGCTGCGGTCGTCAACCTGGCGCAGTCGGTGCAACAGGTGTCGGGCAACGCAGCCGAAGGCGCCCGCGTGGCGGAACAATCTCTTGCTGCCGCCGAAAAAGGCCAGCAGGCGGTGTCCAACGCTATTTCGAGCATGAACGGCCTGCGTGAACAGATTCAGGAAACCTCGAAGCGAATCAAGCGTCTCGGCGAATCGTCACAGGAAATTGGCGAAATCGTCGAACTGATTTCCGACATTACCGAACAGACCAACGTGCTGGCACTCAACGCAGCCATTCAGGCGGCGTCCGCCGGTGAAGCCGGTCGCGGCTTCTCGGTGGTGGCGGAAGAAGTGCAGCGGCTGGCGGAACGCTCCGCCGACGCGACCAAGCAGATCGCGGCGATCGTGAAGACCATTCAGTCGGATACCCACGATACGGTGGCGGCGATGGAGGTCTCGACGCAAGGCGTGGTCGAAGGCGCCAAGCTGTCCGATGCCGCCGGCCAGACGCTGGCCGAGATTGGCGACGTGTCGAAAAAGCTGGCCGGCCTGATTGCCGATATTTCTGCGGCGACCCAGGACCAGGCGGAATCGACTGCCAAAGTGGCCGAAACCATGCAGGACATCAAGGCGATTTCGGCGCAGACCACCAGCGGCACGCAGCAAACCTCCGAGTCAATTGGCGGCATGAAGCAATTGGCACAAGACCTCAAGAGCTCGGTCGCAGGCTTCAAGCTCGCCTGATCGGTCTGCCTACAACACGAAGCGAGCAGCCGATTCGGCACTGCAATCAACGTCAGGAATAACACACCATGAGCGCCTTACTCGATTACGATACTGGCCCCCTGAACTGGGTACGCGGGGACATCGATGCCGCACTGCAAGCCGCCCTCGGGCGCGTGCAGGCCTTCAATGTCGACGCCGATTTGATCAACGCCCTGCGGCTGGCACGCGACGATGCGCACCAGGTGGTCGGTGCGCTGCGCATGGTCGGCTTGGAGGGCGCGGCCACCCTGGCCGGCGCGCTGGAATCCTGTCTGGCCGACATCAATGAAAACCGCTTGCAGCCCGACGACGAGGTGCTGCGCGCATTGCGCAACAGCCTGGAAGGGTTGCAACGCTGGATCAAGGATCTGGCCGACGGACGCGGCAGCGGCGAGCTGGCACTGTTCCCCCTGTACAAGCGCTTGCGTGAACTGCAAGGCGCCGAGCGGGTATTCGAGGGCGAACTGTTCTTCCCCGATCTGCGCACCCGCGTATTGGGCAAGGCCGCCAATGACAGTCTTACGCAGGAGGCCCTGGCAGCCGAAGTCAAAATTGCGCGTGGCTTGTTCCAGCGCGGCCTGCTGGCTTTCCTGCGCAATGTCGAGGCAGAGCAGGGCTTGCGGCGCATGCGCGACGCGCTGGCAGCAATCGAACGCATTGCGCCGTCGCAGGCCTCACAAACTTTCTGGTGGGCTTGCGTCGGATTTGTCGACAGCCTTATTGCGCGTGGTGTCGAAGCCGATTTCCACGTCAAGCAGTTGCTGGCCCGGGTCGACCTGCAAATGCGCCGCCTGATGGAAGGCTCGCCGCAGGTTGCCGAACGCCTGTTGCGCGATGCACTGTTCTTCGTGGCCAAGAGCCAGACGCTGGATGGCCGCGCAGCGGAAGTCCGCGCGACGCTCGGTCTGGATCGCTATCTTCCGGGTCGTGGCTTGCTCGATCCCGAAGCGCTGGCGCGCATGCGCCCGCTACTGGATGCCATGCAGGCCGGCTTGAAGGCCGCGCGTGACAACTGGCACGCCTATGTGGAAGGCCAGTCCGAGCAGTTGGCCCAGTTCCAGAATCAACTGGAGCGCATGCAGCCGCAGGCGCAAATGTTTGAAGGCAGCGGCTTGCCGCCGCTGCTGAACGAGCTGGCTGCTGCGGCGAACATGGCGGCTCAGCGTGCAGGCGATGCGCGTGAGCAGATGAACCTGGAAGTCGCGTCCACCTTACTGTTCATGCAGAACGCCATCGATCAGGAAGATGTGTTGCACGGCGATTTCTCGGCCCGTGCTGAAGGTCAGCAGGCACGCCTGCGTGCCCTGATCGAAGGCCGCGAAATGCCTGCCAATACGATGACGGATACCCACCAGCGCGAAGCCGAGCGCGACATGCTGGTGCATATGGCGCAGGAAGTCGGACAAAATCTGAAGCAGATGGAGGAGGCTCTGGATGCCTTCTTCCGCGATGCCAACGAGCGCGAGGCGCTGGCGAATTTGCCGATGCTGGCGCAGCAGGCGCAAGGCGCGCTGACCATGCTGGAGCTTCCCGATGCTGCCAGCCTGCTGGCTGCCGCTGCAGCGACCGCACAGCCGTTTGCCACTGAAGGCTATCCGGACGACACCACGCAGCGGCGCCTGGCCGATGCCTTCTCCAGTCTCGGGATCTATATCGAGGCCTACTGTGCCGGCCGTGTCGATGCCGCCAGAATTCTACGTCCGGTGTTGATCGATTTTGGTGTGATCGATGCCGCCAGCGTGGAAGAAGACACATTTGAAGATACCGTCGAATCCGGCCTGTCTGCCCGCAAGGCCGACGTGCAGGCGGGCTATCTGGATTGGCGCGACCAGTCCGGGGACGACGCAAAAAAAAAGTTCCTTGATGCGTTGATTGAACTCAACCGCGACGCCGAGCTGATCGATGACGCCGAGCTGAAACGGCAGACGCACGCGGTGCTCGACGCAACGCGCGACGCGCTCGATGCGCCGCTGGCACTCGATGCCGAGATCGCCGCCCTGACCGGGCTGCCGCTGCCCGAACGTGCCGTTGCCGAGATTCCCCTGCTGCCTGATGTGACGGTCAATGAAGCGATCGTTGCGGTCGCAAGTGACCGGATGGCGCAGGACAGAAAAATGGCTGCGTTCATCGAAACGCTGGCGAGCAAGGCCGATGTCCCGGCAACTGCCGCCGTCATCGAGATCGCCCAGCCGTTACCGCTGACCGAAGCTGCGCCCACCGCATCCGGCGAAACGGCAGCGGTGTCCGAGGACACGCTGCTGGCCACCATCCCCGAGGATTCCGAGCCGGAACTGCTGGAGATTTTCCTGGAGGAAGCCAGCGAGGTACTGGTCACCCTGAACGAAGCCCGCGAGGTCTGCCAGGGCAACCCGGATGACTCCGCTTCCATGACGGTGATTCGCCGTGGCTTCCACACCCTCAAAGGAAGCGGCCGCATGGTCGGCCTGAACGATCTGGGTGAGACCGCATGGCATCTGGAGCAACTGATGAACGGCTGGCTGGCCGAGAACAAATCGGCCAGCGGCGACTTGTTGCGTCTGATCGGACGTGCGCGTGATGTCTTCCAGGACTGGGTCAACGCGCTGCAGGCCAATCAAGTCATTGCATTGCCGGTGCCTGCCCTGTTGGCAGCGGTCGAGCGCGTGGCGCAGGGACAGCCGCTGGATCTCGCGCCGGTATCGGCGGTCGAGACTGTTGCGGTGGATGAAATGGCCGCGGTGAGCGAAGCCGAAACGGCTGTTGAGCCGGTGGCGGAAGTGCTGGAGCCTTCTGAGATTGAAGCGGAGCTCCTGGTCGAGCCCGAACTTGAGACTGAGCCCGTTGCCGAGATGGAAATCGACTGGATGACGCTGTCATCCAGCGAAGAGGAAGTTGCGGTCGAGTATGGCGAGGCCATTACCGCCGATGTCGCGGAATCTGCCAGCGACGCTGAAGTTGTCGAGCCATATTCCGAAGCCGCCATGGCACAGGCAGACGCCTTGCCGCCTGAAGTTGTGGCACCTCTGGCCGAGATGGTCGTGCTGGATGTGGGCGCCATCATCGAATACGCCGTGGCCCCCCCCCAGGAATCGACAGCATTCGAGCCTATCGTCTGTGTCGAAACCGAACTGCCCGATATTGAAGCGTATGCAGAGCCGGAGGCGTCAGACGAGATATGCATCGGTTCGGTCTGCCTCTCCGCCGGTCTGCACGAAATTTTCATGACCGAAGCGCAGCAGCGCCTGGCGGTGCTGCAGGAAGAGGTCGAGCGGCATGCCGAGTCCGGCAGCAGCACGGTGAGCGAGCACGCGCGCCGGGCCATCCACACGCTCGGCGGCATTGCGGGTACCGCCGGTATTGCCGCCCTGTCCGAGCTGTCGCATGCACTCGAGTCGTACTGGAACCGCTTTGCGCAAACACCTTTGCCGTCAGCCCATTTGTCGCTGGTGCAGGATACGGTCGGTCGTTTGTACGGTATGTTTGCTGCCATCGAGCGACTGCAATTGCCCGAGGCGGCGGACGATCTGATCGCCGTTCTGGGCGAACTGGAAAACGAACAGTTCACGCCGGCAGCCGAAGTCGTGACCACAGCGGATGAGGCGCCTGCCGAGATCGACACGTCGGCGAGCGAGATGCCAGTCGAACCGGTTCTGGAAATGCCGCCAGTCGACACGACCCCGATCGAACAACCGGTCGCGCCCCCTTCGATGGATGTGCCGCCCGAGGCCGCCAGCGGTCCGCTGGACGTCAGCGCACTGGTGCCGGATATCAAGCTCGCAGCGCCGAAGCCGGTGTTCGAACGGCGTGAAGTGGCCGATGAAATCGACCAGCAGTTGTTGCCCATTTTCCTCGAGGAAGCCGAGGCCCTGGTGCCGGATACCAGTGCGCAACTGCGCGCCTGGCAAGCTGCGCCCGGTGAAACGGCGGCACGCGATGCGTTGCGGCGCAATCTGCACACCATCAAGGG
>Ga0209254_10002170_pt1 | contig 17809 bp, 18 predicted proteins | sample FrelakmetDIP11DI_FD_187148 | JGI IMG/M metagenome (GOLD analysis project Ga0209254, IMG submission 187148) | Freshwater lake sediment microbial communities from the University of Notre Dame, USA, for methane emissions studies - DIP11 DI (SPAdes)... | ecosystem: Environmental > Aquatic >...
ATCCGGGTCGAGAACGCCCTGATTCAAGGTCGGGAGACGGTAGGCCGTTCGTCCCGTGTGCCTTTGGGGCGTCTGTATGCGTTGGCGGTTTCCAAGTGACGCAGGCGGCGTTGCGAATTCGGTGGTCAGTGGGAAATACGTTGTATTAACAATCGGTTATGCATCATCAATACTGTATCCGACGCTCGTTTCCGGGAGAGCTAACTATAATCTTTTTTGGAGCCTCTGTTACAAATTGTAATGGGGTCGATTCCGGCGGAAACAATTTATAAGCACTGTTTCGCAGATCGGTGGCTATAATGGCCTATAGATTGAATGGATTAGTTGGCGGCGCAACTGCCGCGCAATCCACCTCGATGCGAGGAACTGACGATGAAGACACTGACCGCCCTGACCCTGACCGCTGCGATTTCCACCCTTGGAGCCTTCTCCCCTGGCGCCTTGGCGGGCGAGAAACTCAACAGCACCGGTACCAGCACTGGACTGGATGCCGTGGAAGCCTCTCACCTGACCTTCATGCGGGAGGAGGAGAAGCTGGCCCGCGACGTCTACCTGACCCTGGCCGGCATGTACCCGAGCCAGGGCGTATTCAGCACCATCGCCACCAACTCGGAGCAGACCCACGCCGACACCATGCGCGATAAGCTGGCCCAGTTCGGCGTTCCGGACCCCAACCCGGACACCAACAACCTGCCTGACAGCATCGGCGTGTTCTTGGGCCGGGAGTGGGGCTGGTACTTCACCGAGAAGTTTGGCGCCTTGACGAGCATGGGCCGCGCCAGTGAGCTGGCCGCCCTGTACGTCGGGGCCCTCATCGAGGAGCTCGACATGCATGACATCGCCGTATGCCCTCAGGTGATGGTTGACGCCGGTTACCCCGAACCCTGCGGTTTGGAATACACCGACGCGTCTGCCCTGACCAACGCCTACAACTCACTGATCGACGGATCGGAGAATCACCTCCGCGCCTTCGTGGGTCAGATCGAGGCGGTGATCGGCGACGGCAACTACGTGGCCCAGTACCTCACCCAAGCCGAGGTGGATGCCATTCTCGGTCGCTGACGGGCCCAGCGCCCACCCCCAGCGGTCTGGAGGGCCATCCCGGGACGGATGGCCCTTTTTCTTGATATCCAAGGGACCTCGCCATGAAGACCCACCCGATCCTTGGTCGTTTCCTTGTCGGCGTCGTCCTGGGCCTGATCGTCGGACCATTGCAAGGGCAGGAGCCGGATCTGGACCGCGACGGCGTCCCGGACGCTGCGGACCGTTGCCCGAACACAGCCCAGTTGTTGAAACTGCCGCCGGATTTCAGGTTCGGCGCCGCGGTCAATCCGGAGCGGCTCAAGCCAGGGCGCCAGGCCTATCCGGTGGATGCCGCCGGCTGCGAGCTCGACAGCGACGGCGACGGCGTGGTCAACAGCCAGGATTTCTGCCCCGACGACGCGGCCGAGGCCTTGAGCGCAGGGGTCGCGGTCAACGGCTGCCCCAGGCACAGTGACTACGACGGCACCCCCGACTACCGCGACCATTGCCCCGAGACGCCCTTGGGCGTCGCCACCGACACCCAGGGGTGCCCGCGGGTTGCTGGCGACCCAGGCCAGGAACAATAGGCGACGGGGCGGGAACAAGTCTGGCGGGGGCTCAGCTCGCCCCGTTTCGCCCACCTCAGGTGTTCAGGTAGGCAAGGCTCGCCGCATCGAAGGGCGTCGGGGTCAGCCCCAGGCGCTCGAACCCGTTGCCGCCGTCGCATCGGTTGCCTTCAAGGAGCATGGCGATCTGGTCCCGGGTAATGGGGAACCACGGGAATCGGTCGAGGGCGGCGGCCACTGCCTGCACGGCCAGAGCCGGGGCCGGGAGCATGAGCTTGGTCCTGCCGCAGGCGGCGGCGATGGTTTTCAGGATGTCCTTCCAGGTGTGCGCTCCAGGTCCGCAGAGGTCGTAGGTCTGCCCGATCGTGTCGGCGTGGGTCAGGGCGTGGCAGAAGGCCGCGGCAACGTCCCCCACGGCCACCGGGGCAAGCTCGAAGGTGCCTGCGTTCAGGGGCAGTAACCCCGGGTAGAACAGGGGTGCCGGTAGAGGGCTGTCGATGATGTCGCGTTTGAGCTGGGTGCAGAGCTCCATGTGCCCCTGTGGGTCGCCGAAGATCACCGACGGGCGGAAGATGGTCCAGTCGAGGCCCGATGCCTTCAGGGCCTCTTCGGCCAGAAACTTGGTGCGCTGGTAAGGGGTCCCGTCCCTTTTCACCCCGTTTGCGCTCATCAGGAGGAATCGGCGCACGCCAACCCTTCTGGCGGCGGAGATGGTACGTTCCACCCCGCGGAACTGGAGCTCCTCGAAGGTCACGCCATGGGCTCGGTCTTCGCGCAGGATGCCGATCAGGTACACGACCGCGTCGCAGCCTGCGACGCACTCCGCGACGGCGTCGTCATCGCCGACGTCTCCGCTGACCGTTGCGCAGGCGGCTAGCCAGTCGGGTCTGGGCCCGCCGCCCGGCCGCACCAGTAGCTGCGGCCGATGTCCGTCGGCGATGAGTCGGGCGCCCAAGTGTGTGCCGACAAAGCCGGTTCCACCGATGAGACTGACGTTCACGGAAGACACTCCTCCGCCGGGCGGGATGGGAATCAGCGATGCCGGGGAGAATGCGGGCAGCTACGGTCAGGGACAAGGGGCCGGCGGGTGCCGGCCCCCGCGGCGCGGTTCTAGCCTTCGTCGATGCCTTCGGTGACGGGGTTATTGATCAGGGCGTGCACGCGGCTGTCGGTGCAGTAGGACTCCAGGATCTCGTCTGCGACTTGGTTGGCCATGGGTTTCTCCAGATATGACGAAGTGGGTGTGGATCGCGAAAGACCGAGCATTTTGCTAGGTGATCCTAGGATAGGTGCTGAAGAATGTTTGTCAAGGTAATCGGCCAATAAATTTTACTGAGGGACTCCGCGCGCCTGGTGTTCAGCCCGCTTGGTTAGGAAGGCGAGCGGGTCCAACTGGGGCGCTAGGGAAGCGCTGAAGAGTTCAGCGCTTCCCGTCTGGGCCAGGGATGGCCCAGCATTTTCAAGCGCCTAACAGCTTGAAAATGCAGCGCTTCGCGAGTCGCGCCTCGCGAAGCGCGAGCTGATTACATGCCGGGATTGCATTTAATCAGCGTCTCCCAAGCCGTGCTGGCATTGCGTTGATCAGGGTTCTCAGAGCGCGGGGTCAGCGGCACCGTCAGCGCCAGGAAGGCACTTGACTGCCCAGTGGCCTCGACGCGGTGAAATCTGTTCGATTGAGCGGTTGGCTACCGAATCTGAACTGAAATTGAACAAGGTTTGTCCGGCCGCGACTTCCTCTTGCCGGAGGCACTTGTGCGCCCTTCAGTGATGAGGCGGACGACCCTTGTCCAAGACACTGCGTTGGATGGCAGTCTGTCGGGGTCAAGCTTGGTGTACGCGCCTGCCTGCCTTGGCCGACTCGCGACGGTGGAGGGGGCGACTTCTACGGTGGCGGTTAACTCGATTGGAGCGGGCGCGGTCGATGGCCGGCGGGGTCAAATTCCCGCGGCGCTTAACGTCGTGTCGGCGGGTCCCAGGGGCAGGATGGACCGGCGGCGCAGGCGGCGAAGCTGGACTTTGGCAGCCGCGAAGGCCTCGGTGATTGCCTGGCGTGGCTCTTTGCGGAATTCGCGCACGACGACCTGACGACGGTCGACTAGGGATGCGACGACCTCGCAGCGGATCTGGTGCCCGCGGACTGGGTCGAACTCTTCGCCGATGCGGACGCGCAAATCGACGGTTTGGTCGGGGAATCGCTCTCTAAGTTGGTGGGTCTCCGCCACCACCAGCCGCCGGAGGGCGCGGTCCAGGGCAAGCATGTCGCCGCCAATGTGTAGATTAGGGGGAAGGGTTGTTTCGGTTTTCGCCATCTGTGGCCTCTGGGGCGTGGGGCTGTCGTTCGCCCCGGCGGGCAGGCACAAGGCGTGCGGTCCGGGGGCGCAGGGTCCCTGTGTGAGGGTCCCTTCCGACGGGTCGTGCGGCTCGCTGTCGTATGGCGCGCCTGCGGGGTGGATGTTTCAATTTCTGGGTTCGCTCGGCCCGCCCTGGGCGCGACTGACCTCAACCGAGCGGTGCTGCGTGACAGATTGTGCCTGGAGCTGGAGCTTCAAGGCGGTCGCCTGAGCCGGCCTCTCGGAGGCCCGATTGGTCGGACCTGGTCCCGGGACAAAGGTCGTCGGCCGGGATTGACCACGCGGCGACCGAGTCGCCTTTCAAGGAACTGGCCTTGCGGGGGACTTCGCAATCAGAAATCGAGGTGGGCGATGAAAGGTGCCCTATGATCCCCTGTTGTGCGCCCCGGCTCTGCCAGGGATTGCCTCCCAACGCGCATATAAATTAATTATCAACCAAATCGCTTCGAAAGGGAACGGGTTTCACACCATTCTCAGCATCTAACCGCCAGACCGGGGACGCGGGGACCGTTGCGCCGAGTGACCCTCCGCGGCAGGTGCGCGGGCGGAACTTCTGTCGCAGTGCCGGATCTCATGGGCTGGATATTCGGCTCCTCTCTCTCGACCCCGGCTCGCCGGGGTCTTTTTTTACGCCGGCCGGCGAGCTGGGACAGGCTGGACGAGCCCCGCGAATACCCTGGACTCACCACACCCTGGTCTGAGGCAGATACCGTCCACAAAGGCGCGCGGGTAAGGCCTGTCTACGCTGCGGTGGCCCCAGGCGTCGCGACCGGCGGGGTGTGAAATAAAGGCTGGGCGAGCCCCTGGGCTGGGCCGATGGTGTAGCCTTTGTGTGGTCGATCCGTGACCGCCGAGGCACACGCCATGTCCACCACCCAAGCCGCTTTTTACCATCTGGGGGTCGCCCTGGCGATCGGGCTCCTGATCGGCGTCGAGCGCGGCTGGTCGGAGCGGGACGAAGAGGAGGGGACTCGTATCGCCGGGGTCCGCACCTTCGCCCTCATCGGCCTGTTGGGCGGCGCTGCGGCCCTGATCGCACAACGCGTCGGGGTCCTGGTACCGGCCCTTGGGCTGCTCGCCCTGGGCGGGCTGTTCGCCGCGGCCCACGTGATCCACGCTCAGACCCGTCCGGATCATCTCGGTATCACGGTCCCGGTGGCCGGGCTCCTGACGTTTGTCCTGGGTGCCCTTGCGGCCATGGGAGAGCCGGCCGTGGCTGCCGCCGGGGCGGTGGTGGCGGCACTCCTGCTGAGCTCCAAGCCAATCCTTCACCGCTGGCTTGGCACCCTGAGGCGCGGGGAGTTGGCCGCCGGGCTCCAGTTGCTGCTCCTGTCTGTGGTGGTCCTGCCGTTGTTGCCGGACCAGGGTTATGGCCCCTGGCAGGCCCTCAATCCGCACCGCATCTGGTGGATGGTGGTCCTGATCGCGGCCATGTCCTTCGTCGGCTATTTCGCCTTGAAAGAGGCGGGGGCCCGCAAGGGGGCCATCTTCACCGGCTTGTTCGGCGGGCTGGCCTCTTCGACCGCCCTGACCCTGCACTTCTCCCGGCTGGCCCATGCCCAGCCCGGTCTCACCCCCATGCTCGCCATGGGGATCCTGCTCGCCTGCGGCACCATGTTCCCGCGCATGGCCTTGGTCCTGGCCGTGGCCGCACCCGGCGTGCTCTTGCCTATGCTGGCGCCCCTGGGGCTGATGACGCTGGTGCTCTACGGGGCGGCCCTCGGCCAGTGGTGGCTCTCGAACGACTGGCAGGGGGAGACTGCAACACCCATGACCAATCCGCTGGAGTTGCCCGCGGCGATCGGGTTTGGTGTCCTACTGGCCCTGGTCATGGTACTGGCCAAGGCCGTTGAGGTCTGGCTGGGCGGTGTTGGCGTACTGGCTCTGTCGGCGGCCTCTGGGATCGCCGATGTGGACGCGATCACCCTGTCGCTGGCGGGGATGAGCGGCACAGGTCTGGATCCCAGGATTGCCGTGACCGGGATGATCGTCGCGGCCGCGACCAATTGTCTGGTCAAGGGTGGGATGGCGACGGTCGTCGGGGGGATGCGCCTCGGGCGCGTCGTCGCCCTGCCCCTGGTCGGGGCTGCTGGCGTGGGGCTGCTAGCGGTCTGGCTGGCCCTGTGGTGAGGGCGGCGTGGCTGAGTGGCGCCGGGGGTTGCGGTCAGCTGCCTGACCGTACCAATCCCGATAGCCCAACCTCGCCCAGGGCGTCTACCAGGAGGCGGCGCACCGACGATGCCTCTTCGCACTGCAGGGCGGCGGCCAGGAGCTCCTTTGCCCGCGTGCGGGATAAGCTGCGGATCACCCATTTGACCCGAAGCAGGCTGCTGGCGCCCATGCTCAGGCTGTGCACACCCAGCCCCAAGAGCAGCGGTACCGCGACGGGGTCGCCGGCCATCTCCCCACAGATACTCACTTCGCGCCCGTGGGCCCGGGCGCCCTCCATGATGTCTACCAGGGCACGCAGCACCGCGGGGTGCAACTCGCTGTAGAGTCGGGCGACGTGCGGATTGTTGCGGTCTACCGCCAGGAGGTACTGAGTCAGGTCGTTGGTCCCAACCGAAAGGAACTGGACCCGGCGTGCCAGTGCCCTGGTCTGGTAGACCGCGGCGGGGACCTCGATCATGACTCCCACCGGGGGGAGCGACACCGGGAAGCCCTCATCGAGCAGTTCGTTGCGGGCCCGATGGATGAGGAGCAGGGCGTCGTCTACCTCGCCCACGGTGGTGATCATGGGAAGCAACAGTTGCAGGTTACCGAGCCCGATGTCGGCGCGCAGCATGGCGCGCACCTGGGTCAGGAAGATCTCCGGGTGGTCCAGGGTAATTCGGATGCCACGCCAGCCAAGGAAGGGGTTGGCCTCCACCACCGGGAAGTAGGGCAGCGCCTTGTCGCCGCCCACGTCCAGGGTGCGGATGGTCACCGGGCGCGGGGCGAAGGTCTTGAGCACCATCCGGTAGTTGGAGACCTGGACCTCCTCGCCGGGGAAGCGGTCGCGCACGATGAAGGGCAACTCGGTGCGGTAGAGCCCCACCCCGGCGGATTCCTCGATCCCTACCGGGCGCGACTCGGAGACCAGGCCGGTGTTGAGGTACAGCGGCAGCAGGTAGCCGTCCGTGGTCTCCGGGGGCAGACCGCGTAGCGCCTCCAACTCGTTGGTGAGCGCCAGGTCGTCTTCCATCAGGCGCCGATACTCGGACTTGACCCCAGGCCCAGGTGCCACGTAGACACGCCCGCGGTAGCCATCGACGATGACCTCGCGCCCCTCGACCCGCGCCACCGGGAGGTCCGCCACCCCCATGGCGGCAGGCACCCCCATGCCACGGGCCAGGATGGCGATGTGCGACGACCCGGAGCCGGAGGTGGAGACGATGCCGGCCAGCAGTTCGCGCGGGACATCGGCGATCTGCATCGCGCTCAGTTCCTCGCCCACCAGGATGGTGCCGGGCTGGTAGGTCGTGGGATGGTCCTGGATGTTTTGCAGCCGCATCAGGATGCGGCGCCCGAGGTCGCGCACGTCGGAGGCACGTTCGCGCAGGTAGACGTCGTCCATGCCGTCGAAGACCCGGGCATGCTCTGTGATGGTGTCGCGCAGGGCCCCCGGTGCCCAGTTGCCGGCCCGGATTCGCTCCAGGGTACCGTCCACCAGGGATTCGCTCTCCAGCATGAGCTGCCAGGCGTCGAACAGTGCACGGTCCTCCGGGCGCAGCAGCGTCGCTGTGCGCACGGCAAAGCGATCGATCTCCTCGGACACCTCGTCCAGGGCGTTACGGAAGGCGTCGGTTTCGGCCTCGAGGTCAGTGACGGCGCGGTCCGGGACCGCGTCCAGGTCCGCCGGCGGGTACACGACCACCGCGGTACCGATGCCGATTCCGGGGGAGGCGGGTAGGCCAGCCAGGAAATGGCTGGGCAGGCCCCCGTCCTGGAGGCGGGCGAGCTCGCCGCTGGCCCGGGCATAGGTGATGGCCCCGGCCAGTTGGGACGCCAAGGTCAGGACCAGGTTGACCTCGTCCTCCCCGAAACGCTGCGCCTCGCAGCGGCGCAGGACGAGCACCCCCAGCACCTTGCGGTTCTGAATGATGGGCGCCCCGAGGAAGCCGCGGAATCGCTCTTCGCCGGTCTCGGTGACGCGCAGGTAGCGGGGGTGGGTCGATCCGTCGTCGAGGTTGACCGGCTCGGCCCGCTCGCTGACCCAGCCGACCAGGCCGCGGTTCAGCGGGATACGCACCCGGCCGACCGCCTGGGGACGCAGGCCATCGGTAGCCTGGAGGACGTGCTGACGCGCGTCAGAGTCCGTCAGATAGACGGAGCAGACGTCGGCGCGGACCACCTGCTTGACGCGGCGCACGATCACGTCGAGGGCTCGCTCCAGATCGGGCGCCTCGTTGACCTCTTGAACGATGCGGCGCAGGTGTTCGAGCATGGCTCCGATCAGGGCTTCGGGTGGGTAGGGAGTTCGACCATAGGCCCACCGGCGCGACCGCGACCCGGTTTAGCGCTGACCTGGGCATGAGGAGCCACCGGTGCCAAACGGCTGGGCATCGAGGCTGCGGGTCCGGGTGTCGGGCTCGGCTCGGCGGTCAGCCCGGTCCCTGGGCCGGCTGGGCGACAGGTGCCGGCTGTTGGCGCGGCTGTGCCTTGGGCAGGCCGTCTGGGTACAGCAGGGGTGCCAACTCCTGCAGGGCATGCAGGTAGACCCGGCGCTTGAAATAGACCACCTCCCGCAGGGGTTGCCAATACTTCACCCAGCGCCATTGGTCGAACTCGGGTTTGTCGGAGCCATCGAGGCAAAAGGCGTTCTCTTGGCAGTTGACCCGCAGCATGAACCAGATTTGCTTCTGGCCGATACAGATGGGGCCGCAGTGCCGCCGGATGTAACGCTTGGGCAGACGGTAACGAAGCCACCGGCTGGTGCAGCCGAGCAACTCGACCTGGTCCGGGCGCAGCCCGACCTCTTCCTCGAGCTCCCGGAACATGGCCTGCTCCGGCGTCTCGTCGGGGTGTATCCCGCCCTGCGGAAATTGCCAGGCATTCTGGCCGACACGCCTGCCCCAGAATAGCCTGCGCTCCCCGTTGCAAAGGATGATGCCGACATTGGGCCGGAAGCCGTCCGGGTCGATCAAGGGGAGCCACCCACGCGATGGAGCATGCTCGCATTCTTCCACAGGCCCGCCCCGCCGGGCAACCGAAAGAGTCAATAAGCTTTTGCCGAAGCACGAATTTCCCGGTATGGTCGCAGCCCCTGCCCGTACCGCTGGGCCCCCCCGGGAGTACCGTCTTGCCACTGGCCATATTCGACCTCGACAACACCCTCCTCGGGGGGGATTCCGACTACCTCTGGGGTCAATTCCTGGTCGAGCGGGGCATCGTGGATCACGAGCATTACGAACGGGAGAACGAACGCTTCTACCGCGACTATCACGCTGGGCGTCTGGACATTAGGGTCTTCCTGCGCTTCGCCCTCCAACCCCTCGCGGCGCACCCGTTGCCGGCCTTGCACGCCTGGCGCGAGGACTTCCTGCGGGAGAAGATCGACCCGGTGATCCTCCCCTCCGCGCGAGCCCTGGTGGAGCATCACCGGGCGGCCGGGGATCTGCTGCTCCTGATCACCGCCACCAATGCGTTTGTCACGGCCCCCATCGCGGAGCGCTTTGGTATACCGCACCTGATTGCCACCGACCCGGAGCAGGTCGATGGGCGCTATACGGGGGAGGTCGCCGGGACCCCCGCCTTTCGCGAGGGTAAGGTCGGGCGCCTGGAGGCTTGGCTCGCTAAGACTGGCCATAGCCTGGCGGGCAGCACCTTCTACAGCGACTCCCACAACGATATCCCACTGCTGGACTGCGTCGATCACCCGGTGGCCGTGGACCCGGATCCGCAGTTGCTTGCCTATGCGCAGCAGCGTGGCTGGCCGGTGATGTCGCTGCGGCCGAGCGGCGGCCCCTAGTCCAGCGCGGGGGTCAGGCCCTTAACCCCTCCGACACCTTCCCCACTCAAGGCCGCAATAATTGGCGCGCATGGTTCTTCGAATCGCCAACGACCGCCGAGAATGCCCCATGGGAGCCATTGCCGCCGCGGTGCCCCTCATGCGTGGGGGCCGCCTGTTTGTCGAGCCTTGCCGCGATGCCGACTTTGGGGTGGCGGATGTCCTGATGCTGCTGGACGTCAACGACCCCAACCCGACATACTCCCGGCACTTCCTCGAACGCGTGGCCGACGCCTGACCCATGCCTGCCCTGGCGCCCCTGTGGAAGGGGCTGCGCATTACCGAGCACCTGTTGACCGGCGCCACCCTGGCCCTAGTCGTCACCATCGGCCAGGGCCTGGGGTACCGGATCGGCTGGCTGGATGCCGTGGTTTGCTGGTGGTATCGGCGCCTGCTGCGGTGTCTCCGGGTGCGGGTGCGGGCCGACGGGGCGGTCGCAGGGACCCCCTTGCTGGTGGCCAACCACGTCTCCTGGCTCGACATCCCCGTCATTGGGGCCCAGGGCAGCGTCCGCTTTCTGTCCAAGGCGGAGGTCCGTGCCTGGCCGCTGATTGGCTGGATGTCTGAGCTGGCAGGGACGGTCTTTATCGCCCGCGGCGCCCATCGGGTCGGTGAGGTCGTGGAGGGGATCTACGCCCGCATCCAGGCCGGGCAGCCGGTGGCGATCTTCCCGGAGGGGACCACCAGCGATGGCCGCGAGGTGTTGCGGTTTCACCCGCGGCTGTTCGCCGTCTGCCAGCAGACCGGCCTCGCGGTTCAACCCGTCGCACTGCACTATGGCGGCGGACCGGAGCCGGACCCGGTCGCCCCCTTCCTCGGCGACGATACCCTGGTAGCGCACCTGTGGCGCGTGCTCCGCCACCCCGGAATAGAGGTACGGGTCAGCTTTCTTGCACCGATCCCGGCGGCCGATCTGGACCGGCGGCGCCTTGCCGACGAGACCCGTCGGGCCATCGCGGCCAGGCTGGTCATGGATCGGGGCGGGGCCGCTGGCCAACCCGGTCGCCCTGCTTGCGATCGTGTATCCTCCCCGCCTCATGTCGTCGTCCAGCCGGGCGATGCGCGCTGATACGGAGCTGCGGATGGCCGGCCTGTCCGCCAAACGCCCCTTCCAACTCGCGATCGTCACCGCCACCTCCGGCCATGTTGTCCCTGACCCCATGGCCAGCGGTCTGGCGGTCCTTGCGCTCGACGCGCCCTGGCTTTGTCCGAGGCTTGCGGCGCCCCTCGCCTGTGCCTGACACACCGAACCACCGGATTCCGTTACACTGCTGCCGGGCCAGACGGGTGCGGCTGGCCCCGCCTCCCTTGGTCAGTCCCGGATCCCCCCCATGCGTGCACGCTGGACCCTCAACCTCTTCCTCCTGATCCTGGTCGCCGGCCTGGGTTGGGCGGTGCTGCATGACCTGCGCGAGACCGAGGAGACGACACCCCTGACCGGCATGGACCCGGCCCGCATCGAGGGTGTGGAGCTGACCCGCCCGGGCCGCGACACCGTGAAGCTGGAGCGCATCACGGGAGGGGGCTGGCGCATGACAGCACCGTACCGGATCGCGGCGGATTCAGAGCGCGTGGCGCGTCTACTGGGGGTCGTTCAGGCAGGGGTCCTGCGGAGCTTCCCCGCCAGCGGGGCGGACCTCAATCGCCTGGGTCTGGAGCCCGAGCCGGTGCGCGTCAGCCTGGGTGGGCAGACGCTTCGGTTCGGCGGGACCGAGCCCATCAACGGGCTGCGCTATGTGGCCTCCGGCGACCTGGTCCTTCTGATCAAAGACCTCTATTACCACCTGCTGATGGCGCCTGCGTCGGACTACGTGGGTCTGCATCCCCTGCCCGAGGGCATGGCCCCGGCGTCGGGAGATCTCAACGGGGAGGCGCTTGAACCCGCGACCCTGAGCGCCATCGCGGCCCTCAAGGCGGAGCGCGTCGAGCCGCTGGACGGCGACCTGGCCGGCCGGATTCTGCGCATCCAGCCCCAGGGAGACGGCGCCGACCTGCGTTTCCTGGTCTCCCCGGACGGGCTGCGCTGGTCCAGGCCCGACCTGCGCCTGACCTACCTGGTGGCGAGTCCGCCGCCGGTCCTGGTGGAACAGGAGGCCGCCGGCGGGGCGGGCGGTGCGGCCCAGACGGAGTCTGTGCCCCAAGCCCCCGCCGCAGGGCTTCTGCCGGAGCAGGCGGTGGGCGTGGTCGAAGGGCTTGGCCCGCCTCCGGGGGAGGGTCCGGCTGGGCCGGCACCCGAGCCGGAAACTCCCGCGGGGGTCGAGGCCGATGCTGACGGGACGGCCGCCGCGCTGGCTCCGCCCAGCGTGGATGCCTCGGGCGAGCCCATCGTGGACCCCGAGACGCCGATGGAGATCCGGGTCGAGCGCCTGGCGCCGGACGACCCGTCAGCCTCGGTCCCGGACGCAGAGCTGGACCCCATCGAGGCCCGCCAGCGCCAGATCGAGGATGCCGTCTCGGCCTCGTTCGGAGGGCCGCCCTTGCGCAGTCAGGCCCAGATCCAGCGGGAGGAGGGGGGGGTCGAGGATGGGGATGCCATCGTGTCCCCGGAAGAGGCCGCCGGCCCACCCCCCGCGGTCAAGCTTCGTCCCTGACGCCAGGCCTGTGCCCGAGCTTCCCGAGGTGGAGACCACCCTGCGCGGCGTGCGCCCTTACCTGGAGGGGCGGCGCATCGCAGACCTCAAGGTGCGCGACCCGCGTTTGCGCTACCCGGTACCGCCGGACCTCGGGGCGTCTCTTGTCGGGCAGCGCATCGCCGGGCTGCGGCGGCGCGGGAAGTACCTGTTGCTCGACCTGGACCGCGGGACCCTGCTGATTCACCTGGGGATGTCCGGCAGCCTTCGCGTCCTGCCCGCGTCCAGCCAACCTGGTCCGCACGACCACATCGACCTGATCCTCGCCGACGGGCCCTGCCTGCGCTGCCTGCGCCTGCGCGACCCGCGCCGCTTCGGGGCCTTCCTGTGGCTGAGCGGGCCCGCGGAGGTCCACCCCCTGCTTGCCAACCTGGGCCCGGAGCCCCTTGGGGACGACTTCGACGGGGACTACCTGCACCAGGTGTCCCGCCGGCGGCGCATCGCCGTCAAGGCCTTCATCATGGATGCCGGAGTCGTGGTTGGTGTGGGCAACATCTACGCCAACGAGGCCCTGTTCCTCGCCGGGATCCACCCAAACAGGGCCTGCGGGCGCGTTGGCCTGGGCCGTTACCGGTCGCTCGCCGGGTGCATCCGCGCCGTGCTTGCCGCCGCCATCGACCAGGGCGGGACCAGCCTGCGGGATTTCGTCCAGGAGGACGGCAGTCCGGGCTATTTTTCCCAGTCCCTCAAGGTCTATGGGCGTGCCGGCGAGCCCTGCCCGACCTGCGCCGCGCCCATCCGGCGGCAGCGGATCGGGCAGAGGTCGAGCTTTTACTGTCCCCACTGTCAGCACTGAACTGCCCCTGAGCCATCACGGATCCGCCCTATGCCCATGCTCCACGGACTTTCCCCTCTATCCCTGGGTGCGACCCTGTTCCTGGTCTTGGCAGCCGCCGGCACCCAGGCCGGCGAACTGGTTGGTCACGCCATCGTCCAGAGCGATGCCAGCTTGCTCATCAAGGGGGAGGTGGTCCGCCTGGACGGGATCTATGCCCCACCGACCGGCCGCGACTGCCGGGAATGGATCCAACCGGTGCGCTGCGATTCCCGAGCGGCCCTTGCCCTGGACTTCAAGGTCAAGGGTTTCATCCGCTGCTTTCCGACCGGGGAGAACGACGACGGCAGCATCAATGCCACCTGTTACGTGGACCGCACCAGCTTCGACCCAGGGGAGGACTTGGCCGCGTACCTGATCCAGCGCGGCCTGGCCCTGGCCCTGCCGGATGCCCCCTTTGAATACCATGCCCTGGAGAAGATTGCCCGCAACCAGGGCGTCGGTGTCTGGGGCTTCACGGTGGACAGCGTCGGGCCTGAGGTCTTCCCGCCCGGGCGCGGTTGGCGTCCGCATCCACGGCGATGACCGGAGCCGGCGAGCTCAGCTGGCAACCTGAGCCGATGTGCCGTCGCGGCGCCCGCCGGCACCGAGCTCCCAACTGGGTTCTGCGCGAAGCGGCTGGGGGAAGGTTGGGATCCGGTGCTCAAAACCCGCATCCGCAACGAGTGCGGCACGCTTCTGCAGGCACTAGAATGCGCAACAGACCCCCGTCATCCAGCCCCTAGGAGAGAACGATGAGCATGGTTGTTCGAAGGTCCTTGCGCTTCCCGCCCGATGAGGGTGCCGTGGCATGGCTCGACCCCAGCGTTCACGAGGACAAGCGCAACTTCAAGCCCATGATCGCGGCCTTGGTGACCGACGAGGCGCTGAAGGGCTGCGGCCTGGTCACGCTAGTCCACGACTGGCTGCGCGAGGGGGTGGAGTGCATGGTGCAGGTCGGCGAGCTGGCACCCCTCAGAGCCCAGATCCGCTGGGTCAAGGATCTGAACGACAACGTGCTGAAGATCGGTGTGGTCTTCCTCGAATAGCCAGCCGCTTGACCTCTTTTCCCCCGGGGCGCCTCCCCACCGGCAACCCAGGTTGCGGACCTCCGCGCAGTCCATCCCGGCGCTGGACCAGGACGGCGTCGGGAGGCGGCGCCCTCCGATGCCCTCAGCGCTTGCGGGGCGGTAGCAGGTCGGTGATGGACCCGTGGGCCATCTCGGCGGCCAGGCCGATCGTCTCGTTCAGCGTCGGGTGGGGGTGGATGGTGAGGCCGATGTCCTCGTAGTCGGCCCCCATCTCCAGCGCCAGCACGGCCTCTCCGATCAGCTCCCCGGCACTGGGCCCGACGATCCCGGCCCCGAGGATGCGCTTGGTCTCGGGATCGAACAGGAGCTTGGTCAGCCCCTCGTCCCGCCCGATCCCTAGGGCCCGCCCGCTGGCGGCCCAGGGGAAGACCCCCTTCTCGTAGGCGATGCCATCGGCCTTGGCCTGGGTCTCGGTGAGTCCCATCCAGGCGACCTCCGGGTCCGTGTAGGCCACCGAGGGGATGGTCATGGGGTCGAACAGGGCCGGCAGCCCGGCGATCACCTCGGCGGCGACCTTGGCCTCGTGGGTGGCCTTGTGGGCCAGCATGGGGTTACCCACCACGTCGCCGATGGCGAAGATGTTGGGGACATTGGTCCGCATGTGGCTGTCGACCGGGATGAAGCCGCGCTCGTCCACCAGCACCCCCGCCTTGTCGGCGTCGATGAGCTTGCCATTGGGGCGCCGGCCCACCGCCACCAAGACCTTGTCATAGGTTGCCTCTGCGGGCGCGCCCTTGCCCTCGAAGCTGACCTTGATCCCCCCGGTCCCGGCGCTCATGGCGGTGACCTTGGTCCCCAGCCAGACGTTGTCGTAGCGCTTTCCGATGACCTTTTGCAACGCCTTCACCAGGTCCAGGTCACAGCCAGGGATGAGCTGGTCCTGCAGCTCCACCACGTCGATGCGGCTGCCCAGGGCCTGATAGACGGTAGCCATCTCCAGGCCGATGATGCCGCCGCCCAGGATCAGCAGCCGCTCGGGGATGGAGGCCAGCTCCAGGGCGCCGGTGGAGTCCATCACCCGCGGGTCTTCGTGGGGGAAGCCGGGGATGCGCACCGGGGTCGAGCCGCAAGCGATGATGGCGTGGTCGAACTGGATCTTGATGTGCCCCTCGTAGGTGTCCACGCCGATGCGGTTAGGGGCCTCGAACCGGCCGGTCCCCTGCACCACTCGGACCTTGCGCTGCTTGGCCAGGGCCGCCAGCCCCCCGGTGAGCTTGGCGACGACCTTGTCCTTGTTGGCGCGGAGCTTGTCGAGATCGATCTGCGGCTCGCCGAAGCTGATGCCGATGCGGGCCATCTCACGGGCGTCGTTGAGGATGGCCGCCGCGTGCAGCAGGGCCTTGGAGGGGATGCAGCCGACGTTGAGGCAGACACCGCCGAGGTTGGGGAAGCGCTCGATCAGGACCACAGCCTTGCCGAGGTCCGCGGCACGGAAGGCGGCGGTGTAGCCGCCGGGACCGGCACCAAGGACGACGACCTCGGCTTGGAGGTCTTGAGCCTGGGCGGTGGTTGCGGTGGTCTCGGTCATGGGGTTCCTCGTGCCGGGGGCCGGTCGGGTGTTGGGTTCGGGTCCGTGCCGCGGATTATGCCAGCGGTTGGACCGCGCCGCCGCCCTGGCGGTGCCGGGTCCCCCGATCCTCCGGGCCTGAGCTATGTTTTCTGCTCAGAGGGGAGGGTGAGCCAACATGAAGGCCATGGTCATCAACCGGATCTCGTCGCTGAAGGACGACGCATCGCCACTCGACCTGGTCGAGCTGCCGGTGCCTGAGCCGGGGGCGGGTGAGATCCGCATCCGGGTCGCGGCCTGCGGGGTCTGCCACACCGAGCTTGACGAGATCGAAGGACGGACGGCGCCGCCGCGGCTCCCGGTGGTGCCTGGGCACGAGGTGGTCGGGCGTGTGGACAAGCTCGGGGCGGGAGCAGTGCGGTTCCGCATCGGGGACCGAGTGGGGGTCGGCTGGATCCACTCGTCCTCGGGGGCAGTGGACGAGAACCTAAGCCCCAGCTTCCGGGCCACCGGCCGCGACGCCGACGGCGGCTACGCTGAGTACATGACGGTGCCAGAGGGCTACTCGTACCCCATCCCGGCGGTCCTCTCGGACGTCGAGGCCGCACCCCTGCTCTGCGCCGGGGCCGTGGGCTATCGCTCGCTGCGCCTCACCGGGATCAAGGACGGCCAATCCCTGGGGCTCACCGGATTCGGCGGCTCGGCCCACCTGGTTCTTCAGCTTGTCCGCCACCTCTACCCGAGCACCAAGGTCTACGTCTTCGCCCGGGACGCCGAAGCACGCACCTTCGCGCTGAGCCTGGGTGCCGTCTGGGCGGGGGATACCCCAGAGCGCGCACCCGTGGCGCTGGACGCCATCATCGACACCACCCCGGCCTGGCGGCCCGTGGTGGAGGCCCTGGCCAACCTGAAGCCCGGCGGCCGGCTGGTGATCAACGCCATCCGGAAAGAGGAGCGCGACAAGGAGGCCTTGCTGGCACTGAGCTACGGGGACCACCTCTGGCTGGAGAAGGAGGTCAAGTCAGTCGCCAACGTGACCCACTGGGACATCGCGCAGTTTCTCCCCATCGCGGCGGAGATCCCGCTGCGGCCCGAGGTGCAGACCTATCCCCTGGAGGAGGCCAATCGTGCCCTCCTGGAGCTCAAGCACGGGCGTGTCCGCGGCGCCAAGGTCCTGCTGATCGGCTGATGCCAGCCCGGCGGGCTTCCGGTAGGCCGCGGACGCGGCGTCGATCAGAACTTGGTCACCACCACGTTGGTCCCGTCCTCCGGGCCGAGATCGAAGGTGTTGCCGCTCAATCGCGCGACGGTGCCGATCAGCTCGGCGACGAAGGCGGGGTCGGCCGCGGCGTTGATGACCAGCCCGTTGCCCTCACCGTCCCCGATGACGAGGGTGGCGGCATCCGGCCTGGTGACGGAGATGCCCTCCGAGGGGGACAGTACCGTCAGGTCGGCGTTGAGGAAGCGCACCGTCAACACCGAGGGGTCCCGGTTGGCCTCCACCAGGGCGTCGGCCGCGCCGACGGCGCCCTCCTTGACCTTGCGGGCCAGGACCGTAGCGGTCGCCTTGGCCTTGGCGGCCATGTTGCGTGCCTGCTCGCTGTCCGCTGCTTCTCTAATCGAAGCGACGGCCTTGTCCAACTGTTCTTTCCAGCTCATGCGGATTTCCTCCAGATTGATAGGGTGATACGAGCAATCTCCAGCGCTCACAATTGTACCTGGCCGGCGAAAACCAATGGGGCCCTGCGGCGTGGAGGCATGAGCGCGACCCTCCGCATCCGTGGCCGACCGCGCCTTCATGACCAGTACCCTGCGACGGCCCAGCCCCCGCATGCCCT
>Ga0209254_10002171_pt1 | contig 17807 bp, 14 predicted proteins | sample FrelakmetDIP11DI_FD_187148 | JGI IMG/M metagenome (GOLD analysis project Ga0209254, IMG submission 187148) | Freshwater lake sediment microbial communities from the University of Notre Dame, USA, for methane emissions studies - DIP11 DI (SPAdes)... | ecosystem: Environmental > Aquatic >...
CAAAGATCTCCTTGGAGCACGTCCAACAGCAGCGAATTTGAAATGGGGAATAAGCAGGATTTTAGAAATTGCAGAACATTGGGAACGATCGGCTGCAGATTTACGCAGTGCTTTACTTGAAACTGCCCAAAAAATTGCAGAGGAGGATGTTAGCGTAAATAAACGGATGGCAGTTCATGGAGCTTCATTGATAAATGATGGAGATGTTATTCTGCATCATTGTAATACTGGTGCGCTAGCTGCAGTTGATTGGGGTACTGCATTAGGTGCTATCCGAATGGCTCATGACCAGGGAAAATCTCTGCATGTTTTAGTTGATGAAACTCGACCACGTTTACAAGGTTCACGCCTTACTGCCTGGGAGCTTCAACAATATAAGATACCTTTTGATATCATCACCGATGGTGCCGCAGGTTTTTACCTTCGATCAGGTGAAGTTAGGAAAGTGTTTTTTGGAGGAGATAGGGTGGCTGCGAATGGAGATTTAGCCAATAAGATTGGAACTTACATGCTGGCATTAGCTGCTTATGACAATGGGGTTCCTAATTGTGCTGTCATTCCTACTTCGACCATTGATCTGTCATTGGAACATGGTGGATTGATCCCTATCGAAGAACGAGATCCAGATGAAGTGCTCCATATTCAAATTGATGGACAAAATGTCGCTCCTGCCAACGCAAGTGCTCGAAATCCATCCTTCGATATTACACCTCATCGTTTGTTATCTGTTATCGTAACGGAAAATGGTCTTGTGTATCCTCCCTTTCTTGAGAATCTAATCAAGGCAGTTGGAGGGATTTTGAAGTAAAATATAACCTCGTTTTAAGGAAAGGTTTTCTTGGATATTTTACTGACCGGCTCGGTAGCCTTTGATTATTTAATGAAGTTCCCTGGGAATTTTCGGGATCATATTCTACCTGATCATCTGGAATCGATAAGCCTATCTTTCTTGGTCGAATCGATGGTGCGTCAAAAAGGAGGTATTGCTCCCAATATTTCCTATACCCTGGCACTCTTAGGAGAGCACCCCAGAATTTGGGCTACGGTTGGGGAGGACTTTGAGGAATACCGGGCTTGGCTGGAGAATAAAGGCGTCGACACCTCTGGAGCCAGAGTTATTTCAGGAGAATATACTGCTTCGTTTTTCGTGAATACCGATCGCACGAATTCCCAGATAGCCAGTTTCTATCCGGGGGCAATGGCTTACGCTTCTCAGCTCTCTCTCCATGAGCTTGAAAACAAGACGCCAGAATTGGTGGTCATCTCACCCAATGATCCCATTGCAATGAATCTTTATGTTAGTGAATGCCAGGAGATGGGCTTGCCGTACATTTTTGATCCCAGTCAGCAAATTGTGAGAATGAGTGGTGAGGAATTAAAACAAGGGATCAATGAGGCAAAAGCTTTGTTTGTTAATGATTATGAGTATGGATTGATACAGAAGATGACAGGGATTGATATTTCTTGTATTGTTAGAGAAAAATCCGGTACTTTTGCAGTAATTACTCTTGGAGAAAAGGGTGCAATGATATATGCGAATGACGTTCGTTATCCTGTATCAGTAGTAACTCCTGAAACCATTGCAGATCCCACCGGAGTAGGAGATGCTTTTAGAGGTGGATTTCTCGCGGGATATAGCCATGGTTTAGATTGGACAACCTGTGGGCAAATGGGTTCAATGGCGGCAACCTATTGTCTGGAACAGTGTGGCCCTCAGGGACATTCATATTCTGTCGCTGAATTTGTAACTCGTTACCGGGATCATTTCGACGATCAAGGTAAACTAGACATTCTTCTATGAAATGGTGGGATCAATTAGATATGATTTTGTGAATAAATACTGAGTTCATATATTCTGTACTTTCAAACACTTTTATATATTGGAGATTTTAATGGAGAACTTCGACATCAAGGACAGGAAACTCGCTGAAGGCGGGCGGAGACGCATTGAGTGGGCTGAACGAGAGATGCCAGTCTTGCGCCTTATACGCCAGCGTTTTACAAAAGAACGCCCCTTGGAAGGGATGAAGATAGGCGCATGTTTACATGTAACTACGGAAACCGCCAATTTGATGAACACATTACACCTGGGTGGTGCTGATGTAGTACTCACTGCTTCTAATCCCTTATCTACGCAAGATGATGTGGCAGCGTCATTGGTGACTCATTCAGAGATCCCAGTATTTGCCATAAAGGGAGAGGATAATATAACTTATTACAAGCATATTCATGCAACTCTGGATCACAACCCCCACATGACAATGGATGATGGAGCCGATTTGGTTAGTACATTGCACAAGGAAAGGCGAGAAAACCTAAACAAGGTCATTGGTGGCACAGAAGAAACCACTACTGGTGTCATTCGGTTGCGAGCTATGGCTGCTGATGGCGCTCTTGCCTTTCCAGTCATTGCAGTGAATGATGCCATGACCAAACACCTTTTTGATAATCGATACGGCACAGGTCAATCAACCATTGATGGAATCATACGCGCTACGAATGTCTTATTGGCGGGAAAGAATTTTGTTATTGCTGGTTATGGATGGTGCGGAAGAGGTTTGGCCATGCGAGCACGAGGCATGGGGGCAAATGTAATTATCACTGAGGTAAATCCTTTACCCGCCTTGGAAGCTGTGATGGATGGTTTCCGGGTTATGCCGATGGCTCAGGCTGCTGAACTTGGAGATATTCTTGTAACAGTAACAGGTGATATCAATGTCATTGACCGTTCACATTTTGATACCATGAAAGATGGAGCAATTGTTGCGAACTCTGGGCATTTTAATGTAGAGATTAATATTCTAGCATTAGAAGAAATCGCTGAGGTTAAGCGATTAGTTAGACCTTTCGTTGAACAATACGAGTTACCAGATGGAAGGAAGATAAATTTACTCGGTGAAGGTCGATTAATTAACCTGGTGGCTGCGGAAGGACATCCTGCAAGTGTCATGGACATGTCGTTTGCTAATCAGGCTTTGTCGCTCGAATATCTGGTAAAGAATGCCGATAGGTTAAGTAATGAGGTCTATAGTGTTCCAACTGAGATTGATCGTGAAATCGCACAACTTAAACTGAGTGAAATGCGAGTAGCGATAGACACCCTGACACCTGAGCAAGAAAAATACCTAAATTCTTGGGAAGAAGGTACTTAACCTTACAGGGATATTATGCTTCTCACCAGCAAACATCTCGAATCTCAAGAAGATCAGCATCTGGCTTCTTATGCATGTCGAAGTAAGAATTCCAAAGGTCGCAGTTATCCTGAAGAAGAAGCTGAGTTTAGTACAGCTTTCCAGAAAGATCGAGATCGAATATTACACTCGAAAGCTTTTGAGCTACTGGCTTCTAAATCCTTGATATTCCATAGCTTCACTTGTGAGAATTCTAGGACATTACTTGCACATTCTATAGAAGTTGCACAAATCGCTCGTAGTGCTGCACGAGCATTAGGTGCTAACCAAGACCTGGTCGAAGCAATTTGCTTGGCGCAAAATCTTGGATACTGTCCATTTGGCCAGTTAGGTGAAGCAACACTGAGTCGCATTATGCGAGATTTTGGTGGTTATGAACACATAAAACAATCTTTACGAATTTTAACAACTTTAGAACATCAACACCCGGATTTTCCAGGTCTTAACCTGACCTGGGAAGTGAGGGAAGGAATCGCAAAATATCAAACAGAAATTATTGGTACAAGTCCGGAAGAATATAATCCAAAATTGAGGGGTCACTTAGAATCACAAATTTCCATTTCAGCTAAGGAACTCGTAAATCTTGTATTTGACCTGTCAGATGGATTGCATTATGGATTAATTAATATCAACCAAATCGATGGAATAACATTATGGGAGATATTAATAGAAGGATTCAGGACAGAATCATTAATCTATGATGAAATAGTTTTCAATCAAATTATTAACCGATTGATAAACTTAGAGATGGTTGATTTAATAAATTCAACTTACAATCGACTTCGTGAAAGTAATGTCCAATCGGTAGAAGAATTACAGAGCTTGCCTTATAGTGTGGTTAGTTTCAGTGAAGATATGCATCGCAGGAATCGGCAGCTAAAGGATTTTATGTATATATATTATTTTCGCCATCCCAATATGGTGGGAATGGATGTTTCGATAAATAAGATCATTGAGGATATCTTCAAGAGCTACTTGAGAGAGCCTGGTATTTTGCCCATGAATGTTCAATCGCAAATTGAAGTGATTGGCCTTGAAAGAGCGATATGTGATTATATTGCCAGTATGACAGATCAGTTTGTAATTGCAGAACACCGGAGATTATTGTACCCTGGAGTAGTTCCCTAGCTTATTTTGATGTTGTTACAGAGGAAAAAATGAGTGGCCAGATGTATCTAACTTCTGAAGGTGCAAGTCGTCTGAAAGCTGAGTTGGAGGAATTGAAAGGAAAACCCCGGGAAGATATTGCGAAGCGATTAAGGGCAGCCATCCAACAAGGGGATCTCTCAGAAAATGCTGATTATCATAAAGCAAAAGAAGATCAAGGTTTTTTAGAAGGTCGCATCCAGGAGTTGGAATTTTTGCTTAAAAATGCAGTGATCATTGAGGCGCATGAAGGGGTGTGCGATCAAGTTGACATTGGTCTGAAAGTCACAGTTCAAGAAGGAGAATTTCCTCCTGAAATATACTTAATGGTTGGCGCCAAGGAAGCTGATCCGAGCAAAGGACGTATATCACATGAATCCCCCATCGGAAAGGCATTGATGGGGAGCAGGGTAGGTGATGAAGTGATCGCAGGAACCCCTGGTGGGGAAGTTAAGCTGAAAGTCATCAGTATAGAATAGGGGAATAAAAATGGTCGCCAATAACAGGATCTATTGACGACCATGATTTCTAAGAATGTTTATTTACTATTTTGACCAGACCGCTAATTCCAGTAGCAGTTGATCGAAGAAACTTTGGTCAGGCATTGCGCCCTCTCCATAGCTCATATCGACAACTTTAGCAACCAGTTGTAAGGTTTGAGTCTCTAAAACTACTTCACAACCAGGCTCAGCCAGGATCGGTTCTCCTTTTGCTACCAGGCGCTGATGAATTGTGTTGTCATGGAATGCATGTGAGCTCATGATTACCTTAGTTACAGTCTGTATGTCATTTTTATCAAAGAGCCAGACTTCGAATGCGGTTACTTTCTTTGGATCTCCTACACCAATGATCTCGGAAATTCCGATCCCACATTCACCCAGGAATTCACCAGAAGCAGAATCAATGCTGAAGGAATCATCAAAAAGGTCGTCGCCAAACTTATAACTCGCCATGAACTGGGCTAAAGGAGGTTCAGCACCAGTTGAGGAGAAATCTGTATACTCTTTTTGTTGCTTGGCTGTTTCAACTTCCACTGCAGGAGTTGTTTCACTAGTTGGTTTGATGCGACCTTTGAACACAAAGAAATACAAAACAACTGCTATGAAGACTAACAAGAGGACACACACGATTGGGATAATTATGGTCAAGATGTTTGCGACCGGGGATTTTGTTTCCTCCGTTGCTTCAGGGTATGGTGAACTTTCTTCTGAAGGAGTATAAGAAACAGCGACGCTGAAACTATCAATCAAGTCGGTACTCAAGCTTTCAGGATTCGTGATTACCAGCGCCAGGGTTTCTTCACTATGTTCTTCCAAAGCGTTATATCGCTCCTGTGCTTTCTGGCTATCGTTGGTATGACCGTACGCTTCGATTGCCATTCGAGTGTACTCTTCTTGCCAGTCTGGACTTAAGTGCTCTGGTCGAGAGTTTGCCCATTCCACAGGCCAGATCAACCATGCAAATAGAATACCCACTATTAATCCTATGGCTAATCCGATTAATCCGACAACAAGAGGATTTTTTAGTTTATCGTTTATGCTATTCATCTGGTTTCTCCCTGGTTAGGATAATTCATAGAGTCTATTTTCCAAATTACTTTAATAAGATGATTCTTCTTCAACAACATTTCCATAGTTACAGGTTTAATTTTACTACAAACGTATATGGTTTCCTTATCATCCAATTCATAAAGCACGCACTAAGCTATAACGGATGATGCAAGATTTATGCCATATTTGCCTCTGTCATCTCATCAATTGATACTTGGTCTAATGGAAATCTTTCTTCACAGCTTAGACATTGAGCATTTTGCTTATCTGCCACAACTAATAAGCCTCTACATACTGGGCAAGGTCTCGGAAGGGGGAGTTTCCAAGAAGTAAAATCACATTCTGGATAGTTTATGCATCCATAAAAGAAACGTCCTTTTCGAGTCTTACGTTCGACAATTTCGCCACTATCTTTAGGACAAAGAACACCGATCTTCTCTAACCAGGCTTCAGTATGCCGACATTCTGGAAAGTTGCTACAGCTGATAAATTTTCCATAACGACCCCAGCGAATAACCAAATCATGCCCACACTCCGGACATTCTCTACCTATCGGTTCAGGCCCCATATTTAGTTCCGGCATACTTTTCTCGGCCAACTTTACTTGCTTGTCAAACGGAGAGTAAAACTCTGTAATGACTTCTACCCAAGGAAGTTCTCCTGCTGCAATTCGATCCAAATCCTCTTCCATCTTGGCTGTGAAACCCACATCGAGTACATTTGGAAAATGCTCGATCAGAAGATCACTCACTAAGATACCTATTTCTGTGGGTGTCAGCCGTTTCCCATCTCGAGTTACATATCCACGTTGTTGTATTGTTGCAAGTATTGGAGCATAGGTCGAGGGACGTCCAATTCCGTTTTCCTCTAATGCGCGAACCAAAGAAGCTTCTGAATAACGTGGAGGAGGTTGGGTGAAATGTTGTTCTGGGAGAAGTTGAACTAAGTTCTGTAACTGACCTTCGAAGAGACCTGGCGGAATTTTTATAACTTCTTCTTCATCTTCGGATTTTTGGTCCTCATCCTTTGCTTCTTCATATACAATCAGAAAGCCGTGAAATTGAATGGTTGACCCTGAAGCACGAAACAGGTACTCTTGGTCCTGTAATACACCTAGAATATCAATTGACAGAGTATCATACACTGCCGCTTCCATTTGGGAGCCAACAAAACGTTGCCATATCAATTGGTAGAGCCGGAACTGGTCACGATTTAGGAATCCCTTTATTGAATCAGGATGGCGAAAAACAGACGTCGGACGGATCGCCTCATGTGCTTCTTGTGCGCCACGGGCTTTAGTTTTATATTTTGGAGCTTGGTTAGGTAAGAACTCAGCACCGTACCGTTCGCTAATAAATTGTCTGGCTTCTTCCTGGGCGAGTTCGGCAACATTTGTCGAATCGGTGCGCATATAAGTGATCAATCCAACTGCTCCACCCTGTCCAATATCGATACCTTCGTAGAGCTGCTGAGCCAACGCCATCGTTCTGCGAGCTGTATAACCCAATCGTCGAGATGCTTCTTGTTGGAGGGTACTTGTGATGAAAGGAGGGGAAGGATTTCGTTTTCGCTCACCTCGCTTGATTTTAGTTATCGAATAAGCTGCTCTTGTTAATTCCTCAAGGAGTGGTTTAACGACGGTTTCATTTCCCAAAACTGGTTCTGCATCATTGATCTTTGCTAATTTTGCAAGAAAAGTCTGTTCAAGTTTTTCTGGCTGAAACTCACCTGCAATCGACCAATATTCAACTGGGATAAATGCATCAATCTCGCGTTCCCTCTCAACGATCAGGCGAAGCGCTACCGATTGAACCCTTCCGGCAGAAAGGCGTCCACGAACCTTCCGCCACAATAGAGGGCTTAGATTATATCCAACCAATCGGTCGAGGATTCGGCGAGCTTGTTGTGCATCCACAAGATCCATATCGATATCACGCGTGTGTGCAAATGCCTCTGCTACGGCTGATTCTGTAATTTCATGAAATACCACCCGCTGGGTAAGCTTCGGATTGATTTCGGCTGACTCTAATAAATGCCACGCGATAGCTTCACCTTCTCGATCTGGGTCTGTAGCCAGAAAGATTTGTTCGGCTTGCTTAGCTAAGCTCTTGATTTCCTTCACAACTGGACGTTTTTCATTTGGAACGCGATACTTAGGAGTAAATCCGTTCTCTACATCCACGGAGAGTTGAGAACGGAGTAAATCTCGGACATGACCAACTGATGCTTTGACCATGTAATCCTTGCCGAGGAAACGACCAACCGTCCGCGCTTTTGCGGGAGATTCAACAATTACTAACTTTCCAGAGCGCCTCTTTTTTCTCTTATTGGGATCTGGTGGTTCGAGAGTCTCATGTTCTTTCGTCCGTCCCATGCGAAAAAGTTTAGTTTCACATACACCACAAATGCCTCGTGTAGCCGGACTGCCATTTTGAGTAAAAACGGCTTCATGCTCCGTCATTTCACGTTTTTGTTTACACTTAAAACAATAAGCTTCCACTTATAAACTCCTCATAAGAATTTATTAAATAGTTACTAAATGTCTTGCTCAAGAGTTTCTATTTGATAATCTCCCTTTGATTCAAGAACTGCAATGTAATTCATACTCCCTACTTGCCGAATCATTCCCTTTAATTCCATAAAAGTAAGAGTCGCAGTTACTTGTTCAATTGGGAGATCTGATTTAGCTCGGATTTCATCTATGTGGAGTGGTTCATGCCCCAAGATTTCATAAAGATGTGCCTCGGTTGAATTGCTTGGCAATGTTGCCCTTGCAACTCGTTGCTGACTAATCTGTGCAAAATTCAACGTCTCTAATACATCTTGAGAGTCCAATAGAATGTGTGCTCCTTCTCGGATAAGCAGGTTAGTTCCCTTACTGCGAACTGCATGGATGTTTCCAGGAACAGCAAAGACTTCGCGCCCCTGCTCTATGGCAAATGCTGCAGTAATTAGTGCACCACTTTTTTCTCCAGCCTCCACTACGATCACTGCCTGTGAAAGACCTGAAATAATTCGATTGCGTGGCGGGAAGTTCGAAGATTCTGGAGCCGTTCCAGGGGGATAATCACTTATTAATGCTCCTTGTGTTATTATTCTTTCCGCCAACTTACGATGCTCGGGAGGATAGATTCGATCTACTCCATTACCTAAAATGGCCAGGGTCCTTCCCCCTTTGTTTAAAGCAGCCTGGTGGGCAATAGCGTCTGTCCCACGTGCTAAGCCGCTAACAATTGTAATTCCATTAGATGCTAAGGATCCGGCAATTTCTTCTGCGACTTGACTGCCATATGGGGTTACTCGACGAGTTCCTACAACTGCTACTGCCCATTGATCCGCATCAATTAGATTACCTCGAATATATAATACAGGTGGAGGTTGCTCAATTTCAACCAATCTACGAGGGTAACTTTTATCCGCCCACATAATAACTTCTATATCATTTTTTATTAGATAATCCCAAACTCGGTCGAGCTTATCGCTATTTCTGGTGTTTATGATAGATTGAACAATCTTAGTTGGTAGACCAGAAATCTCCAGGCTTTCCTGGGAAGCATTCCATGCTTTTTCAGCACTTCCAAAGGAATCCAGAAGTACCCGCATTCTAACTGCGCCTACACCTTTAACTAGGTTAAAACCTACCCAGAACTTTTTTTCGTCATCCACATGGATATCCTACTCAGGTAATAAAGAATCACACCTGAGCCTATTAATACTATCACAGTATCTAGACAATTAATCCATTAAGGAGATGAACAAGCATTTCTCCTTTTAATAGATCGATATCTAGAATGACAGGATTAATTGCCGGGATCAGGATTTCTACCCCGTCTGGTCTACGAATAACATATACATCATTGGCTCCGGTTTCTAATATCTCAACAATTAAACCTAACTCGCACCCATTATCACTCACTACTTTCATTCCTAGGATTTGGTGATGATAGTATTCACCCTCTGGAAGAGTTGGGAGATCGCCTGTGGGTACATAAGCCAATTGATTGATAAAATTTCTTATTCCTTCAGGGTCCTGGATGCCGTCGAAAGCCAATAATAGAGAGTTTTTATGTTTTCGCCTGGTTCGAATTCGCAAGGGATGGTGGTGGTTTCCTACATAAATCGTTGTGCCTGCGACAAGACGTTCCGGGAAATCTGTTTCAACCTCCATCAGAATTTCACCATGCAAGCCATGAGCATGGCGAAATTTTCCGACAACCAAGAATGCAGGCTCGCCAATATTTGACGAGCCTGCAGAATCGCTGGAATGCTCTGACATTCCCGAATATCTCATTCTGGTTCGATTATCTCGAGGGTTGCGCGCTTTCCGTCCTGAGCCGCTGTAACCCGAAGTAATACTCGAATCGCATTAGCTACTTTTCCTGCTTTCCCGATAATCCGTCCCATGTCCTCCTTTGCCACGCGAAGGTTTACCGTAATCTGTGAACCTCTACGAAACTCCGTAACTTCTACTTGGGATGGATCATCTACCAATGATTTGGCGATGAAAGTGATCAATTCTTGCATATTTTTCCTGTTAGAAATTTGTCTAGTTTATTTCTTCGTTGACTTTTTGCTCGGAACTGTTTCCTCCGTGTTCTGGCTAACGTGTCGAGCATCTTCTGCTTTCTTGGCTTCAGACATTAAAACCTCAACCGCCTCTCCCTGTAGAAACCGCTCATATCTACCATATAAGCCGACGCTATTAAAAACCTGGATAACCGATTCACTTGGTTGCGCACCTTTCTTTAACCAGTCATAGACTCGATCTTCCAGGATCTGGATAGTAGCTGGTGAGGTACGAGGGTTGTATGAGCCAAGAATTTCTAAGAATCGACCATCGCGTGGAGCTTCTTTATCAGCAGCAACAATCCGGTAGCTCGGTTGTCCTTTTGCCCCAACTCTGCGTAAACGAATACGAACCATATTTCTTCTCCTTATTATTATTCCTATTGCTGATCGAATATACGTGGAACTCCACGCATACCTGATTTTCTTATTGTCTTGAAGAGACGTTGCGTCTCTCGGAACTGTTTCATCAACCTATTGACATCTTGGACTTGAGTACCGGATCCGAACGCAATGCGCCGACGACGAGAAGCATTGAGGATTTCCGGGGTTTGTCTTTCGTTAAAGGTCATTGAATTTATTATAGCTTCAGTCATTCTAAGTTGTCTCTCAGCATCTTGCGGTGAGATTTGCCGAGCCATTTGACCCATATTTCCAGGAAGCATCTCTAAAAGTTGTCCTAGTGGACCCATCTTCCGAACCTGTCGCAATTGGTCTGCAAAATCCTGCAACGTAAACACACCTGCCATCAATTTCTCAGCCTGTTCACGAGCCATTTTTTCGTCGTAAGCGGATTCCGCTTTTTCAATTAGACCTAGAACATCGCCCATACCTAATATGCGACTGGAAAGCCGGGTAGGATCATAGGCTTCGATTTCATCCATACCTTCACCCGTTCCCAGGAATTTAATCGGAACACCCGTGATAGCGCGGATGGAAATCGCAGCCCCACCACGAGCGTCACCATCCATCTTGGTAAGGATTAGACCAGTTAATGGAATCACTTCTTGGAAACCCTTAGCAATGTTAACTGCTTCTTGACCGATCATGGCATCTACTACAAGTAAGATTTCTACAGGATATGTTCGACTCTGGATTTCCTTCAACTCTTGCATTAGATCTTTATCAAGCTGCGAGCGTCCTGCAGTATCTAGAATTACTGCAGAGAAACCGCCTTTTTTAGCTTTTTCGACAGCTTGATAAGCCAGATTGGGAGGTTTTTCACCTGGCTCGTAAACAACTGGTAGATTCAATTTCTGACCCAATGCCTCCAGTTGTCGAACAGCTGCCGGACGATAAGGATCACAGGCAACCAGTAATATTCGTTCACCTTGTGAGCGTAATAGGTTGCCAAGTTTACCAGCGACGGTTGTTTTTCCTGAACCTTGAAGACCTACTAACATGAGAGTCCTTGGTTTCTGACCACTCAAGTTAAGACGTTCAGCAGGTCCCAAGGTGTTTATTAATTCCTCATTGACAATCTTGATGACTTGTTGTCCAGGATTTAATGCCTTTGAAACCTCTACACCAATAGATCGTTCACGAACGCGAAGGATAAAATCTTTGACAACCCCATAGTTAACATCGGCTTCTAATAAAGCCAACCTTACCTCGCGCATTGCTGAGTCGACATCTGCTTCGTTAAGTTTTCCTCTCCGTCGGAGTCCTTTGAATACAGTTTCCAGACGTTGGGTCAGGTTTTCAAACATAGCTTATCATTTTAGCCTGTAAGCTGATAATGGTCAAGGTTGGAATATTACGTAACTTTCTTACTCACCTTGTGTTATTCATGATGTAAATTCTCATTTCAATTTCCTTATTTTCATCGCTGTTACCCATTATTAATATTAAGGAAAATGACCGCAATCTATTCTTATTTTTATGATTTCGTTTATTAAGAGCAATAAAGGAGCAATTCTATGGCAAAAGTATCAATCATAACCGACAGCACTGCTTATCTTCCTCAAGATTTGTTAGAAAAACACCACATCAGCGTGGCACCTCAAGTTTTAATTTGGGGTGAAGAGAATTTTGAAGACGGAGTGGATATATCACCAACAGAGTTCTACACAAGATTGAAAAATGCAAAAGTAATGCCTTCAAGTTCTCAAGTAACTCCGAAATTCTTTCATGCCCTGTTCAACGATCTTATTGAGAAAGATCATGAAATCTTGGCAATTCTAATTTCAGAGAAGCTTTCCGGCACGATTGCTTCAGCGATACAAGCACGTGATTCCTTCCCTGGTGCAAAAATCGAAATCTTGGACTCACAAAGCACTTCCATGGCGATGGGATTTCAAATACTTGCAGTGGCACGCGCTGCAGATGAAGGGGCTGACTTAAAGCAGTGTCTAGAAATTGCTGAAAGAGCCAAGAAGAGCACAGGGGTGGTTTTTGCGGTCGATACATTGGAGTTCTTACATCGGGGTGGACGTATTGGTGGAGGTAGTCGCTTCTTGGGGACTGCATTAAATATTAAACCCATTTTAGAACTGCAAGAAGGAAGAGTGGAAGCCATAGAGCGTGTCCGTACTCGTACAAAATCATTACAGAGGTTGGTAGAGCTAGTAGAGGAACGGATTGGTGGACGCGAGCCGGTGAGGCTGTGTGGCTTACATGCTTGTGCTGAAGAAGACGCGAAAGAAATGCTTGGGCTAGCAAAGGATCGTATTCCTCATATAGAAAGCATTTTCGCAGAAGTCAGTCCAGTTGTTGGGACTCACGCTGGTCCTGGAACAGTTGGCTTAGCTTTTATGGCAGGTATGTGAACTTCTCCAGACTTCCATAAAGAATTATCCTAATAGTTCTGTGTCACTTAGAAAAATTTGTAACTAACAGGCCAAAAAAAGGGGCTGTCCAAATAAATGGCATCCCCTTTTGGGTCTTCTCCATGGATTAGTTTAGAGCAAGTAGCTCGCCACCAATCTTCTAAAGACCCTATATTTTTGACATCTCATTCCACTAAGCGCATCTCTGAAGAAATAATTAGATTGTTTACACCCCTTGTTGTTACCCATAAAGTCTTAAGAAATAGGTCTCTAGGATAATCCCTATTCATTTGTTAGTTGACATAGTAGGCTTGGAGAAGTAACATTGATCTAGAGGTAAAGGGATGTTTAAAAGGTTGAGAGAATTTCTTTTACTGACCGATCGAGACAAACAACGCGATATTCGACAGGCAAAATTAGTTAAATCTGTTTCATTGGGGGTTATGGGAATTACTTTTATAGGCGGACTGATTGAAATTGTCTTTCTACCTGATTCGTTACCATATCTAGCTGCTAGCCTCATCATCTTTCTTATATTCTTAGTGTCCTTTTTACTTGCACGATATCAATTAATTCGGGGTGCTAGTTTATTCCTTGTAATTTCCCTCTGGTTAGTGACAACCTATATTAACTTCTTTGTAGAAGCATCTGGAATATTTGGATTTTCTGGCTACATCATTGTCCTATTCCTGGCTAATCTCTTGTTCAATGAAAGAATTGGTTTATTATTCTTTGTGTTGATTGTCGCCATCAATTTTGGAGCGTTAGTAGCTGATGTGACAGGAATAGTCGAATTTACGAACCAATCGGCTAATGATCAGGTGAGTCCCGAAGCCTTTTGGGTAACACAAGCGGTTCTCTTTTTCTTCTTTGCATTATTGATAAGATTAGCGTTCCAGACGTTAGAGGAAGCGGTCGACTTCGCCCAGTCAAAAGAACAGCAACTCGAGAAGAGAGTTGTGCAGATTAAAACTGCAGCTGAGGTAGCCCGCGATGCTTCAGCGGTGAGAGAAATGGATCAGCTGTTAAATCGGGCGGTCGACCTCATTTGCGAACGTTTCGGCTTCTATTACGCTGCGATTTATCTAGTTGACGATCTAAGCGAGTATGCTGTAATAAAATCTGCAAAAGGTGAACCAGGTCGTGAGTTATTGAAGATAGGCTACAAGCTCAGAGTTGGAAAAGAAGGGATGATCGGGTATGTCGCTAAGACCGGAGAGGCTCGCATCGTTGTTGATGTAGAAAAAGACGATGTACATTTCAAGAATCCTCTTCTTCCTCATACTAGATCGGAGATGTGCTTGCCGCTGACTGTGAAACAACGAGTTGTAGGTGTGCTAGATGTCCAGAGTGATACGTTAGGTGCTTTTTCTGAAGAGGATGTAGAGGTTCTCCAAACTTTGTCGGATCAATTAGCAGTAGCTTATGAGACAGCCAGGCTTTTTGAAGCTGCACAACGTCAGTTGCGTGAGTTAACCGTATTACACACGGTCGCATTAGCAACTACCCAATCAGCAAGTGAAGATTCATTGATTGAGCGTGTAACCCAGATAATTGGAGATGCATTCTATCCGGATAATTTTGGTATCATCCTGGTTGACGATGCAGAAGGAAAGTTGAAAAAGCATCCTTCCTACCGAGAAAGAGTGGAGGATGCCAATACTCCTTATCCAATAGGTGTGGGAGTCACTGGCATGGTAGCCAAGGAAGGGAAATCACGGCGAATAAATGATACATCCAAAGAGTTAGCTTACATGTCGGTGGATCCTGGTACATGCTCAGAACTATGTGTACCGATTAAGATGGGCGAGAGAGTGGTGGGAGTTTTAAACACTGAAAGTACACGAATAAATGCTTATACCGAAGCCGATGAACGGCTTTTGGCTACAGTAGCTGGTCATTTAGCACTAGCCCTGGAAAACGCACAGCTATTTACTAATTTACAAAACCATACTAAGGAATTGATTCAAGCACTCTCACGCCTTCAGGAAATGGATCAGGTAAAAAACGAATTCATTCAGAATGTATCTCATGAGCTCCGAACTCCCCTGGCGGTAGTTCTAGGATATGGTGAATTGCTCGAAAGTGGAGAATTGGGAGATCTAAAGCCAGAGCAACTTGGTTCAATCTCAATAATTGTTCGGCGTTTGAGGGGACTAAGCATGATTTTAGAAGACTTCTTGATTATATTAGAGGTTGAAACCTATGACCAACCATTTGAATTTGTGGATTTAACCCAATTGTTGAATAAGACTTTAGCTGATTTGGAGGGAATAGTTGCCCAGGCAGGAATTCAATTGGAAAAGGAATTCGACCTTGAAATCCCCAAGATACATGGCATCACAAATCATTTGCGACGTGTTATTGAAAACCTTGTAGGGAACGCATTAAAATTCACACCTACAAGTGGTTCAATAAAAGTAACCTTGGAAAAATCCGGAACTGAGGTCGTTTTAAAAGTAGCTGACACGGGGATTGGGATTACGCCTGAGCAGCTACCCAGAGTTTTTGAAAGGTTCTATCAAGTCGATGGAACTAGCACCCGTCGCTACGGAGGTATTGGTCTTGGCTTGGCGCTAGTAAAAGAAGTCATAGAAGCTCATAAGGGAAATGTTACCGTGGAAAGTCAAGTTGGTAGGGGAAGTACTGTTCTTGTAACTTTGCCAATCGAAATAGAGGCATAAGGGTATAATTCTTCCACAAAGAAGATACTTTTAGTTAACTATACTAAAAATGCCTGACAGCAAATCATTTGCTCGATTCCAAATAGATAATCGGAGAGTTCGCCTTATTTTATTAGTGTTTTTTTGTATATTATTACTCATAGTGGTTACTTGGTTAGCCATAAAACTTCGCTCAGACAATCTGGTAGTTGAACTCAAACCTTCTGAAGATAATTTTATCTTGACGAGGTCTATCACTGCTCAAATTCCTACTGGAACCCCCTCAGTGGATAGTGTTCTACCAACCCTCACATATACACCCTCTCGAGTAGAAAGAACCTCCCAATCAATGCCGGGTACGATAATCCTGGCAATTGGCGAGGGAGGTTTCACTCATTTATTCGCCTATCAGGCTAGTAAGCCATTAATTCGTTTAAGTGATGGACCCTGGAACGATATCACCCCCTCTGTCATGCCGGAAAGTAACAATCTGATATTTGCCTCCGACCGAGAAGGTTCCTGGGATTTGTATACACTGAACTTAATAGACGGTTCAATTAATCGCCTTACTTACTCAACGGAGTATGAAGCATCACCATCCTTTTCACCGGATGGTCAATGGTTAACCTATGAGAGCTACGTACCAGATGATGAAGGGGGAAACCTGGAAATATTCATACGTCCTTTGAATGGATCGGAAGAACCTATCCGGCTTACGAATGATATAGCAGCAGATTTTTCTCCAGTGTGGTCTCCGGGAGGGCGACAAATCGCTTTCATCTCTACCCGTACTGGGGAAAACGAAGTCTGGCTTGCGGACCTGGATCAGACTACTGATCGTTTTCAGAATCTGAGTCGAAATTCATCATCTAATGAAACATTTCCAGCCTGGTCTTCTGATGGTGGTAAGTTATCTTGGATTTCACATTCAAATGGAGATTTCCAAACCATCGTCATTTGGGATCGGCTATACCCAGAGAAAAAACCGGTTCCGATAGGCATTGCAGAAAGATCGATCTGGAGTCCATTCGATGATATTCTTCTTGCAACATACCAGAATCCCAACAAGAGTTACCTCACCGCATATAATCTTGAAGATGGTTACCTTGTTATACCCTTAGTGAGCTTGGATGGACCAGTAAAGGGTATGGCTTTCACAAAATCACAGTTCTCTGATCCTCTACCCGAATGGGCTCAGAAAACTTCCCAGGTGACACCAACTCCTATATGGCGCCCTGTTCTTGTAAATGAGAACCATCCAAACCAACGGATGGAGGTTATTCCACTGGTCGATGTAGAAGCACCTTTTCCAATGCTCCAAGATACGGTAAACGAATCTTTTCATTTATTGAGGGAGAGATTGGCAAATGAGATAGGTTGGGATTTTCTGGCTACATTGGAGCAGGCTTATGTTCCTTTAACCTCACCTCTTGGTCCTGGAATGCAAGAAGATTGGTTATATACCGGTCGTGCTTTTCGCACTAATTCAGCCCCTGTAAATGCTGGTTGGTTAAATATAGTCCGTCAGGATTTTGGAGCTCAAACCTATTGGATCGTTTATGCGAAAACCCTACTTCAAGATGGCTCACAAGGTTCTCCTCTAACCAGTTTTCCATGGGATTTTGAAGCTAGATTTTCCGGCGAACCTTTAGACTATGAAAATGGCGGAACTTTTGCGAATGCAATTCCTCCTGGTTATTGGGTGAACTTCACTGAATTGGCATTAGCTTATGGTTGGGAGCGGTTGCCAGCTTTGACTTCCTGGTTGACCGCATTTTCTTCTGCTCGGGATAATGAATTCGTTCTTCGCGACAGCCTGGATTGGTTTACAGCTATGCTGGAGATATATCCAAGAGAAGCGTTATATACCTCGACACCGGTTTCTTCTCCCACACCCACTTCTACAGCTTCGAATACACCAAC
>Ga0209254_10002172_pt1 | contig 17803 bp, 17 predicted proteins | sample FrelakmetDIP11DI_FD_187148 | JGI IMG/M metagenome (GOLD analysis project Ga0209254, IMG submission 187148) | Freshwater lake sediment microbial communities from the University of Notre Dame, USA, for methane emissions studies - DIP11 DI (SPAdes)... | ecosystem: Environmental > Aquatic >...
CCTTCGGCCTGTTCCTGACCGCGAAGTCGGTCGACAGTGAGCGGTGGCGGGGATAATGCTCAACAGAATCGGCAGCATCATCAGTTGGGTCGGCGTCGCCCTGGTCATGACCGCGGTGGCGATCCGGTTCCTCAGGCCGGAGTGGGACCGCTACGCGTCCTGGAGCGCGTGGGCGGGCCTGGTCTGCGTCCTGGTCTACGTCCTCAGCCAGTGGCGCGAAATCGTGAGCGGCTTCCGGCGGCGCCAGACGCGCCTCGGCACGCTGGCTGCGGCAAGCATCGTCATCGTCCTCGGCATCCTCGTCGCCATCAACTGGCTGGGGACGCGCCAGAACAAGCGGTGGGATCTGACAAAGTCCGGAGAGTTCACGCTCTCGGACCAGACCACGAACGTCCTGCGCTCGCTCGACGCGCCGCTGAAGATCACGGCGTTCGAGAAGAGCCTGGAAATGGCGCGGTTCAAGGACCGCCTGCCGGAGTACGGGTTCGCCTCGAAGCAGGTATCGATCGACTACGTGGACCCGGACGCGAAGCCGGCCGTGGCCCGGCAGTACCAGGTGCAGTCGTACGGCACGGTGGTGTTCGAGTACAAGGGACGCACCGAGCGCGTGGTCGGCGACACCGAGCAGGACCTGACCAACACCATCATCAAGGTGGTGAGCGGCGCGAAGCGGACCGTCTATTTCCTCCAGGGCCACGGTGAGCGCGATCCGAACAGCACGGAGCGGCCCGGGTTCGCCGTCATCAGAGGCGCGCTCGAGCGGGAGAACTACGGCGTCGAGCGCCTGCCGCTCATCCAGGTGGGCGCGGTGCCCGACGGCGCGTCGGCGCTCGTCGTGGCGGGGCCCACGTCGGACCTCCTCCCGCCGGAACAGGCCGCCATCGAGGCGTATCTGGCCAAGGGCGGCAAGCTGCTGCTCATGATGGATCCGCCGGCGTCCAACGCGGCGCCTTCGCTGCCCGTGTTCGAGGGACTCGCGGCGCAGTGGGGGGCGCGGCTCGGCCGGGACGTCGTCGTGGATGCGAGCGGCCTCGGCCAGCTCATCGGCTCGGGCTTCGACACGCCCGTGTCGGTGTCCTATCCGCCTCATCCGATCACCGAGCGGTTCGACACGCTCACGGCGTTTCCGCTGGCCCGGTCTGTGACGACCGAGCCCGGCGCCGGCGGCGTCACGGCGCAGCCGATCGTCGAGACGGGCGAGCGCAGCTGGGCCGAGACCGACATCGACAGCGTGGCGGCCAAAGAGGGCCCCAAGCTCGACGAGGCCAAGGGCGACCGCCGCGGCCCCATCGTCGTCGGTGCCGCGGCGTTTCAGGCCGTGAAGGCGCCCGAGCCGGCGAAGCCCGAAGACGCCAAGCCGGCCGACACCAAGCCGCCGGAGATTCGCGTGGTGGTGATGGGCGACTCGGACTTCGCCTCGAATGCCGCCATCAACATCTCGGGCAACCGCGACTTCTTCATGAACATCGTCGGGTGGCTCTCGCAGCAGGAGAACCTGATCGCCATCCGGCCCAGGGAGGCGGGCGACAGCCGGCTGACGCTTACCAGCGACCAGGCGCAGCGCATCGCGTGGCTCGCGCTGTTCATCCTGCCGGGCGCCATCTTCGCGCTGGGCATTTACACGTGGTGGCGGAGGCGGTGATGCGCGGCTTCAGATCCACGTTCGTCCTGCTGCTCGTGCTGGCGGGACTGGTCGGCTACATCTACTTCTACGAAATGAAGCGCCCCGCGCCCGGCGAGACGGCCGAGCAGAAGCAGAAGGTCTTCAGCGTCGAGGCGGACACGATCGAGGAAGTGAACGTGAAGGCCGCGTCGGGCGAGCGCACGGTGCTCAGGAAGCGTGGCGCCGCCTGGCGCATCGTCGATCCGATCGAGGCGAAGGCCGACGAGAGCGAGGCGACCGCCATTGTCACCAACCTGGCGTCGCTCGAGATCCAGCGCGTGGTCGACGAGAACGCCACCGACCTCGCGCAGTTCGGCCTCGCGGCGCCGCGCATCGAAGTGGGATTCAAGCAGGCGGGACAGGGCGCGGCGTCACGGCTGCTGATCGGCGACGCCAACGCGACCGGCGGCGAGATCTACGCCACGGTGCCGGGGAGCGCCCGCGTGTTCCTGGTGTCGTCGTTCCTCGAGTCCACCTTTGGCAAGGGCACCTTCGACCTGCGTGACAAGACGGTCCTGACCTTCGACCGCGCCGCGGTCGACGCCCTCGAGATCGTCACGAAGGACCAGCGGCTCGCGTTCGTGAAAACGGGCGACGAGTGGGCGCTCACCAGCCCCGTGGCGGCCCGCGCCGACCAGGGCCAGGTCCAGGGCGCCATCGGCAGCCTCCAGACACTCGCGATGAAGTCCATCGCCGCGCCCGACGCGGCGGAGAAGGACCTCGCGACGTTCGGCCTCGACAAGCCGGAGTTGACCGCGACGGTGGGCGCCGGAAGCACGCGCGCCACGCTCGCCCTGGGCAGGACGGACGAAAGCGGTAACGTCTTCGCCCGAGACCTCGCCAGCCCGATGGTGGTGACGGTGGACCCCGCCCTGATCAACGCCCTGAGAAACACCCCCGACAGTTTCCGTCCGAAGGACGTCTTCGACTTCCGGTCGTTCACCGCCAACCGCCTCGAAGTCACGCGCGGGGCCTCGACGGTCGCGTTCGAGAACGTCGCCGGAAAGGATGGGACATCCGCGTGGAAGCGCCTCACACCGGCCGGAGCTGTCGAGGCATCCGCGATGGACGGCCTGTTGAGCGCGTTCTCGGGCCTCTCGGTTGACGGCTACGTCGGCGCCGAGGTGAAGACGGGGGCCGAAGCGCCCATCGCCGTCGTGACGGCGAAGTTCGACGACGGGAAGAAAACGGAGCGCGTCGTGTTCGGGAAAGTCGGCAGCGACGTGTTCGCGATGCGCGCCGGCGAGCCAGGCGCCGCGAAAGTCGACGCGGCGAAGTTCGACGAAGCCCTGAAAGCGCTGGACGCCATCAAATGAGACATCCGCTGCTCGCCGCGATCGTGGTTGTCGCCATCGCCTCCGGTTGCGCGCAACAGCCGAAGGCGGCCGTGTCCCCGCGGCCGCCGGCGCCGCCGAAGCGTGGCGTCAAGGCGCTCAAGGCGGACCTGGCCTCGTACTGCCAGGCGCCGGCGTTCCAGAACGCGGTGTGGGGGGTGCTGGTCAAGTCGCTGGGGACCGGTGAGACGCTGTTCGCGCTCAATCCCGGCACCTTCCTGATGCCGGCGTCCAACATGAAGGTCGTCACCATGGCCGCCGCCGCCGAGAGGCTCGGCTGGAACTTCACCTTCACGACGAAGGTGGTGGCCACGGGCCGCGTCGAGGGCGGCGTCCTCAAGGGCGATCTCGTGGTGATCGGCAGCGGCGACCCGTCGCTCGGCGGACGGCCGACCGAGGGCCCCTCCGTCGTGGAGCGCTGGGCGGACCAGATTCGCGCCAGGGGCATCACCCGCGTCGAGGGCCGCCTGGTCGGCGACGACAACGTCTTCGATGACGAGGGCCTCGGCCAGGGATGGGCGTGGGACTATCTGGCCTACGGCTACGCGGCACCGGTCGGCGGCCTCGCCTTCCACGAGAACGTCGCCCGGCTGAGTTTCGCGCCGGGAGCGGCGCCGGGGGACCCGGTAGCGGTGGCGGCGACGCCCGGAGGCGGTGGAGTGACCATCCTGGCGGCGGTCACGACGGGGGCCGCGGACGGTGCGGCCGACATCAACGTCTCGAGGCGGACCGGGAGCGGAAGACTCGACGTCACCGGCTCGGTGCCGGCCGGCAAGACCGACCTCACACAGACCGTGTCGGTGGAGAACCCGACGGAGTTCATGGCGGGTGCGTTGCTGCAGGCGCTCCGCGGCCGCGGCATCGAGGTCACCGGAGGCGCCATCGACGTCGACGCGTTGCCCCAACCGCCGGATCTCACGGGCGCGGAAACGCTGGTCACCCACACGTCTCCCCCGCTCTCGGAGATCGGCAAGGTCCTGCTCAAGGTCAGCCAGAACCTGTATGCCGACACCCTGCTGAAGGCCATTGGACAATCTGCCGACGGCGGTCCAGCCACCGTACGCGCAGGGCGGCAGGCGCTGCGCGACGTGCTGCAGGGCTGGGGCATTGCGCCGGAGAAGTACTTGCAGGCCGACGGGTCGGGTCTGTCGCGCTACAACTACCTCACCGCCGACGTCCTGGTGACCGTGCTGACGCGGATGTACACGGATGACCGGCATTACCAGCCGTTCATCACCGCGCTGCCCGTGGCGGGCGTGGACGGCACGCTCTCGGGCCGGATGAAGGACACACCGGCCCAGGGCAACGCGCGCGCGAAGACCGGGTCAATCGCCAACGCGCGCGCGCTGTCGGGCTACGTCACATCGGCCGACGGCGAACCGCTCGTGTTCTCGATCATCGTCAACAATTTCAACGTGCCGCAGTCCCAGGCCGACGCAATCATCGACCGCGCCGTCGTCCGCCTGGCCGGATTCCGCCGCTAGCCGTTCCGGCTCATGGCGTCATCGTTCGCGTTCTACGCGTTCGTGATGCTCGCCGCCGCAGGGCTCGTGTCGATGCTGCGCCCCGTCAGGGTGCTGCGGATACGGACCAGGCGGGTCGCCGCCGTTGTATTCCTCGCCGGCGCCGTTCTGGCGTGGCGCGAACTGCACGCGCCGGTGCTGGCCAATTACGTCACGCAGCCCTCGTCGAAGCTGGACGAGTTCGCTCCCGTCTACCAGTTCTCCGAAACCGCGTCGATCCCGGTGCGCGCGACCTCCGGCCGCGTCTACGATGCGCTGCTTCGCGTGACCGCCGCCGAGGTGCCGCTTTACCGCACCCTCGTGTGGGTTCGGCGCGGAGCGACGTCCGGGCCGGAGAGCGTGCTGAACCCGCCCGACCACGAGTCGCTCATCCGGGTGGCGACAAAGACGACGTTCCTGCAACTGGCAGAGGTGCCGGGTCGCGAGTTCGTGATGGGCACCGTCGTGATGGCTCCTGAAGGGGTGCGGCTGGCCGTGGGCCAGACGCCGGAGTCGTTCAGGGCCTTGACGGAGGCGGGTTTCGCCAAGGCCGTTATGAGTTTCACCATCGAGCCGCAGGGGCCCGGCCTCTGCCTGCTCAGGACGGACACGCGCGTGCACGCCACCGACCCGGTGTCGCGCGACGCGTTTGCCGTCTACTGGCGGGTCATCGCTCCGGGCAGCGTGCTCATCCGGCACATGTGGCTGCGGGCCATCAAGGTCCGGGCCGAAGCGCCGACTCGATAAGCTGACCGAGCGCGGCCGTCATGTCGGCCTGCGTGCCGGCGAGGCCGCCGCCCTGCGCCAGATCAGGCTTGCCGCCGCCTTTCCCGCCGAACCGCTGCAGCATGGCCTTGAGCACCGCCGACGCATCGAGACCGACGTCGGAGGCGCGGGCGATGACGATGAGCGCCGGAGTTCCGGCCGAGACGAGCGCCGCGACGACGCCGGGCTGGCCCGCCGCCGACGAAGCCAGCATCTTGAGGCCCGCCTGATCCCAGCCGTCGAGCGCGTCGACGATGACGCGCGCCGCGCCAACGGGCACGGCGCGATCAACGAGCGCGGAGCCTTCGTGGACGGCAAGGCGTTCATGGAGCCCCCGGAGCGTGCGGCGCAGATCCTTGTTCTCCGCCTGAGCGCCCTCGATGGCCGAAGGCAAATCCTGCGGCGCGACCGAGAGGAACCGCAGGCTGCCCGCCACTGCATCGCGCAGGAGGCGAAACTCGCGGAGCGCGCGGCCGCCGCACACGAACTCGAGCCGCACGCCGCCGCGGAACTTCTCCGACGAGCGGAGCGCGATGACGCCCACCTGCCCCGTGCGCGCGACGTGCGTGCCGCCGCAGGCCGACAGGTCGAAGCCCTCGACGTCGATGACACGCAGCGGGCCGATCCGCGTGGGTTCCTTGCGCAGCGCCATCGCCGCGGCCTCCTCGGGCGCCGCGAAGCGGATCGAGACGGGCCGGTCTTCCCAGACGATCCTGTTGGCTTCCTGCTCCGCGGCCGCGAGCGCGTCGGCGCCAAGGACCGTGTCGAGATCGAGCGTCGACAGGACGGCCCCGAGGTGAAAGCCGACGGTCCGCGCGCGGTGGAGTCGGTCGAACGCCGCCGACAGGATGTGCTGGCCGGTGTGCTGCTGCATGTGGTCGAAGCGGCGGGCCCAGTCCACGCGGCCGTGCACGCGAACGCCCTCCGCCAGCGGCGCGCTCACCACGTGACCGATCGATCCGTCCTCCAGATCGAGGACGTCGGTGACCTCGGCGTCGCCGACAACACCCGTATCGTACGGCTGGCCGCCGGAGGACGGGTAGAACGCCGTGCGATCGAGCACCGCGACGGGCCGGCCGTCGATCGTCGACGAGGCGATGACGGTGGCGTCGAACTCGATGCAGGCCGGATCCGTGTAGTAGATGCGCTCGGTCACAGGCGGTTTCTCCTTCCGCTACCGCCTGGAAGCGTCGCGGTATTGTGGAGCCCCCGGGCTTCCGCCTTCGCCTGGAGCGTCGGCGGACTCGCCGTAGCCTTGGCGGAGGCGGTCAGCCCCCGGGTCGGGCACGCCCGCATCGGCGAAGCCGCGGGCCCTGATCACGCAACTGTCGCAATGGCCGCACGGTGCGCCTCCGGGGCCCGGATCGTAGCAGCTGCTGGTGAGCCCGTAGTCGAGTCCGAGCGCCAGACCCCGGCGGATGATTTCGCCCTTCGTCATGCTGATGAGGGGCGTGTGGATGCGGAAGCGCGCGCCGTCGACGCCCGCTTTCGTCGCGAGCGCGGCCGTCCGCTCGAACGATTCGATGAATGCCGGCCGGCAATCGGGGTAGCCGGAGTAGTCGACTGCGTTCACGCCGATGAAGATGTCCGCGGCGCCGAGCGACTCCGCCCACGCCAGGGCCAGCGAGAGGAACACGGTGTTGCGCGCGGGCACGTAAGTGGACGGGATCCCGGGCTCGTCCATCGCGCGGTCCTTCGGCACGGGTCCCGCGCCGACCAGCGACGACCCGCCGAATGCCGAGAGGTCCAGCTGGAGCTCGACGTGACGCACGACACCGAGGGCGGCGGCGACGCGCCGGGCGGCGGCGAGCTCGACGGCGTGCCGCTGACCGTACGCGACGGTGAGCGCAAACAGCTCGAAGCCGTCGGCCTTCGCCATCGCGGCGGCCGTGCAGGAGTCCAGGCCCCCGCTCAGGAGGACCACGGCCTTGCGCGACGACTCAGACGCCGCGGGCATGGGCCCCCCAGATGTACTTGTGCACTTGCAGCTGCAGCCGCACAGGCAGCGTGTCGGCGAGGATCCACGACGCGAGTTCCGGCGGAGTGAGCACGCCGTGCACGGGCGAGAAGAGCACGGCCGCGCACGTCCCCGTGAGCTGGTGCCGGGCGACCACGCCGCGAGCCCACTCGTAATCGGCGCGATCCCGGATGACGAACTTCACCTCGTCGGCCGGCCGCAGCAGCTCGAGATTGGGCCAGTGGTTGCGCGCCGACTCGCCGCTCCCCGGGCACTTGACGTCGACGATCTTCACGACGCCGTCCGGCACGCGGTCCAGGCTGATGTGCCCCCCGGTTTCCAGCAGGACCGTCAGGCCGCGCGCCAGCAGCGCGGCCATGAGCGGGTACACGTCATCCTGCAGCAGCGGCTCGCCGCCGGTGATTTCGACGAGCGGGCAGCCGAGCGCGACGACCTCGTCGACGACGTCGTCGACCAAGCGCTTCCGGCCCTCGGTGAAGGCATACGGCGTGTCGCACCAGGCGCAGCGGAGGTCGCACGCGGCCAGACGCACGAACACGCAAGGAACGCCAGCGTACGTCGACTCGCCCTGGATGGAATGGAAGATCTCGTTCACGGTCAACATGGCGTGACTTCATTGTAGCGGCTAGCGCCCCCAGCGTCAGAAGCAAGAAGCAAGAATCCAGAAGCAAGAAGAGATGCCTGTCTCGCTGCGTTCCCGCCTTCCGGCTTCTGACCATCGTCAGTTTCGCCTTCTGGCTTCTGACGAACGTCAGTCAGCCCTTCTTACTTCTGACTCCCGAGCCCGGGCCTGCCTGCGGGGCTGGTGGAAGTACAATCAGCCCCGGGGATTCCCATGGGCGAGGTACGAATCGGCACTTCCGGCTGGAGCTATCCGTCAGGGCCGGGCACCTGGAACGGCATCTTCTACCCGTCGCGCCGGAGCCGGCCGGCGAAGGCCGACGACCTGGTCTACTATGCGGAGCACTTCGATACGGTCGAGGTGAACTCCAGCTTCTATCGTCTGCCCGACCCGGCCGTCACCAGGGGATGGGCGGCCCGGACGCCCTCGCGTTTCGACTTCTGCCTCAAGCTCTTCCAGAAGTTCACCCATCCGGCCATGTATCTGAAGGGCGCCGAGGTTCACGCCGCCGGCGAGAAGAATCCGATTCCGGCGATCTCCGGGGCCGACGTGGACGCGTTCCGTCAGTCGATCGAGCCCATCGCCTCGGCCGGCAAGCTCGGCGCCCTGCTGGCGCAGTTCCCGCCGGCTTTCCGGCATGGAGAAGACGCTCTCGGGTATCTCGCCTGGCTCATGCAGTCGTTCTCGGACTATCCGGTGGCGATAGAGCTTCGGCACCGCAGTTGGAGCGACCGCGAGCAGGAAGTGCTCGGCCTGCTGCAGGCGCACGGCGCGGCGTGGGTGCAGATTGACGAGCCCAAGTTCCGCTTCTCCATCCGCCAGGACCGCCTTCCGAACCCCGGCAGCCTTTGCTACATGCGGCTGCACGGCAGGAACGCGGAGAAGTGGTGGACGCACGACCATCCAGACGAACGGTACAACTACCTCTACTCGCCAGCCGAAATCGACGGCTTCGCCGACACGGTCACCCGCGTGCGTCAGATCGTCCAGAACATCTACGTCTTCATGAACAACCACTTCGCCGGGAAGGCGGTGGCGAATGCGGCGGCGCTGCGCCACGCCGTGGGACAGCCGGTCCCGGGCGAGTACGCGGACGAGATGCTGGAGCGGTACGGGTTCCTCAGGGGCATCGTGGCTCGAGCAGGATCGGACTCGCTCTTCGATGGCCTGGAGCGTGAGGGAGGGACTGGCACCGCAGAGGACGCAGAGCCTCGTCAAGACTAGTGGCTCGAATCCAGTCGGCCGGGGCGGTGCATGGTCTGCAACCGCCCCATGTTCGTCTTCCGCCGGCTCTGCGCGCTCTGCGAACTGCTCAGTACTACTTTATATACATCCGCTTGATGGTGTCGCCAACTTCTATTTTGTCGACGACATCCAGCCCCGAGGTGACTTGCCCGAAAATCGCGTACTGGCCCTCGGGGATCTTCTTCGGCTGCCGCGTGATGTAGAACTGACTGTCGGCCTTCGCCGGGTCCCCGGCGTGCGCCATGCCGACGGCGCCTCTCTTGTGGGTCAGCTTCTTGCTGATCTCCGCGACGCCGATCGGCTTCCCGTTGCCTCTCCGCCCCCAGCTCGGCTTGTTGGCCAGTTCCTTGGAATTCGGGTCCCCGACCTGGATCACGAACGGCTCCGCGCGGTGGAAGTGCTGGCGGTTGTAGAAGTTCGCCTTCACCAGCGCGAGGAAGTTCTCCACCGTCTTCGGCGCCTCGGAGGGGTACGTCTCGATGATGATGATGCCCTTGGTCGTTTCAATCACCACGGTGGGGCCCGGCGCCGGGGCCTGCGCGATGGCGGCGCCCTGCAGCCCGACCCAGCACGCCAGCGCCGTCAACAGGACGCCGGCGAGAGAGAATCTGCGCATGTTCGCTCTCCTCTGTGCGATGCGTCGCGGTCGGCTTGGGGCCGGTGCGGGGCGAGCCCGGCCGGGGGGCTGCGTGGATGATACACCAGTTGGCCGTCAGCGGCGCGCGGTCCGGGACCTGCCGATCGTCGTGACTCCCACGCGCGGGCACCGGACGGCCACGGCGCAGTCGCCGCAGCGCGGATGGGTCGGCCGGCAGACGTTCTGGCCCCAGGTGACGAGATACAGGTTGATGTGGGGCCACCATCGGGCGGGCACGCGGTCGTAGAGCGCCTGCTCGGTCCGCTCGGGCGTCGTCGTCTGCACCCAGCCGAGGCGGTTCGAGATGCGATGCACGTGAATGTCGACGCAGATGTTGCGCTGGCTCTTGAAACCCAGGATGAGCACGAGGTTGGCCGTCTTCCGGCCCACACCGGGGAGCGTGAGCAGTTCTTCCATCGTGCCCGGCACGCGGCCGGCGAAGCGATTGAGCAGCGCCTCGCACGCGGCCTTCACGTGACGTGCCTTCGTGCGGTAGAAGCTGACCGGGTAGATGAGCGTCTCGATGGCCGCCACGGGAAGGGCGGCGACGCGCCTGGCGGTCGGCGCCTTGCGGAACAGGCGCGCCGATGCCGCGGCGGTCGTCGCATCCTGCGTGCGCGCCGACAGCACCGTCGCGATCAGGACGCGGAACGCGTCCTCGCGCGCCTCTTCGGCGATCTTCTCGACGGCAGGCAGTTCGAGCCCCGTGATCGCCCGGGCCATGCCGCGCAGGACCCACTCGATGTCCCGGTGACTGGTGTTGGTCATGCCGTCACCGGCGTCAGCGCTGCTGGTACGCCTCTCTGCAGCGGTCGGAGCAGAAGTGATGGGTGCCGCTCCGATCCCGCAGCGAGACCGACCGCGACGGCAGCACGAAGGTCCCGCACACGGGATCGCGGACCATCAGCTCACCCTTCTCGGGCGGCGCCGCCTGGGGCGGCCGTGGCGCGGAGGCTCCCTGGACGATGCCCGAGAACAGGGACCGCAGGGCCCGCCACACGACCAGCAGCAGAAGCGACCAGACGAGAAAACGAGCCAGCATGCTCCGGGCTCCGGTCCGCTACTTCCCGGGACCGCCGGGCGCCGGGGTTTGCGTGGCCGCCGGCGTGCCCGGGGGCGGCACCGGCGATCCGCCGGGATGCGCGGCCTGGAGGTTGGCGATCGAGCGCTTCGCCGACTGCCCTTCCGGGCTGTCGGGCGCGATCCTGACGACCTCTTCCCAGGCTGCGGCGGCTCCCACGAGGTCCTGTTTGCCGAAGGCCTTCACGATGCCGAGATTGAGGAGCGACTTCGTGTGGCGCGGGTCGATGCGCAGCGACGCCTCCATCTGGGTGACGGCGCGGTCGGGCTGGTTGGTGTAGTAGAAACACACCCCGAGGTCGGTGCTGACGCTGACGTCGTTCGGGTTCAGCTTCAGGGCCGCTTCGTACCACTGGATGGCGTCCTGGTACCGCTCGGCGTCGAAGTACATGTTGCCGAGCTGCACGCGAGACTGCACGTTCGCCGGGTCCTTCTCGGCGATGTTCCGGAGCGCCGTCGCCTGCGCCTCGTCGAGGACGGCGGCCGCGGCCGGGGGGGTGCCTGCCTGAGCTGGCGCCTGCGCCACGGAGGCGGCAACCTGCGCGAGGGGCCGTGCCGGGGCCTGCTGGGTGCCGATGATCCAACCCACGATCAGGCCGAACACCGTGCCGGCCGCGCCCATGACAATCGATTCAGCTTTCATCATCCTGATCATAGCAACGTGCGGATGAACCAGTCCACCAGCGCGTTCGCCAGGTCCGGCTCACGGGCCAGCATGACCGCCCCGTGCCCCGCGCCGGCGAGCACCCTCAGTTCGCGGGCGCCGTCTCCCATCGGCACGGCGTCCCGCGCCGACCGGAGCGCGTACGGGTCCTCGCTGCTCGCGACGAGCAGCACCGGCCTCGATGCGAACCGCTTCAGGGCCTGCTCGAGCTTCAGGCCGCGGTAGTCGAGGCTGACCGACAGGAGGGCCAGCGACCTGACCGACGGGTCATCCGCCGCCGCCAGGACGGCCACGTTGGCCCCGAGCGACGCGCCCGCCATGCCGATCCGGGCGGGATTCACCTCGGGCCGCGCCGCCAGGTACGCGCGCGCCGCCTCCGCGTCGAGCACGAGCGGCGCGAACGGGTTGCTCACCTGGTCGGCTGCGTCCGGATCGGCGACGGCGGTGCGCCGGAAATCGACGGCCAGGACGGCGATGCCGGCGTTGATCAATCTGGCGGCCGCCTCGTCCCAGTCGCGATGCGTGCGGCCCAGCATGGGGAGCAGCACGACGGCCGGCGCCGGCGTCCTGTCCGGCACGTACAGCACGCCGGACACCTGCACCCCGTCGCGCGCCGCGAAAGTCACCGCCTGCCGCTCCGCCGCAAGAGCCGGAGACACCGTCAGTGTGAAGGCAAGGAACTGGATCGCCGCGAGACCGCGTGTCCGACTAGCGCCTAGCGCCCAGCCCCTAGCCCCTGGCCCCCAGCCCCCAGTGGCTGGTTCCGTCACGCGAAGCCCCCTCATGCCTTGAGCAGCCCCACCATCTCCCGCACCGCCCGATCGAGGCCCACGAGCGCCGCCCGCGCGATGATCGCATGGCCGATGTTGAGTTCGACAATCTGCGGAAGCCGCACGATCGGCGTGACGTTGACGTAGTTCAGGCCGTGGCCGGCGAGCACCTCGAGGCCCGCGGCGGCGGCACGCCCGGCGGCCAGGGCGATCCGGGCCAACTGCGCCGGTCGTTCGCTGGCCGCAGCCTCGGCGTACGGCCCTGTGTTGATCTCGACGGCATCCGCGCCGGCCGCCCTTGACGCGTCCACCTGGTCGGGAATGGCGTCCACGAAGACGCTCACGCGGATCCCCGCCGCGCGGCACTCCGCCACGGCGCCGCGCACCTCGCCGGCGCGCTGGACCACGTCGAGCCCGCCGGCGGTGGTCACCTCCTCCGGGCGCTCGGGCACGAGCGTCACCTGGTCCGGCTTCACCCGGCACGCGATGCCGATCATCTCCGCCGTCGCCGCCATCTCGATGTTGAGGCTGGTGGTGACAACCTGCCGCAGCAAGTCGACGTCCCGATCCTGGATGTGCCGGCGGTCGCCGCGCAGGTGGACGGTGATGCCCTCGGCGCCGGCCAGTTCCGCGATGAGCGCGGCGGTGACCGGCTCCGGCTCGCGCGCGCGCCTCGCCTGCCGGATGGTGGCGATGTGGTCGATGTTCAGGCCCAATCTCATGACTGCATCTCCGTCACAAGCAAGAATCAAGAATCAAGAATGGCCAACTCACGTACGTCAGAATGGAAGCCCGATTCGGAGCTCTTGCCCCTGTATGCCCGATTCTTGATTCTTGCTCCTTGCTTCTTGATTCTGTCTCGCTGACTCACCTCGGCGTCGCATCCGGCAACCCGCCGTCCACGGGGATCGTGGCGCCGGTGGTCGGCGACTGGCGCGTCGCGAAATAGAGCACCGCGTTGGCCACGTGCCTGGCGGTGACGCTGGCTTTCAGCAGGTTGCGCGAGCGGTAGTACGCTTCGAGGCCCGCCTCGTCGAGTCCCCGCGCCTTCATCCGATCGGGACCGACCTCCGCCCACAGGCCCGATCGCCGCGCGCCGTGCGAGAACACCGCATCCGGCGACACCATGTTCACGCGGACGTCGAGGTCCGCCATCTCGAGGCTCGCGATCCTGGCGAGCTGGTGCGCGGCGGCCTTTGTGGCGCTGTAGGCGCCGAACCTGGCGCCGGGCGCGAATACGTTCTTCGTCGACACGAGCACGATGTCGCCGCCGGTCTGCTGGCGCGCGAAATGGCGGCCGCACTCAGCCAGCACGAGCAGCGTGCCCTCGATGTTGACGCGCTCCAGCTTGCGGAACGCCTCGATGTCCATCACCGTCAGCGCCGCCACGTGCGCGATGCCGGCGTTGACGATGGCAAGGTCGACGCCGCCCCACGTGCGCGAGGCGAACCGGAACGCCTCGGCCACCGACCGAGCGTCGGTGACATCCATCGGCATGCCGACCGCGCGGCCGGGGAACGCCGCGTCGAGCTCGGCGGCGAGCGAGTCCAGCGCCGCCCCAGCCAGATCGGTGACGACGACGTGGCAACCCGACTCGAGGAGGCCCATGGCCACCCCTGTCCCTATCGCGCCCGCGGCGCCGGTCACGATGGCCACACGGTCGTGCAGCGGCCCGGCCGGCGCCGCCAGCTTCGCGTGCTGCACGCCGCGGTACTCCATCAGGAAGAGCTCGCGTTCGCCGAGGCCTTCGTACGTGCCCATCGCGGCGACCCGGCTCTTCACGTCGAGCGTCTGAGCCGTGATGTCCCGGGCAATGGCCGCTTCGCGGGCGTTCCGGCCAGCGCAGATGGCGCCGAGGCCGGGCACGAGCACCACGCGTGGCGAGGGATCGAATTCCCCGAGCCCCCCGGGCATCTCGGCGCGGTGGCGCTCGACATACTCGAGGTAGGCCGCCCGATACGCGTCGATCGCCGCGCCGAATTGCGCCCGGAGGGCCGTATCGTCGCCCCACGCCGGCGCCTCGATCCACAGCGGCAGGCTCCGGGTCCGGATGAGATGGTCCGCGGTGAGCGGCGGCGTGACAAGCGCCTCTCTGGCGCCCTCGCGATCGAGCAGCGCGAGCACGCCGGCGCTGACCACGGGCTGCAGCACGACCCTGTCCCACGCCCGGTCGGCGTCGCCTGTCTGGCGCGCGAGCTGCCCGCGCAAGACGGGGCCAATCTCGGCAAGGCGGTCCTGGGCCGTCGAGACGGCGTCGGTCGTCACGGTGACCGCGGCGCCCCGGCGCCCGCGGGCCTCCGCGATCTTCTCCGCCTGCGTGACCAGGTCCAGATGGAGCGTGTACGCCTCGCGGGCCGTGGGGCCCCAGGTGATGAGGCCGTGCTTCATCAGGACCAGCGCCCTCGCCGACGCATGCGACTCCGCGGCGGCCGCGGCGGCTTTCGCGAGCAGGAAGCCCGGCTCGACGTAGGGCACGACGACCGCGGAATCCCCGAACGCGTCGCGAAGGATGGCCAGACCGTCGCGCTGGTTGGTCAGCGTGAGGATGGCGTCCGCATGGGTGTGATCGATGTACGCGGCCGGCAGGAACGCGTGCACCAGCGTCTCGATCGACGGGTTGCGGCCCCCCGCGTCGAACAGGGCCCGGCGGACCTCGTTCATCATCGCGGCGTCGTCGAGCGAGTCGATCGGCCTCAGGCGCAGCAACGCGCCGAGGTCGAGAGCGGGGTGCTCCGCGGGCCCGATGGCGGCCATATCGACGCCCGACGCCTTGACGAAGACGGCAGGCACGCTCTCGCCGGTGACGGTCCGCCAGGGCGCTTTCACCGACGCGTTGCCGCCGCCGTGCAGCACCAGCGCAGGTTCGCGCCCAATCAGCCGGCTCGCATACGTCCGGAGCGCGACAGCCTCTCCCCACGCCGGCCCGTACAGATCGACGGTGCGGGCGGCATCTTCTTCGCTCCACCTGTTCAGCATGCGATCATCTGCCTTCGGCGACCCCGGGGCTACCGCCCCGGGGCTCCACCACTGGGTTTCGCAATGCGCGCGTCATCTCCTCGATGTTCGTCCTCACGTCGCCGTCGAACACCGCGCTGCCGGTGACCACCACGTCCACGCCGCGTCCCGCGAGCTGGCCGATGTTGCGGCGCGTGATGCCGCCGTCGACCGCGATCAGGATGTCGCGTCCCGCCGCGGCAATCTTCCGGCGCACGGTTTCGATCCGGCCGAGGGTGGCGGGGATGAACGCCTGCCCTCCCCATCCTGGATTGATGGCCACGAGCACGACCATCTCGAGGTCGTCGAGGAACGGATCGAGCGCGTCCACGGGCGTCCCGGGGTTCAGCGCGACGCCGCGGGCGATGGTGCGATCCGGGCGGTCACGGTGCGCCGTCGAGCCGAGCACCTGCAGGACGCGGTGCGGATGCGCGCAGGCATCCGGGTGCACGGTGATGAGATCCGCGCCGGCGGCCACGTAGTCGCACACCGACGCGAGTGGCTCCCGCACCATCAGGTGCACGTCCTTCAACATCCCCGTCTTCACCGCCTTGATGAAGGGCGGGCCGACGGTCAGCGTCGGAACATAGCAGCCGTCCATGACATCGAAGTGCGCCAGCCGCGTGCCTGCCTCCTGCAGCCGGGCGACGTCGGCGCCGAGGGCCATCAGGTCGGCGGAGATGAGGCCTACGCTGAGCGCGGGCCCCGTCCGCCGGAGATCGTCGACGAGTGGGTGTGCCATGCCGGGCCGCTACCCCTTCTTCGCCGCCGCCAGTTCCTGCTCGCGCTTCATCGACTGGTAGAACTCGAACGCCCGAGCGGGAGGCATGAGCTCGTGCACGACTTTGCCGACCGCCTGGATCATCGCGGCCGGCGCTTCCGACTGGAAGATGTTGCGGCCCATGTCCACGCCGGCCGCTCCCTGGCTCACGGCGTTGTGGGCCATGGTCAGCGCCTCGAGTTCGGGCAGTTTCTTGCCGCCGGCCATCACGATCGGCACCGGGCAGCCGGCGGTGACGCGCTCGAAACCCTCGGGGCAGTAGTAGGTCTTGACGACCTGGGCGCCGAGCTCGGCGCAGATGCGCGTGGCCAGGCCGAGGTAGCGCGCGTCGCGTACCAAATCCTTGCCGACCGCCGTCACGCCCATCGTCGGCACGCCGTACCGCAGGCCCATGTCGACCAGGGTCGTCATGTTGCGGACCGACTGGGTCTCGAACTCGCCTCCGATGTAGACCTGGACGGCCATGGCCGAGACGTTCATGCGCAGCGCGTCGTCGATGTCGACGGCGATCAGTTCGTTCGAGAGCTCCTTCAGCGTGCTCGGCCCGCCGCTTGACCGCATCACGACGCCGTTCGGGAACGTCGACGGGATGCTCGAGCGCAGAATGCCCCGGGTGCACATGAGCGCGTCGGCGTACCGGAGCAGCGGCACGATGGTCAGGTCGATGCGCTCCAGCCCGGTGGTCGGCCCGAGGAAGTAGCCGTGGTCGACGGCGAGCATCACGGTGCGGCCGCTCGACGGCCGGAAGATTTTCGAGAGCCGGTTGCGCATGCCCCAGTCGAGCTGGTGCGCGCCCTTCAGATGGAAGCCCTCGTGGGCGGGCGGGATCTCGGGGTAGTAGTGCTTGGTTTCCTTGACGCCTTCGATGTCAGCCATTGATAACTCCTGTCATGCGCCGATCTCCAGCCTCACCGTGGCCACGATCTGCTCCGCCCAGGCGGCGATCTCCTCCTGGCGCTCCCCTTCGATCATGACGCGGAGCAGCGGCTCGGTGCCCGAGTACCGCACGAGGAGGCGCCCGCGCCCGGCGAGTCTCGCCTCGACGTCGGCGACGGCCCGCGCGGTCGCGGGAATCGTCATCCAGTCGCGCTTCTCGCGCACCGCCAGGTTGACGAGCACCTGCGGATAGGTTTTCAGGTCGCCGGCAAGATCGGCGAGTGCGCGCCCGGTTTCCGCCATGACTCTGAGCACGTTGAGCGCCGTGACGATGCCGTCGCCCGTGTAGAGGAAGTCGGGGAAGATGACGTGGCCCGACTGTTCGCCGCCGAGCGACAGGTTGTCGCGCAGCAGTTCCTCCATCACGTACTTGTCGCCAACCGGGCAGCGCAACAGCCGGATGCCGAGATCGCGAAGCGCGAGTTCGAGGCCGATGTTGCTCATCACGGTGGCCACCACCGTGTTCCCGCGAAGCCGTCCCGCCGCCTGCATCCGCTTGGCGCACATCAGGAGGACCGCGTCGCCATCGACGATCCGCCCGAAGGCGTCGACGAGGATGGCGCGATCGCCGTCGCCGTCGAAGGCCACGCCGAGCTCGCAGCCTTCGCGGACCACCAGCCGCGCCAGGCGTTCAGGATGCGTCGACCCGCAGTCGAGGTTGATGTTGCGCCCGTCCGGCTCGCAGCCCATCGCCGAGACCTCGAAGCCGAGGCTCTGCAGCAGCGCGGGCGCCACGCGGTAGGTCGCGCCGTTCGCGCAGTCAACGGCGATCCGCCGCGCGTGGGCCGGGCACGGCCCGTCAAGCGCCCGCCGCGCGTGGGCGAGATACGCG
>Ga0209254_10002173_pt1 | contig 17803 bp, 12 predicted proteins | sample FrelakmetDIP11DI_FD_187148 | JGI IMG/M metagenome (GOLD analysis project Ga0209254, IMG submission 187148) | Freshwater lake sediment microbial communities from the University of Notre Dame, USA, for methane emissions studies - DIP11 DI (SPAdes)... | ecosystem: Environmental > Aquatic >...
CCCTTCCAGCGCTCCTGCCAGGCATGCCAGCGCTGCGTTACGGCCTCGTCCTGCTGCTGCGCGCCACCCGGCGCGGCGTCGCGCGCCTCGCGCTGCGCGGCCAGCCGCAGCAACGCGTCGATACGGGGCTGCAAGGCCGCGATGTGCTGCGCGATGGCGCCCGAGCGGCCGACGAGGTCGCCGATGAAGCGCTCCAGGTAGTCGATCAGCCGCTGCTTGTAGGCCAGCACCGCACTGGCGTCGGCCTGCTGCAGTTCGATGCTGCGCGCCATGCCGGCCATGAAAGCCTGGGCGTTGTCGGCCAGGCTCTCGAAGACACGCACGAGGTCGCGCAGGGTCTCGTGCAGCTTGGCGGCATCCGGTTGCGGGCTGTCGGCCAGCGCGATCAGCGTCTTCAGGCGGTTGGCGATATCCTCCAGTGCCACCGACTGCAGTTCGGCGCGCCGGCCCAGCGCTTGGGCGAATGCGGCCAGGGCCGTCTCGACCGCCTCGCCGCCATGCGACAACCGGTACAGGAAGCGGGCACGGTAGAAGTCGCCGATACTGGCCACCCGCGCGGTATCGGGCTGCGACTCGAGGTTGCCCCAATCCGACAACTGGGCCAGCGCGGCCTGCACCTCCTCGAGCCGCGGCGTCGCCCCGCACCAATCCGCTTCGGCCAGCACTTCGTCGGGCCGCATGTGCAGCCTGAACTGCCGCTTCGCGGCGGCAAAGCCGTCCATGACGCTGCGGTAGAAGACGGCCTTCTCGGCGCTGACATGCCGGAACAGATCGGCCGGTGGGAAATTTGCCGACATGCCGCGCATGCTACCGGACGGGCCCGGCAGCCCGCGTGGCGCCGAGCGACGCCATCGCCATCGGCTGAGCGCGATTCGATGCCTGACCTGTGGGACAACTGCCGACGGGCGACTCAGTCCGACGAGGTCTGCCCGATGCCATCGGCATCGGCGCGCTCGGCCAGCTTCGAAGGGGCGTCGGTCAAGCGCCTTGCGCTGTGCTGCAGCAGCTGCGCCACCACCGCCACCGCAATCACCTCGGGCTCCTTGCCCACGATGCCGGGCAGGCCGATGGGGCACACCATGCCTTCGATCAAGGCATCGGCAAACCCGCGGTCCCGCAGCCGGTGCTCGAAGCGCGCGCGCTTGGTCCTGGAGCCGATGAGGCCGAACCAGCCGAAGTCGGCACGCTGCAGGATGGCCTGCGTGATCGCCAGGTCGAGGTCGTGGCTGTGCGTGAGCACCAGGTAGTACGCCCCTGGCGGCGCCAGTGCCACCTCGGCGTGCACCGGCTCCACGCAGACACGCTCGATGTGCGGCGGCAGCGCTTCGGCCGGGAACTCGCACTCGCGTTCGTCGATCCACTGCACGCGGCAGTCGATGCCGGCGAGCAGCCTTGCGATGGCGCGGCCCACGTGACCGGCACCGTAGAGTTGCAGGGCGAAGCGCGGCGCCGGCAGCGGCCAGTCGGCCGGGTCGTCGTCGGCCAGCGTCGCGAAGCGTAGGTCGAGCGCGCCGCCACAGCATTGCCCCAGCGTCGGCCCCAGTGCAATGTGCTGCACGAAGGGCGCGCCGCCGCCGGCCAGCAGCGCGCGGGCATCGGCGATCGCCTGCCATTCCAGGTGCCCGCCACCGATGGTGCCCAGCACCTCGTCGGCGGCCACCAGCATGCGCGTGCCGGCCTCGCGCGGCACCGAGCCGCGGCAGCGTTGCACCGCCACCGCCACCGCCGGCCGCCCTGCGTCAAGCCAGCGGCGGGCGGCCTCGATCAGCGCCTGCGCCATCGCGCCGCGAGAGCATCGTGCGGCAGCGGGGCTGGCATCACGCCGCGGCCTGCACCGCGCCGATGGCGCGCAGGATGGCCTCGGGGGTGGCCGGCGCCTGCAGCGGCGGATCGACGCGGTGGCCGCCCACGGCCGAGATCGCGTCGCGAATGGCGAAGAACACCGAAAACGGCAGCAGCAGCGGCGGCTCGCCGACGGCCTTGCTGCGGTGGATGCTGTCGTGGCGGTTCGGGCGCTCGAACAGGCGCGTGTTGAAGGCCGGCGGGCAGTCGTTGGCGGTGGGGATCTTGTAGGTGCTGGGCGCGTGCGTCAGCAGCAGGCCGGCCCTGGGCGAGCCGTCGGCGGGGTGCCAGACCAGCTCTTCCATGGTCAGCCAGCCCATGCCCTGGATGAAGGCGCCTTCGATCTGGCCGATGTCCACCGCCGGGTTGAGCGAGCGGCCGGCATCGTGCAGCAGGTCGGCGCGCAGCAATCTCCATTCGCCGCTGAGCGTGTCGACCACGACCTCGCTCACGGCGGCGCCGTAGGCATAGTAGTGGAAGGGGTGGCCCTGCATCGTCTGCCGGTCCCAGCTGAGGCCGGGCGTGGCATAGAAACCGTCGCTCCACAGCTGGACGCGAGCCAGGTAGGCCAGGTTCACGACCTCGGCGAATGCGATCGACTGACCACCGACGAACACTTCGCCATCGGCGTAACACACCTCGTCGGCGCTGCCGCCCCAGCGTGCAGCGGCAAAGACGGCCAGCCGCTCGCGAATGCGACGCGCCGCGTCCTGCGCGGCCTTGCCGTTGAGGTCGCTGCCGGTGCTGGCCGCGGTGGCCGAGGTGTTGGCCACCTTGTGCGTGTCGGTGGCGGTGCAGCGCACACGCTCGAACGGCAGGCCGAGCTCGTGTGCCACCACCTGCGCCACCTTGGTATTCAGACCCTGCCCCATCTCGGTGCCGCCATGGTTCACGAGCACCGAGCCGTCGGTATAGACATGAACCAGCGCACCGGCCTGGTTGAGGTGGGTGACATTGAAGGCGATGCCGAATTTCAGCGGCGTCAGCGCCAGCCCCTTCTTCAGCACCAGGCTCGTGGCGTTGAAGGCGGCGATGGCAGCCCGGCGCTCGGCATAGCCGCTGCCATGCTCGAGTTCGGCCACCAGTTCGTGGATGAGGTTGTCGTCCACCACCTGGCCATAGGGCGTGACGTTGTTCGCATCGGTGCCGTAGAAGTTGGCACGCCGCACCGCCAGCGGATCACGGCCCAGCGCGCGCGCCACCGAGTCGATCAAACATTCGACGGCGATGGCCCCCTGCGGCCCGCCGAAGCCTCGGAACGCGGTATTGCTCTGCGTATTCGTCCTGCCCGCATAACCGTGCACCGCCACCGCCGGCAGCCAGTAGGCATTGTCGAAGTGGCACAACGCCCGCGTCATCACCGGGCCGGACAGGTCGGCCGAGTGCCCGGCGCGCGAGACCATCGTCACCTCGGCGCCGAGGATGCGTCCCTCGTCGTCGAAGCCGACCTCGGCCTCGTAGTGAAAGCAATGGCGGCGGCCGGTGATCAGGAAGTCGTCGTCACGGTCCAGGCGCAGCTTCACGGGCCGCTGCAGCCGCGCCGCGGCAATGGCGGCAACGCAGGCGAACAGGGCCGACTGCGATTCCTTGCCGCCGAAGCCACCGCCCATGCGCCGGCATTCCACCTGCACCGCATGCGCCGGCCGGTGCAGCGCGTGCGCCACCACGTGCTGCATCTCGCTGGGATGCTGAGTGGAGCACAGCAGCTTCATGCCGCCATCCTCCTGCGGCAGCGCGTAGGAGATCTGGCCTTCCAGGTAGAACTGCTCCTGGCCGCCGACGTCGAAACAGCGTTGCAGGCGGTGCGGCGCGGCCTTGATCGCGGCAGCTGCATCGCCGCGCTGCAGGTGCATCGGCGGCACGACATACTGTTGCGCGGCATGCGCTGCCTGCGGCGTCAGGATCGGCGGCCTTGGCGTCGCGCGGATGACGTCCTTCGCCCGTGCCGCGGCGCGGCGGGCAGCCTCGCGCGTGGTCGCCACCACGGCGAAGACCGGCTGCCCCAGGTAGCGCAGCGTGGCGCCGGCTTCGCCGGCCAGGATGGGGTCGTCGTGGACCAGCGAGCCGCAGTCGTTGGCGCCGGGGATGTCGCGCGCCGAGAACACGTCCACCACCCCGGGCAACGCGCGCAGCACATCGAGCTCCAGCGATTCGATGACACCATGGGCCAGCGGCGACAGGCCCAGAGCGGCGTGCAGCGTGCCGGCGACTTCGGGCAGGTCGTCTGTGTAGGGTGCGGCACCCGCCACGTGCAGGTGCGCCGATTCGTGCGGTTGGCTCACGCCCACCTTCGCGAAGGCGCTGGCGCTTTCGGGCAGGTCCAGGGGTCCGTTCATGCCCGCTCCTCGCGCGCCCAGACGTTGACGGCGCTCTCGGGCAAGGGGTCCACCGCGCGTGTCTCCAGCCAGAAACGGCGCAGCAGGTTCTGCGCCACCTGCAGGCGATAGCCAGCGCTGGCCCGCATGTCGGTGAGCGGCGTGTAGTCGCGCGCGAGTGCGGCCATAGCGGCCCGCAGGGTGGCTTCGGTCCAGGGCTGGCCCAGCAGTGCGGCCTCGGCCCGCGTCGCCCGGCGCACGGTGGCGGCCATGCCGCCGTAGGCCAACCGCGCAGCGGTGATGCGGTCGCCTTCGAGCTCGATCGCCAGCGCGGCGCAAACGGCCGAGATGTCGCAATCGAAGCGCTTGGAGATCTTGTAGGCGCGCACGGCCTGGGAGCGGCTGCCATGGCGTGGCACCACGAGTTCCTGCACGAATTCGCCGGGATCGAGGCGGTTCTTCATGTAGTCGAGATAGAAGTCCTCCAGCGGCATCGAGCGCACCCGCTCGCCGCGTCGCAGCACGATGGTCGCACCCAGCGCCATCAGCACCGGCGCCGAGTCGCCGATGGGCGAGCCGTTGGCGACATTGCCGCCCATCGTGCCGGCCAGGCGCAGCGGCAGCGCCGCAAAACGCAGCCAGATGTCGCGCAGCGTAGGCCATTCCTGCACCAGCGCCTGCCAGGCGCTTTCCAGCGACGCCGCGGCGCCGATGACGATGCGGTCGGCATGCACGTCGATGCGCCTGAGGTCGGCGACCTCGCCGATATAGATCAGCTCGCCCAGATCCTTGAACTGCTTGGTCACCCACAGACCCATGTCGGTGCTGCCCGCCAGCACGCGCGCCTGCGGCAAGGCCTCGCGCAGGGCGGCGAACTCGGCCAGCGAGCGCGGCGCATGGAACACCGGGGTGCCGCCGCCAGGCGCGTAGTGCAAGGGCGGGTCCTGTTTCAGGACCCGCAGCCCGGCCCCCACCGCCGCTCGGTCCAGCCGAGGTGCCGGCATCTCGAAGGCGAGCTGCCCGGCATCCAGGATCGGCCGGTAGCCGGTACAGCGGCACAGGTTGCCGGACAGGTCGTCGGCCAACTGCTGCCGCGTCGGCACCGTGCCGGCAGCCTGGTGGCGCTGGAAACAGGCCCACAACGACATCACGAAGCCGGGCGTGCAGAAGCCGCATTGCGAGCCGTGGCAGTCGACCAGGGACTGCTGCACGGGGTGCAGCGTGCCATCGGGCGCGGCGACGTCCTCCACCGTGAACAGGGCCTTGCCGTCGAGCGTGGGCAGGAAGCGGATGCAGGCGTTGAAGGGCTGCAGATTCACGCCCCCCTGGGCGTCGAGCTCGCCCACCACCACCGTGCAGGCACCGCAGTCGCCCTCGGCGCAGCCTTCCTTGGTGCCGGTGCAGCGGGCGTCCTCGCGCAGCCACTCGAGCACGGTCCGCGTCGGGGCGGCGCCAGCGATCTCGACCACCGTGCCGCGGTGGAAGAAGCGGATGGAGCGTGGTTTCATGAGTCGCGAATCCGAAGCTTGAGGACTTACCCGAACAGTAGCGTGCTGCGCGCTCCTGCGCGCGCCTCCCGAAGAATAGTGTCTATAAGATCGTCCGCATCGTGAAACACGCCGATGTCGACCCCCCGCCACACCCGCTCGTGCGGGAGCCGCGCAACGGATTCATCGAACGCAGGTTGATGCAAGCCGCGCTCCAATGCACCCGGCGGCGCGCACCGGCCGGTGCCGCCGCATGATCGCCCTTCACGCCGACCTGCTGGACTTCCCCCACGCCCCGGCCTGGGGCGAAACAGGTCCGCACGGTGTGCGCTGGCGCCCCGATCACTGGCTGCTGGTGGGCGACGACGGCCGCATCGCCGCCGTGCAGGCCAGCGAACCCGGCCCCGAATGGCAGCGGCAGGACCACCGCGGTCGGCTGCTGATGCCCGGCTTCATCGATACCCACGTGCACAGCCCGCAACTCGAGGTGATCGCCAGCTACGGCACCGAACTGCTGGATTGGCTGCACACCTACACGTTCCCGGCCGAACAGGCCTGGGCCGACCCCCAGGTGGCGGCGCGTGGCTCGGCGTTCTTCCTCGATGCCTTGCTGGCCCACGGCACCACCGCGGCGGTGGTCTTTCCCACCGTGCACAAGGGCTCGGCCGACGCCCTGTTCGAAGCGGCCAGCCAGCGCGGCATGCGCCTCATCGCCGGCAAAGTGCTGATGGACCGCCACGCGCCCGAAGGACTCACCGACGACGTGGCCGGCGCCGAGCGCGACTGCATCGACCTCATCCAGCGTTGGCACGGCCGCGGTCGCAACGCGTACGCGGTGACGGTGCGCTTTGCGCCCACCAGCACGCCGGAGCAATTGGCGATGGCCGGCGCCCTGTGCCGCGCCGACCCCACGCTGTACATGCAGACCCACGTCGCCGAGAACCGCGACGAGGTGCGCTGGGTGGCCGAGCTGTTCCCCCGGGCCCGCAGCTACCTCGACGTCTACGCTGGCGCCGGGCTGTTGCATTCGCGCTCGGTGCTGGCGCACGGGATCTGGCTCGACGCCTACGACCGCGCCGTGCTGCGCGACGCCGGGTCGCAGGTGGCCTTCTGCCCGAGCTCCAACCTCTTCCTGGGCAGCGGCCTCTTCGACTGGCCTGCCACCGCGGCGGCCGGCACCAAGGTGAGCGTGGCCAGCGACGTGGGTGGCGGCACCAGCCTGTCGATGCAGCGCACGTTGGCCGACGGCTACAAGGTGCAGGCCCTGGCGGGCCACGACCTCAGCGCCTGGTGCGCCCTGCACGCCGCCACGCGCGGCGCCGCCGAGGCACTGCACCTGGGCCACGAGATCGGCCTGCTGGAATCCGGCCTCGTGGCCGACCTGTGCCTGTGGGACTGGGCCGTGGGCGCGGTGGACGGCCAGCGCCAGCGCGTGGCGCGCGACTTGCATGAGAAAGTCTTCGCCTGGATGCTGCTGTCGGACGAGCGTCACCTCGTCGGCACCTGGGTGGCGGGCCGGCCGCGCTACGAGCGTGCCCCCAGGTCCAGGCTGCGCCCGGCCCGCCCCCCAGGGGGGTCAAGCAAAGTGGCGAAGCCACACTTGCATGAGAGGAACCCGCCATGAACCCGAGCCTGCGCCTGCAACTCACCGGCGTCAGCAAGCAGTATCCCGCGGTGCGCGCCAACGACCGCGTCGACCTGCGCGTGAAGGCCGGCGAGATCCACGCCGTGCTGGGCGAAAACGGCGCGGGCAAGAGCACCTTGATGAAGATCATCTACGGCGCCGTACAGCCCGACGAAGGTGAGATCCGCTGGAACGGCCAGGCCGTCACCATCGCCAGCCCGGCGCAGGCGCGGCGGTTGGGCATCAGCATGGTCTACCAGCACTTCTCGCTGTTCGACACGCTCACCGCGGCCGAGAACGTGTGGCTGGGCCTGGACAAGAGCCTGACGCTGCCCGAGGTGGTGCGCCGCATCGTCGAGGTGGCACACACCTACGGGCTGGACATCGAGCCGCAGCGCCCGGTGCATACGCTGTCGGTGGGCGAACGCCAGCGCGTGGAGATCGTGCGCGCGCTGCTGACCGACCCGCAGCTGCTGATCCTGGACGAACCGACCTCGGTCCTCACACCGCAGGCCGTGGACAAGCTCTTCGTGACGCTGCGGCTGCTGGCCGAACGCGGCTGCAGCATCCTCTACATCAGCCACAAGCTCGACGAGATCCGCTCCCTCTGCCAGCACTGCACGGTATTGCGCGGCGGCAAGGTCACCGGCGAGGTCGATCCCACGCGGGAGAGCAATGCCAGCCTGTCGCGCTTGATGATCGGCGCCGAACCGCCGCAACTGCTGCACAAGGCGTCGCAGGCCGGCGCGCCGGTGCTGGCGGTGCAAGGCCTGAGCCTGCCGCGACAGGACCAGTTCGGTGTCGACCTCGAGGACATCGCCTTCGACGTGCGCGCCGGCGAGATCGTCGGTGTGGCCGGCGTCTCCGGCAACGGCCAGCAGGAGTTGCTGGCCGCCCTGTCGGGCGAGGACCAGCGCGCCGCGCCGGGCTCGATCACGCTGTTCGGCAAGCCGATCGGCGACCACTCGCCGCGCCACCGCCGCAAGGAAGGCCTGTACTTCGTGCCCGAGGAACGCCTGGGACGCGGCGCCGTGCCGACGCTGAGCCTGGCGCAGAACACGCTGCTGACGCGCACCGCGGCCGTGTCGCGCAGCGGCTGGGTGCGCACGCGGCAGGTGGCGGAACTGGCCGAACACATCATCGCCCGCTTCCAGGTCAAGGCCGGCGGCCCGGACGCGGCGGCCAAGAGCCTGTCGGGCGGCAACCTGCAGAAATTCATCGTCGGTCGCGAGATCGACGCCGCGCCGACGCTGCTGATCGTCAGCCAGCCGACCTGGGGCGTCGACGTGGGCGCCGCGGCGCTGATCCGCGGCGAACTGCTGGCGCTGCGCGATGCCGGCTGCGCGCTGCTGGTGGTGAGCGAGGAGCTCGACGAACTGTTCGAGATCAGCGACCGCCTGATCGTCATCGCCCAGGGCCGCATGTCACCGTCGGTGCCCACTGCCGAGGCGACGATCGAACGCATCGGCGTATGGATGAGCGGCCTCTGGAACAGGGAGAGCGTCCATGCTCAGGCTTGAGGCGCGGCCGCAGCCCTCGCAGGCCATGGCGCTGGTCTCGCCACTGATCGCGCTGGTGCTCACTGCGCTGATGGCCGCAGCGCTGTTCGCCGCCCTGGGCAAGGACCCGGGGCGCGGGCTGGCGGTGTTCTTCTTCGAGCCGCTCAACGGCATGCGCGCGGTGAGCGAGGTGCTGCTCAAGGCCACGCCGCTGATCACCATCGCGCTGGGCCTGGCGGTGTGCTACCGCTCCAACGTGTGGAATATCGGCGCCGAGGGCCAGGTCCTGCTGGGGGCGCTGGCCGGCGGCGGTGTGGCGCTGTGGCTCACCACGCAGGGCATCGTGCTGCCGAAGGCGGTGGCGGTGCCGCTGGTATTGGCCGGCGGCGTCCTGGGCGGCATGGCCTGGGCGGCGATCACGGCGTTGCTTCGCGACCGCTTCAACGCCAGCGAGATCCTGGTCAGCCTGATGCTGGTCTACGTCGCCCAGCAGCTCGTCAACTTTCTCGTCTTCGGGCCTTGGAAGGACCCCGCCGGATTCAATTTTCCGCAGACCAAGACCTTCGATGCCAGCACCTGGCTGCCGCCGCTGCTGAGCAACACCCGGCTGCACGTCGGCATCGCCTTGGCGCTGGTGGTGGCGGCGGCGATGTGGGTCTTCATGTTCCGCACCTACCGCGGCTACCAGCTGCAGGTGGGTGGTCTGGCACCGGCGGCGGCACGCTATGCGGGCTTCTCGGCCAGCGCCTCGCTGTGGACGGCACTCATGATCTCCGGTGGCCTGGCCGGACTGGCCGGCGCGATGGAAGTGGCCGGGCCGCTGAGGCAACTCACGCCGCACATTTCCACCGGTCTGGGCTTCACGGCCATCATCGTGTGCTTCGTCGGGCGGCTGCACCCGCTGGGCATCGTGCTCGCCAGCGTGCTGCTGTCGATGATGCTGATCGGCGGTGAACTCGGGCAGTCACGGCTGGGGCTGCCCAACGCGCTGACCGGCGTCTTCCAGGGCCTGCTGCTGATCCTGCTGCTGGCCTGCGACACGCTGATCCACTACCGGGTCCGGCTGGCGAGGAGGATCCCCGCATGAACGAGATCGCGCTGCTGGTCGCGGCCACGCTGGCCTCGGGCACACCGCTGGCGCTGGCCGGCCTGGGGCTGCTGCTCAACGAAAAGGCCGGTGTGCTGAATCTGGGCGCCGAGGGCATCATGCTGGTGGCCGCCATCGCCGGTTTTGCCGCCGCCTTCACCACCGGCAGCGACACCCTGGCCTTCGCCGCCGGCGCACTGGCCGGCGGCCTGCTGGCCGCGGCCTTCGGCGGCCTGGTGATCTGGCTCAACACCAACCAGTACGCCACCGGGCTGGCGGTGAGCCTGTTCGGCTATGGCTTCTCGGCCTTCGTCGGCGTCGGTTATGTCGGCAAGAAGCTGGCCGAGAGCAGCCCCTTCGAAGTGCCGCTGCTGGCCGACATCCCCTTCCTCGGGCCGGCGCTGTTCAAGCACCACCCCATGGTGTACCTGACCATCGCACTGGCCCTTGCCATCGTCTGGTTCCTCTACCGCAGTCGCGCCGGGCTGGTGCTGCGTGCCATCGGCGAAGCCCCGGAGTCGGCGCACGCACTGGGTTATCGCGTGCGCTGGGTGCGGCTCGCCGCCGTGGTGGCCGGTGGCGCGCTGTGCGGCGTGGCGGGGGCCTTTCTGTCGGTCGTCTACGCGCCGCTTTGGGTAGAGGGCCTGGTGGCCGGCCGCGGCTGGATCGCGCTGGCGCTGACCACCTTCGCCACCTGGCGGCCACTGCGCGTGCTGCTGGGTGCCTACCTCTTCGGCGGCGTGACGATGCTGCAGTTTGCGCTGCAGGGCGCCGGCGTCAACGTGGCCAGCCAGTTGCTGGCCATGCTGCCCTACCTGGCCACCATCGTCGTGCTGGCGCTGATCAGCCGCAACCCGGCGTGGATACGCATCAATATGCCGGCCTCGCTGGGCAAACCCTTCCACCCCGGCTGATAATCCCAAACTTGGCCGGGGCGTGCGCCGGCAACTCCGACACCCCGATTCCCCCAACACCGCCAGGAGAACCTCGAATGACCGATCTTTCCAAGCGCCGCCTGCTGCACTGGGCCGGCATCACCACCCTGGCCGCCACGGCGGCGCTGGTGGGCTGCGGCAAGAAGGAGGAGCCGAAGCCGACCGCCGCCGCGCCAGCCGCGTCGGCCGCCGCCCCCAAGCCCGCGCCCTTGAAGGTCGCCTTCGTCTACGTCGGCCCGGTCGGCGACGCCGGCTGGACCTTTGCCCACGACCAGGGCCGCAAGGCGCTGGAAGCCGAATACGGCGACAGGATCGCCACCACCTTCGTCGAGAAGGTGCCCGAAGGCGCCGATGCCGAACGTGTCATCCGCGACCTGGCGGCGCAGGGCAACAAGATCATCTTTGCCACCTCGTTCGGCTTCATGGAACCGATGCTCAAGGTGGCGGCCGAGTTTCCGGACGTGAAGTTCGAGCACGCCACCGGCTACAAGACCGCGCCCAACATGCGCATCTACGACGCCAAGTTCTACGAGGACGCCTACCTTGCCGGCGTCCTGGCCGGCAAGATGACCAAGAGCAACACCCTGGGCTTCGTGGCCAGCTTCCCGATTCCCGAAGTGCTGCGCAACATCAACGCCTACACGCTGGGCGCGCAGAGCGTCAACCCCAAGGTCAAGACCCGCGTGGTGTGGGTCAACACCTGGTTCGACCCGCCGAAGGAGAGCGACGCCGCGCAGAGCCTGATCAACGGCGGCGCCGACGTGCTGCTGCAGAACACCGACTCCACCGCCGTGCTGCAGACGGCCGAAAAGAACGGCAAATACGCCTTCGGCTGGGACAGCGACATGAGCGCGGTGGCGCCCAAGGCGCACCTGGCGTCGTGCGTGGTCGACTGGAGTCCTTACTACAAGAAGGCCGTCAAGGACGTGATGGACGGCTCGTGGAAGACCGAACGCACCGTGTGGGGCGTCAAGGAAGGCCAGAATTCGCTCGCCAAGATCGCCGACTTCGTGCCCGAAGACGCCAAGAAGAAGGTCGACGAAGTCAAGGACGGCATGAAGGCCGGCAGCTTTGAGGTCTTCACCGGCCCGCTGCTGGACAACACCGGCAAGGAGCGGCTGGCCAAGGGCGTGCAGGCCGACCAATCCTGGAAGGACAAGGTCGACTTCTACGTCAAGGGCGTGGAAGGCAAGATCCCCAGCGGCAATTGACCGCCGCGTTCAGACCGGCCGCACCCCGAACAGCCAGGTCAGCGCCGTGAAGCTCACGAAGGCCAGCACGGTGCTCGACATGATGATGCGGGCCACGCGCCCGTTGTCGGCGCCATAGCGTTCGGCCAGCAGCGAAACGTTGCTGGCGCTCGGCAAGGCCGCGGCCAGCGTCAGCACGGTCAACTGGAAGACCGACAACGGCGCCCCGAGTGCCTGGGCCGACGCGGCCAGCGCAAACACCAGCAGCGGGTGCACGAAGAGCTTGATCAACGCCACCGGCAGATAGTCCCGCACGGGCGTCTGGGTGGGGGCATGCTGCCCGGCGCGCCACAGCACGGCGCCGATGGTGAACAGGGCCACCGGCGAGGCCGCATCGGCGAGCATGCGCACGATCACGTCCGCCGGCCCGGACAGCTTGACCTCGGCCACCGAGAACGCTGCCCCCAGCGCGATCGACCAGGGCAGCGGGTTCGACAGCGCGCCGCGCAGCGCGCGCAGCGCCGCGACCCGGGCACCGTGCGCGGCCGCGCCGTGTGCCTGCGCCAGCGCGATGCACAGCGAACTGGTCACGAACAGATCGGCCAGGATGCTGCAGATCACCGGCCCGGCAGCCGCCGGCCCCAGCAAGGCCACCAGCAGCGGCACGCCCATGAAGCCGGTGTTGGGGAACGCCGCCACCAGGGCGCCGAAAGCCGCGTCCTTGAGCTGCACGCGGTCGTTCAGTGTCACCGCGATGGTGAAGAAGACGATCAGCAGCGCCGCGCACAGGTAGACCACCAGCACCACGGGGTTGAGCAGGTCGAAGATCGGTGTGCTCATGCCAAAGCGGAACAGCATGCACGGCAGCGCGAAATACAGCACGAAGGCGTTGAGCCCGGGGATCGCGCTCTCCGGCAGCACATGCTGCCGCGCGGCCAGGAAGCCACACAGCACGAGCGCGAAGAAGGGGATGGTGACGGCGAGGATCGCTTGCATCGGCGTGCGAGTATCTCAACACCGGCCGGGGCGGCCGGCCGGCGCTTCGTCCACGCCGGTTGGGGTTCCGTCGCAGGCGCGTGGCGCAGGATCCGCCTGCGGCCTATGCTCTTCGCGTCCACACAGCTCGCAGGCCCGCACCCATGACTTCTTCCATCCTTTCCTCCCTCGGCCGCGCGCTGCGCGGCCTGTGGTGGCTGCTCGACGCCAGCCGGCGCGCATTGCTCAACGTGCTGCTGTTGGCGCTGGTCGCCGCCGGGGTGTGGGCCGCGTTCAAGTCGGGGCCGCCGGCGATCGAGCCCAGGACCGCACTCGTGCTGGACCTCGCCGGCCCGGTGGTCGAGCAGCGTGCCGGCAGCCTGCGCGACAGCGCGCTCAAGCAGCTGCGAGGCGACGACGACGGTGCCACGCGGCTGCGCGACGTGATCGCGGTGCTCGACGCCGCGGCCAAGGACGAGCAGGTGCCGCACGCGCTGCTGATGCTCGACGACTTTGCCGGCGCCGGACTGCCGACGCTGCGCGAGATCGCCGCCGCGATCGAGCGTTTCAAGGCCGCCGGCAAGCCCGTCTATGCCTGGGGCTCCAACTTCGACCAGCGCCAGTACTACCTGGCCGCGCACGCCACCGAGATCTGGCTGCACCCCATGGGCATCGTGTACATCGAAGGCTACGGCCGCTATCGCAACTACTACAAGGACCTGCTCGACCGCGTCGGCGTCAGCGCGAACGTGCTGCGGGTAGGCAAGTTCAAGAACTTCGCAGAGGTCTACTCGGCCAACGCACCTTCCCCGGAATCCCTGGAGTCCGAAGGCGCGCTGTACACGTCGCTGTGGCAAAGCTGGACCGGCAGCGTCGAGAAGGTCCGCCAGTTGCCGGCCGGCAGCGTCGTGGAGGCCATCGAATCGCTGCCCGGCAGCCTGCAGTCTGCCGGCGGCAATCCGGCGCGCTGGGCACTGGAGCGCAAGTGGGTCGACGCGCTGAAGACCCGCGACGAATTACGTGCGCTGCTCATCGAACGCGGCGCGCTCGACGAGGAGAGCAAGTCCTTCCGCCAGGTGTCGCTGAGCCGTTATCTGGCCCGGGTCAAGCCCGACACCAAGGGCGACGCGGTAGGCGTGATCGTGGCCCAGGGCGAGATCAGCGACGGCAAGGCACCGGCCGGCCGCATCGGCGGCTTGTCGACCGCCGAACTCGTGCGCAAGGCGCGCGACGACGACAAGATCAAGGCCATCGTGCTGCGCGTCAACTCCCCCGGCGGCAGCGCCTTCGGCTCCGAACTCGTGCGGCGCGAGCTCGAGCTCGCGCGCCAGGCCGGCAAGCCGGTGGTGGTATCGATGGGCGACGTGGCGGCTTCGGGCGGCTACTGGATCTCGATGGCCGCCGACGAGGTGATCGCCGACGAGGCCACCATCACCGGCTCGATCGGCGTCGTCGCCCTGCTGCCCACGGCGGAAGGTGCAATGGACAAGCTGGGCGTGCGCACCGGCGGCGTCACCACCACCTGGCTGGCCGGCGCCTACGACCCGCGGCGGGCCTTCGATCCGCGCTTCGGCCAACTGGTGCAGACGATCATCGACCGCGCCTACCTCGACTTCACCACGCTGGCCGCCGGCGCACGCAAGACCACGCAGGCACGCATCGACGAAGTGGGCCAGGGCCGCGTCTGGAGCGGGCGCCAGGCGGTGGAACGCGGGCTGGTCGACCGCACCGGCAGCCTGGGCGACGCCCTGGCCGCCGCCGCCGGGCGCGCCAAGCTGGCCAGCGGGCACCGGGTGCAATACCTGGAAACCGAGCCGGGGCGGCTGGACCGGCTGCTGCAGCGACTGGGCGCCACGGTGGGCACGGCGATCGGCCAGCCCGTCGACCTGCGGGGTGCCTGGCTGGCGCTGGGCCTGGCCCCGCCCCTGGCCACCGGGGTCGTGCAGGACCTTGGCTGGTTGGCCGACGTTGCCGCGCGGCAGCAGCCGTTCGCGGCCGTCGTGCACTGCCTGTGCGTGGCGCCCTGACGACCCGGCGCCTGCGCACCGTGGCGCTACCGTTTCGGCAGCGCCACCGGCCGGGACACATCGTCCAGGCTCATCCCCTGCTGGCGCAGCAGCGTCTCCAGCGCCTGGGCGAGCGGCCCCAGCCGCTCGTCGATGGCGTCGCGCACGGTGTCGACGAAGACCTGCGTCTGGCGCTCGATCTCGATGTTCAAGGGGGCGCCCTCGGCCTTGTCGGAGAAGGTGGTCGCGCGCAAGGTTTCGGGAATCAGCCAGACCTCGAACCAGCCCGCGCCGCCAGCCTCGCGCTGTGCTTCGGCCACCGTCAGGCTGGCCCCGTTGACGGCGATATAACCCTTGGCGAAAACGTAGCGCATCCACGGTGCCTGCACGGCGATGCGCAGAACATGGTTGTTCTCGGGCCGGCGTACCTGGGCCACCCGCGCCATGAAATCGACGTGCCCCGACAGCGCGTGGCCGCCGATCTCGGCGCCGTCCCTGGCCGCGCGTTCGACGTTGACGCGGCTGCCCGGCTGCAGGCCGGCCAGCGTCGTCAGCACCAGGCTCTGTTGCATGACGTCGAACGCCGCCACGTCCTCGCCGTGCAGTGCCGTGACGGTGAGGCAAACGCCGTCGACCGCGACGCTGGCGCCGATGGCCAAGCCACTGGCGAAACCGGGCGGGAAACGCAGCTTGAAACTGCGCAGGCCGGGGTGGTCGGTGAGTGCCTCGACGCTGGCGATGCCTTGAACGATGCCGGTGAACATGGATCGGGAGCTTAGCAGCCGCGATTCTTCAACGCCGGATGCTCCCCACATCGCACCGCGGATCGGTCCCAAAAGCGCCGCTGCGCACCGCGCCGCTGTCGTCCACCGACACCTGGAACCACAGGCAGTCGTTGGTGGGGTAGCGCCACGACCAGACCTCGCCGCCAGCCCAGCCGCCGTGGCGCCGCTCGCCGGGGCGGCCGATCCGGCTCAGCAGTTCGTCGCGCGTCAGGCCGTTGCCCGCGCGCACCTGCACCTCCATGAACTCGGCTTCGTTCAACACCTGCCGCGCCTGCGTCACGCGACCGGCAGCGTCGAGATCGATCATCCACGTCATGCGGCCGTAGGGACCGGTGGCATATTCCAGCCGCTCGGCGCCGGCCAGCAGTTCGTAGCGTCCGGTCGGGGCGCCCCAGGTGCGCAAGACGTCGTCACGCGCGGTACCCGGGGCCGGCAGCGGAGTGGCACAGCCGACCATCAGCAAGGTTGCCACCCCCAGCGTCAACAGCGCATGCTTCATGGACATCCCTCGTTTGTTGCGATGCACGTTGGACGCAACGTGGCCCGGCCGGTTCAATCGCCGAGGTCGAACCTGACACCCTGCGCCAGCGGCAGCGTGGTGCCGTAATTGATGGTGTTGGTGGCCCGGCGCATGTAGGCCTTCCAGCTGTCGGACCCGGCCTCGCGGCCGCCGCCGGTTTCCTTCTCGCCGCCAAAGGCACCGCCGATCTCGGCCCCCGACGGGCCGATGTTGACGTTGGCAATGCCGCAATCCGAGCCCTGCACCGAAACGAAACGCTCGGCTTCGCGCATGTCCAGCGTGAAGATCGACGACGACAGCCCCGCCGCCACCGCGTTGTGCAATGTCATGGCCTCGTCGAAGCTGCGGTACTTCACCGCGTAGAGGATGGGGGCGAAGGTCTCGTGCAGCATCGGCCCGGCCTGCGACGGCATTTCCACCAGCGCCGGCGCGACGTAATGGGCATCCGGGCAGGCCTGCTCGTGCCGGCGCGTGCCGCCGGTGACGGTGGCGCCCAGAGCCCGCGCCGCGTCCAGCGCGCGCTGCATGCCGGCGTAGGCCGCTTCGTCGATCAGCGGGCCGACCAGGGTGCCCTCGATCAACGGATTGCCTATGGCCACCTGGCCGTAAGCGCGCTTGAGCCGCGGCAGCAGCGCGTCGTAGACACTCTCGTGGACGAACAGCCGCCGCAGCGTCGTGCAGCGCTGGCCGGCGGTGCCCATGGCCGCGAAGGCGATGGCGCGCAGCGCCAGGTCCAGGTCGGCCGAAGGGGCCACGATGGCCGCATTGTTGCCGCCGAGTTCCAGGATCGCGCGCGCAAAGCGCGCCGCCAGGCGCGGGCCCACGGCACGGCCCATGCCGGTGGAGCCGGTGGCGGAGACGAGTGCCACGCGCGGGTCGTCCACCAGTGCCTCGCCCACCGCACGCGCGCCCTGCAGCACCACCGACAGCCCGGCCGGCGCCTCGATGCCGAAACGCGCTCGTGCGCGCTCGAACAAGGATTGCACCGCCAGCGCCGTGAGCGGCGTCTTTTCCGAGGGCTTCCAGACGCAGGCATTGCCGCAGACCAGCGCCAGCGCGGCGTTCCACGACCACACCGCCACCGGGAAGTTGAACGCCGAGATGATGCCCACCACCCCCAACGGGTGCCAGGTTTCCATCATGCGGTGATCGGCTCGCTCGGTGGCGATCGTCAGCCCGTAGAGCTGGCGCGACAGGCCGACCGCGAAGTCGCAGATGTCGATCATCTCCTGTACTTCGCCCTGGCCCTCGCTGGTGACCTTGCCCGCCTCGATGGACACCAGCCGACCCAAGGCGCCCTTGTGCAGGCGCAACTCCTCGCCCAGCAGGCGCACCAGTTCGCCACGGCGCGGCGCCGGCACCGTGCGCCAGGCCACGTAGGCACGGTGTGCGTCGGCGATGCCCTGCGACACGTCGGCGGGCCGGGATTCGACGACCTGGCCGATGGCCTCGCCGTTGATCGGCGACCGCACGGCCAGCGTGCCGCCGCACCAGGCCGCTTCGGCAACGCCGAGTTGACTGAGCAGGGACGTCACCTC